>Ga0114129_10011379_pt1 | contig 12675 bp, 10 predicted proteins | sample RhiMetdeltSRZDD1_FD_80071 | JGI IMG/M metagenome (GOLD analysis project Ga0114129, IMG submission 80071) | Populus rhizosphere microbial communities from Tennessee, USA - Rhizosphere MetaG P. deltoides SRZDD1 (version 2) (version 2) | ecosystem: Host-associated > Plants > Roots > Rhizosphere >...
AGCCGGTGTTGGTCCCGCAGTCCCTGCAGGTGTAGCAACTACCGGTGCGCACCATCCGGCCGCCGCACTTGGAGCATTCGACCGCGTCCTCCCACGCGTTGAACAGCGCCGTCTGTCCCGGCGGCGGGGCGTCGGCCTGTTCGGCCTCGGCCTCCGCGACCGTGGCCGGCCCGCTGCCCTCCATCGCGTTGTACGCCTGCGCGAGCCGGGCCCGCACCTCCGGCGAGAGGATCCCGATCTCCTCCTGCTGGTCGGTCGTGAGGAACTTCTTCCCCATCCAGCGGAAGATGTAGTCGACGATCGACTTGGCGATGCGGATGTCCGGGTCGTTCGTCGGTCCGGACGGCTCGAAGCGCATGTGCGAGAACTTCGAGACGTAGACCTCGAGCGGAACGCCGTACTGCAGGCCCAGGGAGACCGAGATCATGATCGAGTTCATCAGCCCGGCGAGCGTCGTGCCCTCCTTGGCGATGTCGACGAAGATGTCCCCGGGCGTCCCGTCCTCGTACAGCCCGACGTGGATGTAGCCCTCGTAGTCGCCGACCCTGAACTTGCGGCCGATCTCGTTGCGATCCTCCGGCAGCCGCCGGCGCACCTGGAGCGGGACGGGCGGAGTCGCGGGCGCAGCCTCCTTGTCCTTGCCGGACAGCGGCTGCGCGACTTTGCAGTTGTCGCGGTAGATCGCGATCGCCTTGACGCCCAGCTTCCACGCATCGGAGAAGACCTGGGCGACGTCGTCGACGGAGACGGTCTCCGGGAGGTTGACCGTCTTCGAGATCGCGCCGGAGATGAACGGCTGGACGGCGCCCATCATCTTCACGTGACCCATGTAGTGGATCGCCCGCTCGCCGATCGCGCAGTCGAACACCGGGTAGTGCTCGGCCTTCACGTACGGCGCGCCGACGACGGTGTTGCGCTCGTCCACGAACGCGACGATCTCCTCGACCTCCGCCGGCGCGTACCCGAGCTTGTCGAGCGCCATCGGCACGGTCTTGTTCACGATCGTGATCTCACCGCCGCCGACCAGCTTCTTCGACTTGACGAGTGAGAAGTCGGGCTCGACGCCTGTGGTGTCGCAATCCATCATGAAGCTGATCGTCCCGGTCGGTGCCAGCACGGTCGCCTGCGCGTTGCGGTAGCCGTGGACTTCGCCGAGATCCAGCGCGTCGTCCCACGAGCGCCGGCAAGCGGACAGGAGATCGGAGGGAACCGAGTCCGGGTGCTCGATGTTCCCAACCGCCGCGCGGTGCTTTGCCATCACGCCGAGCATCGCGGCGGCATTGCGCTGATACCCCGCAAACGGACCCATCCGCGCCGCGACTTCGGCGGACTTGCGGTAGCCGCGCCCGGTCATGAGCGCCGTGATCGCCGCCGCGTAGGCGCGGCCCTCGTCGGAGTCGTACGGCAGCCCGCGGGCCATCAGAAGCGCGCCGAGGTTCGCGTAACCGAGCCCGAGTTGGCGGTAGGCCTTCGCGTTCGCCTCGATCTCGGGGGTCGGATAGGAGGAGTAGCCGACCAGGATCTCCTGCGCGAGGAACATCGTGTCGGCGACGTGCTCGAACGCCTCGACGTCGAACTCGCCGTCCTCGCGACGGAACTTCATCAGGTTGATCGACGCCAGGTTGCACGCCGAGTCGTCGATGGACATGTACTCCGAGCACGGGTTGGACGCGTTGATCCGCGACGTGTTCGGCAGCGTGTGCCACGCGTTGATCGTCGTGTCGTACTGGACGCCCGGATCGGCGCAGCGCCACGCCGCGTCGGCCATCTGCCGCAGCAGATCGCGCGCGTCGCGCGTCTCGAGCACCGTTCCGTCGGTGCGCGCGGTCAGGTTCCACTCGGCCCCGGCGTCGACGGCCTCCATGAAGGCATCGGTCACGCGGACGGAGTTGTTCGCGTTCTGGTACTGGATCGACGCCCAGTCTGAGGAATCGAGCGACATGTCGTATCCGTGCTGCTCGAGGACGCGCGCCTTCTCCTCCTCGTGCGCCTTGCACCAGATGAACTCCTCGATGTCCGGGTGGTCGACGTCGAGGACGACCATCTTGGCCGCTCGCCGCGTCTTGCCGCCCGACTTGATCGTGCCGGCGGAGGCGTCGGCGCCGCGCATGAAGGAGACCGGGCCGGAGGCGTAGCCGCCCTTCGACAGCTGCTCCTTCGAGGAGCGAAGCTTGGAGAGGTTGACGCCTGAGCCCGAGCCGCCGCGGAAGATGACGCCCTCGCGGCGGATCCAATCGAGGATCGACTCCATCGAGTCGTCGATCGAAAGGATGAAGCAGGCGGAGCACTGCGGCTTCTCCTCGAAGCCGACGTTGAACCAGACCGGGGAGTTGAAGGACGCGAGCTGGTTGACGAGGATCGCCTTCAGCTCGGCCTCGAAGGTCTCGGCCTCCTCCTCGCCTGCGAAGTAGCCGCCTTCACGGCCCCACGTGCCGACCGTCGCGACGATCCGGCCGATCATCTGCTTGACGCTCTTCTCGCGCTCGGGCGAGGACATGCGTCCGCGGAAGTACTTCTGCGCGACGATGTTCGTGGCCGTCTGGCTCCAGAACTTGGGGAACTCCACGCCCTTCTGCTCGAACGCCGGCTTGTCCTTGCCGGGGATGAAGGCGTCGCGGGTCTCCCACTCGATCTCGTCGAACGGATCCCGTCCCGGGATCGTGAAATACCGCTTCACTGCAACGGTTGCGCCCTCCTGGACGACCGTGTTCTCGACCTGTTCGACGGTCTGAATCTCCTGTTCTGCCGACGCCATTTCTCCTCCCAAGTTTAGTTCCGGCCCCCTGCCAGACGGACCGCGCATATTGGGGATGGCGTCGGACGGACTAGGACCCGCCGCGGCGGCCGTGGAGCCGGCGGAAGAGGGCGCTGAAGGCACCTGCGGCGATGAGGAGAAAGGCCACTCCGGCGAGGATCATGAGCGGGATCGGGATCGAGTCGGCGCGGTCAGGGCCGAGCTCGCCGAGGACGCGCTGAACGGGGCCGCTCGCCTTGTGGCTGCCCGAGGACGCCGTCTGTCGCGGCGCCGGCTGCGTGATCGTCTTCTTCGTGCCGAGCGTGCGCTGCTGAGCGAGGGCCGCCCGCAAACCGCGGTCGAGCTGCTCGGGAAGATCGGAGTAGATCCGGTCCTGGTCGGTGACGCGCCCGAGCGCCTCGCGATAACAGCGCGGCGAGTATTTCCCGTCGATCGTGCCGTCCACGTACCAGTCCTGGATCACGGCCTGGCCGCACGATTGCGCCGCTGCGGAGCCCGCCCCGAAGGCAAGTGCGGCAGTGGCCGCGATCGCGGCGCCGATGGCCAAAGTCTTCATTCGCCCCATGCTCCCCTCCACCCACGCATGTAAACACCAGCGTGTGTGCCAAATGTTAAGGCTAAAAACGGTACCCGAAAAGGGTGGTTACCGAATGTTAAGGGGAAAAAAGGTGCTCGAAAAGGGTGTTTAACGGACTACGAACGGCGAACCGGCTTTCCTGCTTGCCGGTCCGGGGTTGACTGCCGCGACGAGAGAGACGACCACGCGGTACCGCCCCTTGTCCAGCGGGCGGGCCGGCAGGCGGATGGTTTGGGCCTTCCCACCGGTCACCAGGCCGAGCTTCGCCAGCACGCTCTTGCCGGTCGAGAGGTTGATCACGCCCGATGTGTAGTCGCAGTCGAGGTCGCAGCGGACCTTGAACTGGATGGCATGCTTCCCCGACGCGGCCACCCTTCGCGGGGCTTTGAAAGTCACCTTGGCCTTCACCTTCAGCCGCATACCGGGACAGCGCGCGATGACGCCGCGCTTCACCTCCTGGAACGCCTGCCGCACGATCCGCAGGCTCGGCTTGGCGGTGTGGTCGACGTAGTACAGGCCCGATTGCCACTGCCCGCGACCGACCTCATCGAAGGCGTGGTACAGGAACATCGCGTTCACGGTTGGCTGGCAGAACGCGAGGCCGATCGCCTCCTTGTAGCGCGTCCCCTGCACGGTCGGAGACACTGGCTTCGTCGCGGCCGGCTCCGCGCCTGTGTACTTCCTCGCCTTGCTCCCGGGGATGGTGGACTCGATCCCGTACTCGTCGTACACGATCGGAATCTTGGAGCCGAGCTGCCTCGTGCGGTCGAAGGCCTGGCCGAGCACCCTGACGAGCTTGTTGTAATCGTTGATCGTGATATTCGTCGAAGTCGGATGCTGCGCGGACGGCGACTCGCTCGAGTTCGCGCCGTAGGGGTGGAACGCGAACCAGTCCATGATCGGCCTCTGCCGGCCGCTCGCGCGATAGACGATGCCGAGGTGGCGGATGAAGGTCGTCGGCGAATGCGACTTGCTGCTCGCGTTCGGGTCGTCGTGACCGCGCGGCGAGACCGCTCCTCCAATCACCGTGATCCTGCGCGAGACCGCCTTGAGCGCGTCGTACGTCGCGGCAAGCGTCTTCTCGTAGTTCACGGCCGCAATGTCCCCACCGTTCGAATCGAACTGCGGTGACCAGAACTGGTTCAGGTTCGGCTCGTTGCCGACGATGATCTTGGTGAAGGCGGCCGGGTACAGCTTGGCGACGTTGGCCGCGAACTTGGCGAACTGGGCGCGCTGCTCGTCATCCGCCGGCGTGTAGCGCCCGCGCGTGTTGGTGACCGCGACGAAGATGGGAACGCCGAGGAGCCCCGACGCCGTGGCGACGTTTCCCAGCGTCTGCTTGTCGTACAACCGAGGCTCGGTGACGCCCGGCCACCAGAATGCGTGGACGTTGACCGCCCGGAACCCGGCGAGCTTGGCCAGCGCCATGTTCGCCCTGGCCTCGACCAGGCTCGTCCGCAACATCAGCCCTTCATTCGCGCCCATGAGCATGTTCGGGCCGCCGGCCTGCGCCGGCGCCGCGAAGACAAGAACGAACAGGACCCCTACGAAAACCCGCCGCACTGGTGCGTCAGATTAGCGGCCTGGCACGCTATGCCTCCCGTGAACCGTCACTTCAACGCGTCCGCGGTAGTTCTGGCTGCGGCGTCCGGGCTGCTCGTGGCCGCGCTCTTCTTCGGGGGAGGCAGCGACGAGGTCGACTTCGTGCCGGTCGCGCTGGCCGCGCTCTTCGTGGCGGGAGCAGGAGTGGTCGCGACCCTGGCGGGCCTTCTTCCGCGGCCCGGTGTGGACGCAGCCGCAGGCGCGTTCCTCGCCTTCCTCGGCGGGTTCGTCGTCTGGAGCGGGATTTCGGTCTGGTGGTCGATCGCGCCCGACCTGTCATGGAACCTCTTCAACCGGGAGCTCGCCTATGTCGCCTTCGCGGTCGTCGGCCTGTATGTGGGCGCGGCCTGCTCGCGGCGGGCGGTGGCGACCGGGCTGGCGATCCTGCTCGGCGCGGTGATGACCTGGGCGCTCGCCGGCAAGGTATTTCCGTCGCTCGTGGCCGATGGCGAGCGCGTCTCGCGCCTGCGCTCTCCGGTGGGGTACTGGAACGCACTCGCCCTGCTGTGCGTCGCAGCGGCCGTGTTCGGGCTGTGGCTGGCGACGGACGCGGCGCGCAGGCACTGGATGCGTGCAGCCGGCGCCGTCCTCGTGTACGGCTCGATCGTGGCGGTTGTCCTGACGTACTCGCGCAGCGGGATCGCGATCTTGGCGCTCGTAGCGCTGTCGTGGGTGTTGCTGGGCGGGGTGGCATTCGAGTCGCTCGCGGTGCTGGCGCTGGTTGTCGTCGCCGCGGCTCCAGTGCTCGTGTACGCGTTCCTCAGCCCCGGGATCACGGACGACGGCCAGCCCTGGTCCGTGCGTGCGCACGACGGCGCGATCTTCGCGCCGGTGCTGTTGGCGGGAGCGGCTGTCGTCGCCGGGGTCGCCCTGTGGCTGCTCGGACGGCCGGCGCCGTCCGCCCGCTTCCGGCGCACGGCCGTACGCGCGACCACGGTGGTTGTCGTCGCCGCCGCGGTGGGCGTGCTGCTCGCGTCGCTCGTCCGTGCGGGTGGGCCGAGTGCGTGGGTGGAGGCGCGCTGGCACGACTTCACGAGCTCGACGGACGTCCCCTCACAGCAGTCGGGCCGCATCGGGTCGCTCAGCTCGAACAACCGCTGGACGTGGTGGCAGGAGGCATGGGACTCGTTCACACGCGTTCCGGGGGAGGGGAGAGGTGCCGGCACGTTTCCGCTCGTCAACGTGCTCGAGCGCGACAAGCCGATCACCGTGACCCAGCCGCACAACCTGTTCCTGCAGGCGCTGAGCGACACCGGCGTCGTCGGATTCCTGCTCCTGTTGGGTGCGGCGGTTGCCGGGGTGCTGGTCGCGATCCGAGGCGTGCGGCAGGCGGCGGGCGCAGAGCGCAACGCCGCGCTTGCAATCGCGCTTGTCGCCGGCGCGTATCTCCTGCAGTCGCTCGTCGACGTTGACTGGGACTTCGTCGCCGTCAGCGGCCTCCTGTTCTTCGGGATGGGCGTGCTCGGCGCGCGTCCGCCGAAGGGAGAGAAGGTGGTGACGGTGTGGGCGCTTGCCGCCGCCGCCGGGGTCTCGGTCGCGGCCGCCTCGCTCCTCCTCCCGTGGTTGTCGACGAGGAAGACCGAGGACGCCTACGCGGCGTATGGGCGGGGTGCCTACGAAACGGCGGTCTCGGATGCGAAGAGCGCCCACTCGCTGAACTCGCTCGCGGTCGGCCCGCTGTTCGCGCTCGGGTTCGCCGAAAGCGCGCGCGGCCGCCTGGCCGAGGCAGAGCGCGCCTACGCGCGCGCGGTGCGCGAGCAGCCCGACAACCCGGAGACGTGGTTCGAGCTCGGGCTCTTCGAGCTGGATGCGGCGAAGCACAAGAGGGTGGCGTGCGCCTTCCTCACTCGCGCGGTCGAGCTCGATCCCTTCGATCGAACGGCGAAGGCACAACGCGAGCGGGCCTGCGCAGCCTCCTAGGTTCGGCCGAAATCAGCGAAACGCGTGCGCGGTCATGCGTCCGTAGTTGACCGCCCAGCGGAGCCGGTCGCCGCCACGCCGCTTGCGCCTCAGGCCGCGGGCGACCGAGAACGGGAAGCCCCGCGGTCGGTGGACGACCTCCACGCGCTCGAAACCGACGGTGCCGAGCATGGCCTCGACCGCGGCCGGGTTCGGCCCCCACCAGTTGGAAGCGTCGCGATTCATCTCCGGGCCGGGGTAGAAGGCCGCGGCGGGCCGGCGGAGCCGAATCAGATCGACGTGCGTCTCGACGATCAGCAGCTTCCCGGTGACGCTGGCGACGCGCTCGAGCGCGAGCAGCGGATGCTGCATGTGGTAGAGGACGCCGAGGAAGAGCACGACGTCGAACACGCCGACCGTCTCCGGCGACAGGTCGAGCACGTCGACGCTCTTCGACTCGACGTGTGACCCAAGGGCCTCATGCGCCAGTTCGAAGCCGGCCTTGCTTCCCCAGCCGCCGCCGTCCCAGGAGAAGGAATCGACCGCCAGCACGCGCTCGGCGCCGCGCCGCTCTGCCTCGAAGGAGAAGAACCCGTCCCAGGCCCCCACGTCCAGGACGGACATCCCGCTGAAGTCGGCCGGGAGGTGGATCTTCTCGAGACGCGACGGTGTCGGATCGATGCCCGGCGTGACGATGCCCTTGCCGAGGTCGATGGTGTGGAACCAGGTGACGTCGGCCACGCGGCCGCGAAGCTCCTCGGCGCCCGTCATGGCGAAAGGAGTATCAGGCTTACGAGGCGCCGACGATGTACACGAGCTTCGCGCGGCCCAGCTTGCTGGCACGGATGCCGTTGACCGGCCCGACGGTGCGCACGTGCACCTTCTTGGCGAACTTGAGGGCTTCGGGCCGGAACCCGGGCCGGTACATGACGAGGCTGACCGGATAGTCCATCCGCGGTGCGTTTCCGACCAGCCCGAGCTTGTACCCGAGCTGGCGCACGGTCGTGGCGTTCGAAGCGGCGGCACCGGCCTGGCCGTTCCCGTTCAGCACCATGACGGGCGTCTTGGCCGGGACGAGCTTCGCGCGGCCCGCGGGCGTGTGTGGCCCGACGGCCCCATCGGGCACGGTCGCCTCTCGCTTCGCCGCGCTCTTCAACTCATGTGAGAGGGAGGGCGCGAGCAGGATGATCGCCACGACGAGGAGGATGATCGCCTCGATGGCGGCGACCGCGCCGAGGATGATGGTCAGCCTGCGCCAGTTGTGCTCGCCGAGCTCGAAGTGAGGTGCGAGAGGATGATCCAAAACAGGCCCGGATTCGCTCCGCCGACCGCTACTCCTCCCATTGCCACGTCTGGCGAAGTCCTTCTTCGAGCTCGAGCTTCGGCGTCCAGTCGAGTCCCGCTTCGCCGCTCGTGGGGTCGAGGACGCTGCGGCGGATCTCGCCCAGGCGCTCCGGCGCGAACACGGGCTCGCCCTCGGTGCCGGACGCGCGACGGCACAGATCGTGCAGCTCGAGCACCGTCGTCTCCTGGCCGCTCCCGATGTTGAAGATCCCTTCGGTGTCGTACGCAGCCAGGGTTGCGGCGACGACGTCGAACACGTGGACGAAGTCGCGCGTCTGCTCGCCGTCGCCGAAGATGGTCGCAGGCTCGCCGTTCCTGAACCGTTCGAAGAAGATCGCCACGACACCGCCCTCGAGCTCGGCATCCTGGCGCGGCCCGTAGACGTTGGCGTAGCGCAGGATGCTGTGCTGCGATCCGTGTAGACGGTTGAAGGTCGCGATGTAGCTCTCGGCGGCGAGCTTGGCCGTGCCGTACGGGGAGACCGGCGCGAGGGGGTCGTCCTCGCGCGCGGGCCGCTCGCACTCGCCGTAGATCGCACCGCCGGTCGAGGCGAACACGAGCTTCGCACCCTGCTGCTGCGCGGCCTGGAGGACGTGGATCGTCCCGATCACGTTGTTCATCGCATCCTCATCGGGCCGCTCGACCGAGAGGCGGACGTCGGCCTGCGCCGCCAGATGGAAGCAGGCGTCCGGACGGAAGTCTGCGAAAACATCCCCCAGCGGCTCGCGGATGTCGCGGTCGACGAAGTCGGCGTCGGGCGGGACATGCTCGCGGAAGCCGCGCGCCATGTTGTCGATCACGAGCACGTCGGCTCCACGGGACACCAGCGCGTCGGCCACGTGTGAGCCGATGAAGCCAGCGCCCCCGGTCACGATCGCCCTCACCGGCTCGTATCCTACGGCGCTGTGTTCGTGACCTTCGAGGGCCTCGACGGCTCGGGCAAGACGACGCAGGCGAAGCTCCTGGCCGAGTGGCTGGCGCACGAAGGGCGCGAGGTCGTCGCGACCCGCGAGCCGGGAGGGACGGCGCTCGGCGAGCGGATCCGCGACGTACTGCTGCACGGCGAGGAACTCTCCCCCTGGGCCGAGGCCGCCCTGTTCGCCGCGGCGCGGGCGGAGCTGGTCGCCCAGGTCATCCGTCCGACGCTCGAACGCGGCGCCGCCGTGGTCTGCGACCGCTACATCGATTCCTCCCTCGCGTACCAGGGCATCGCGCGCGGGCTCGGGATCGATCCCGTCCTGCAGCTGAACCTCACGGTCGTCGGGGGCCTCCTCCCGTTCAAGACGTTCGTCCTGCTGCTCGAACCGGCAGAGGCCGCGCGGCGGAAGAGACGCGCGCGTGACCGGATCGAGCGCGAAGGGGAAACCTTCCACGCGTCGCTCGATGCGGCCTACCGCCAGCTGGCCGACATCTATCCGGAGCGGATCGTGGCGCTCGACGGCTCACTGTCGAAGATGAATCTGGCCGAACAGGTTCGGGCGGCACTTTAGGATCGCCCCGTGCTCGATCGGATTCGAGAGCAGGAAGAAGCCAAGCGCCTCCTCCAGGCTGCGCTGCGGGACGGGCCGGCGCACGCCTATCTCCTCCACGGCCCGCCCGGCGTCGGTAAGACGAGCGCCGGGCTCGCGTTCGCGGGCGAGCTGCTCGGCGACTCCGACCGCGCGGAGCGGCGCGCCCATCCCGACCTGTACGTCCTCGAGCCGCTCGGCGACCAGATCCGCATCGACGACATCCGCCTGCTCCACCACGATCTGCACATGCGCCCGTTCGAGGCCGACCGGCGCGTGTACGTCGTCCTCTCGGCGCACCTGCTGAACGAGGACGCGGCCGACGCGTTGCTGAAGGACCTCGAGGAGCCGCCGCCGTACGCCGTCCTGCTCCTGGTGGCAGACGAGCTCGGGCCGCTGCCGGAGACGATCCGCTCGCGCTGCCAGCCCGTCCCCTTCCGCCGGCTGTCCGAGCGCGCCGTGCGCGAGGAGGTCGCCGCGCGCGCGCCGGCGCTTTCCGAGGAGGAGACGACTGCGCTCGCGCGCGTGGCCAGCGGACGCCTCGACCGCGTGGAGCGGCTGCTCGACCCGAAGGCGGCAGAGCGGCGCACCGGGTTGCTCGCGGTGGCGCGATCGGTATACGCCGACGCGGACTTCCGCCCGTCGGCGGCGGCGGACTTCGTCACCGGCGCCGCGTCGGATTCGGGTGCGCAGGCAAAGGCACTCGCGGAGGCTGCGCTCGAGCGTCTCGACCTACCCACTCGAGAAGGTGAGCAGCGTGTGCGGCGCGCCCAGCGCGGCGCGGAGCGGGAGGAGCTCCTGCTCATGCTCGAGGAGCTCGCGGCTTGGTACCGCGACCTGGCGGTGGTCGGGGCGGGCGCGGACGGAGCGGCCGTCCACTGCGACCACCTGGACGAGCTGCGCGAGGATGCGACTCCCGAACGGATGCCCAGTGCGGAGCGCGCGGCGGAGCTCGTCCGCGAGACCTGGCGGTCGCTCGAGGAGTTCAACATCCAGGCGGAGCTCGCATTCGAGGCTCTCTTCATCCAACTGCGGCGCGTGTTCGCCTCGACGACACAGTGGGTCGCAGCTTGATAGTGCCCGCATAGGATCTCGGCCGATGCGGAAAGCGTGGCCTGCGGTGCTTCTGCTCGCGGTGATGGCCGGTTGCGGCGGAAGCAGCAACCAGACGTCGCAGTTGACGAAAGCGCAATACGTAGCCGCGCTCGACAAGCTCTGCTCGAAGGCGAACGAAGAGGGCGCCCGGCTGAAACTCACGACCGAGATGGCGATCTGGAGAAAAAACGGTGATCAGGCCGCGAAGATTGCCCAGGAGAGGGTGACAGGGTTCGAGGCTCTCACTCCCCCCGAGGGGCTGCGCGAAGCTGCCGAGCGGCACAACAAGGCAAGCGAGAGAATCGCCACTGCGGTTCAGAATGCCGCCGACGCCGCCAAGGAAGGCGACTCCCACAAGTTCAACCAAGCGCTCAGAGAACAGCAGAACTTCAACATCCTGAGCAGAACGGCGGCGAGCGAGCTCGGAGCGAAAGGCTGTGCGTAAACCCAACGACCGGTCACCCGCCTTCTCCTCCACAACGCAGTGGCTCGCGGCCTCGGCGTAGTCGCGTTCGCGCTCGCCCTTGCGGTTGGAGCGTCGGGCTCGAAAGGATCCTCCCCGGTCACAGGCTGGACGACGTTCGGGAACGGCCTCGGCCGCAGCAGCGCGGCTTCTGGCCCGCTCACGCTTCCGGTCAGCGAGGTCTGGGGGCTGAGGCTGCCGGGGCGAATCACGTCCCAGCCGATCGTCGTGCGAGGCCGGCCCCACACGCACCGCGCGACCGTCTACGTCGGCACGTCCAAAGGCATCGTGCAGGCGTTCTCCGACACAGGCGGGCGGCTCTGGCGAGTCCAGGTGGGGAAGCTCTCCCAGCACCCGTGCAAGCAGCTCGACGGCTACGGCGTCACCGGGACTCCGGTCGCAGACCCACGGACCCGCTCCCTCTACGTCGCCGACGCGCTCGGACGCCTGCACGCGCTCTCCCTCGACACGGGCGCGGAGCGGCCCGGCTGGCCCCTCCGTCTCTTCACCGATTTTCGCGACGAGCTGGTCTGGGGCGCGTTGACCGTCGTTCGCGGCTCCATCTACCTGGGTACTGGCTCCTACTGCGACGCGCCGATGGTCGGCCGCGTCTTCCGCGTCAATCCCGCCACACGCGACGTGTCGCACTGGGACGTGGTGCCGGCCGAGCGGGGCGGCGGCGGCGGCATCTGGGGCTGGGGCGGCATCGCGTACTCGTCCGCGCGAGGGTCGCTCCTCGCGGTCACCGGCAACGCGTTCAGGGGCGGGTCGAACGACGGCGACTCCTTCCGGGAATGGGAGCCCTACGGCGAGCACGTCGTCGAGCTGTCGCTCGGCTTGAGTGTCAGGTCGGCGAACCATCCCAAGGGAATCAATGCGCTGGATGACCTCGACTTCGTGGGCTCGCCCGTCGTCGTGGCCCGGCCCGGCTGCCCGGAGCAGGTCGTCGCGCTGAACAAGAACGGGCGGATGTACGCGTGGAGGACGAAGCGGATCGCTGCGGGCCCCGCGTGGTCGCTCCAGCTCGCTTCCTCGAAGCCGTCGAACCCGCTCGTGACGCAGGCTGCGTATTCGAGCTCCTTACGCGCCCTCTTCGTCATGACGCCGACGGGCCTCGTGAAGGTTGGCACCACGTCCGCGTGCGGAGCGAGAGTGGTCTGGAAGCGGAAGCTGGGCGTGATCAACTCGACGCCGACCGTCGCCGGGAAGGTCGTCTGGTCCGTGGCCTGGCATGGGGGCGCCGTGCTGGTCGGAATCGACGGCCGCAACGGGCGCTTGGTCTCGCGCCGCGGCCTGGGTAAGGACCGGTACTACGTCGGCCCGGCAGTGCTCGACGGGAAGATGTATCTGGGCTCGTTCGGCGGCCTCGTGCGCGCGCTACAGTGACCCCGCAGCGCCGACGTAGCTCAGCTGGTAGAGCACTTCACTCGTA
>Ga0114129_10011380_pt1 | contig 12673 bp, 12 predicted proteins | sample RhiMetdeltSRZDD1_FD_80071 | JGI IMG/M metagenome (GOLD analysis project Ga0114129, IMG submission 80071) | Populus rhizosphere microbial communities from Tennessee, USA - Rhizosphere MetaG P. deltoides SRZDD1 (version 2) (version 2) | ecosystem: Host-associated > Plants > Roots > Rhizosphere >...
CGCTCAGCCCGTCGAACTGCGAGCTCGCCACTGATGCGATCTCGGTGACAGGACCGGCCGACGGATCCGGCCGCGAACCGTTCGCGAGAGGCGCGTTGACGTTGACGCCGCGCAGCGCGTGGCGGCCGCGGCGGTGGATATACGTCGTGTTCAACCGGATTTCCTTCGGCAGCATCTGCTCGACGCCGACGATCGCTTCGCTCAGCATCGGCTGCGTGAGCGTGGGCGACAGCTCGACGCGGCCCGAGGGCAGCGCGATCGCGCGCCCGCCGGCCGTGGCAATGGGGTATCCGGGCTGGACGATCGTTTCAATCTGCTGATGCGTGCCGTCGAGCTGCATGGTCTGCTCGTAGCTCTGTGCATCGAACCAGTCGAAGAAGATGCCCGCGCCTCCGCGCAGGGTCGTTTTGCCGCTCTTGAACGGCGACCAGGCGAATCCGCCGCGCGGCCCCAGGTGAAAGCCTCCGATCTGCGACTGGTATTCCTGACGGATGCCGCCCGTGATCGTCAAGTCCTTGCGCGCGCGGAAGTCGTCCTGGATGTAGAGGCCGGCCTGTACAACTGAGACGCTGACGAGCGGGTCGCCGACAGTGCGCGCGAACGTCGTCGGCTGTCCGGCATTGAACGCGTCGAGGCTGGCGAACGTGAACGTCCCAGTCGTATTCCGACGGATGTCCGTCCGGAACCGTCCAGCCTCGAAGAGGAATCCCGTTCGAAGCGCGTGTCTGCCGATGGAGATATCGAGATCGTCGGCGATGTCGGTCTGATTGACCGTGCGTCCGCCGCCTATTTGCGCGCCGCCAGCCGTGAAGGCGTTCAGGACCTGCACGGCGGGGGCGAGGCTCGTGGACACGTACGACACGTCTTCCGACCGGAACTGAAGGCGGAAATCGTTGAACAGCGATGTGCGAATGGACCCGGACGTCGAGACGCGAAACAGCGTGTCGGTGCGAGTCTGGCTGTAGCCACGCTCGGGGAGATCGAAATCGCCAACCCCGAGATTGTCCGAAGCCGTGTGATTGCGCTGTGCTTCGGCTCTGAGGACCTGTGACCTCGACAGCGCGTGCTCCATCCGTCCCGAGAGGTTGAGAGCCGTGTTCGGCTTCCGAGTCGAGTCGGCGAAGTAGCCGCTCGGCAGCGCGGCGACAATCGTCTTCGAGTCGAACGCGTCCGTTCCGTCCGCGGTGAGCGCGAGCGACGTGTGCTTCGCCCACAGTGGGCCGCTGACGGAAAAGCCGTAGCGCTCGTTCCGCTCGTCGCCTTTCACCGGCGCGAACGCGTTCCTGGCGTTGAGCATCGACCCGCGGAAGCCGGCGTTCGTGACGCCCCGCCACCGTTCGAGACCAGGCTTGGTGGTGATGTCGACCGAGATGTTGCCGGCCTCGTGCGTGTCGGCTGCGAACATGTTGCGGCGGAATCGGATCTGCTGAATCTGATCCTTGGACGGCAGGCGGCCGCCCCGGAAGCCGTTCACGCGCAGCACGGCGCCCGGTCCGGCCATGTCCTTCAGTGCCTGCTCCATCTCGTCGGGGTCGTCCGGCAGCTCGTCGATCTGCGCCTGTCCGAGGATGGTTGCAAAGGCGTCGCTGCGCGGATCCGACGCGCGCTCGCGCGGATCGCGCCCCACGTCCACCGTTTCAGCGAGCCTCGCGATCGCGAGTTTGACCTCCCGTCGGTTGTCGCCGGCGCGAACCCGCACGTCACGCGCGTCGTGCGGCTCGAAACCGGGCGACTCGACGTGGATCGTGTAGCGACCGGGCTCGAGCAGGTTGAAATCCGCGTCCCCGCGCGCGCCGGTCGGCATCGAGATGGCCGCCGCCGGCGTCGAAGGCCTGACGTCCACCTGTGCGCCCACGATCACCGCGCCGCTGGGATCCACGACCGTGACGCGAAGCGTCCCCACCGACTGCGCCAGCGCGGCCACCGGCAACAGCCACGCAACCAGCAGCGTCGTGACGATCCGAGCCTTCCCGCCCATCCAGCTCTTCCCGCCGATCCTGCCCATCCTGCCCATGTCCCCCTACTTCCCCGAGAACGCATCCGGCTTGAACGCCGGGTTGACCTTGATCGTCTTGAACGTCCACTCCTCGGTCGTCTTTCCGTCGACCGATCGCGACACGTGATGCGGCAACATGACGCCGTCGACCGGCCGGTAGTCGTCGAGGAACATCTGGATGTCCACCGCCTGCGGCGGCGGCTGTGCGGCGGCTGCCTCGTTGGCGTGGCGCTGCGCGGCCGCGGCATCCGGCGCGGGGCCGCCTCTCATCGTCTGCATCACCATGCGTGGCGCGATGCCCTGGTACGAGAGCAGCAGCGGCCGGTGCGAGCTCTTGTCGAAGAAGAGGCGCGCGGCGAAGCTGCCGGGCCCGTTCACGTTGACGACATCGGCCTTGCCGTCCGGCGATTCCGCTTCACCGCCGTCGGTGAACTCGAGTGGCATCGACGCCGGCGACGTCAGGAGAAAGGCGACCGTAAAGCGCGCCAGATCGGCGCGCGCCGCGCGCAGCGCCTGCGTTTCGGCATCCGATCCGGCCGCCGGCGGAGACGGCATTCGGACCATCAGCCCCGGTCCGGCGTTGAGCGTCTTCGAATTCCGAAGCAGCGTGTCGCCGTTGATGCCGTTCAACATGACGATGGTTGCGTCGCCCATCGGGCTCATGCTGTCGGTCCTGACCATCTTGTCCGGCAGTTGCACGTCGATCGTGAGCTCGCCCGTCGCCGGGCGATCCCCCATCTCGCGGGCGAGCGTGCCGGAGGCGCTCAGCCCCTGCACCTTCGCGAGCTTGCTTTCACCGCCGAGCGCCGCGCGTGCCTGCTTGAGCAGCGCCACGGCTTTTTCGTCGCCGTCGGCGCCTGCGATCACGCCGGCGAGCATCATGCCGAGAGAAAGGAAGGACATCATCAAGCGCTGCATCGTTCACCTCTTCAACGAGTATGACGAGCGCTCGATCTGAAAGTTGTTATCTCTCGGCAATCGTTTTGTAAGAAATGTAAAGCGCACGGCGCCGGCGACTCATTTCGCGTACAGTTCTCTCGTGCGCAGAACTCCGTGGCAGCTGCCGGCGGCCGCCATACTGCTCGTCCTCCTCGCGGTCCTCGCGACGCTGCAGTACCGCTGGCTCGGCGAGGTGAGCGAAGCGGAGCGCGAGCGGATGCGCGCGGGCCTTCGCACGCGCGCAACGGAGTTCGCGCAGGAGTTCGACGCCGAGATCACGCGCGCCTATGTGGCCTTCCATGTCGGAAGCGATCAACTCGACGCCGACGCCGCGGCGGCGCTCAGCGACGCGTACACGCGATGGCAGACGGGTGCAAGGATTCCCGCGCTCGTCAGCGCGGTGTGCCTGGCCGAGGGAAAAACAATCGACTCGGCGCAGCTGCGCCGACTGGATCCTGGTGCGCGCGCGCTCGCGCCAGTCGAGTGGCCGCCGGAGCTTGCCGCGTCGCTGGCCCGTACGCACCAGGCGCTGCCGCAACTCGTCGGCGGTCCGTCCTCGCCGCCGCCGATACTGTTCGCCGACGCGATCGATTCGCGAACACCGGCACTGATGATCGCAGTGCCTCGCTTCAACCGGACCAGCGAAGGAGGGCGGGTCCGATTCATCTCCGATCCGACGGCGGGCGCGCGGCTGGTAATTGTGACGCTGGACGCGCGACAACTGCAGGAACAGCTGCTCGAACCGCTCCTCGCGAAGTACTTCGGCGGGGGCGGCGGGTCCGAGTATCTGGTGACCATCACCCGCAGAGATCCCGGAACGATCGTCTATAACTCCGCGCCAACGCCGATCGACGCATCGAAGGCCGATGTGACCGCCGGGTTGTTCGATCTTCGGATCGACGAGCTCAACCGGCTGATCGATGATGCCGCCCAGGGAGGATCGCCGCCGCTGTCCGCCCGGCTCTCGATTGCAATCGTGCGGCGGTCGAGCGGCAGCGACGGCAAGCGCCTGTTGGTGTCGGGGAACGAGCCGCGCGGCGCCTGGGAGGTGCGACTGAGTCACCGGACCGGTTCGCTCGACGCCATCGTGGCGCAATCGCGGCGACGAAATCTGGGCATCAGCCTGGGCGTGCTGGGGCTCCTCGCGGCGAGCTTCGTGCTCGTCCTCGCGTCGGCCGCCCGACAGCAGCGCCTGTCGAGGCAGCAGATGGAGTTCGTCGCGGCGGTCTCGCACGAGCTGCGCACGCCGCTCGCGGTCATCTGCTCCGCGGGCGAGAACCTCGCTGATGGCGTCGTCGCCGACGCGGGGCAGGTGAAGCGGTACGGCGCGTTAATCGAGACCGAAGGGCGCCGCCTCGGCGACATGGTCGAGCGCGTGATGGCCTTTGCCGGTATCACGTCAGGCGCGCCTGTCCAGGCGCACGCCAGCGTCGATGTGGCGCGGGTGATTGCGGAAGCGGTCGATGGGGTTCAACACGACGCGCGCGATCGCGGCGTGACGATCGCCGTGCAATCGAATGGCGCGCTTCTCCCGGTCTCCGGGGACGCGGAGGCTCTCCGGTCCGCCGTGCAGAACGTCGTTGGGAACGCCGTGAAATACAGCGCCGGCGGCGCGACCGTGGACGTGGCGTCAGGTGTCCGCGGCGCGTCGGTCGAGATTCGAGTCGTCGATCGCGGCCTGGGCATCGACGCCAGCGACCTGCCGCACATCTTCAAGCCGTTTTACCGCGGACGCCGCGCTGTGGATGCGCAGGTGCGCGGCAGCGGCGTCGGCCTCAGCGTCGTCCGTCACGTCGTCGACGCGCACCGCGGCACGATTCAGGTCGACAGCCGCGTAGGAGAGGGGACGACGGTGACCATCGCGCTGCCGGTGCTGATGTGAGCGCGTCGCCCCGCGTGCTGCTGGTCGAGGATGAAGCCGGCCTGCGCCTGACGCTCAGCGATCGCCTCGTCAGCGAGGGGTACGCGGTGGAAACCGCCGCGGATGGCGAGGTCGCGCTGTCCGAGGCCGCCACAGGCGGATACGACCTCATCGTGCTCGATGTCATGCTGCCGCGCATGAACGGGTTCGATGTCTGCCGCGAAGTGAGGCGACGCGGAGTGACGACCCCGATCCTGATGCTGACTGCGCGAGGCCAGGTCGTGGACAAGGTGGTCGGCCTGAAACTGGGCGCCGACGACTATCTCACGAAACCATTCGAGGCTCTGGAGCTGATGGCGCGGCTCGAAGCATTGCTGCGGCGCCGGCCCTCGAGTCCTCAGGCTGGTGGCGACCGTTATCGCTTCGGCGACATCGTCGTGGACTTCCGGCGCGCCGAAGTCCGGCGCGGTGGAGAGCCCGTGGAGCTGTCAGCGCGGGAGTTCAAGCTGCTGCGGCACTTCATCGAGCACCGCGGCGCGACGCTGTCGCGCGAGTCGATGCTCGCCGACGTGTGGGGCTACGACGAGACGCCGCTGACGCGGACCGTCGACGTCCACGTCGCGGGGCTGCGCCAGAAGATCGAGAGCAATCCCAAGTCTCCTGAGTACATCCTCACCATCCACGGTCTCGGCTACAAGTTCGCGGGGTAACGACCATCGTGAAACGCAGCAATCGCAGAACCCGCAGAGACTCTTTCCAAACTCATTGAAGAGAAGTCCTCCGCGAGTTCAGCGAGTTCTGCGTTGATCGTCGTTTCCGCACGACGGTCTCTCCCTTGCAGCTACACATCCGCGATTCGCGCAATCCCGCGCCAGATGGAGTCGCGTATGCAGATTCTGATCATTGTGGCCGTGACCGCAGTTGCTGTTTCTCAAACCTCCTCGTTTGGCGATGCGCTCAAACAGTCGCAGCCGCTGCTCGTGCGCTCCGTTGTCGACGGCGACACGATCGACGTGGCGACGGTTGGCCGCGTGCGGCTGCTGGGCATCGACGCGCCTGCCGCCGGCCGCGGCGCTGACGCGCCCGCGCCGTTCGGACGCGAAGCGCGCAACCGGCTCACCTCGCTCGTGCTGAACCGCTGGGTGCGGCTGGAGCAGGAACGCGGTCCGGCCGGCGTGTCCACTCGCATCAGGCGTACGTGATTACCGGCGACGGTCAGTTCGTCAACGCCGTGCTGGTCCGGGAAGGGTTGGCGCGCGTCTCGGCGCGGACCGCGTTGAGACGTCTGGCCGAGCTCCAGCGGGCTCAGGCGGAGGCGCAGTCGGCTCAGCGCGGCCTTTGGGGGAGCGCGCCGCCGGTTCCGCTCGCGGGTTATACTCCGGATGCTCGCGCCACTCGTGCCCCGGCGCCGAGGAGCAAGACACACAACACACGGAAGAAGAAGCCCTGAGTATCCCAGTCGAGTACGCCTCGGAGCGGAGAATCCGCGAGCGCAACAAGCTGTATTACCGCTTCAACCACTGGCCGATCTGGATTTTCGTGTTCTTCATCGCGCCGGGGCCGCTCACCTTCGATCTGTTCGAGCGGGGATTCGACGCGCGAATGGCGCTTTGGCTGGGCGCGGTTCTGGTCAGTACGGGCGTTGCCGGCCTGCGCGGCCGACTGCCTGGCGTGGAACCGAAGCCGTACATCATCCGCTTCACCGAGGATCGCCCGAATCCGCTGTATCGCCGCGTCTGCTACACGTTCGCGTGGAGCGAGGTCATCACCTTCGCACTTCTGAACATTGCCGGACTCGTCGTCGCCATCGTCACAGGCCGGTGGCATCTGAAGGAGATCTACCGCTACGGGTACGTTCCCTTGGCGGGATCGATCTGGCTGCTGGGCGCTTTGGGTCAGCTGCCGCGAGTGAAAGCGTCTACCAAAGGTGAAGGTCACGAGCGGCGATACTTCTACGGATCGGTCTGGGCGGTCTGCTGGGCCCAGCCCGCGCTGTGGCTGCTGTGGAAGGTCGTCCCCCAATCACGCTCAGGCGACGCGATCAAACTGGCGGTGTTCCTGGCGATTCTAGCGTTCGTCGGCAACCTCGCGCGGCTCGGGCGCCTCCCGCGCACGCGCCCGATCGTGCCGGGGGAGATCGCCGTTTCGGACTGAGGTATCTGGTAATTGGATAATCTGGTAATCGGGTAATTGATTGATCGATTGATAGATTCTTCAATCAATTACCAGATTACCCAATTACCCGATTACCCGATCGCGCTACGTGACCAGCGATGTGGCCGTGTCACCAACGTAGTCCTTCTTCTCGACGATCGATGCCATCTCCGCCATCACGCGATCGATTTCCTCGACCGTGTTGTAGAAGTGCGGCGAGAGCCGGACGCCGACCGGCGGACGGTAATCGACCAGGAAGTCTCGCGCTTTCAGCGTGCGCGCCACCTGCAGCGCATCGGGAACGTTGATCGCCACGGTCCCGGCCAGTCGCTGCCGATCCCTCGACGCGGCCGACGGAAAGCCGTACTGGTCGGCGTGCGCGAGCAGCCGTCCCGTGAGCTCGATCGACTTCGCGCGGACGCGATCCACGCCGACCTCGTGGATGATGTCGAGGCCAGCCAGCGCCGCGTGGTACGCCGGAATCGATGGCGTCCCGTTCATCATCCCCATCGCATCCTCACGCACGTCGTGGTCGTCGATGGGGCTCGTATCGAACGCGAACGGATGCCGATGCGACAGCCAGCCCGTGAACGTCGGCTTCAACGCTTTCCGCCGGTCGGGCCGCGTGTAGAGAAACGCGTTGCCGGGCCCGCCGCACAGCCATTTCAGACACCCACCGACCGCGAAATCGACATCCAGGGCCGCGACGTCCACCGGCACGATACCGGCGGACTGGTACGTATCGAGGATCACCGTGGCGCCCGCCTCGCGCGCGCGCTTCGCAATCTCGGCCGCCTGCATGATGTACGACGTGCGGAACAGCACGTGCGAGAAGGCCACGACGGCCGTCGTGTCGTCGATCGCGTCGAGGAATCGATCCGTTCGAACGGTCAGATCATCTTCCGCGGGTACAACGGTCACCTCGAAGCCCGCCGCCTGGTGCGCGCGGAACAGATACATCATCGAGGGAAAGTCCATCGCCGCGCACACGATGCGGCGGCGTGCACCCCGAGGCTGGAGGCACGAGAGCGCGACCATGTGCGCTGTCGTCACGTTCTCGTGCATGCTCACCGAGCCGGGGCGCGCGCCGATGATGAGCGCGACCTTGTCACCGACCTCGCGCGGCATTTCCCACCAGCGCTCCTCCCACGCGCGCACGCCGCGCGTCGCCCACGTCTCGGCGTATTCGGCGAGGTCGCGCGCGGTGCGACGGGGCATCGCGCCGAGCGAGTTGCTGATCATGTAGACCGTCCGGGCGAGAATCGGAAACTCGTCGCGCCAGCGGGCGAGATCGTCCATTCGCCTATAATACGCGCGGCTTCCGCCTTCGCGCAGACGCTTCGGCGGGACAAGTCCGCCCCACGACCCATGTTGAGACGCGTCGCCACGGCTCTCATTCCGATCGCGTTGGTCGCGCTCGTCGCCGCGCCGCTTGCCATCGATCAGCCGTTTGGAACGCAGACAGCTCAAACGCTCGACGCGGCGTTCACGATGCGTCGCTGGTCGCCAATCGTGACGATGCTCGGCGTCGTGGTGCTCGCGCTGCTGGCGGCGATCTCGTTGCGGCGGCGTCGGACCTGGGTGGCCGTCGTCGGCTTCGCGGGCGCCTTGACGATGGCGATCGCCGCAGCATGGTTCGCGCGACAGAACACGTTCGAGTGGATGTTCAATCCGCTGCCGCGTCCGGAGTTCGTCGCAGCCGCGAAGGTGACATTCGTGGACCCGAAGGACCTGGTCCTGTCGGTCTCGGTCGACGGCGACACCGCCGCCTACCCGATTCGCCAGATGGCCTATCACCATCTCGTCAACGATCGGATCGGCGGCACGCCCGCCGTCGTCACCTATTGAACGCTCTGTCACACCGGTCTGGTGTGGAGTTCGGCGGTCGACGGAGGGGTGCTCACGTTTCATCTAGTGGGCATCAACAACCAGAACTTCGTGATGCAGGACGCCGAGACCGGATCCTGGTGGCAGCAGGTGTCGGGCGAGGCGATCCTCGGCCCGCTGAAGGGCAAGCGCCTGAGGTTGCTGCCGTCCGATCAGCTGACGTTTACCCTCTGGCGCGAGGAATCGCGCGGCGGCCGCGTCCTCGCGCCGATCGCTGCCGTCGCAGCCGCGAACCGCTACGCGCGCGCGGACTGGGAACAGCGCATGACGAAGACGCCGGCGCCCGGGTCGGCCGATCGGCAACTGGAGCCTCGAACGCTAGTGCTCGGCGTGGAAGTGCGGGGCGTGGCACGTGCCTATCCACTCGCTAGCATGAACGCCGTTGGCGTCGTGCTCGACGATATCGCCGGCACCGCGATCGCCATCGTCCGTGCGCCCGATGGCCGATCCACACGCGTGTTCGATCGCACCGTCGACGGCCGTCCCCTGGAGCTCATCGTGAAGGCGGATGCGTCGCCGTTCCGACTGGCCGACGCGAACACGGGGAGCGAGTGGACGTTTTCCGGAATCGCCGTCAGCGGCCCGCTCCAGGGCCGCCAGCTCGCACGCCTGCCGTTTCTGGAGGAGTACTGGTTCGATTGGAAGACCTATCACCCGTCCACCGACGTGGCGCGCCACAGCTTCTGACGTGAATCGCGAAGGCTGGCAGGGTTGGGACGAGTACGCGCCGTTCTACGACTGGGAGAACGCGCAGACGCTCGGCCGCCGCGACGTGCCGTTTTGGCGTCGCGTGGCGCTGAAGGCGAAGGGCCGGGTCCTCGAGCTCGGCTGCGGCACGGGCCGCGTCACAAAGCCGCTCGCGCGGGCGGGCGTCGACATCGTCGGCATCGATCGTTCGGCTCCGATGCTCACCCGGGCGCTCCGATCCATTACCCGATTACGCAATCACCCAATTACCCAATCCGTGCGTTTGGTCCGTAGTGACATCCGTGCGCTGCCATTCGCGGCGCAAGCCTTCTCGATGGTCCTGGCGCCCTACGGCATTCTGCAGTCGCTGACCAGCCCCTGCGACCTCGCCGCGACGCTCGCGTCGGTCGCGCGCGTCATCGAGCCGCGAGGCACATTCGGGATCGATCTCGTGCCGGACGTGCCGAAGTGGCGCGAGTACGCGAACAAGGTGCAGCTGCGAGGGCGTTCCGGCGGAGCCGACCTCACGCTTGTCGAATCGGTGCGGCAGGACCGCCGTCGCGGCCTGACCACTTTCGAGCAGCGTTACATCGAACGGCGACAGGGCCGGACACGCCATCACTGCTTCGAGCTCGTCTTTCGCACGCTCTCCGTGCCGCAGATGTCGAAGCAGCTGGAGCGTGCCGGCTTCCGAGTGGAAGCCGTACTCGGGGACTACCGGGGGCACGTGTGGGACGAGCGCGCCGACGTGTGGATCATCATCGCCAGGCGCGCCAGAAAATGATGGTCGTCCTGCCTCAGAGCCAGAGGCTCGGGGCAGCAGGCCGCCCTGACCGGCGCGCCGGACCGTGTGGTAACATTTCCAGGCTGTTTTCGATGTTTTCTGGGGAGTTTTGACATGTCCGGCCATTCCAAGTGGGCTTCAATCAAGCACAAAAAGGGCGCGCTCGATGCCAAGCGCGGCAAGGTTTTCACTCGACTCATCAAAGAGCTCACGGTGGCCGCCCGCGCGGGCGGCGGCGACCCCGATATGAATCCCCGGCTGCGCACGATCATCGCGGATGCGAAGGCGGCCAACATGCCGTCCGAGAACATCAAGCGTGCGATCCGCCGGGGCACTGGAGAAGAACCAGGGGTGTCGTACGAGGAGGCGCAGTACGAGGGCTACGGTCCCGGCGGGGCGGCGGTCATCATCGATGTTCTGACGGACAACAAGAATCGCACCGTGGGCGAGCTGCGGCACACGCTCGAAAAGCACGGCGGCAATCTCGCGGCCGCGAACGCCGTTGCGTGGATGTTCGCGAAAAAGGGCTATATCGTCGTCGAGAAATCGAAGGCCGACGAAGAGAAGCTGATGGCCGCCGTGCTCGACGCCGGCGCTGACGACCTGCGCGACGACGACAGCAACTGGGAAGTGTTGAGTACGCCCGAGGCGTTCCCGGCGGTGCGCGACGCCGTGAAGCAGATGGGTGTCGAGCCCGCGAGCGCCGAAGTCTCGATGATCCCGCAGAACTACGTGAAGCTCGAGGGCAAGCCGGCGCAGCAGATGGTGAAGCTGATGGAAGCGCTCGACGACCACGACGACGTGCAGCACGTCTGGTCCAACTTCGACATCTCGGAAAAGGAGATCGAGGCCTCGCTCGCGTGAGAGTCTTCGGCATCGACCCGGGCTCCGAACGCACCGGTTACGGTTGCGTCGAAACCGACGGGTCGTGCCACAGGATGGTCGTCTGCGGCGCCATCGCGGCGCCACGTTCCGCGCTCTTCCCTGACAAGCTGCTGCTGATCCACCGTCGGCTCGCCGATCTGCTTCGCGACTGCCGGCCCGACTGCGTGGCCATCGAGAACGTCTTTCACTCTGTGAACGTGCACAGCGCGCTGAAGCTCGGACACGCCCGCGGTGTGGCGATGCTGGCGGCGGTCGAGAGCGGTATCCCCGTCTTCGAGTACACACCGGCGGAGATCAAACGGGCCGTTGTCGGCTACGGGCGCGCCGAGAAGGCCCAGGTGCAGCACATGATCAAGCTGATGCTGGGTCTCACCGCCGTCCCGTCGCCGCACGATGCGGCTGACGCGCTGGCGGTCGCCATCTGCCATTCGCATTCGCGCACGTCGGCCCACATCGCTGCCGCCGTGCCCGCGCGAACGCGGCTGACCAGCTGGCGCCAGTACAGACCGGCACGTTGATAGTGTTCGCGTTGTGATCGCGCATCTCCGCGGGCGTATTTTCGAAAAGCATCCCAACCGCCTCGTCCTCGACGTCAACGGGGTCGGCTACGACGTGTTCGTGCCGCTCTCGACGTTCTACAGCCTGGGCGAGCCCGGCGCCGAGACGGCGTTGCGGATTCACACGCATGTTCGTGAGGACGCGCTGGTCCTGTACGGTTTCGCGACGCTGCTGGAGCAGGAGCTGTTCGAGCGGTTGATTGGCGTCAGTGGGATCGGTCCGAAGGTGGCGCTGGCCGTGCTTTCCGGGATTGAGCCGCTGGACCTGATTCGCGCGATCGAGCGGGGCGACCTCGCACGACTGACGGCGATTCCGGGCGTCGGCAAGAAAACGTCCGAGCGCATCGTGCTCGAGCTCAAGGATCGCCTTCCGCGCGCGCAGGTCGCGGCCGTGGCCACCGGCGTCGTGCTCCCGGAGTCGTCCACGTTGCGCGACGATGTGCTCTCGGCGCTGGTGAACCTGGGGTATCATCGGCCTCTCGCCGAGAAAGCGGTCGAAGCCGCTGTCAACACGCTCGGACCCGCGTCCGACGCCGGTTTCGAGCGCATGCTGAAACACGCGCTGCGAGAACTGTCGAAGTAAATGAACGATCGTCTGGTCACCGCCGCGCGCGTCGACGAAGACGCGCAATATGAAGCCGGCCTGCGGCCGCGGCGGCTCGATGAATACATCGGCCAGGATCGCATCCGCGAAAACCTGCATGTGGCGATCGAGGCGGCCAGGCAGCGCGGCGAGCCGCTGGATCACGTCCTCCTGCACGGACCGCCGGGCCTGGGCAAGACAACGCTGGCGTATGTGATCGCCAACAAGCTGGGTGTCCAGGTCCGCGCCACCTCGGGCCCCGCCATCGAGAAGCCGGGCGACCTCGTGGGCATTGTCACCAATCTCGCGGCGAGCGAGGTGCTGTTCATCGACGAGATTC
>Ga0114129_10011381_pt1 | contig 12673 bp, 6 predicted proteins | sample RhiMetdeltSRZDD1_FD_80071 | JGI IMG/M metagenome (GOLD analysis project Ga0114129, IMG submission 80071) | Populus rhizosphere microbial communities from Tennessee, USA - Rhizosphere MetaG P. deltoides SRZDD1 (version 2) (version 2) | ecosystem: Host-associated > Plants > Roots > Rhizosphere >...
GGCAGGACGGTCCTGTACAGGGTATCGTCGACGAACCACTGCATCGCGTTCGCCCCCCACTCGATCGCGAAGGTGTGAAAGTCGTCGGCGAACGCGCCCGTGTTCAGGTTGTAGGCGCCGCCGATGCCGTTGGCGCCCGAATAGTTGGGGCCGTGCACGGTGCCGTGCACGCTGGCGGGCTCCCTGCCGATGTTCTCCATGATGTCGATCTCGCCGCACGCGGGCCAGCCGACTTGCGCGATGTTGTTGCCCAGCATCCAGAAGGCGGGCCACAGTCCCTGCCCGCGCGGGATCTGCATGCGCGCCACGATGCGGCCGTAGCGCCACGCGCCCAGGCCCTGGGTCTTGAGGCGCGCCGAGGTGTATGCCTGGTTGCCGAACGGCTCGCTACGTGCCTCGATCAGGAGGTAGCCGTTTTCGAGCCGGGCGTTCTCGACGCGATCGGTATAGTACTCGAGCTCGGCATTGCCCCAGCCATTGCCCCCGGTCTCCCGCACCCACTTCGTCGTGTCGAGCGCCGCACTATCGAACTCGTCGTGCCATACCAACTGCCACGTCGGCGGCGGTGGGGGGTTGCCGCCGCCAGGGCCCTGTTGGTCAGTGCCGCACGCGAGCATGGAGCTTATCGCAACGAGGGCGATGGCAAGCGCCAAGCGGGCGTGAGCGAGTGGGAGAGAGGTGGGAGAGGTCAACTCTTCATTCATGGGAACCAACATAGCCGATCCGCTTTTCTCTTTCAGCCCCGCAGGACACCGCGGCCCGCTTATGTTATCAGCGGGAGCAGGACACCCGTAATGGCAAAATCGTGCTTTGAGTTGCCCTCCTGGGGCATCGGCGAGCGGGGAATCTTGCGGGAGGACCGCCACTTCAACAGCATGTATGGCTGGAGGCTTAGAACGGTGCGTCCTTTGAAACTCTGGGTTCGCTGCGCCATCCCGCTGCTCACCCTCGCAGGCTGCAGAGACGAGACCTCACCGGTGGTTCTGCAGGCGATCAAGTGGGCGGGTGATGGTCAGTCGGCGACTGTCGTCACGAGCGTCTCCGTTCCCCCAACCGTGAAGTTGATTGATCAAGGCGGCCTTCCCGTTCCCGGAGCACCGGTGACGTTCTCGGTGACGTCGGGCGGCGGGAGCACCACGGGCGCTATCGATACGACTGATGCGAACGGTTTGGCGTCAGTTGGCGCCTGGACGATGGGGCCTCTCTCAGGGCCCGAGTCCCTCACGGCGACCGTGGCTGCGACGAATGCCGTCCTTGGTAATCCGGTGGTGTTTGTCGCGACGGCGATCGGCAACGTGTGGACCACCGGGGCGCCGATGCCAACTCCCCGCACCAACTTCGCAGTGGGAGTGGTCAACGGCATCGTCTACGCGGTAGGCGGAGAGAACGCCAGCTCACCCTGGCTTTCGACCGTGGAAGCCTACGATCACTCAAGCAATACGTGGACAACGCGCGCCTCGATGCCCACGCCGCGCACCAATTTGGCGGTTGGGGTGGTGAACGGGGTGCTATACGCGACTGGCGGCAACAATAGCGACGCGACCTGGCTCACTGTGGTCGAGGCATACGACCCCGTTACCAATTCTTGGAGTGCCAAGGCGCCAATCCCAAGCGCCCGCACCAATCATGCTGTGGGTGTAGTGAACGGCCTTCTCTATGTAGTAGGTGGAAACAACTCGGATGCCACATGGCTGGACAGCCTGGATGCCTACGATCCTGCCACCAACACCTGGGCCGGCAAGGCGACCATGCCCAAACCCAGGACGAACCTTGCGGTTGCTGTGGTGAACGGGCAGTTGTACGCGATCGGTGGAAACAACGGGGACGCTACTTGGTTGGGTACGATGGATGTGTACGATCCGGCGCTCAACTCTTGGACTGCCAAGCCAGACATGCCTACCCCTCGCACCGACCTAGCCGCGACGTCGGTAGGAGCGCTGCTTTACGTTGTCGGCGGAAGCAACAGCACAGGGTCGTGGATCTCCACGCTCGAAGCCTACGATCCAGGCGCCAACTCTTGGGGTCCGCGGGCGGATATGCCCACGCAACGAACGCGCATGGTGTTCGGTGCAGCGAATGGGTTGATGTTTGCGATCGGGGGAAGCAACTCTACTGACTCGAGACTGTCCACGGTAGACGTCTACCACCCGTAGCATCCCTCCTCCAGGAAGGCTTACTTCGCGAACACCTGTTCCCAGGTCATCGTTTGGCGCGTGCGCTGCCCAGATGACGTATTCACAACCTCCAATTGCATCCCCTCATTGGTCATCACAAGGTTCAGTTCCATATCTGGCGTGCCAATCGCCTTCTGGAGCTCCGTGTAATCGAGGCCTTGGAGGAACTGGCTCGCTGGAACCTGATACGCCTCGGCAAATGACGTCATGAATACTGTTGTAAACATGAGAGTCGTGAGGGATACAAAATTGTCTCGGCTGATGAGGCCGTGCGCAGGAGCTTCGCTGTGCACTTTTACTTGGATCTGGGCATTCTGGTAGCCCGGCACTTGAATCTTGTACAGCCCGACCTCGTTGTATGCCATTTTCGCACTATCGACTGTAACAGCATCGCGCCGCAGGTCCGCTCGCCAGTCTTGAGCATGTGCGACGGTCCCGAACATTGGCAGCAAGACAACCAGTCGAAGAGAAGGAACCATGGAAACCCCCTTCTAAGTACACGAACGGCTATAGGCCGGCCGGTATCCTTTGGATCGGGCCTCAACTTCGGTCATGTAGACTCCCTGCTTGGTCCCACCGTAGTAGCGGCTCCCGGGGCAATGGTAGACACCGGAGCTGGTATTGACCCACACTCTCGCTCCTGTGGCGTTGGCGGTCGTCGTGGTAAGCCACTGGGCGACGCCGTCATGACCGGAGCACGCACCCTGCTTTGATGCGCTGGTTGAAAACGTTCCGTCGTTGCACCTGGCGGTTGCGCCGCTCGGCGCCAGCCACTCGGCGACGCCGCCGTGGCCGGAGCAGGTACCGGCGCGGGCGGCGCTGTAGGAGAACGAGCCGTCGCGACACTTAGCAGTCGGGGATTGCGATGAGGCACTTTGCGCGACCGCGGCGCTGGCGGCCAGCACGATCGCGAAGGAGACAAAGAGGTGCCTAGCAAACATGATCAGCCTCGTTCAACGGGCTCTCAACAATACTGCATTTTCTGCGCCGTCAACCGACCTGAGGGTGGAACGGTGGCACGTTAAAGTAGAGGCGGGATGCGGATCGCCCCGAAACTGGCGTGGTGCGCCAAGTGATCAGTCTACCACACCAATCCCTTCAGGAGTCCGTGGCTCTATTCTGGTACGCGCACGTAAACCACGCGCATCGTCTCCTGGAAGACCGTCGTCGAATCCGGACTGCCGGGCCAGTAGCCACTGACGGCGACGTTGAGGATGATGAAGAAGGGGTGGTCGAACACCCAGGTCCCAGCAGGTCGCTCGGCAGGACGGTCTTGTACAGGGTATCGTCGACGAACCACTGCCTAGGAAGCCGAGTGGGGGCAGGTCCGGGGTGCCAGGTTCCGCTCCCGTAGACGAGAACATGCGAGCCGCCGCACGGGGGTGAACGCCAACCCTTTCCACTATTAGGTGTGTTTCTTCCAGAGGGGTGTGATCTCCGCCAGGACATACGGCTCGAAATGATTGCTGCGGATCAGGCCGTGGTGAGGAGCCTGATTGAGTATCAGCTGCCTGCAGATGTTTCGTTCCTCCTTGTCAATCAATCCAAGATTCTCGGACATGACTTTTGCGTCCTCGCCTTCCAGCTGGAGAGCAACCTTCGTTCCGACCATGTCGAAAACAATCCGATCGAAGTCTTTGACGCTCTGGGAAGCGAGCAGGATCCCTACGCCGTATTTCCGAGCTTCACGAATTAGTTCAGTGAGCGTTTCTTCGTAGGTAAGCTTGTGGGCCTCGTCTACCACTGCGAACACACGAAGGTTGTTACTCGGACCCCTAGCAAGCATGTCGGCGTAGATCTTTTGCAGTGCGAACCGACTCACCACGACCATCAGCTCCGGTGTGGCAAGGTTGGAGAGGCGGAGAACATGCGGCTCCTGTAGCACCGCCTCAAAACCGCGCGGGTCGGCGTTCGGGGGAAAAACGCCGGTCTCGAACAACGGCTGAATTCGCAAGTTCAAGTTGCGGACGTTTCCCCCCACAGCTTCCTCCATCTGCTTCAGGATCGTCCAGACCGACAGGAAGCTCGGCGCTGGCCGGTTCCAACTCTCCTTATCGTTGGGACTGAATCCGGCAACCGCGAAGGTCTGACTAATGGCGTCGCGAAGGATCGCGTGTTGGATGTCACCTAAGCTGAAGATCTTCGCAAGACTGTTGGCTACTTGGTAGACGACCTTGATGTAGGTTTGCTTCTTGCCGCTGTGCGGGTCACTGGGCACTTCCAGCGGGTTGATGTTAATGCCTTCAGCCGCATCGAGCACTTTGGCCTTCGTGCAATCCAGGAAGGTCTTGCCATCGGCATTAGCCAGTTTGCCAGAGACGTACTCGCCCTGAAAATCAAAGATGATGAAGGGGATGTTGGCCTTGGCCAGCTCCCAAAGGAAGGCGCTGGCAGTCTGCGTCTTGCCGGCACCGCTCTTGCCGACGATTAGGATGTGTTGATTGGTTAGCTTCTTCGGTGTTGTTGTGAATGGATCCCAATAGACACTCTTGCCGTTATCCGTGTTCTTGCCCAGTGGAATGTGGAACTCGTTGTCTAGAGCAACCGCAGCCGTCTGAGGGCGAGCGGTGGCGGCTACGAGCTCGGAGGTGACGGGGTCCCGATTGGCCGGGATCGGGTACGCGGGACCGGGGGGCTCATGCACTTCTGGCGCTGCATTCGCCGCGGCAGGCGTTGCTCTCGGGGATGAATCCTGCGGTACAATCGCTGGGGGGACCGCCGGTGGCGGTACGGGCGTTGTGGGCACAGGGGTGGAACCGGGAGCTTCGGCAGACTCATCCTCGATACCGAGTAAGTCGAGGATCTGCTTCCGCCCGACGATGAGCACCTGATTGTCCTTGAATGTCTCTGGCTCCTTGCTGAGGCCCTCCGTGTGGAAGATGTAGCCTGCCCTCTCGAAGACCACTTGAAAGCTTCCGGTCTCCACGCTCGAAATCGCAGACTCTAGAGCCGGGGCAGCCTCAGCAGAGTCTTCAACCAGTCCGTGACGGCGGCTACGCTCCAAATAGAAGTGCAGGAGATTAGCCAGTTCCTTATTCTGCAGTTCTCGGTCGAGCCGGTCTTTCTCGGGACGCGGGACAAACCTTGCTTCGAAGACTTTCTGCGTGTCTGCGTTCTTTTGCGCGATAGCCTCCTTCAGAATCATGTCCTCACCCACCCCGCCAACATTACTACGGTATTTCACCTCGATGAGCCGCAGGACCAGCTTGTTCTCCTTCGCGGAAGCCAGAATCAAGTCGCTCCGCTGGAGCCGGATGCCTGACTCATTCGTAGTGCGCTTGTGCTCGGCGAAGAGGTCGATATGGGAGTCCACCGGAAGGAGGATGCCGGATTCTAGATCCCGTTGCTCTTGCAATAATAGACGGGTCAGGGCGAGACCAATGATTTCACGCGCGTCCTTCGGGTTGTTGATGAGCTTTAGGGCGAGCCGCCCAGAGATGGATTTCAGGACATCCAGGATTTGGCTCGCATGGAAGCCAGTACCAGGGATACCCATCTTCTTGAGGCCATCGAAGATGATTCCCTCAATCTCCGACAACCAAAACGTGGAAATGATCAGCCGGTGACCAACGCCGTCGAGAAAGTCTGGTGTATAGTCAATGAGGTAGCTGCGGACCGCACCTCTACCGGAACGTGGGTTATCGAAATACTCGATTCCAAAGTTGCGGTCGATAGTGAACACCCAATCAGAGTGCTCGTGGATTTGGTTGATGAGGTGCTTATCCGTGTCGGAAAGCTCCAATTGAATTGCGGGAACTCTGTCCAACGAAGTACCCCAGTCATAGTAGCAGGCGGCTAGGCGCAACAGGGCGTCAATGGACTGGAGGAGCGATTGAGCGCAAACATCACCGGCTAGCAGCTCGGAGTTCTGATTGGGGATGACCTTGCGTGACCAGGTAGCCGAATCCCCCTTGAGGTCGAAGTCCGCCCGGTATTCCGCGAGGAGATTGTGCAAACAGAAGCTTCCAGGGTTGTTCTGGGTCTGCCTGGTGAGCACTTTCGTTGAGAAGCGATCGATCAGGATGGTGATATGGGCTTCCCGCACCTCTATTTTGCGCCAGTCAGCCTCCAGTACCTTGCGCTTGGAGAATGTCAGCTTTGGGAAGAGCGGGTTCTTGTTCGGGAGGAGCAGCTCCTCGTCAATGTCCGGCCGGTTTGTTTCCGAAAGACTAGTGCCATCCGTCATTTCATCGAAGGCACTGCCCATGATTTCGTAGCGGAGGTCGCCGTAGAATGCGACGTCGTAGTTCAGGTGCTTGAAGTCGTCGGAGCTCTGGATTTCGCGAATGGCGTTCAGGATCAGCAAACCGTCGCCGGCGTTAATGACATTCAAGCGTAACGTCGACACATACGGATGATGCTTGAGATAGCGCCAGATGCGGTCAGCCACATGCGCGGATGTGATGAGGGTTATGTCACCCTGGCTGAGCTTGGAGCCGAGCAACCGAAGAACAATGGCGACAGCCTTGCGCATGTCGGTCGTGTCGCCGCGCGGCAAGAGGCTCCAATAGAGGTCAACATTGTCAGTATTGACATAGATCTCGCCGTTATTGAAAGCGAGCGCCGACGGAATATTGAGCGAGGTAATCCTCTCGTGGGCCTCTCGGCTGACCAGCGCTGTGGCCTCGGCCTCAGTAGCGCCCTCGAGTGCTTCTGCCCACAGGAATAGGAGCTGCTGATACTGGAGCACCCAGAGCAGCCTGATCGGGTGCGTTGGCGCGAGGAGAACGACCTGGTCTTCGCTCTCGGAGTCACCCACTCTCAAGTGAACAGTATCTATACGACTCAACTTGTGAGACACATTGAGCAGGTTGTTGATTTGGCCGTCACTGGTAGCGGACGTGAGCTTCGAGCGCACCTCGTCGAGCACGGCGATGTAAGCTTGCGCGTAGGAGAGAATCTCCGCTTTGGGCTCGCGTAGGTCGAGGATTTCGATGGCGGTGTTTGGATCCCTCTCTAGGAAGCGCTTGAACAGCTGTTGGCGTGCGTACGTGAAAGCGTCAAACGTCGAGAGGCCTGAGACTGCGAGCGTGACCAACCTCAGGTCATCGAGCTCCAATGCCCCCCTATTGCGCAGGTCCCCTTCCCAGGCGCCGCAAGTCATGGGGTAGGAGATGTTCCGCAACTCGATTTCGTGAAGCAGTGGGTTAAGGACAATGTGGTAGATGTCCCTATTCTTGAGCTTTACGCGGTAGACAGCCCGGCGTCCTTCCTCCCAACCCTCGCTGTCCACTTCTACTTTGGCGCGCGACCGGCACGCGCTAAGAAAGAATGCTTCGGCGCGGTTGCGGACCCTGTTGACCTTCTTCTTACCCTCTTCTACTTGCTCCCCACCCTCAATCCAGAACGATTCGCTCTCATCCGAGCTTAGAATCACGCCGGAGCGATCGCGGGCCTGGACGATGACCTTCGCCGCGCACGTCTCACCCTCAGTCAATTCGATGTCTTTCAGGCCAACCTTAGCGCGGACGTCCGTCTTCTTGTTGTTTTTGACTGTCTTGCGCAAGAGCTCCGCGCCCATTTCTTCGTCGTCGTTGTCGCGGACAATGAGCACCACGTAATGACCAAGGCTCGACGCATTGCCTGGAAAGGTCTTCCACTTGAGGCGAATCGGAGATGCGGCATCAGTGCTCGCAATCAGGTTTCCATTCTCATCGCGAAATCCCGGTGCGATCTCGCCACTCTTCGGATTACGAAGCGGCTCCAGATGTACTTCAACCGTACCCTCGTCGGGGCTATCCTTGAACTTCCATTTGGCAAAGTTGAGTTTCGGCCGGATGTCGTCATCGAGAAGGACTTCCCTTAGCCAGGTTCCGCTGTCCGCGACGTTGCGTGTTCGTAGGAAGGCGACGAGATTTTCGCGTAGATTGTTTTCCTGCGGCTCTAGTTGAATCTTCTCGGCGAGTGCCTCCAGAGCCGACAGTGTGCTCTGGCTGTCATCCGTGATTCCGGCAACGCACCTCGAGTTCCGGTCGATCCTCGTCTCGGCGGTCTTTCCGCCAAGATCTAGGTCGGGAATCAGTCCTAGGTGGAAGAGGTAGGCACCGGCTTCCTCCCATCCCGCGCCGTCGTGCTTGAGCGCGAGCAGGTACTTGATGTGCTGGTCGACCGGCAGGCGCTTCACACTTGGCTGGTTCAGCACCACACCGGCAACCTCCCGCCCATCTCCCTTCAAAGCGTCAATCATCTCCCGGGCATGGGCCCGCAGTACGTTACCGAGATCATAGGTCTTGAAAGTCTGGATGTCGTAGGAATCCTCAGCGGGTAGGCGCAGGCCTTGTGGGATGAAGGCTACGAGCACGCCAAAGTGCTGTCGGTTGCGCTTTTCGATGAGAGCGCCGCTTTCGATTTCCAGGGTGTTGCCCGCGTGTTCAGCGAGAACATATGCTTCGACGCCGTGCTGCTTGAGGTCCACGTCCTGAGCCAGCCTGTCGGCAACCATGTGCATCACTTCGGCCGGGAGAAACTCGACGCGCTGGCAGTGGTTGCTTTCCTTCGCGAGTAGGAAGCCGCGCAGATGGCCGAAAACAGCCTCGGCCATTTCCTGGTGAAATATTTCGTGAGAGACCTCGAAGATGGCCACTATCTTATTGCCTGGTCTACAGTCATGAGGATCTCGCTCACGCCCGCCTCCTCCGATTTCCGGACGAGACGATGTGATTGGACAACTTGCTCTAGGGTCCGGTTGAGTCGTAGCAAGAGGGATCCGTCCGGCTTTACCATCTTCATCTTCTGGATTTCTTCAGGATGAAGGTGTTCTACCACCGACCCGTAACTCCTCATGTTGAAAAAGTCTTCTCCGTACGTTGAGTTCAAGAAGAAGTAGATGTAACCCAGGAAATTGGAGTTCTTTGGGACAACACGGATCATGTCGCCGCCGACCACTGCCCCGTGAAGTTCCTCAGTCACTAGCGTAATTTGGCCTACCGTTCCTGACGCGCTAAGGAGAATCCAACCTTGCGACACTTGTAGTTCACGTATCCGTGGGTCAGCGACGAGCGAAACATGCCTCTTGCGAGGATTGCGACGTTGTAGGTCTGACGGCGTGTAGAATGCTTGTGTGATGCCTTCCCGCGGCTCATCCAAGAAGGCCAGGATCGGGCTTTGGAGGTAGATCGTGAAGACATCCGCAATGTCCCCAAGGGACACGGTTTCCTTTGCCGTCTCCTCCAACCGGAGATAGTGTCTACTCGACAGATATGCTTCTGCATTAAGGCGAAACCCCGAAGCCCTTACGAAGGCGCATTTCACCGAGGCGCTCGCGCATCTGGCAGGAATGTCACTGATAGAAGTGGCACCGTGGAGAGCTATTCCCGAGTTTCCTCTGCCATTTTCGATCCAGTGCCGGAACTGGGATGCACAAGCCCACAGGTCGTCATCAACCACCTTACCCGTGCTTTCTACCGTTGGGCAGAAGGTCAGAAGGTTTGACTCACGCCAGGTTTCGTAAGCCTCTCTCCTGTTTATCTCCAAGCCGCGGTCGTCCCTTATGTAGATCGTCTTGCCCCTACGGTTCTTGCCAATGCTACGAGGCGAACACATGAACACGTCATGATCGTCGGTATCAGCCAGGCTACGAGCGAGTTTCTCCTGGTCAGACAGTCGGCGCAATACGAGGACACTTGTTTGGGTCCCTGTGCGAGGCAGGAAGGTTTCCACAGGTAGCTGCACGCTCGCGAGAACCTCGCATTGGGACAGTACCCAAGACCTCAAGTACTCGGACTCTGGTGTTCCCAGAAGCCCGTTTGGGACGACGATGCCCAGCTTACCGCGTCCCGGTTTGAGAAACTGAATGCACCGTTCAATGAACAGGACTTCTGGCGGCATTGCTGCTCGCAACGTCGCTCCCATTCTCCATCGACCATCCGAGAATTCCCAAGCATGTGCCACGTCGAATTGCTGAAGGACGTCTTGCCCCTCAACCTTGATGGACGTGCCAAAAGGCGGGTTCGCAAGGACGAAATCCATACTTCCCAGCTCAAGCAGCTCTTGTGCTTCTTTGCTGGGCCAGTGAGCTGGTTTCCAAAGAGAGTTGATGGCAAAGAGGCCTCCACGGCCGTCGTTGTTCATTACCATGTTCATCTGGGCAGTCTTGACCAGATTCGAATTGAAGTCGAGCCCGAATATGGACTTGCCAGCTCGATGAATCTGCTCGTTGAGAGCTTTCTCTTCCTGAGGGGTGGGCTCGTCCTGATTCCTCCACGTTTCGCGAAGCTCGCGACGAAGCTTTTCTGAGATGTAGTTGAACGCGACCACGATGAATCCGCCGGTGCCGCAGGCAGGGTCGAGGATGCGCTGCCCCGGACTAGGGTCGAGCATCTTGACTACCATCTTTACCACGTTGCGCGGGGTGAAGAATTCACCCCTGGTCCCTTCCAGCGTAGGCCCCACGATCGTCTCGTAGGCGACGCCCTTCACATCCACTGAGGAATGCAGAAAGTCGTACTTCTCGAGCTGGGCAACTATGAAGGCCACGACGTCCGGGTTGAACAGAACGCCCTCGCTCGCATCGGTGAAAAGCGCCCTGAATTCCTTGCGCTCCCGCACTTCGCGAAACAGCTGTTCGACACGATCTTTGACTTCCTTCTGGCCAGCCTTGGTATTCCGCTCGTCCGAGTTACGGATGGCGAAACGAGGCCGACCGTCGTGCTGTTCGTCCTCAATTTTGGAAAATAGGACTTTGAGGAACTCCCAGAAGATCTGTTCCTTCGACCCACCCTGATTCGCGTGAATGAAGTCGTGGCAACGTTTGAAGGCGCTCAGGAGATTGTTGCCGGTAGCTACTCGGAGGCGTGCGCGGTCCGTCGTGAATATCGAGCTCGGGTCTTCGCCTTTGCGGGGAAAGTCGTTGACGGGAAGAATGTCAGTGTCGAACTTACCTCTCTTCTTCTGAAAGTAGACTGTCTCGACACCATTATTCCAGCAAGCGAAGTCAGCGTTTGGGCAGGCAATAAGACACTTCTCCAGTTCACTGGCGCCGTTCTTGCTGTCGGAGGGCTGGACAGTCGGTTTCGCGACCTGGATCAAGATGGAGACATCGTCTTGAGTCTTGGCCTCCCCGCCGGCCCGAAAGACAACGAGAGCAACTTTCCTTGAGACAGTGCGGGTCCCGTCTTGCACCTGGACGCGAAAGTCCACGGCGACATCCATTTTGGCAAACCGGTACTCCTCGATAAGCGTGCGCTCGAGGTTTTGGCGAATCTGCTCCAGCTCGGTGTCAGGCCGACTCTTGCCGTCAATGAAGTCGATGACTCTGCTGTCGGGCGCGGGCACTTCATCATAGTTTCTTCCGTAGGACATGATTCAGGCCGTGCCGACGGAGATGGGAAAACGGGGCTTGATCACCTGGGAAATCGACGCATCCGACAAGTCGGTGAAGAAGCCTAACTGGCGAAGCCGCTCTTTGAGCGCACCATAGTTGGCTTCTAGAGCGCGGGAAACATCTGGGCTGTCGTTGGGCTCTCCAGTCGTGTCAACGAGGATTCCGTACCGTTCGCGAATCCAGGCAATGAATTCAGTAATGGTGATCGGCTGGGTGATGAAATCGCCGCCTTTCACGCCGACGACCGCGAGTTGCACAAGGAGTTCCAGAAGCTGGCTCCCCATAACGTACTTGCGACGTTTACCGCGTCCGCCATGTAGGAACCCATCTTCGCGATTCAAGCCACACAGTGAGGCCATCAAGGCCTTATGGTTGCGCGAGCGGCTCTTGAATGTCTTCTGGTAGAGGATTTCCACGTAGGCGTCCAGCGGGTCGAGCTTAAGGTCGAGGATGGCTTGAATCTCTGGGTCTTGCTCCGCACCTTCCTCGCTCTGAGTCACCTCGCCGAGCTTAGTCCGGAAGTACCCGTTAAGGTCCTTGTGGCTCATGAATGAGACTGTCTCCTCGAGGGTTCCGTTGTACCCCGGGAACGTGGCAGCGAACTCGTCGAGTTTCTTCAGCTTATACTGAGCCCGAAAGTAACGAAGCATCCCGCCATAGTGCTTGGCGACCTTGTGTTTTGACAGCTCGTCGCAGGCCTTGTTCTGGCCGTTTGTGAGGTCGACGAAGATATCGGGGTGGTGCTCGCACAAACCCAAATCCTGGGCACTCTCCTGTCTGATCCCCTTGCACCTAGTGCAGCGGGATTTCTTCGTATCGGCCATGTGGTTGATGATTGAGAAGGACCGAAGACAGTAGAGCGCAGCATGAAATGAAAAGAGCGAGATGAGATACTGCACCAACTCCCGACGCGGTATGATGTCCTTGTACACAAGGAGCCGCGCTGTATCGTTGACTATGAGCAGCTGCTGGGCCGGACAAAGAAAAGTATGTGGGAGAATCTTCCTTCTGTTGTCGGGCAAGTCGGTCTTGAAGTTCTCTAGCAGTCGAAGGAGAAAGAGGGTCTCGACGTCAAGGTTGCTGGCATCGGCTTCGTCGAACTGTGAGTCGTGATCGCCGAACGGATGGGTGCCCTTCGTTAGAAAAGGAACGAGTAGGCTATTTTCCCCGATGATCA
>Ga0114129_10011382_pt1 | contig 12672 bp, 12 predicted proteins | sample RhiMetdeltSRZDD1_FD_80071 | JGI IMG/M metagenome (GOLD analysis project Ga0114129, IMG submission 80071) | Populus rhizosphere microbial communities from Tennessee, USA - Rhizosphere MetaG P. deltoides SRZDD1 (version 2) (version 2) | ecosystem: Host-associated > Plants > Roots > Rhizosphere >...
ACCTCGACGAGATCTTCGAGGCGCGGCGGGTCCTGCGAGCCGCAGCGCCGTCGCGGCTCGCGCGGTCGCCGGCCGAGCCGGAGGTTCGCTACGACTTCCGGGGCGAGAGCCTCGGGCTGGATCAGTACCTCGCGCGGAACCCGGCCACCGGGCTTCTCATCGCGCGCGACAACACAATCCTCGTCGAGCGCTATCAGTACGCGCGGAACGAGCGGGATCGCTTCACGTCGTTCTCGATGGCCAAGACCGTGACATCGATGCTGATCGGCATCGCCATCGCCGAGGGGCGCATTCGTTCGGTCGACGATCCGGCGGCGACCTAAGTTCCACGGCTGGCCGGGACCGAGTACGGGCGCACGCCGATCCGGCACTTGCTCCAGATGTCGTCGGGCGTGCGCTTCCTCGAGGAATACTCCGGGCGCGACGACGTCACGCGGCTGGCCATGGACGCGTTCTGGCAGCGCGGGCCACCCCACCGCCTGGATCCGCGATGCCACGACCGTGCGCCCGGAGCAGCCGTACCTGGCGCCGCGCGCCGCGACGCGATTCTTCGGCTACGGCTATCAGACCTGGATCTTCCCGGACGAGCCGAGGATGTTTGCGCTCCTCGGCATACGCGGCCAGACGATCTTCGTCGATCAGGCCCGCCGGCTCGTCATGGTCCACACCGCCGTGCGCAAGCTGCCGGTCGATCCGGGCGTTGCGGAGACGATCGCGCTCTGGCGCGGCGTCGTGCGCGACCTCGGCCGCTGACGCGCGCCGCGCCTACATCGCCTCTCTCCTCGGGGTTACTTGAGCCGCACGTCCTCGTACGGCGCTGAATACGGGTAGGCGGGAATCAGGGTGAGCGCCGCCTCCTGCACCTTCGGTCCGACGCCGCGAATGAATCCGTTCTCCCAGATCGGCGCGAACACGACGCGCTCGTGCAGGATCTTCTGGATCTGGTGCAGCAGGTCCTCACGCTTCTTGCGATCGATCTCCTTCGCCTAGCGCTGGTCCTCGACCTCGGGCAGCACGCCGTAGGCGTAGCGGCCTTCCTTCGTGGCGAGCCCCTCGATGCGGGTGGCGGCGTTGCCGCCGGCGCCCTGCGCGCCCAGCACGATGCCGCGGATCTTCTTCTCGGCCCAGGTCGACAGGAAAGCGGCGCGCTCCATCGTCCTCACGCGCGTTCGGATGCCGATCGCCCCGAGGTTGCCGGAGATCGCCTCGGCCATCGAGAAGTAGGGCGGGTTCGGCGTGAGGTCGCCGGCGTCGAAGCCGTTCGGGTAGCCCGCTTCCACCATGAGCTGCTTGGCGCGCTTGGGATCATAGGGATGCGGGTCGATCGGCAGCGCGAACTCCATGTGACGCGGAACGATGTTGCCGGTGATGCCGGCGAAGCCGAGCTGCTCGGCCTCGTTCAGGGTCTTGCGGTCGATCGACATGCTGGCGGCGAGGCGAACGCGCCGGTCGTGCCAGGGCGACTTCGGGTCCCACTGCTGGGTGAAGTCGAGGAAGAAGACGGTGTTGGTGCGCACGGCGGTGAGCTTGAGCCCGGCGGTCTTGCGGATGTCCTCGGCGACGGGCCCGCCCAGGAAGTAGACCACGTCGGCCTCTCCGCGCTTGAGCGCCGCCGCGCGCGTCGTCTCGTCCGGGACGGACTTGAGAACCAGGCGCTTCACGCTCGGCACCTTACGCCAGTAGCCCTCGAACGCCTCGAGAACAATCTCGATGCCGGGCGTCGAGCTGACATAGCGGTAGGGCCCCGCGCCGATGGGCGCCTTGAGGAACCCTTCCTCGCCGACCTTCTCGACGTACTTCTTCGGGACGATCCAGCCCGCGCCGGTCGCGGTGGTGCCGTAGAAAGTCATGAAGTCGGGCCACGGCTCCCGGAGGAGGAACTTCACGCGGCGGGCGTCGACGACCTGGACCTCCTTGACCTTCTCCTTCAGGAGCTTGGCCGCCCCGCCCTTATAACGCTCGAACGAGAACTTCACGTCGTCCGGCGCCACCGGCTCGCCGTTGTGGAACTTGATGTTCTGGCGCAGGAGGAACGTGTAGCTGGCGCCGTCCGGCGACATGGTCCACGACTCGGCCAGGCTCGGCGTCGTCTGGCCGGCGGGCATCGGCTTCACCATCGCATCGTGAATCGCGTACAGGACCTTGAACGGCGTGATGGCCGACTCCGTCTCGCCCGGGTCCAGCCAGCGCGGCGCCAGCGTGACGTGGAACGCGTACGTGACCTGCCCGGTCGGGCCCGCTGCCTGCGGGTCCCCGGCCGGGGCCGTCAGCGTCGCGATCGCGAAAAGAAGAGCCGCGCCGTACAGCCGCCGGCTAGACACCCGCACGGCGAAGGACCGTTTCGATGTTCTTCGCCTCCGGCTTGCGCGTGCCGGCGTCGATCTCGCGGACCATCTCGACGGTCGCGGTGGAGACGGGTGTGGGCACGCCCACCTCGCGGCCCTTCGTGACGACGTGGCCGTTCATGTAGTCGATCTCGGTGGGCCGGCCCTTGGTCACGTCCTGTCCCATCGAGGAGCGCCAGTTGCGCCCGCCCGCCGTCGTCGGAGTCAGCATGCGATCCAGCTTGTCGTAGGTGTCGCGCTGGTCGGCCGCGGCCCACTGCTCGGCGGTGGTGCCGTTGAACTTGGGGATCCGATAGCCGAGCGCCAGCCCCACGCGGGCCGACTCTGCCCCGAGGTGGATCGTGATGGCGCGGCCGACTTCGCTCGACGCGATCTCGAACGAGCCGAGGCCGGACATGGCCTGCACGGGATTGCCGGTCGAGTTGGCGCAAAGCTTCGACCAGCGCTCGCCCCACAGGTTGTCGGTTGCCAGCGCGCCGTCGATGACCGTGAGCATCTCGGCGACTTCCTTGGCGCGCGCGGTGACGCGCCCGTCGTGCTCGCCCACGCGGAACACATCGTGGCCGGTGCCCTGGCCTTTCTCGGCGCCGCGCTCGACCTGGCCGGGCTTCCACAGCGCCACGCCGATCTTCGACATGATGAGCCCGAGCGAGCGCGAAGGGCCGGCGACGGACGCGACGATCGGATCGGGCCAGCAGTTCTCGGAGGCGACGATGAAGCCCTCGGGCTTGATGTGGCGCACTGCCACCTGAGCTGCCCACGCCGTGTCGTAGACCTTCATGGCCACGAACGCCATGTCAAAGTCGCGCGGGAGGCGCTGCGACTCGCCGAGATGGAAGGCCTTCGGGTGTGCCTCGAACGGATCGTGCGGCCCGGTGACCGAGATGCCCTTCTTGCGGATCGTCTCGACCTGCTCGGCCCACGGATCGACGAGCGTCACGTCGTGGCCGGCCCGCGAGAGAAACGAACCGATGTAGCTTCCGATCGCTCCGGCGCCGACGAACAGGATCTTCTTGGCCATGTCGCCCTCCCTGAGGTGATGCGGATGCCGGGCATTATCGCGCTTCGGGAGGCCCGAGGCGACGGCAATCTAGGGTCCTGATCTCCAGTCCCAGCCGGCGGCCTCGAGCTCGAGGAGGGCCGCGAAGCGCCCGGGGCGGGCGGCGAGATCGCTCGGGGCGCCCTCTTCCACGATCCGGCCGTTCTCCAGGACAACGACGCGATCGGCCTCGACGGCGGTCGAGAGCCGGTGCGCGATCGTCAGGACCGCACAGCCTCGGGTCAGGACCGACTCCCGCAGGGCCGCGCGGAACGTTGCGTCGCTCACGCTGTCGATCGCCGCGGTCGCCTCGTCCAGCAGGAGCACCGCGGGCCGATGCACCAGGGCTCGCGCCAGAGCCAGGAGCTGCTGCTGGCCGGCGGAGATCTGAGTGCCGCGGCCCCCGCTCTGACCGCTGAGGACGGTGGCGTAGCCCGTGGGAAGCGCCCGGACGAAGGCGTCGGCGCCTGCGATCCTCGCGGCCTCGCGTACCGCCGCCTCGGGCACCGCGGAATCGCCGAGCGTCAGGTTCTCGAAGACGGTTCCGGAAAAGAGCTGCACCATCTGGGGCACCACTCCGAGAAGCTTCCGGCGCTCCGATTCCGCGAGCCTTGCCGGATCGCGCCCCGCAATCCGGACGGTGCCGGCCCGGGGAGCGTAGAGCCCTGCCAGGAGTTGCAGCGCGCTGGTCTTGCCGGCGCCGGTGCGGCCGACCAGCGCCACGTGCTCGCCCGGGTTGACGGTCAGCGAGATCCCGTGCAGCACCGCCGGGCCGTCGGCGTAACCGAAGACGACGTCGTCGAGACGAATCGGCGGCCGCCCGTCCTCCTTTGCTGCGAGCGTGGCTGCGGGCGCCCCGTCGGTGGTATCGAGCGCCAGCGTCGCGAAGACGCGCTCGGCGCCGGCCATCGCCGCCTGCACGGTCTGCCATTCTTCGCCGAGCGCGGTGATCGGCTGAAAGGCGCGCTGCAACAGGATCAGAAACGCCGTCAGAGTTCCGAGCGAGATGCCGAACGCCGCGAACGTCTCACGCGTGCCCGCCCAGAGGAGCGCGGCGACGGCCAGCGCCGCGAGGATCGCGGTCACCGGCGTGTACAGGGCCGAGTAGCGCGTCGCCAGATTCGACGCGCCGAGGGCGCTGCCGAGCACCTGACGGAACCCGTCGACCGCTTCGGGCTCGCGGCCGAACGCGCGAACGACCTCGAGACCGCGCAGGCTCTCTTGCAGGCGAGTGGTGAGTGCCGCCACGGCGATCCGCGTTGCGCGCTCGGCCTGGCGGACGCGCACCTGAAGGAAGCGAAGGGCGATCACCAGGGGCGGCGCGACGAGCGCGGCCACCAGGGTGAGGGCGGGGCTGAGGACGAGCATACCGATCGTGAGGGTCAAGAGCCTCACGAGGTTGGCGATGAGCACGGCGATGCCCGACGAGAACACGACGTCCAGCGTCTCGACGTCGGCCGTACAGCGGCTGACGATGTCGCCGACCTCCATACGGTCGAGACGATTGATGGACATTCGCTGGAAATGAGCGAAGAGGCGAACGCGCAGATCGCTGAGGACGCCCTGGGCGATGGTCGCCGCCAGGTAGTTGTAGAGGAACGTCATCGCCTGGACGGCCCCGCTCGCCGCCAGATAGAGGACCGCAAGCAAGAGGAGGCCCGTGGATCGACCGATCACGAGGTGGTCGTCGACGATCACGCGAACGATGAACGGCGGCGCGAGCTCGAAGGACGCGGCCGCCAGCACGAAGAAGGTAACCGCGGCGGCCCGGGCCCGCCAGGGCGCGAGCAGGCTCGCGAGGTTTGCCGCGAGCGAGCGCGAGGCGGCTGGATCGCCCGGGCGCGTGAGGGCCACGCCGTTCATCGACGAGCTCCGTTGGTGGGTGCCGCGTCCGCGTGGAGCTGGGCCCGGAAGATCCGGGCGTAAAGGCCAGACGCGGCCATCAGCTCAGCGTGGGTTCCCATAGACTCAATGCGGCCGTCCTGCAGCACCACGACCAAGTCCGCGCACGGAAACGCCGCCAGGCGATGCGAGCAGAGAATGATCGTCACGCGGCGGCCCAGGGGCGCGTCCGCGCCGAACGCCAGCTTCAACGCCGCGACGATCTGGGCCTCGGTCGTGACGTCGACCGCGGAGAACGGATCGTCGAGAACCAGGAGGCCCGGCAAGCCGGGGGCGCCCGCGGCGATCGCGCGCGCCAGTCCAACGCGCTGGCGCTGGCCACCGGAGATGCGCAGCCCGAGCTCACCAATCTCGGTGTCGAGCCCCCGCGGAAGACCGAGCGCGTCCTCTTCCAGCGCCGCCAGCTTGACCGCCTCCATCAGGAAGGCGTCGTCGACCGGACCGCCCGCGCGCCGCAGCGTGAGGTTCTCGCGCAGCGAGCCCGAGAACAGGAGGGTCTCCTGCGGCAGGTAGCCGATCAAACCTCTTCGCTCATCGGACGAGAGCTGCGAAGGAGAGCGCCCGTCGACGAGCATCGCGCCAGATTCGATCGGATAGACGCCGAGGATCGACCGCGCCAGCGCGCTCTTGCCTGAGCCGACGGGCCCGGTCACCGCGACCAGAGACCCTGCGGGAATCTCGAGGCTCAGCGCGTGTAGCGCCGAGCGCTCGGCGTCGGGATAGCGAAACGTCACGTCGCGGAGCTCCACGCCGACCGGGCCCTGGCCCCTCCGCGGCCTGTTGACGGAAGGCCGGGCGATCCCGGCGACGTGGCCCGGATGGAAGGACGCGAAGCGAGGCTCGCCGGCCACGCTCAGCGGTGCGGCGAGCAACGGCCGCAGGCGGGCGTACGCGGCGGCGCCGCTCTGCACCGAGTTCACCAGCTGCGGAATGCGATGCCCGCGGTTCACGAAGCGCAGAAAGAGCTCGAGGTAGGCCACGAAGCCGCCGACCGTCATCGCGCCGGCGACCACGCGCTCGCTGCCCTGCCAGACGATCAGCACGACGCCCGCGGTCATCAGCGTCGTGTAGACCGGCTGCAGGCCGCCCTTGAGCCGGATCAGACTCAGGTTCGCCGCCGCGAATCGTCGGGAGAGCTGCGCAACGCGCTCGACCGAGGCGCTCGCGCGGCCGAAGAGGCGCAGCAGACGAAGTCCCGCGAGATACTCCTGGATCATCGCGACGAGCGCGGCGTTCGCCTCGCGCGCCTTCGTCGTGCGCGCCGCGACCCAGCGGCCTGTCGCGTGCGCCAGCACCATCGCGATCGGTACCGGTGAGAGTGCCAGGAGCGTCAGGCGCGAGTCGATGACGAGCATCGCCACGACGAAGGACAGGGAGAAGAGCACCGTGTCCCAGATCTCGATGGTGAACTCGCGGACGCCGACGCCCAGCACCTCGACGTCCGCGATGATGCGGGCCATCAGGTCGCCCACCGCCGTCCGCTGAACGTCCGCCATGGGCCACGCCAGCACGCCGCGAAAGGCGTCCGCCCTCACGTTCGCGCGGATCCGGGCGTTGGCGGTCATGAGCCACCAGCGCTTCGCGATCCGCGGCACCTCCGTGAGGAGCGTACCGGCAATGAACGCGAGCGCGGCCCAGGCGACGTCGCCGGGCGTGGCCTGGCCGCGCTCCAGGGCCAGCGCGCGATCGATTGCGCGGCCGAGCAGGATCGCGGGCAGGACGACGGCCGTGTTCATGATGATGCCGGCGATCGATCCGAGGACGAGTTGGCCGGCCACCTGCCGGAAGTACGGCCGCATCTCCCGGAGGTAGCCGAAGCGAGGAGCTCCTGGTGTCATCCCTTGATAGCGGGATCCTCGAGAAGCGCGGTGACGCGCGCGACGATCACGTCGCGCGCGCGCTTGAAGTCCTCGCTGACGGCGGGCACGTCGTCCCAGCGCACGACGCGCGGCGCGCGCGAGGCTAGGTCACCGAGGTCGCAGGCGAAGGTGACGACGACCGCGGACTCATCGAGATCGGCCTGGGTGGGGCGGCGCGGCCGCCGGCTTGCGACGTCGATGCCGTCGGCACCGAGCCCCGGCGTGACCCGCGGCGGAATCGCGTCGTCGGGCTCGGTGCCCGCCGACGTTGCCCTGGCCGGGAGGCCGCGAGCGGCCGCCAGGCGGTTGAAGTACTCGGCGGCGATCAAGCTCTTCGCCGAGCCGTGGAGACAGACGAATAGAACATTCTGGTTCCGGGCACCCATGGATTGACCTCCATCGAGCCGGCGATCATTCATCTCGACCTCGCTACTTGACGAAGACCCAGGTCGGTTGGAGCAGCGGGAACGCGATCAGCCCGATCACCGCCGCTCCGGCGATGAGCAGGGGATTGCTGACCTTCCACCGGAACAGCACCACGAGGCTCACGAGCGCGACGAGGGCCGTGAGCCAGTCGCCGATGGCGATCCGGCCGAGCAGGATACACGCGCCGAGGATAGTGCCGATTGCGGCCGCGTACGCGCCCTTGATGAACCCCTGCACGTTCGGGTTCTTGCGATACCGCACCAGCACGGGCGCGACGATGAGGACCAGCAGGAAAGAAGGGAGGAAGATGCCGATCGTCGCGGTCAAGGAGCCCCAGAAACCCGCCACCAGGTAGCCCACGAACGTCGCCGTGATGACGACCGGGCCGGGGCTCATCATGCCCATGGCGACGGCGACGAGGAACTCGCGCTCGTTCAGCCACCCGGTCTGCTGGACCAGCCCTTTCTCGAGGAAGGGGACGATCACGAGGCCACTGCCGAAGGTGAGCGAGCCGGCCTTCAGGAAGAAGACGAAGAGCTTGCCGAGCATCGTGCCTGTCGCGGCCGACGCCTCGGCGCCTCCTGCGACGAGCGGCAGACCCACCAGGAACGAGGACGTCGTCGACGCCGCCGCCCGTGCCCGGAATAGCGAACCGTAGTAGAGGATGCCGACCACGCCGGAGCCGAGAAAGATCCACGCGACCTCGGCGCGGACCGCGACCGTGACGGCAAAGGCAACGGCAGCGAGCGCCCATTGAGGCCAGTCGTCCATGCCGAGCTTCGTGAGGCGATAGCAGGAGTGCAGGATGAGCGCGATGACGGCGGGGCTCACGCCGTAGAAGACGGCGGTCACCCACGGCAGTCCGCCGAAGTGCACGTAGAGCGCGCCCAGCGTGGCCACGATCACGAAGTTCGGAAGGATGAACGCCCAGCCGCCCGCCCACGCGCCCCAGAAGCCGCCGCGCAGGTAGGAGAGCCAGATGCCGACCTGGATGGCGAGCGGGCCCGGGAGCGACTGACAGATGGCGATACCCTCGCGCATCTCGTCTTTCGTGACCCAGCCCTTCCCGCCGACCAGCTCGCGCTCCATCTGGCCCACGAGCGCGACGGGGCCGCCGAAGCCGAGGAGGCCGAGCCGGAGGTAGTACCGGACGAGGTCTTTGACGGGAACGCGCCGTGCAGCCGTGGAGTCCGCCATGAGAGCGCCTCCTTTCGTCGCTCGGAGTGTAACGGTTGACATGGGCAGTAGCAAGCGTTACTTTCGGCTCATGCGATGGCTGACGATGCTCATGACACTCCCGCCTACGCCGACCCGCCATCGCGTCGGGGTCTGGCGAAAGCTCCAGCGCATGGGCGCCGTCCGGCTCCGGGGAGCCGGCTGGATCCTACCGGAGAATCCGGAGACCACCGAGCTCTTCCAGTGGCTGGTGCAGGAGATCCAGTCGTTCAAGGGCGAGGTCACGCTGCTGCGGGTGGACCGCATCGAGACGATGAAGGACGACGAGATCACCGGGCTCTTTCACGTGGCGCGGGGCGCCGAGTACCAGGCCGTCGTGCAGGGGTGCCGTGAGATCCTCGGCCAGCTCGACCGCTACCGGACGACGCACCGCGGATCGGCGGCTCAGCTCCGCACCAGGCTCGACGGGCTCAAGCGGGAGCTCGACCGGATCGAGTCGATCGATTACCTGAAGGCTCCGGCGGGGCAGCGCGCCCGGACGCTCTGGGAGACGACCGCGAAGCGCCTGCGCGCGGCGGAAGCCAGGCCGAGCGCCTCGAGGGGCCGCCACCCCTCGGCGCTGCCCCCGCGCGGCAGCACGTGGGTGACGCGCCCGCGTCCCCACATCGACCGGATTGCCTCGGCCTGGCTCATCAAGCGCTTCTGCGACCCCGATGCCTCGTTCGCGTTCGCGGACGCCGCGGACGCGGCACGCAAGGGAATTCCGTTCGACGTGCTCGGAGCCGAGTTCGGCCACCACGGCGATGAGTGCACCTTTGAAACTCTGGTCAAGCGTTTCGGGGTCAAGGATCGACGCGTCCGGCTCATCGCGGAGATCGTCCACGAGGCCGATCTTCACGACGGCAAGTTCACGCGCGACGAAGCGACCGGCGTCGACCTGGCCATCCGGGCGCTTGCCGAGTCGACGCCAGACGATCACGACCTGCTCGAACGGGGGATGGCGATCTTCGACGGCCTGTACACGGTCTTGAAACAGAAGGGGTAAGCAGAACCATGAAGCATTCAGGCGTATCGCGGCGCGGAGTCTTCGGAGCGGCACTGGCGGCGCTCGGCATTCATGGGCTGACGCGGCGCTCTCCGCGCGTGTTCGCAGCGGTGGAGGCCAAGGTGCCGGAGAACATTCCAGAGGTCACGGTCGACTTCGCGAACCAGAACCTGGGCAGCTGGACCATGGTGACCGGCCAGTGGGCCGTCGAGGACATGGCCGGGGCGCCCGGCGGCCCAAAAGTGCTCGTGCAGCGGGCGACCCGGAACGAGTTCAACGTCATCGTGTCGCCCGCGGGCCCGTACACGGACGTGGACGTCTCGATGAAGTTCAAGCCGATCTCCGGCCGCGAGGACGCGTCGGGCGGAATCGTTTTCCGGTTCGCCGACGGCAAGTATTACGTGGTTCGCGCCAACGCCCTGGAAGACAACTTTCGTCTGTACACCTACGATCGCGGACGCCGGCAAATCGCCAGCGCGAGCGTGAAGGCGCCCGCGCTCGGCCAGTGGCACGCCGTCCGTGTCGTCGCCGTGGGTGACCACATTCAGGCCTGGCTCGACGGCAAGCTCCTCCTCGACCACCGTGACGTGCGCTTCAAGTCCGGGCGAGTGGGGCTGTGGACGAAGGCGGATTCGATCACGGCATTCGCCGATCTCACCGTTCGCGGCGTGACGGCGGGTGCCTAGCTGGAGGAATGCGGGATGAAATCTCGAATGAGCTGGCGCGTGATGACCGTTCTCGGGCTCGTGGTAATCACAGGCATGCCGGTCGGCGCGTATGCGGCCGATCCGGACTGGAAGGCGGTGGAGCAGGCGCTGGGCAAGCCGGGCCAGCTGCAGGCCGGTGACGTCTTTCGGGTCGGGATGCCTCGGACCGACCTCAACGTCACCGTGAGAGGCGTCGCCGTGAAGCCGGGCTTCGCCCTCGGCTCGTACGCGGCGTTCAAGCAGGTCGGCGACCACACGATGGTCATGGGCGATCTCGTCCTGCTCGACGCCGAGGTGCCGGCGGTCATGTCCGGCCTCTTCGCCAACGGCCTCGAGGTCACCGCCGTCCACAACCACCTCAACGAGATGTCGCCGCACGTCATGTACATGCACTACGAAGGCCGCGGCGACGCCGTGCAGCTCGCGAAAGGGCTCCACACGGCGCTGGCGGCCAGCGCGACGCCGCTCGGTGGCGGCCCGGCCCCCGCCGCGGCGGCGCCGACCGCGCAGCCGGCGCTCGACGGCAAGCGCATCGAGCAGATCCTCGGACGTCAGGGGAGGGACATCGGCGGCGGGGTGTTCCAGGTCACCGCTCCGCGCGCGGAGGCCATCACCGAGATGGGGCATCCGCTGCTGCCCGCCATGGGCGTCGTGACCGTGATGAACTTCCAGCCGACCGGCGACGGCCGGGCGGCGATCACCGGCGATTTCGTGCTCGTCGACCGGGAGGTGAACGCAGTTGCCCGGGCGCTGCGGCAGAACGGCATCGAGGTGACCGCGATCCACAATCACGGGCTCTTCGACACGCCGCGACTCTTCTACATGCATTTCTGGGCCAACGACGATCCGGCCAGGCTGGCGCAGGGTCTGAAGGCGGCCCTCGATCTCACCAACAGCCGACCCTAGGTCGCAAGGAGAACGTCATGAAATGGGTGACTCGTGAGCGCGCGCGGGTCGATCGCATCGCGTGCCCGTGGCTGATCAGCCGCTTCATCGATCGCGAGCCGACGTTCCTGTTCGTGCCGACGAGCCAGGTGATGGCCGTCGCGGAGCGTGAGAAGGCGATCCCCTACGACGTCCCGGACGTCGAGCTTGGCCATCACGGCGAGTACTGCTCGTTCGACGCCTTCCTCGACAAGTACCAGCTGACGGATCCCGCGCTCCAGACGCTGTCGAAGATCGTGCGCGGCGCCGATACCGACGCGCGCCAGCTGACGCCCGAGTCGGCGGGCCTCTATGCGTTCGCCACCGGCTTCCAGGCCATTGCCAAGGACGACCACGACAACATGGCGAAGCAGTTTCCCGCGTACGACGCGCTCTACGCTTACTGTCGCGCCACGGTCGCGGGCGCGCGGTAGGGCTAGGCGTCACGGAGCGAAGCATGGCGCTGGAGCATATCGGCTACGTCGACCTTCCTCCGCACGCGGCCGCCGGCGGATTCGATCACGCTGCTGTGCACGGACCGCGGGGCCTCCTCTATGTGGCCCACACCGCGAATGACGCCATCGATGTGATCGACTGCGTCAGCCACAAGTTCATCCGCTCCATCCCTGGGCTGCCGCGGGTCGCCGGGGCGCTGGTTTCCGAGGCCGACGACCTGGTGTTCACCTCCAATCGTGGCGAGAACACCGTCGGGATCTTCTCGCCGTCGCGGGAGGAGAACCCGGCAAAGGTCGGGGTCGGCATCGGGCCGAACGGCCTCGCCTACGCGGCTGACCAGCGGCTCTTGCTGGCCGCCAACGTCGGCGACCCCGCGCGGCGGGGATCGCACACGGTCTCGCTCGTCGACGTCCCGAACCGAAGCCTCGTCGGCACCATACCCGTTCCCGGACGCACGCGATGGGCGGTAATCGACGCGACCAGCGGGCGCTTCTACGTGAACATCATGGACCCGCCGCAGATCGTCGTCATCGACAGCGCCGACGCGACCCGGCTCGCTGACGCGTTTCCCATGACGGCCGCAGGACCGCATGGGCTCGATCTCGATCCAAAGACGCGACGGCTCTTCTGCGCCTGTGACGGAAAGACCCTTCTCGTGGTCGACTCACGCTCGGGAGCCATCCTGAGCGCGCACGCGATCGGCGGGGAGCCGGACGTCATCTTCTTCAACGCCGCGCTCCGGCATCTCTACGTCACGATCGGCGATCCCGGCATCATCGAGGTCTTCGACACC
>Ga0114129_10011383_pt1 | contig 12672 bp, 9 predicted proteins | sample RhiMetdeltSRZDD1_FD_80071 | JGI IMG/M metagenome (GOLD analysis project Ga0114129, IMG submission 80071) | Populus rhizosphere microbial communities from Tennessee, USA - Rhizosphere MetaG P. deltoides SRZDD1 (version 2) (version 2) | ecosystem: Host-associated > Plants > Roots > Rhizosphere >...
ATCTGCATGGCCGCAAGCTGGGGATAGCGGGAGCGCAGGAGCGCCTGGGCCGCATCGTGCTCCTCGCCGGCGTCCAGAATCTCGGCCCGTCCGCGTAGCATCACCCAGCCGAGCCGCGCCCAGTTCTCGTCGTATCGGTCGGCGACGAAAGCGGTCGCGGGATTCTCGAGGATGTTACGCACGCGCTTCAGCGGGGTACGCGTCCCACGCTTCGGCTTCTCGTCGAGAGTGGTGTAGAGGGTATCCCCGGCAACCGCGAAGCACACCGGCACGACGTGCGGCACGCCTTGCGCGTCGGCGGTGGCGAGATGGCCGACCCGCTGAGGGTCCAGAAACTTGTGCTCGGTGTCGGAGAGCATGACCCGAGCCTACGCGGGCCGGTCGCAGCGTGCCAGTGCCCGTGCGTCCAATGGGCAGGCGGGTTCGATCCCTTCGACGGACGCCGTGTGGCGCGCAACGTTCTCAGGTTAGAGTGTTCGCCACAAGCAGGCGCTCGGGGAGTACGCGGATGGGCACAGGCATCGGGCTTCGGCAGGTCGGTTATCACGACTGCGCGGGCGGCGGGCAGGTCGTCGTGGTCGATGGCATCGCCTACATCGGCCACATGCGCAGCCCGCACGGCACCTCCATCGTCGACGTACGCGACCCGAAGAACTGCAAGGAGCTCGCCCGCATCGGCATGCCGCCCGGCACTCACTCGCACAAGGTGCGCGTGGCGAACGGCCTGATGATCGTCAACCACGAGCTCAACAGCGCCGACACCAATCCCGTCCCCGCCGACTTTCGCGGCGGCATCGGCATCTACGATGCTTCCACCCCGGCCAATCCGCGCCAGATCGCGCGGTGGGATACGCACGGCAAGGGCGTGCACCGCTTCGATTTCGATGGCCGCTACGTCTACATGTCGCCGACGCTCGAGGGTTACGTCGGCACCATCATGATGATCATGGACCTGAAGGACCCCGCGCGGCCACAGGAGGCCGGGCGCTGGTGGATGCCGGGACAATGGACCGCCGGCGGCGAGACTCCGGGATGGCGCGACACCGCGCATCGCTGCCACCATCCCCTGCGCATGGGCAATCGGCTCTACACCAGCTACTGGCAGGGCGGCTTCGTCATCCTCGACATCGAGGACATCGCCAAGCCGAAGTTCGTATCCGGCCTGAACTGGCGGCCTCCATTCGTCTGCCCGACGCATACGGCGCTGCCGCTGCCGTTCGATATCCGGGGACGCCGCTATCTTCTCGTGGCCGACGAGGACGTGCAACGCAAGGAGACGGACGTCCCCGCCTTCATCTGGATGGTGGATATCACCGACGAGCGCGCACCGGTCGCCGTCGGCAGCTTCCAGGTCGAGGGCATCGAAGGTTCGCCGCAGCCGACCATGACCGCGTGCCATCAGCCCTGCGAGAAGGTGACGGGCACGGAGATTCCCTTCGCCTGGTTTGCGCACGGCCTGCGCATCATCGACATTGCCAACCCGCACACGCCGCGCGAGGTCGCCCACTTCATGCCCGACGTGCCGCCGGGCACCGACCGGGTCTCGAGCAACGATGTGACGGTGGACGAGCGCGGCCTTCTCTACCTCATCGACCGGCGGCGCGGCCTCACGATCGTGGAGCGGACCTGAGCCGGCGAATGGTCGACCCTGCTCCTGGCTAGCGCGCAGCGGCGGCAGCGGTGCGATCCGCGTCGCGCATCCGGTGCTCGAGCGTGGCAGCCTCACTGCGCGTCATGCGCAGCCCGAGCTTGGTGCGCCGCCAAAGCACGTCTTCGGCTGTCGCGGCCCATTCGTGCTCGATGAGATAGCGCACCTCCGCCTCGGTCAAAGTGGCGCCGAATTGCTGCCCGAGATCGGCCATCGACCGGGCGTCCGCGAGGATCCGCCGCGCAAGCGTGCCGTAGGCGCGCACGAGGCGGGCAGCGTGCGCAGCTTCGAGAAACGGGTAGCTGCGGATGAGCCGCGTGGTCAGGACCGCGATCTCTTCCGCCTCGAACTCGCCTCCGGGTAGCGGCGTGGTGCCGGTCCAGCCGGCCGCCTGGCCCTGGGCCCGCGGCAGATGCGAAGCGAGGCGCTCGATCACTGCCTCTGCCAGTCGCCGGTAGGTGGTGATCTTGCCGCCGATGATCGAGAGCAACGGGGGCGAGCCCGGCTTCGCATCGAGCTGCAGCACATAGTCGCGCGAGGCGGTCTTGGCCTCGACGGTGCCGTCGTCATGCAGCGGGCGCACGCCCGAATAGCTCCACACGATCTCCTCCGGACGCACCTCGCGCGCGAAGGCGGCGCTGGCGGCCGCGCAGAGATAGGCGATTTCTTCCGACGCCGCGGCGACATCGGCGGGGTCGCCGGCGTAGTCGCGGTCGGTGGTGCCGATGAGCGTGAAGTCGCCCTCGTAGGGAATGGCGAAGACGATCCGGCCGTCCGGGTTCTGGAAGATGTAGGCGCGGTCATGCTCGAAAAGCTTGGGCACGACGATGTGGGAGCCTTGCACCAGCCGTACGCTGCCGGACAGCTCAGAGCCAAGGCTCGTTCTCTGCACCTGCGCGACCCAGGGCCCGGCAGCATTGACGAGCGCGCGCGCGGCCACGGTCTGGCGCACGCCGCTTGCGGTATCGGCCACCTCCAGGTGCCACGCGTCGCCGGAGCGGGCAGCCGCCAGGGCGCGCGTGCGGGGGCGGATCACCGCGCCCCGGTCGGCGGCGTCGCGTGCGTTGAGAACGACGAGGCGGGCATCATCGACCCAGCAGTCGGAGTATTCGAATCCAGTCTTGAAGATGCCGGCCTTGAGGGGGGCACCCGCGCTGTCGGTGGCGAGATCGAGAACGCGCGTGCCGGGCAGGCGCTGCCGGCCGCCCAGGTGATCGTAGAGGAACAGCCCCGCGCGCAGCATCCAGGCCGGCCGCAACCCCGCCCGGTGGGGCAGCACGAAACGCAAGGGATGCACGATATGCGGCGCGATCCGCCAGATCACCTCGCGCTCGGCCAGCCCCTCGCGCACGAGACGGAAGGCGTACTGCTCCAGATAGCGCAAGCCGCCGTGGATGAGCTTGGTCGAGCGTGAGGACGTCCCCTGGCCGAGATCGCCCATCTCGCACAGGAACACGGAGTAGCCGCGGCCCGCGGCGTCGCGGGCCACGCCGCAACCGTTGATGCCGCCGCCGATGATGGCCAGATCGTAGGCTTGCTGCACCGTTCCCCGCTGCTCCCGTCACACGCTCCGGTCGGGAATCTCGATCACGAAGGTTGCTCCCTTGGGCGTGTTGCGCAGCTGGATGGTGCCGCCGTGAGCCGTCACCAGCTCCTGGGCCACAGCAAGTCCCAGGCCGGTGCCGCCCTTGCGCGCCGACCCCTGGAATGCCTGGAAGAGGTGCGCGCGCGCCTTCTCGGGCACGCCTGGACCGTTGTCGCTGACCTCGATCGAGACGCGCGCGCCGTTGCGCATCGCCACGACGCGAATCTGACCGGCGATTCCTTCCTGCTGTTCTATTGCCTGCAGGGCATTGCGCGTCAGATTGTTCAGAATGCGGAACAGCTGATCGCGGTCGGCATCGACGCGCAGTTGTCCCTCGATGTCGATCGCCCAGTCGACGCTGCCTTCGCGCGGCAGGCCGAGGCCGTCGCCCACCTCCTCGACCAGCGGTCGAAGTACCGTCAGCTCGCGGCGCGGCGGTGCCTCCTCGGCGCGCCCGAACTTCAACGTGCTGTCGGCGAGCGTAATGGCGCGCCCGAGCGACGTGATCAGCTTCGGTGCGAAGCGTTGCACCGCCGGGTCGGGCAGGCTGCTGAGCCGGTCCGAGATCAGCTGGGCATTGGCCAGCATGTTGCGCAGGTCGTGATTGATCTTGCTGACGGCCAATCCCAGCGCCGCCAAGCGGCTCTTCTGATGCAGGGTTTGCGCGAGCTCGGCCTGCATATGGGCGAGCTCGCGCTCGGCCACGCCGATCTCGTCGCGCCGCGGCGAGGGCACGATGATGCGGCTGGCATCCTCTGGCCGTCGGCTGAAATCCATCATGTTGCGCGCAATGCGCATCATGGGCTGCACCAGCAGGCCGTTGAGCGCAAAATAGACGAGGGCCGCCGTGATCACCGAGATGATCACCGACAGGCCAAGAACGTTGAGCCCGTACCGGATCATGGCGGCGCGCAGCGGCGCCTCCGGAAGCACGACCTCGATGAAATCGCCCGCCCCCATGCCGGGCTCGCCGATGACGCGGATGATGCGTCCCTCGGGCCCCCAGAAGACGCTGAGCGCCTGCCAGATCAGCTTGAGGCGTAGAGCAAGCTCGCTGCCCACGCCGCGCCCCCTGGCACTGGCGCGAAAGTCGAAGCTGTCGTCGATCTGATAGGCGGTGTCGGGGGGCAGCACGAGGCGGCGCTCGTTGCTGCGCTTGAGGGCGACGGCGCGTACCTGCGCCGTGCGCAGCAGCTCCGTCCGCAGGGGATCGGGCACAACCCCACCGGGCACGGCCTCGGCCGCAAGGGCGGCGAGCTGGGCAGCAACGAGGCGGTCGTTGAGCCAGGTAATGCGGAAGTTGGCGACGGAAGGGACGAAGATCAGCACCTCGGCCAGCATCACGAACGTGATGGTGAGCAGCAGCAGCTTGGCCGACAGCCCAAGGCCGCGGCGCCCGCTCGCCGCGGACCGCGCCGAACGTAGGCGCTTCATCTGCTCCCAAAGCCTGCCGGACCAGGCCAGGGCCTCACCGATGCTGTCGCGTGGCACGCCCCGTTCTCGCTCGTTTCATGAGGCGCTCATCCGAGCTTTGCGAGCCAGCCAACCACCTTGCGGACCAGAGGGTTAGCGGCCGCGGTCGCATAATAGCCGTATGCGGCCCGCTTGTTGATCTCGGAAAACGTGGGATAGGGGGAAATCCATTGCGTCATGGCCTTGATGTCGAGGCCCTGTGAGACGGCCAGCGACCACATCTGGATCAGCTCGCCGGCATGCTCGCCGACGATGCTGGCCCCCAATATCCTGCCCTTGCGGTCGGTCACCACCTTGACGAGGCCGTCTGTCACGCCCTCAGCCTGAGCGCGATCGTTCTCGTGGTAGGGCCAACGATAGACGTGGATGCGGGAATACCGCTTCCTGGCCATGTCCTCAGTCTGTCCGATCTGGGCCAGCTCGGGGTCGGTGAACGTCACCCACGGTACGAGATCGGGATTGACGATTGCCGGCTGCCGGAACAGGGCTCGGCGCAGGACGATGCCGGCGTGGTAGTTCGCCATGTGCGTAAATTGCGGGCCGCCGATCACGTCGCCGATCGCGAAAACCCGGGAGTTGGACGTGACGAGGCCCTTGTTCACCTTGATGCCGCGGCGATCGTACTTGATGCTGGCACCCTCCAGATTGAGACCGGCGACGTTGGGCGTGCGCCCTGCGGCAACGAGCAGATGCGTGCCCTGCACGACGTCTTGCGCGCCTTCCTCGGAAACGTGAACATCGATCAATCGTGTCCCCCCTGTGACGCGCTCAACGAGCGCGCCCTCGCGAATCTCGACGCCCTCGGCGCGCAGGCGCCTCAGCACCACCTCGGACATCTCGGGGTCGTCCTTGCCCAGTGCCTTCAGGGCCTCGAGCACCGTGACGCGGCTCCCCAGTCGCACATAGGCTTGGGCGAGCTCCAATCCAATGGCCCCTCCGCCGATGATGATCAGGTGATCGAGCTGCGCCTTGTTGTCGAAAATCGTCTCATTGGTGAAATGCGGCACGATTTCGAGCCCCGGAATGGGCGGGATTGCCGGTGCCGAGCCGGTAGCAATGACAAAACGCCGCGCCCTGATGCGCACGTCACCGGCCATCACGGTGTCGCGGCTCTTGAAGTGGGCAGCCGCCCGGATCACCCTGACGCCGAGCCCGGCGAACCGCTCGGCGGAGTCGTTGGGAGCGATCGAGGCGATCACGTTGTGGATGTGGTCGTGGACGCCCTTGTAGCTGACGGTCGGATTGGTCGGCACGATGCCGAACGGCGCACAGGTGCGCATCACGTGCGCCCGCCGCGCGGAGGCGATCAGCGCTTTGGAGGGGACGCAGCCGTAGTTCAGGCAATCCCCGCCCATCTTGTGCTTTTCGACAAGCACGACCGAGACGCCGAGCTGGGCTGCACCGGCTGCCACCGTAAGACCGCCGGATCCCGCACCGATAACGCAAAGGTCAGGGCGCAGCTCACCGTCGGCACGGACGGGAACGGCATCCCTCACCGCTGCGACATCGGCGTCCGCCACCTCGGTGCCGGGTCCGACCCGCACCAACTCGACCCCACGATCAGCCGGCCGTTCTTGCATCCCGCCTCTCCGTCGCCTCGTGGCAGTCGACGCTGTCCGCCCAGCGCCGGCCTTGCCCGCCAACTTTCCCCCTGCCCCTGTACCGAGGTGCCCGCCCGTGTGCATCCGCGGCACTGGCGGCCCAGTGTCCGGGGCAGCGACTGCTCAGGCCGCCGTGCCGGACGCAATTCGACGGTACCCGACATGGGTGCCGGCTGCCGCAAGGGCGCGCATCTCGTCCAGCACAGGTAAGTGAATGTAGAAGACTCGATGGTTTTCGCCCGCTTGTACAGGGATTTCGCATTCGATTGACTTGGGCTAGCCCCGATCATATAAGCGCGGCGACTTCGCCCCGCAGTCGCCTGGGTCTGCCCCCGTTTGCCGGCACGTGCCCTTGGGATTGTGGCGTCGCGGCGCCGCTCCCAGCGTGGGCTTGAGTAAACGGAGACTCGACGTGAAACGGACGTATCAGCCGAGCAAGGTCGTGCGCAAGCGCCGGCACGGCTTCCGCAAGCGTATGGCGACAGCCGGTGGACGCCGAGTGGTGGCTCGGCGGAGGGCCAAGGGGCGCAAGCGTCTGTCGGCTTGAGGCGCCCAGCCGCAGCGATGGGTGGCGCATGGCCAAGACACAGGCGAAGGCACCCGGCAGCAGCTCATCGCGGGTGACGACCCTGAAAAAGCGATCGGAATTCCAGCGCGTGCGCAAGGGCGCCCGTTGGGCGACGCCCGCCTTCGTGCTCGAAGCCAAGGAACGTCAAGAAGAGGGCCACGGGCCTCCGGAGCCGCGCTTCGGCTTCACCGTTACCCGGCGGGTCGGCAAGGCGGTGGAGCGCAACCGTATCAGACGGCGCCTGAAGGCCGCGGTGGGCGGCGTCGCCGCGGAGCATGCCAAGGCCGATTTTGACTATGTTTTGATTGCCCGCCGGCCAGCGCTCACGGCGGAGTTCGCCGGTCTGGTGAGCGAGCTTGTCAAGGCCATGGGACGCGTGCACAGGGCGCCTGCCCGCGCGCGGTGACGCCCGCAAGGCCGATCGAAGACCGATAAAAGGAAGCGTTGCAAGGCCCATGCGACAGGATCCCGACAGCCAGAAGAATCTCCTCATCGCCATTGTGCTCTCGGTGGGTGTGCTGCTCGCCTGGCAGATGTTCTATGCCGGTCCGAAGATGAAGGAGGAGCAGGAGCGCCGGCAGCGCATCCAGCAGGAGCAGACGCAGGTGCAAGGGCAGCCGGGCGCGCCCGCGGCGACCCCGGGCACCTCGCCGCAACCGGGTGTGCCCGCGGCCGGCGTAGCCGTCGCTGCTCCGACGCGCGCTGCAGCAGTTGCCACCAGCGCGCGCGTTCCGGTCGAAACCCCGAGCTTGCGCGGCTCGATTGCGCTTGTCGGCGGGCGGATCGACGATCTCGTGCTCAGGAAGTACCGCGAGACGGTTGATCCGAAATCGCCCGAGGTGGTGTTGTTCTCGCCCTCGGGCGCACCGCATCCCTACTACGCCGAATATGGCTGGGTGGCAGGTGCGGGCGCAGCGCAGCCGTTACCGGGGCCCGGTACCGTCTGGCAGCCGGAGAAGCCCGGCGCGCTCACGCCGAACTCGCCGGTGACGCTCGTCTGGGACAACGGGCAGGGGCTGGCCTTCCGACGCACGTTTGCAGTCGATTCCGACTATCTGTTCACGGTCACCGACGAGGTGCGGAACACGACAAGCGGCGACGTCGTCCTGCATCCCTATGCGCTCATCTCGCGCCACGGCATGCCCAAGACCGAGGGCTACTGGATCCTGCACGAGGGCCTGATCGGCGTCTTCGGCGATGCCGGCCTGAAGGAGGTCACCTACCACGACGTGCTGAAGGAAGGCGGCTCCAAGAGCTTCAAGCAGACGGGCGGCTGGCTCGGCATCACGGACAAATACTGGGCGGCCGCGATCGTGCCCGACCAGAAGGCCGCCTATGAGGCCAAGCTCGGTGGCACGAAACAGGGCAACCGGGAGTTTTTCCAGGCCGACTATCTGCAGGCGGCCATGGCGGTTCCGCAAGGCGGAGCCAAGGCGACCACCAGCCACCTATTCGCCGGCGCCAAGCAGATGAGCCTGATCGAGGCTTACGGCGAGAAGCTCGGCACCAAGAATTTCGATTTGCTCATCGACTGGGGCTGGTTCTGGTTCATCACCAAGCCGCTGTTCAAGCTGCTGCACTGGCTCTCCAACGTCCTCGGCAACTACGGCCTCGCCATCCTCGCCACCACCGTGCTCGTCAAGCTCGCGTTCTTCCCGCTGGCCAACAAGAGCTACGAGTCGATGGCCAAGATGAAGAAGCTGCAGCCGGAGATGGAGAAAATCCGCGACCGCTTCAAGGACGATCGCGTCAAGCAGCAGCAGGAGCTGATGGCGCTCTACAAGAACCAGAAGATCAACCCGATGGCCGGCTGTCTGCCGATCCTGCTGCAGATCCCGGTGTTCTTTGCGCTCTACAAGGTGCTGTTCGTCACTATCGACATGCGCCAGGCGCCCTTCTACGGCTGGATCAAGGACCTTTCCGCGCCCGATCCGACCTCGATCTTCAACCTGTTCGGCCTGCTGCCCTACCAGGTTCCCGACATGCTGCTCGTCGGCGTGTGGCCGCTCATCATGGGCGCGACCATGTGGATGCAGATGCAGCTCAATCCACAGCAGCCCGACCCTGTGCAGCAGAAGATCTTCAACTGGATGCCGGTGATCTTCACGTTCATGCTGGCGTCGTTCCCCTCGGGCCTCGTCATCTACTGGGCCTGGAACAACGTGCTGTCGCTCATCCAACAGTATTACATCATGCGCAAGAACGACACCGAGGTGCACCTCTGGAAGAACCTCGGCGTCGACAAATGGAAAGCACGCCTGGCGGCGACGAAGAACGTCGACGTCGGCAAGCTCAAAGGCCAAATCGCGGGAGCCTCGGGCCGCGTGCTCAAGCGTGGCGACGCCAAGGCGGCCAAGAGCGCGGACAACGACAACGCGGGCTCCGCCTCGGCATCCGCCGGCGAGGAACGCCGCACGCCGATGACGCGCGAGCAGGCGCTGCGCACCATCGGGCTCGAGCCCGACGCCACCGACAAGGACATCGAGGCGGCGCTGGCGGAGGAAGATTCCAAGCGCAAGAAGAACGGCCTCAACGGCTCCGCCGCGCGCATCGATGCCGCCCGCGAGATTCTGCGGGGCAAGGAAGGGGTATAGGGGACGGGTCGGAGTGAGGGGTAGCAAATATGGGATCAGACCCTATCGCGCGCCCTTGACCGGGGCCAACGCCGCGGATGAAGGGACTGACCCCCTTCGCTCCGGTCACCCCTCGCCCCGGCCCTCTTCCCGTGCTGACGGAGCATGGGGAGCGGGAGAAAGTCCGATGTCTACGGCCGCGTTCAGCGCTGAGGAGCTTGCCGCCGGCGAAGCGTTGTTCAGCCGCGGCTGGCGGTTCGTCAAGAGCGTGCCGGATCTGCAGTTCCTGCCCTCCGCGGATCGTGCCGAGATTGCGCTGGCAGGCCGCTCCAACGTCGGCAAGTCGAGCCTGATCAATGCGCTTGTCCGCCAGCGCGGGCTTGCGCGCACATCAAATACGCCCGGGCGCACGCAAGAGCTGAACTTCTTCGAAGCTCCCGGGGTTGCTCTCTTTCTCGTCGACATGCCGGGCTACGGCTTCGCCGAAGCGCCCAAGGCGAATGTGGAAGCCTGGACGCGCCTGGTGCGGGACTATCTGCGCGGCCGCCCGAATTTGCTGCGCGTTCTGCTCCTGGTAGACTGCCGCCACGGACTTAAGGATGCCGATCGCACGATGATGAAGCTTTTGGACGAAGCCGCGGTCTCCTATCAGGCCGTGCTGACGAAGGCAGACAAGATCAAGCCGCCGCGGCTTGCCGCAATGGTTGCCGAGACCGAGGCGGAGCTGGCGGCCCATGCGGCAGCCTTCGCGCGCGTGCTCGCAACCTCCTCGCAGGGCGGCAGCGGCATCCCCGAGCTCAAGGCCGAACTCGCCCTCCTAGCAGCGGGGCACGGGGTGCTGCCGGGCGCGAGCGCCTCGCCCTGAGCCAGGCTCAAGTCCTGGCGCCGATGTGGGCGCTGAGGAGCGCGTGCACCTCGTCGAGCTTGGTCAGCACGGAATAGTGGACGTTGCCGGCAAGGCGGCGACGCATCTCGGCGGCCATCTCGGCATATGCCGGCAGGCCTTCCTGCATCAGGTTGCGCAGCAGCCGATAGTCCTTGCAGGTCGCGTAGAGCTGATCGGAAAGGGCCGTGCGAAACGCGCACACCCGCTCGAGCATCTCCTCTTCCCGGGATACGAGCAACCGACGCGCCATCGCCAAGTCCCCCATTCGAGCCGGCGCGTGCCGCAGCGGCCCTTACCACGTTTCAGAATTGCGGGAATCCCAAGCCCGCAGCGGAGGCTGCCATCAAAGGCGCGGTGCCGTGATTGCAGCTATTTCCCGCTCAGCTTCGGCGATCTTGCGCAACACAACGTAGTGGGGATTGGTGGCGAGCCGTGCCTCCAGCTCACGCGTGCAGTGTGCGCGGTTCTTGAGCCCGCTTTCCTCCAGCTGGCGCAGGAGCCGGTAGGCGCTCGACGAGCGCCGCAATGGCTCGTCGACCGAGCGCTTGAACTCCGCGAGCCGGCCGAGCAGATCGTGCGGCGTCTCCTGGGTGAGAAGCTCGGACAGGCGTGCGCCGAACCGTGCAATCTCGCGGTTGATGCTGGCCTTGGCACGGGGCAAGGCCTCAACGTCGACTTCTTCCGCCACGACGTCGATGATGGGTTGACGGCTGCTGACCTGCGCGAAGCTCATGGGACCCGTCCCCTCCGAAGCGCCCGCCCGCCCGTCATTGCCGGTTTCCCGCACCGGCGGCGGACGCAGAGCGCCGATCAATCCTCGCCCTGGGGATCGCCCCATGCCGGACCAAGTCCACACCGGTGCTCAGGTACGCATGGAATTGTGGAGTTTGTTGGGAAACGGCAGGCGAGTGCGCTGTGAGCAGTCCGCGCTGTGCCGGCTCACGCCCCGAACAGCGCCATCACTTTGCCGAAGGTCGCCAGTGCCCTCAGCAGAAGCTCCTGCCAGTAGCGGCCGATGAGAACCCCGGCGGAGAGAAGAATGATCCAACCTGCCAGGCGTGCGACCCTGCGCAGAGGATTGGCGCCGACCTTCACCTCGATCATGCGCTCCGGCAGCGCGGACTGGCTGATGCCGCCGTCGCGGCCGATGGAGTGTCCTGACACCGTCAGCGTCAGGCGCTTGCGCCCGCGCCGCTGCGGCACCACCGTCCAATGCCAGGTAATGAATTCGTCCTGGCCAGGCAGGGTGGAGCTGTCGATCCACTGGACCTCCGGCCCGGTGGGCTCGATCGCAAAGCCCCCTTGGGGGGCGCCGAGACGCACAGCCAGCGCGCGTGCCAGAGCCGCGTCGGAGTGGTGCGGAGCTCGCGCACTGAGCGCCGCGATCAGGCTGTCCACCTTGGCGCGTGCAACGCGAACCTCCGCTGCCGCCGGCGCGCCGACCCGCATCCGGCGTGGGATGCTCTCGGCCAGCAACGCGCGCTCCGCCTGCGGCCCGCCCCTGGGTCCGGGCATTGGCCAGCCCGGTGGCGGCGGCACCGGCTTGGCGGCCCGTTCGGTGCCATGCGGCGGAGGCATCTGCACCCCCGCCAGGCTGCCGTTGGCAAGCGGCGGCCGCGTTGAGGTATCGCCGGTCTCGGGCCATGGCACGCGCGCCGGCCGGTTGGGAAAGCCGGGCTGAGGCGGAGCAGGCTGTCCCCCGAATTGCGGCAGAGGCGGCCGTCGCGGTCCCTCGCCGGGCTGCACCGGCCGGCCGGGAACCGCGTTGGCCACGGGACGAGCGGGCGGAGCTTGTGGTGCGCGCGCGGCGGCACTGGCAAGCTCGGCGGGCGGCATCCGGGCAGGCCGCGCTGGCGCAGCCGTGATCGCGGCAACCGGCGCCTTCTTCTCGGCCGTATCCTTTGCGGATGGCTCCGGCCGCTGGGGTGTCATTGCGGACGGCTTGGTCGGCGGCAGCAAAGAGGCGCCGCGCGCGCCTGATGAAGCCATCGCGGCCTCGATCGCCGCCGTCAGCGACTTGGTCTGCGCCGGGTCGATTGGTCCGACTTCCGGGTTGAGGTCCAGATCGGCGGGATCACGGAGCTCGGCTTCCCGCGACGGGGCCGGCGGCGCGCGATGCGGTGTGGAAGGCTCGGTCTTGGCGACGGACGCAGTTGCGCGTTTCTGGATGCGCGCGCGAGCCGCAGCAAGAATCTCATCCGCCGACTGAGCGGCAAGGGGAGCATCCGGTGCCGGCGCATCCTTGGCTGCGGAGGCGGGCGCGGGCTGGGTCGGCGCCCCAGCTGACGCAGGCGGCACGCTCGGAGCCGGTGGCGGCGCAGGCGCGGACGGAGCGGAG
>Ga0114129_10011384_pt1 | contig 12672 bp, 15 predicted proteins | sample RhiMetdeltSRZDD1_FD_80071 | JGI IMG/M metagenome (GOLD analysis project Ga0114129, IMG submission 80071) | Populus rhizosphere microbial communities from Tennessee, USA - Rhizosphere MetaG P. deltoides SRZDD1 (version 2) (version 2) | ecosystem: Host-associated > Plants > Roots > Rhizosphere >...
AGCACGTACAGCAACAGTGCCTCATCGTATCCTTCCCACCGATACGGGAGGAATCCGCTCTCCGGTTTCCAGCCGTGCGTCACCGTGGCTCCGCCGTTCTGCGCCCACTGCCAATCGACGCGCGCGTACAGGCGGTCGGCAAGATCGCGTATCTCACGCTCGACAGGCGTCGCTCCGTCGAAGTAGGCGGCGCAGGTCAACATGCCGGCCACCAAAAGCGCGGAATCGACCGTCGACAACTCGCATTGGGCCGCACGGGCGCCGCTCTGCATATCGAGGAAGTGATAGTAGAACCCCTTGTAACCGGTCGCGCCCGGTTCGGGACTCTGCTCGCTCTGCCAGAAGAAGCGCAGCGTCGTGCGGGTTCGCTCCGCAGCCCTGGCGCGCGTGATGAACCCACGTTCCACACCTATGGGGTATACGGTGAGTGCTAGTCCGACCGCTGCGATGCTCGCGGGCCAGTTGGGACACGTCTTGTCGACCACCAGGCCGTTGGCGTCGTTGGCCTCACGTAGGAAGTATTCGAAGGCACCGCGTTGGATTCCGTCGATTAGCGCGGATTCCGTCCGCGCGGCATTGACGCGGTCTTCCATACCGCCGTTAAGCCTTCTTCCTCTTCAAGGCCGAACCCTTGTGTATCGCGATATGGTCGGTCTTGTAGTTCTTGATTTCGTACTGCGGCTCAGCCTTGCTCGCGTGATGGGTGTACCCTTTGTAGTCGACATCCTTGGTGCGCACCGTCACGATCTTCCCACTGACGTGTCCGGCCTCCGAGTTCCAGCTTACGTGATCGCCGACCTTGAATGTTTTCGTCATGAACTAAGTGAAGTGGGAATGGAATCCTCTGCGGTCTATGCACGCCTCGCCGTCGCGTTCAAGTAATCGCGATTCATGCGCGTGATCGTGTCGATGCTGATTTCCTTCGGCCACGCATCCTGACACTCGCCGAACCATGTGCAGGCACCGCAGGTCATCCTCCGTCGAGGAGCGCTCTGCCGGAAATCGAAGCGCGACCCAGGTCGTTGCGAGTTTCGAGACGCGCAAGCAGCAGGTGGTAGTACAACATCCCTTGCTGCGGCCTCAGAGCTTGGAGCACACCTTCCACGTCGACCGGGCCCGAGCCGGCGACGAGCGCGAGATTGCGCGCTACGCTGGTGTCGTTCATCGGGAACACGTCCAGCCGGCCGAGTCCGCGGAGCAGGATGACGGCCGCGGTCCACGGCCCGATGCCCTTGATCCCACGAAGGAGCGCGGCGGCGTCGGCACTCGTGCGCTTCTCAAGCATCGTCTCGTCGAGCGTGCCCGCAGCGAGCGCTTCGCCGACGCGCCGCAGCGTCGCAAGCTTGCCGGAGCTGAGGCCGGCCGCACGCAGCAAGTGGTCGTCCGCGGCCAGCACTATCTCGGCAGTCGGAAACTCGTAGAGCGATACCGAAACGCCATCGCTATCGAGCACCGGCTGCAGTGCGACTATCATCCTGCGCATGATCGCACTCGCGGCGAGCAGGCTGACCTGCTGGAACACGATCGCGTTGACGCACGCCTCCCAGAGCGTCGGATAGCGCGGCGGCCTGACGCCGCGCATCCGGGCCGCCAGCGGCTCGAGCCACGGGATGCCCGCGGCCGCGCGATCGAAATGCGCCAGGTCGCGGTCCACTCCGAGCATTCGCCGGACGAGCGCGACGGCGCGCTCGCGTGTGCGCTCATCCCCCTCGAGCGTAATCGTGAGTGCGTCCGGGCGCACCTGCGCGACGCGAGCAATCACGGGCTTGCTGGACCCGCGGAGAACACGCACGTATTGCACCTGGTGCGTAAGCACGTCGACGAGATTCGTCGACAGGCGGCGGAGCGCGCTCACCGTAAGGTCGAGGCGGTACGGAGGCGTAACGAGCACTTCGTGCTGCGCGCTCGACACGCGTCGGCGCGCACCGACGCTCGTCATCTGCATCACGTCGTACCGGCCTGGCCTTGCACGCGTCTCCGCCGGAGCCTCGTCAGGTCTCGACAAGCAGATCAGCTCCGTGCACCTGTACCAGTCGAGAACGCACGGGCCGTGCAGCCGGTCCGCGGAGAACCGCGCCGGACGTCACGTCGAACTGGCTGCCGTGGCAGGGGCACGTCACCGTCGTGCCGCGCAGTTCACCCTTCGCAAGCGAGCATCCTCGGTGCGTGCAGGTGTCATCGACGGCGTACAGATGTCCGTCAACACTCGCCACATTCACTGCGGTTCCGGCGACATCGAAGACGCGCATCTTCCCAGCGGCGACATCCGTCGCGCTACCAACTCGTGCCAGCATGGCCGTCACCTCGAGATTATCGGGCATTCAATGATCCGCGCGCAGCGCTCCGCCCGCAGCGTTCCGGCAACGGTAGTCTCGCAGCACGGTCGCGTTAGGCATACGCGGACGCCCGTTGCGGACGCGATGGGGTCCTTCACGACTGCGTCAAGCCGCGCCTACGGGACGAGGGCTCACACTTCTGGTCGCCGACACCGCCTCGCGGACCATCTGATTTGCATAACCCCACTCGTTGTCGTACCAGCTCATGACCTTGACCAGATCCCCGTCGACAACCCTGGTGAGCTCGAGGTCGACGACGGATGCCCGCGAATCGCCGATAACGTCCGACGAAACGAGCGGGTCACGCGACACCCCAAGCACGCCGGCGTAGCGCGTCGTGTCCGCTTCTTCCGTGAAGATCTGGTTCACCTCTTCGACACTCGTCCTTCGGGAGGTGACGAACGTGATGTCCGCGATCGATCCGATGGGAACTGGTGCCCGGATCGCAACTCCGTCGAACCGACCGACGTACTCTGGAAGCGCGCGCGTCGTCGCGAGCGCGGCACCAGTGGTGGCCGGCACGAGGTTCGCCGCCGCGGCCCGACCGCGACGGAAGCGCTTGTCCGGCCCATCGACAACGGACTGCGACGCGGTGTAAGCGTGCACGGTCGTCATTACCGCCTTTTCGACGCCGATGCGGCGACCAATGATCTCGACGATCGGCGTGATACAGTTCGTCGTGCAGCTCGCGCAGGAGATGATGGCCGGAGTGCCTCGCGGCACGTTCACGCCGTGCACGACCGTTTCAACCTCTTCGCCCCTCGACGGTGATGACAGCAGGACGACCCGCGCGCCCGCACGAATGTGCTTCTCGAGATCCTCGCGCCGCGTGAGCGTCCCGGTACACTCGAATACGAGCTCGACTCCCAATTCTCTCCAAGGGAGATCGAGGGGGTCTCGGTTCCTCAGCGTCTGCAGCTTGCGGCCGGCGATGACCAGGTCGTCGCCATAGACGGCCACTGGCTTCGCGTATCGCCCGTACACCGTGTCGAAGCGAAGTAGGTAGGCGAGGTTCTCGGCGTCCACCAGGTCGTTGACCGCGACCAGCTCGAGCGATGCCTCGTCGAAAACCAGCCGCAGTATCGCGCGCCCGATTCGTCCCAGGCCGTTGATCGCGACCCGGGTGCTCGTGCGAGGAAACGACGTAGGCGACATAGTCGTTAGGTAGTGTCGTGTCTGTGATCGGCGTGCCGCAGTTGCGCCGCGAGTGGATGTCGGCGGGAAAGCACGAACAAGGTCATCGCCACGCCGACCAGGCTTCCGCCGAGAATCCGGATCCAGGCGAGCTCCCCAAGCCCGAGGTGCGAGAGCAGGACAGTCAGCATCGCGATCGCGATCTCGAGCATGACAACCCCAAACACGAGCGCGAGCGCCAGGCTCGGTTCGCGCGCGGCGCCGTGGACGGCTGACACGATTGCCAGGCCGTACACGATGTTCAGCAGGTAGTGCACGACCGTGAAGACGGTGATGCCGCCCAGCGCCGCGAAGGTCTGGAACGGCTGGCCAGCGACCGCGTCGACCACGACGAGCCACACCCAGATGCTGGTGGCGACGATGATTCCGAGCGTGGTGCCTTCCCGCAGCGAGTCGTGGTCGCCCGCGAGCGAAACGATGGCCCTGCCTCGGAACCGCGAGTACGCGGCCGCGGTGAGGGCAGGAATTGCGAGACGTCTCATCTCCAATCTCCGTGTGGAGGCTACGCACCATGCATTTTGCGCTACGAGTATGGTTAGGCGTCCCACGCGGAGGCGGCAATGAAGCTGTCGTACTGCGGGGCGGTACGCGTGTCATGTGCGGGGTTCGGCTCCGCTATCGCGGTCGTACCATCGTCAGCGACGTGTCTACCACCGCGCGGTTCAAATCAGTCCGCGGCGAACAGCGTGGATCACCGCCTCGAGCCGGTTGTGCGTGCCGAGCTTTTGATTCACATGGTACAGGTGATTGCGAAGAGTTTGCGATGAGATATCGAGCTCTCTCGCCACTTGCGCGGGCGTCTTCCCTTGCGCGAATAGGCTGAGCAACCGCTGCTCCTGCTGCGTCAGAACGGGGACGGGCACGAGGTGATGCTCTTCATCCCCGAGCTGTGTGATCTCACGCGCGGTCTCGCGCAGCCGCTCATAGAGCGCGCGCCGGTGCCGACTCGCCGTGATGTCGTGCGCCAGGTGAACGATCAGCGCTGGGCTGAACCGCAGCGGTTCGAATACCAGAACGGACACGTTGAGCCAGATCGCCGATCCGCTCGCCGTCTTCAGCTCGAGATCGAAGCTCGATACACCGCCGTCTCGAATCGCTCGCTCGCAGTACACGGCGTCGAGGGGTTTGCCAAGCGGCCCATGCGCCTCCGTCAACTGCGGGAACGACTGGTGCAGCGCTTCTGATGGCCCGAAGCCCGTGATCGCCTCGGCTGCCGGATTCCAAGCCCAGATTTCGGCGCGCGCCGTGAGTGCGAACGCGGGATCCATAGTGCGCTTGAGGAGTTGGCTCAGCCGATCACGTTGCACTCGGCCTCCTTCCATCGATTCAATCTGACCATGATTCCTTCATCGCCCACAGCTCACGAATCCGGCGAAACACACGGGAAGCAGTCTGGAGGCCAACCACGAAAAGAGATCGTCCTCACTGGCGACCGCCCAACGGGAAACCTGCATCTCGGTCACTACGCCGGATCGCTGCGATCGCGCGTAGCGCTTCAGCGAGATTACAAGCAGACTGTGCTGATCGCGGACTTGCAAGCTCTGACCGATCACGCCGGCCGCGCACAGAACGTTAGGCAACACGTGGTCGACGTCGCGCTCGACTACCTCGCGGTGGGCATCGACCCTGAAGTCACGGACATCGTACTCCAATCGGCTATACCGGAGCTCGCTGAGCTGACAGTCCTGTACCTCAACCTGGTCACCATCGCCCGGCTTGAACGCAATCCGACCGTGCGGAATGAAGTCATGGTTCGCGGTTTCGCTCGCGACATTCCTGCGGGTTTCCTCGCGTATCCGGTGAGCCAAGCCGCTGATATCACCGGCTTCCGCGCGACTCTCGTACCGGTTGGGAGCGACCAGCTTCCGATGATCGAACAGACGAATGAGATCGTGCGCCGACTTGCGCATCTTGCCAACCGCTCGGTACTGGCCGAGTGCCGCGCGCTTCTGTCCGACACGCCACGACTCCCAGGCGTGGATGGACGCAAGGCCAGCAAGTCTCTCGGCAATGCCATCAGTCTTTCCGCTTCGCCTGACGAGATTCGGTCGAAAGTGAACTCGATGTTCACGGACCCGGGACACCTTCGGGTAAACGATCCGGGGCGCGTGGAGGGAAACGTGGTATTCGCCTACCTGGAGGCATTCGATCCCGACCCCGAAGGGATTGTGGCGCTCGAGGCACAGTATCGACAGGGTGGGCTCGGCGACGTCGCGATCAAACGACGGCTTGACGAGACGCTGCAGGAACTCCTCGCACCAATTCGCACGCGGCGAGCCGACTTCGCACGCGACCAGGGAGCGGTGTTGGCCATCATTCGGCGCGGAAGCATACGCGCCCGAGAAGTAGCAGCCTCGGTGCTCTCCGAGGTGCGGGATGCGTTTCATCTTTACGACCTCACGGCTCTCTGAGACGCGACGGCGAGTAACGTCAGGACAGGTCGTTGCGCCTTCGACGGGCCTGATCAGACCCATCCGCGCTACGGATCGATCGGGAGCTGATCAGGCTGAGGGCGTGCGATATCAGACGAGTAACACACCTCTCATGCGTTCTCCGAGCACTCCGCGGCGCATGAGTGCCAGGTACATGACCTGCGCGGCACTGATTGACGCGCTCACGCGCGGGGGGAGAAGCAACTCAAACGCGTACTCGCCGTCTCCCTCCGAGTCGCCGCCGTGTGGAAACAGTCGTCCGACTGAGACGTCGCCGAGAGTGAGCTGCTCGACCGCGCCATTGCGTCGCACACGTAGCGCACCCGCATTTCGCGGCGCGGCGTCGATGCGGCGCTGGCGTGCGAGCCACCCAGTGAGCGCTTCGTGCGCGATGGCGGCTGCCCGATGGGCCGCTGCGGGATTCTCAAAGCCTCCAAAGCCGATCGCGCGGTCTGCGATCCAGCCGATTTCGGCGTCGCCGCGCATCAGGTCGAAGCGGCCCTCGCCGCGGTCGAAAACGCTGAATGACATCGTGGCCTCCTTTTACAATCCGTAAAACGACACGGAGTTAGACACGCACCCTTGGACAAGGACGGCGACTCCGTAGAGGGAACAGTGAATCCGGTGCGCGCGCGCTGAAGTGCGAGTGATCGCCTTCGGCTGACGAAACACATCGCCCCGCCCGCGCTCAGGGCGCAGACGGGGCGACGGACGATGTCCGGTGCCGACGACGGTGCGGTCAGCCACTCACGATTCGAATGGCTGCGCTCCTTTCTGCGCTCCTCGGTAGGCGTGATGCGCCCGGACGCCCGTCCGGGCGCCGGCATCTCGCTCGGTGACGCACCCCGACACGAGCCGACTCACGCGGCGGTGAGGTAATCGTCCGTTGGCGTTAGGCGAAAAGCGCTTCAATCGGAGCTCCACCGTGGCTGTGTGACAAGTCATGGGCGACACCAAAACATGAAGTCGCGCCTCAGTGTTCAAACGGCCGTTACGCCGTCGGCGTTCCGGAGCAATGGGATTCCACTGTTCCGTCCGGCCAACACTGGGACGCGACTCCCTCCAACAACTGTAGCCGAATGTACGGCGTAATGCAAGGCGCTGCCTAACGGCTCTCGGCTGAGGTTCGCGGAGGCCCAGCGCGCATTGAAGACCACGTCGGCGGGTCACTCGCCGGGAAGCTATCCAACGACGCTTCCTCGACGGCGTCGAGCAAGTCGGAACGCGACGGACGACGAGTCACGAGCTCGCTGGAAGGCGAATCGAGCGGTCGTCGCGCGACATCGGGCCGTTCGTCTTTAGTCATGGTTCCATCAAATCCAAGCGTGAGGATGTCGCATCGAATTACTCCCTCCCGTGCAGCGTAGGACGCGACTCCCACTGAAACATACATCGTCCCGAGAAGCCGGGCCAAGGCCGCGATACCCATTGCCTAACGAGTTTCTATGAGTTGCGAGACCGGCCCCAAGAGTTGGCGCAACTCGGCGGGCGCATGCGGCCTTGCCGAACACAGTGATTCGGACTAGGCTCCGGTCAAGGAGTCGCGTCCGGATACTCATGTCACAGCCCGGTGGTCGAGCCGCGGGGCTGGCGACGCCGACGGTGTCAATGACCGTCGAGAGTGCCGTGGCGCGATTTTGTGCTTCTGGATGTAGAGGACGTTGAACAAGCACGCTTACCTGGTCACGTCGCACGCGCCCGGAACTGCACTGGCGGCGTAGACAGCACAGGAGGATGAAGCAATGACGTACCTAACGCGCCTGTCGTTCCTTTCCGACGGAGCGTCGGGATCAGCCGTCTACGACGGGGCTCGACAAGTCGGCTGGATGCATCCAGGGTCCATTGGGCTGTGCGGCCTCGCCAGCGAAGCCGTCGCTGTGGTTGCCGCTGGTCTGGCCCACCGGGAGTTGTCGCGATGGCTCGGGGCCAAGACCGGCGAGCCCCTGCCAGCGTCGACGATCGATAGGCTCGTCGTGGCACGGATCGGCCAAAGTGAGTGGGTTACCAAGGGTGATACGGCGATCGCTCGGCTGTATCGACCGAGGGGACACAACCTGTCCGGCGAACCGGACGCGGCCTACGCGATAGAGCTCCTCACACTCAGCGATGCCGCGAACCCTTCGGGCTGTAGCAGCCCAACCCGTGCGTGGCGCGCAGCATACACGGCGGTGCGTGGCGCGTTAGGCGCCGGTGACGCGTTCATCGACCAGACACCGGACTCCGAGCAGCCGGCATTCAAATCCGGACCGGCGCCGTGGTGGCCGCGTCCGTTAAGGTCGGTTGGCATGGCTGACCGGAAGTCCGGCGGGTCGATCGGATAGCGCAGTCGTGCTGTAATCCCTTCCGCAAGTTCGTGAAGCTGATCGGCGGCTGCCTAGCACCCGGCACCGGGGCCGTCAACTCGATGCCTAACGATGGCCGTGCCATAGGCGACGATCGGCACCTCGGCCATATCAGTGTCTATAGCGGACGCAACTACCGGCCGGCGTCACGCACTTGTCGCGAGCGGGATCGCGGAACTATTCTTCGCGACGAGGGTTCAACTCAGTGATGATGCCGATCTCATTCTCTCCACTTCGCGTGCACGGTGTGCACGCCGACCCGACTTCCGGCGGCGGCCGAGCCATGGCCTGCCGTCCGATCGGGTTGTGCCCGCCGGAGCGATTGGAGCGCGGCTGGAGTGCAAACCGGGGGGCGCGGCTCACGCGCGTGTCGGCCAAGCGCCTCCAACCAGCCGGTGGTGCGGCGGACATCCGAGTTCCTCGGATGTCCACGCCGACCACGATGAGCCCACGCGGGATGGGTGAGCGGGAGCGCTGCTCGACGGCGTAGACCGCCCTCGGTCACGGGTCACACCGGGACGCCCCACCCGCGCCTAACGCAGGTGGGGCGTCGTGCATCGGTGCCAGCCGCACCGCCGGTCGCAATCATGGCGTCACGCGACCCAAGCGAGGCGCCGGTGCGGCGTGTGAGGGCCCGGGTGAGACACGCGACTCCCACCGCCGGGTACTTCTGCACACTCCCGCCGGCCGTCTCTCTCCTCGCTGACGCGGTTCACCTTCCCGTCACGTTGGAGATGATGATGACGACGAACGCGCTCGTGCGCGGTCGCACGACCGACCTGCGCGCCACGTACTCCGCTCCGCACGAGGAGAACCCATTCGACGCGATGGCGACGCGGCTCGATCGGGCCGCCGCCGAGCTCGAGCTGGATGCGGGCATCTACCGGATACTGCGCCAGCCCGAGCGGCAGCTCACCGTCGCGATTCCGGTTCGGATGGACAGCGGCGAAATCGAGTTGTTCACTGGCCATCGCGTGGTGCACAACACCGCGCGGGGTCCGGGGAAGGGCGGCATCCGATTCGACACGCGCGTCTCAATCGATGAGGTGTCGGCGCTCGCCGCCTGGATGACCTGGAAGTGCGCCGTGGTTGACGTGCCGTTCGGCGGCGCGAAGGGTGGCGTGTTGTGCGACCCGTTCTCGATGTCGCCGGGCGAGCTCGAGCGCCTAACGCGTCGCTACACGTCCGCCATCATCGACGGGCTCGGGCCCGACTCGGACGTCCCCGCGCCTGACGTGAATACGAACGAGCGCGTGATGGCGTGGGTGATGGACACGTACTCCATGCACGTGGGACATAGCGTCCCGGCGGTCGTGACCGGCAAGCCGGTGGCGCTGGGCGGCTCGCTCGGGCGCCGGGAGGCGACGGGGCGTGGCTGTATGATCGCGACGCGCGAGGCCCTTGGCGCTCGGGGCATGTCGTTGAAGGGGGCGACCGTCGCAGTGCAGGGGTTCGGCAACGTGGGCTCCGTCGCCGCACTGCAGCTGTCGCGGGCGGGCGCCCGTGTCATCGCGATCGGGGACCGAACCGGCGCGTTGTACAACCAGCGAGGAACCGATGTTGACGAAGCGGCCGCGTGGGTGCGGAAGCATGGGACGCTCGAAGGCTACGCAAAGGGTACTTCCCTGACGAACGACGAACTCCTCACTCTGGACGTCGACGTCCTCGTACCCGCGGCGCTGGAGAACGTGATCACCGCAAAGAACGCGGCGCGCGTTCGCGCCAAGATCATCTGCGAAGGCGCGAACGGGCCGACGACGGCTGCCGCCGATCCGATCCTCGAGGAGAAGGGAGTCTTCGTCATCCCCGACATTCTGGCCAACGCCGGGGGCGTCACCGTGTCGTACTTCGAGTGGGTGCAGAACCGCGCCGGTTACGCGTGGACGGAAGACGTCGTGAACGAACGCCTCGAGGCAACGATGGTCCGCAGCTTCCGCGAGGTGCTCGAGCTCTCGCGGACCAGCCAGGTCAGCATGCGCACGGCCGCGTACATGCTAGCCATGAGCCGCGTGGCGGCAGTGCATGAGCTGCGCGGTGTGTACGCATAGAGCCGGAATTCGAACGTGAGGCCTAACGCTCCCGGCGTGATACGGAACTCCACCAGCACGCAGGCTGCCGTGCCTGCCCACCACTTCGCGCCGGATTGGCGCAGGGGTGACCAGGCGATTTGGCCATATGGACACGCGACTCCCGTGGCTGGTCGTCCATCCCTGCGCAATCCGACGACCGCAGCCTTCAACCAAGGGGGTGATGCACGCGACACAACAACTGGGCTCTGTACAGGCCGCCGGCCTCGTTTCGAGGCCGGGGCCATTCACGCTTGGGTGCCGCGTTAACCAACGGCTGGAGACAATTCAAATGCTCGCAGCAATTGCGCACGGGGAATACGCATTTCAACAAGACGTCACCACTCGGCCGCTCGATCGCATCGTCGTCGGCGTCGATTTTTCCGAGGTGTCGTTAGCCGCCGCTCAGTGGGTGGGGCGCCACCTCGCACGGGACGCAGCGCTCACGCTCGTTCACGTAATCGAGCCACCGCCGTTGCCAAACGTATTGCGACTGCGTTCGGCTCCGATGCCGGACCCTGAAACCCGATTGCGAGCGCGTATCGAGTCACTGCGCGGTGCGCTCCACGGACTGTCGGGAGTGGTCGGCGGCACCGATAGCAGGGTTGAGGTACGAGTTGGGGACCCGGCCGTGCAGTTAGCCGCATACGCGGATCTGGTCGAGGCGGATCTCATCGTCGTTGGCGGAAACGCCGTGTCTCGCGCAGCGCCGCGCCACGAGACGGCAACGACCGACCGTTTACTGCGACACCTGGCTCGCCCGGCACTGGTTGCGCGCAACGCGCAGGCGGCGCCGACAACCGTTCTTGCTGCTCTCGCCGACGACGTTGCGGCACCGGTGCTCACCGTGGCGCGGATGGTCGCGGCGCTGTGCGCGGCACGGGTCGCGGCGCTACGGCTCGCCGACACGGCACCAGTCGGATCTCTCGAGAGGCGCGAGCACCTGCTTCGCGAGACCAGCATCCTGGTTAAGACACCCGACGCGGTGGTGAAGCGTGGGCAAGTGCGGATGATTATCGACGTCGCTCGAAAGCTACGTGCGGACGTCATTGTCATTGGTAGTCACGTATCCGCAACCGAGGATGAGGACGATGCCGCGCACATGCTCGCGAGAACCGCGAATTGCTCCGTGCTCGTCGTGCCTCACGCTACCGAGCCACGCCCGCGGCGGCCGCTTCACTTAGACGTCACGATGACCCACTTGGATGCCGCCACGACGTAGCGATGTCGCCGATCCATTGTTTCAGCGTCGTGGCCATGTGCTCGCCGCACTCGTCGGGGTGGGCGCCATCCCGCATGATGCTTGCAACGCTACTTTGATGTGGGTCGTGGAGGGAATATGACAACCTCGGCGCCGCGTGCTCGGACGGCAGGACTCGTCCGTACGAGAATGGTCCTGGACCGTAGTTTGAAACTTTGGCGCATTTCCGAGATGATGGCCGAGCGAACCCCTGGCGCACCGCATGCGCCGTGTCTCGTCCTGAGCAGTGAAAATCGCTATCACCGTGTGTGGTTGTATCCAGCGGACTGGATGCGCCGGAGCATCGACGAGCTGCTCCCCGAGCCGAAGCCCAACCAAGCGCGGAACGGTAGCCGCTGATGATGGCGTTTGATAACCGATGTCCGGTATAACGTGGCACGCGGTGCACCCGCGGCAATGAGGATTCGACGGCTGGTCATAACACCTCCGAAAATCCAATGTCACGACGCGGCATCGTGACGCTGTGTCAGCGAGGTCGCCACACTCATGGTGCGGCGTGGCCCGGGTTACTGCGCAGTCGGAAGATGCCCGTGCATCGTGTCGGACGATGACCGACGACGTCAATCCGCGTGTCGGCGGTTCGATTCTCGCCACGGGTGCGGTGGTGCAGCGGTACGCTCGGCGACCGGCCCGATCGCGACTTCGCTCAGGCCCGGGTCGTCCGAAAGCACTCGTCGTCGCGTCGGCTGCTGCCTAACGCTCGCAGCCCTTTACCGCGTCGCCTTCGTCATGCCACCGCCTGCTGGCGTACGAGCGACTTGCTCGCCAAGGGATCGCAGATGAGATCGCATAGCGACTATAGTCGCGCGTCCCCAACAGTGTAGTAGACGAACGCCCCATCGCGGCGACGATCCACGAGCCCCAGGCTTCGCAGGATCGCGAGAAGTCTGGTCACGGCGTATATCGATCGTAATGCCCGACAGTGGTCTGTTTGGTCGGTCCGTCGGCGTGCGCGGGTGGGTGGCGGTCGCCTCCCTGGCGCTTGGCGCGCCCGTCGCGGCGTACGCGCAGGACCCGGCGGCGGACACCGTGGTTATGCCC
>Ga0114129_10011385_pt1 | contig 12672 bp, 7 predicted proteins | sample RhiMetdeltSRZDD1_FD_80071 | JGI IMG/M metagenome (GOLD analysis project Ga0114129, IMG submission 80071) | Populus rhizosphere microbial communities from Tennessee, USA - Rhizosphere MetaG P. deltoides SRZDD1 (version 2) (version 2) | ecosystem: Host-associated > Plants > Roots > Rhizosphere >...
GCCGTCGTCCGCCGTATGAAAGATGTAAAGATAACCATCAAAGTTCGGCTCGATGGTCAGGCGCAGGGCCGCCCCCGAATGGAATACCTGATCAGGGTTGACGCGCGCCGGCTCGTCGTCTGGCCCCCTTTGATAGAGCGTGTAACCGAGCGCCAGCGGGGCCTCTGGCGGCGCGGGCGCCGTCGTCCGCAGAAGAGCCGGCTCAGAACTCTCAGCCGGTTTCTTCGGGTTGGCGGGCGCGGCCTTACCGACGCCCGGAGCGGGTTTGGAAGGCGGCCGTCTCCTTGTCGCGGCGGGTTTCTGCCGGCTTTTCAGAAACGCCCCGCGCACTTCATCGTCGCTTGACGGGTCTTGCGTTAGCGCCAATAAGGGTGTTGTGACGACAAGCGCGAAGGCGAACCCGTAAACAAAGATTTTGCTTACCCTCATGTTCTTATCCTCCCAGTCGGTTAAGGCGCGACGTCTTGAACTATCGTGCGGTCGCCGATAAAACCGGCGGATGACACGCCCTCGGTTTAGAAATGGTCGGCGGCCGATTTTGATTTATCGTCAAGAGCCGTCCCGTCGGCGCCCAGACCGGCTTTTTGCAAAGCCGTGCGCAGATCGTTCTCACTGCGTACCCCGATGAAATGGGCGGCCAATTTGCCGTCCTTACCGATGATCAGCGTTTGAGGTATAGCCGGCGCCTGGTAGGCGCGGGTCGTAGCTCTTTTTTCAACGACCAAAGTGGCGGAAGTATATCCGCACCGTTTGATAAATTCACGCGGCGCCGCCAGCCATGAATAAGGCAACCGCGGCCACGACCGCCGCCCGTGCTAGACTGTCCCTCGTTTTCATTAACATTCCTCCAAAACAATAAATTTTCGACGACGACTCGGCGTCATAGTCCGCCTAAAAACAGCGGGAGCCCGGCTGAGTGCGGCTCCCGCGCTGCATTTTAACTCCCTGCTTGTGGGGGCAGGGAGATTTGAGTGGCTCCTTAAGGCAGGCTTTTTGAACACCTACACCTATATATTCGATAACCGCGTCCGGAAACTGCCAGGCGACATCAATTTTTTTCGAGTCGTTTTGCCGCCAGGATGGAGAGCCCGGACGCGCATGTGATAAATTTGCGGCCTTTAAAGTCATCATTACTAGGTTTCTAGTGGTTAGACTCAATAATCTGGGCGGTTTCGATGACGGAACTTTCATCACACGAAGTCACTCAACTGCTTCTCGCCTGGAGTGACGGGGACCAATTGGCGCTGGAAAAGCTCACCCCTCTGGTCTATGCGGAGCTGCACAAAATTGCGAAGCGGCACATGCGGCGAGCGGGGGAAAACCACACGCTGCAAGCCACTGCGCTGGTCAACGAGGCATATCTACGGTTGATCGACGCGGGGAGCGTCCGCTGGCAAAACCGGGCGCACTTTTTCGCCGTCGCCGCGCAGCTGATGCGCTGGATCCTGGTGGATTTCGCGCGCCGGCGTAAGAAGCTCAAACGCGGCGGCGCGGCCCTCAAAGTTCCGCTGGAGGAGGCAACGGGCGTGACGCGAGAGCGAGACACTGATCTGGTCGCGCTCGACGAGGCGCTCACGAACCTGGCGAAAATCGACTCCCGCAAAAGTCGGATCGTGGAGCTACGGTTTTTCGGCGGGCTGAGCGTCGAAGAAACGGCGGAGGCGCTCAAAATCTCGCCTCGCACCGTGATGCGCGAGTGGGGGCTGGCCCAGGCCTGGCTCTATCGCGAATTGAACCGGACGGAGAAAGGCGGGGTCGCGGAAGATGGATCCTGAACGGTGGCGACGGATCGAGCGGATCTATTACGAGGCGCTGGAGCGAGGGGCAGACGGGCAGGCGGCCTTTATTGACGAGGCGTGTGGCGCCGATGAGGAGTTGCGCCATGAAGTCACGACCCTGATTTCGGCGCATGAGCGGGCCGGGGGGTTCATCGCCATGCCGGCTATGGAACTTGAGGCCCGCGCCATCGCCACGAGTAATATTCCCGCGCCGGGCGCTACAACGATCGGCCATTACGAGCTTCTGTCGCTCCTCGGCCAGGGAGGCATGGGAGAAGTTTATCTGGCGCGCGACACACGTTTGAAACGAAATGTGGCGCTCAAACTTTTGCCCGCGGCCTACACCTTGGACTCCGACCGGGTCCGCCGCTTCGAACAGGAGGCGCTCGCCGCCTCCGCCCTCAATCACCCCAACATTCTCACGGTCTATGAAATCGGTCGGAGCGAAGACGCCTATTTCATCGCCACGGAATTCGTCGACGGCGAAACCTTGCGGCGGCGGCTCGAGCGCGGCCCTTTGGGCGCGCGGGAGGTCGTCGAGATCGCGATTCAGATCGCCGGAGCCCTGGCCGCCGCGCACAAGGCTGGAATCATTCACCGCGACATTAAACCGGAAAACATCATGACGCGGCGCGACGAAATCGTTAAAGTGGTGGACTTCGGCCTGGCCAAGCTTATGCTCCCTGACGCGGAGGCGGGGGGCGGGGACCTCTCCGGGCTGGCCGGAGGGCGCACCGCGCCGGGGGTGATTCTCGGCACGCTCAATTACATGTCGCCGGAGCAGGCGCGCGGATCAGATTTGGATCAGCGCAGCGATCTGTTTTGCCTGGGCATCGTGCTCTATGAATTGATCGCGGGCCGCTCGCCATTCACGGGCGACACTCCGGCTGACGCGATCGCGGCGATTTTGGAAAAGCAGCCGCCCCCGCTCGCGCGAGAAAACTCGGGCATGCCGCCCGAGTTGGACCGGATTGTGACGAAACTTCTCGTTAAGGATAGGGAGTGTCGTTACCAGCGCGCCGAGGTTCTCCTTGGGGATTTGCAACGCGTGCGGCGGCGGCTGGAATTCGCCCAGGAATTCACGACGACACGGCGCTACGGCGCCGCGGAGGGGCGATCGGGCGACCGAACTGACGGCTTCGGGCCGGCGTGGGCGTGGCCACGAACCAATAAGGTCTGGCTCTACACGGCGGCGGCTTGCCTTCTGTTCATAGCGATTTTTTTCCTGGCCGGTCGCCCTATCATTCTTCGGCCCGCCGACCCACAACCGCCACCCGCGCCGCCGGCGCCGGTCGAATTGATCAGATACTTTTTGGAGACAAAGAGCCCGGATGGCGTTAAAGGCGAGGTCAACGGCTTGGAACCGCTCGCCGCCGGTATGGACCTCAAGTTGCACTTCACGGCGCGCCGGCGAGGTTTTCTATACATCGTTGCGCCGAATGAAAAAGACGCCCTGCGAGCGTTTCTGACTGCCCGGCCGACTCGCTCGTGGGGCGTGGCTAGCAATGAGGTGATCGCCGGTGTGGATTACGTGTTTCCCGCTGGCGACGACAATTGGATCGGCCTGACCACCGGCGCGCTCCCGACCAGATTCACGATCGTTTTCTCGCCGACTCCGCTATCCAGCCCGAGTTTTCTGGCCGCACCGGCAAGGAGACAGTTAACCCCAGCCGAGCAGGAGGAGTGGGAGGCGTTTCAGAGACGACTCGATCGCGCGTCCCAGGAGGCGATTGCGGGGTCCCCCGGCGTCAAAGTCACTACTACCGCTGGGCAGACCGTCGTGTTCGACATCACGATCAAAAAGTCAGGTTGAATTGTTTGTGGTAGAGATAAAACCGCCAAACAACTGTCATCAACTCTCTTCCTTCGTTGCTTTCGCCTTGCCTTCCGCCACGGCCCAGCGAAGCCCGTTACACCAGACACAGGTCATTTCATCGCCCGCAGCGTTCACATTCGTCCCCGACCCGCCGCAGAGCGGGCAGTCCTCCGCTTCGGGCGGACGCTCGGGAATCAGGGGGGCGAGCGCAGGATAGCGCTCCGCGCCCCAGGCCAGAATTGTTGACAGGCGGTAGCTTTCGCGAGACCGCTCGACTTCTACCGAATCTAAACAATCGATAGAGATGACTTCGCCGTCCGGATGCAGAAGAAAATAACTGAATGACCCAGAGCCGATCGGAAGCGCGGTGAACTTTTGGGACAACCGATATTCTTCGGCGTCAGCAAAGTCGCCAGGGGATAACTCCGGGAGCAATTCGTTGACCACGACATTCAAATTTTTTGGATTCACGTATTTCATATAGGGAACTCGCACGGCGCCGCCAGTCGCCGGCGCCAAAACAACAAGGGTGACAGGACATGCGCCAGCCTGACGCCCTTGGGCAGGAACAACTCGATATTGCTTTACGTATCGCGCCTTGGAAATAGATCTATGCCAATCTCCTATGCAAAATTGGCGCCATGCGCCCACACTCCGCTAAGCTCCTGATTCGATATAAAAAGTGTCACTCGATCAATTCGGACGGTGGCTCGCAGGCGCTCTTCGAGGCTGGCGCCCAAGTCGCACATCCCGTCCGACGTCAGGCCGCGATTCGCGCCACACACACCACATCCTTTTCGAGGTCAAAGAGTGGGAGTCTTATCTGGTCGATCCGTCCCTGATGGGCCGCATCAGCCTTCGGTGATCCAGGTAATTTGATCGTGGCAAGGAAGGCGCGTCGCCTGGCGATATTCTCCGCAAACGTTGACCAAGGATTATGGCGCGCGTAGAATTTCGCGCGCAGTCAAATGCTATGGAGGGGGCGAGAAGCCGGTTGCCCCCTGAGCGCGGGTGGCCTGCGCTTCCGTTTTTGCGCCTCAAAAGTAAGTTCAGACACAAGCGGCCAATACTAGGCGCCAACGCCGTCCGGCGCATGCCAGTCGCTAGGCGCGAAAAAGCGCATTAACAGGCTGATCGGCTACCATTTACAACAATTTTAGATCTAAAGAAAACTATGAGCATAACAAAGGTGATCTTGATCGCGGTATTACTCTGGGCTCCAAATCTAACGGCGCAGAGTTACAATTCCGAGCAACAAGAAAAGAAACAAGAAGCGAATAATAAGGCGGATAACCCAAAGAATGAGCCAGAGAAATCCACTCAGAAGGAGTTGGAGGAAAAAGCCTGTGGTCTCAATGAAGTTAACTACACAGCGCGAACTGATAAGAAACAGCGCCCGACACCTGAGCCGCCTCCTGATAAGGCGATCGTATACGTGATCAGGCCAACGATGGCGGGCAATAAAATACAATCCAAACTTGCGGTAGATGGTGAGTGGAAGGGGGCCAACCGCGGCAACAACTACTTTTACTTAGAGCTTTCACCCGGTGAGTATCACTTCTGCTCGCAAGCAGAGAATCGTAGCCTCCTGGCATTAAAGGTTGAGGCCGGCAAGACCTACTATCTACAACAGAAAATTCAATTGGGGTTGATGAAGGCGCGTAATAAGTTGGTAGCTTTAGACATTGAAGAAGGAAAAGAAGGTTTAGCTAAATGCCATTTGAGCATTTCTGAAGTGAAGAAATAGGAAAATGCCAAATTTTTAGGGCCTGTTCTCCCGGAGTCCGTCGATCAGCCCTTCGAATCCGTCGGTACGCCAGTCGATGTTAGGGCCAAAGATCGATCGGTAGCGACGCCCAACAGGGTGCTTGTTGATAGGTCGCATTGCCTCATCGCTCGTTTTTTCCACCACCGTAATGTTCTGTGGCGCGCTGCTGGCAAGTTGACTTTGGAGCGCTCGGCGCATATTCCTAAGCACGTCCACAGTCCAGTTCGGCCCCATCGGCTGGTTGAGGTCGATCGCCTTATCCATGAGACTCAGTAACAGAGGGAGCGCAGGATAGTCATCTTCGATCCGATCGGCCTGCCGTCGCGGGAGATGAAAGTTTTCGACAAGGAACTGGTCGAGCAGGTCGATGTAGCCCTCCCGTTCGATTTCAGAATGTAACGTCGGCTCGAACGCCTACGGGAGTATCTCATTGGTGAGCGGGCCACCGCACGCCCTCGTAGCGCCGGCGCCGAAGATCGCAACTATGTTCGATTGCATGGCTCCTACCTATCACCTTTCCATAAAGAACGAGTCTCTTATTTGACACTGCGGCGTTTTTCTTTCGAGCGCGGCCGTACTTGACTTGCGCCACAGATCACCCGATACCCGCCGCGGCTAGCGCGGCCCAGGCAGTGTGGGGGTGAACGATATCACTGTGCGCGCCTGACGGCGGGCCGCCATTGATAATCACACTGTTTGCGTCGAGGTTTAACCACTTGCCCGGTTCGAGTGGGTAAGTAGCGCCGGCGGGAGAGAGGAAAGCCGTTTTGGCTGCCACGGCTTGGGCTCCATCGTGCCCCATCGCTCCCCAGCGGAAAAATATGTCTGATTCGTCAGCGGCGTCTTGCCCGGCGAGGATCGACGCCAACGGATAGGCGCTTCCGACCGCTGTGTCTTTAAGCGAGTGTGTGGTGAGAAGAGGCCCACTGACCCGTGCTGCCATGCCGGCCAGGTCGCCTTTACGAGTCTTGTCGAAGGGCAACGCGTCCGCAAACGCGAAGTGGGAGAACGCCGCCTGTATCAAGAATAAGGATCTAACCGGTGACAAGGTCTCTGGCGGCGGCGCGGGCATCCCGGCCAACGCGCATGAAACCAGGCGTGCGCCGAAGGAATGGCCAAGCAAGTGAATCTTGAGATCGAGGGCCTGATCTAGACGCCCAATTAAGGGCCCGAGCCCATTGCGCCCCACGATGCCCGCGCGATTCTTCATTTGCCAGTAGCTCGCCACGCGCAGCGACGCCTTCGCCCCGTCCCATAAGCGTCCGAACTTGTCGCCGATGCTGGCTGCTCCGCCCATCGACTCACTCGGAGCCTCCTGGTCGGCAAGCGCGTCGAGCGCATCGAGCCACTGATCATCACCCACCAGAATGCCCTGGCGCTCAAGGTCGTCGTGAGTTGCGTGACCTTGATCTGGGGCGCTGATTAGCGCGTTGAGTTTCGCTTTGAATTCCTGCAATGCCGCCTCGTTCCTCTCCCGGCGATTGAGCATTTCCCCCAGTTCATCCAACGTCCGGTGTTGCTCCTTGGCGGTAAAAACTTTCTTCAGTTCTCCAATAAAATCACTTCCGGCCTCCCCCGCGCCCAGGCTGGCGGCGCCTCCGCCGGAGTCGCCGAATTCGTTGTCGGGCCACCAGACGGAAGGCCAGAGAACTCCCGCCACTCCGATCTTGGCCGTGCGGCGCTTAGGTATGTTTGGGTCATCAACCAATTTTCTCACTTCCATGAAGAAGCGTTCGTACAGACTTCTCGCGACAGTCTGATCATTGTTCCAGCCGTGGGAAAAGATAAACAAGTCACTGATATTTTGCGCCTTGACTTCATTCACAAACGTGTCAATGACGGTCGGACTGACAGCCTGTCCTTCTTCGTTAAAAGTCAGTCTCCAAAACAGGAAGCCGGCTAATGTCTCTACCATATGGTTCTCCTTGTTATTCGGGGCTGCGGCTCAGGTGAACTCTATCATTTTTAACATGAGGCGCATTGTTTAAAACTTACGAGGTCTTGCTTCAGATTGACTGAATCGCCCGCATCAGGTCAATTAACCCATATCCTTCGAAGTAACGTTCGCGCCCTAGCGGGGTCGCGCTGGTTGTAAAAATCCGCTTTACCTCCTCCGGCCGCTGAATAAATTCGCGCCGGATCGAGAGGAAAGCGGCGACTGCGCCGGAGACGTGGGGGGCTGCCATACTCGTTCCCGTATCGTCAACGTATGCGTGCATGCCGTCGGGAATGTTCATGCCCTCGCGGGCTAACTTCGATCTGGAAGCGCAGGACGTAATGCGCTCCCCGGGGGCGACCAGATCGGGTTTCAACCTGCCATCGCCAGTCGGCCCCTTTGAGGAGAAGTAAGAGACGCCGTAGATGTGCGGCGAGTCTCTGTGCGTCGCCCCGACAGTGATTGCCAGCGCCGCGTTGCCCGGGTCATTAATCGTGTTGGAGAGTCCTACTTTCGTGGCGCGCTGCTGCGCATTCACCCGGCCGTAACCGGTGTTGCCCGCCGCTACTACAACAACCACGCCGCTTTTTACGAGCCGGTCAACCTCGACGCATAGCGGGCTCTGTCCGCAAGCAAACATCTCCGCGTCGAATTCATACCCAATACTTATGTTGACCCCATGCACACGCAACAACTTCGGGTCACCGTTGAGCGTCTCGCGGATATATTGCAGAGCGCTCATGACGTTGCTGGCCCGGCCAGATCCACTATCGTCCAGCACTTTTAGGCTGACCAACTTGCATTCGGGCGCTACGCCCCGAAGTCTGGTCGGATCACCGATTTTTCTGGCTTCGCATTTTATGTTCTTGCTCGTCCCGTCGCTTTCGCAATCAAACACCCGCTCATACACCTGGAAGTTTTTCCCGCATTCCAGGTTACCATTCAGTCCGCCGGCGATGATCCCCGCCACGTGCGTCCCATGTCCGAAGCCGTCGGTCAGCGCAGTCCTGACGTTGGCGTCTATTTCATCCTTATCCGCATCGGACGATGGCAGGCTAGATGTGGTGAAATCCCTATGAATTTTAGCTACACCGGGATGCAGTAAGGTGTGCGTGTCTTCGCTTTTCGCATTGCCGAAGTGGATGTGGTCTCTCTCTATACCTGAGTCGATAACCGCCCAGACAATGCCCTCCCCCGTTGAAGCAAAAGAGCGCACGGCGGCGTCCGCCTTAACAGTCACTATCGAGCGGTCAATCAGGGGCTTCACGGGAAAGTCCGGCCAGATGCGATAAATCACACGTTCTCGCCGATCCTCTTTGCTTTCGTCCTTCCTGACTAACTCGCGCCATTCGTGAACGCTGATTTTACAGCGGAAGTAGCTCTTGGAGACGGGAAACGGCGGACGATTATTCGCCGCGCCTTGCAAAACTTCCTCGTAAAGCCTCTTGAATTCTTTGGTCGCCGCATCAAGCCCTTCTTTGTAGAGCAGGTTAATTTCGATCATATAATCGCCCGGTATGTTTTCCTCTTTCGGAAGGTCCCACTTCTCCCGCTGCTCTGGATCGTATAATTCGGGCAGAACGGTGGCGCGGGCCATTTGGGGTCTGGGTTCATCAACAAGCTTGGGCGATGTTTCGGGTGAAGAGCCTTGAGCATTCTTTTCCGGTTCTCGTCCTTCGCCGGCCAGCGTTTCAGACTGCTTCTCTTGCGTGTGGCTGACGTTGGCGACAGATGATGGGTCGGCCTTTTGGCTAGGTTTAGTGGACGATTTACCTTTACGCGTCTTATCTTTTTTCGACTTTTTTTTCGTGGCCAAGGTGTCCTCCTATATCTAGGGTAGTTGCAGAAGTAGAAATTAAGTGTATGCCCACGAAGTCCTGGTGATTCACATTTAAGCCCTCAGGATAATTGAAGATTATGGCCTCAGCTGATGATATTGAGCCAGGCTGCCAAGAACGGGCCAAAATATACTCTTCCACCACAAATAACACAACTGGCTAGCGAGCGCGGCTGAAACCGAGTGTCAAGCTACATCGTGAGCTATCCTTACTGAAAAGCGCGACACTATACCGGTCTTCAGGTGTATGAAGACGATTAGCCACAGAGCGCACAGAGGACACAGAGGGGATTTAATGATTTCTCTGTGTTCTCTGTGACCTCTGTGGCTATTCATTCATGTGAAAACTTCTGTAAGTCACATCAATTGCATCGCGCGCCCGAACGCCACTTTCAGGTTTTCGCGACCGCTGCGTTCTACCGACGCAGTCGGCCGAAGATGGCCTTCGCCTCATTGATCAGCGGCCGCGCCTGCGTCCGCGTCAGGACCCCCTCGCAGACCAGCGACTGAACCTGGTTTCCAAACGATCGGAGCCGGGTGATGGCGCCGGCTGTGTTCCCACGCTTGAGATGGGCAAGCGACGAGTCCAGCTTCGTCACGAGGCTGTTGGCCTGCCCCTTGGTAAGCGCGCCGCTGTTCGCGAGCGCCGTCACGTCGCCCCTGAGCAGTTGGATGCGCTCGGGGGCAGGCCGCATTTCGACGAAGACGGCAGCGGTGCGCGCCGGAACGACGAAGGCGCCCGAGACGGCGTTGAACGCCGACGTCCGCACGACGGGATCCTGCGACGAGACCTGGACGGGATGGAGCGAGAGGAGATGTCCTTGGAAATCGGATTCCTGGAACGTCTGCGCCACGTCGTTGGCGTTAAAGAGCGCCACAACCACCTTGTGCGCGCGGTCGGCGGCGCCATCAGTGTCCCAGAGGCCCATCACGATTAGGCCGCGGAGCTGGTTCGGGCCCGTGTTGTAGAACCGTACCCTAGCGTTCACGTCTGAAGCCGCGCGGAGGCGGAAGAGCTTCGAGCTTTTGCGGATTGCGAGCGCCTCGCGGAAGCTCACGACCGCGTCCCGGATGTTCGACGGCGCCGGCCGCAGCGCGGGGTTCGCGAGCAGCGGTTGCATGATCGGCCAGTTCGACGCGTTGTCGCCCGCCGGCGGTAGCCCCACGCCCCAGTTGTCGGACTGGTAGGTGAAGTCGAGCCTGTTGAACCAATCGCCCGAGTTGTAGCTGTTGCGGTCAAGCGACTTCGATCGCAGCATGTCGGCGCCTGCGTGGATGAAGGGGATCCCTTGGCCGAGCGCGACGATGCTTAGACCTAGGTTCTGCATACGGACCCGGTCAGCCATGCTGTTGGAGGCGGCCGCTTTAAACTGAATCGCGTCGAATAAGGTCTCGTTGTCGTGCGCGTCGATATAGCTGATATTCTCCTGCGGGTCGGCCGTATACCCTGCAGGCTGGCCGTTATAGTCGAGTTGGCTGCCGGCGATCATGTTTCCGTGACGGTCGGCGAACCTGAAGGATGCAAGGTTACCGGCGAGGCTGAGCCTGAGCCAGTCGGATAACTGAAGGAGCCGCGCGTCCTGGTCCTGCGCCGACCCCTGCGAGGTCGCGTTCGGGTCGTAGGCGAGCCCCGTCAGGAAGCCCTGCTCCTGAATGCCGCTGAACGGGCCGCCGCCCCGGACCCCATCGCGGATGCGGTCGTTGAACGTGCCGATCCCGGTACCCGCCATGTTGAACTGGGTCGCGTTAACGCCCCTGGCGTTGTTGCCTACCTCACCGAAGTTCCAGCCCTCGCCGTAGAGGTAGATCTTCGAGCCGTCGACTCCGTCTTGCGCGAGCGTAAGCGCATCGAGCGCGCTCCGTAGCCTGAGCATGTTGCGCTTCATGTGGAAGCTCATCAGGTCGAAGCGGAAGCCATCGACCTTGTAGCGCGTCGCCCAGGTTATGCACGAGTCGACGAGCAGCTTCTCCATCATATTGTGCTCGGAAGCGGTGTCCGGGCAGCAGCTGCTGTTCAGGATATTGCCGTCGGCCCCGAGCCGGTAGTAGTAGCCCGGGACGATCTTGTCGAGCGTCGACCCGGGGTTCTGGCCCGCCGAGCTCGTGTGGTTGAAGACGACGTCCATGACGAGCCTGAGGCCGGCGTCGCTGAGCCCCTTAACCATCTGCCGAAACTCAAGCACGCGAGTTGCGCCGTCCGGGTCGGTCGCGTAGCTGCCGTCCGGCGCGATGTAGTGGAGCGGATCGTAGCCCCAGTTGAAGGCGTCTGTGTCGAGCACCTCGCCGATGGCCGCCTGCTGTTGGTCGGAATCGGGCGGATGGCTCGCGAGGTCTCCGGCTGGCGTCCGCCATGTCGACTTGTCTTCGTTGACCGACGCGATGTCGAAAGACGGGAGGAGGTGGATGTGCGTGAGCCCCGCCTGGGCTAGCGCCGCGAGGTGCAGCATCCCGTTCGATCCCGGCTGCGTGAAGGCCTTGAACGTCCCGCGGAGCGGCGCGGCCACGCTCGGGTCGTTAGCGCTGAAGTCGCGCACATGAAGTTCATAGAGCACGATGTCCTCGGGCGCTTCGAGCGGCGGCTTGACGAGCGCATCCCAGCCGGTGGGCTTGAACAACGCGTCGGCGAGGTCGATGACCTGCGACCGTTGGCTGTTTTTTGAAAGGCTGATTGAATACGGATCGGTCACGAGGTTGCGCTGGACGGACCTGGTCGAGGGCGCGTAGACCTCAACCTCGTATAGATAATACTTGCCATTCCAACCCGAACCGCCCGTGACGCTCCAGACGCCGGTCGACGGGTCGAGCGACATAGGGTAGACGGTCGAGGCCGTGGCGGGGTTCGAGTCGTCAAAGAGGTGAAGCTTAACCGAATGGGCCGTGGGCGCCCACACCGCGAGGGTCGGGGCGCGACTACTGAACGAGACGCCGAGCCTCCCGCCATAGGTGTATAGGTCATCGAGCACGCCCGGAATCTGCAGCGACGTGGCGTCGGTCGGCGCGTTGGCGGCGTCGCGCGCCGTCACCGCGAGCTGCCCCTTGAGCGCCGCCGGAACCTCGACGAGGCGCTCGCTCGGAACCTTGAAGACCTTGAAATCCGCGAGGTGTGGGAAGAGCGCCTTATTTTGATCCGAGAGCCCGGACGGGTCGTAGGTGAGCGGAATGTCGACGCCGCCCGAGACGCCCTCGACGCCGAGGGCGAGGCCGCCGTTCGGCGCGTAGTGGAGGGCGAAGCTGCCGTTTGCCTGGAACCCGGCGGGGTTCCAGGCGATCGTGTCGCGCGACACCCAGTGCGCCTTCGACTTCGAGAGGTCACCCCTCGGCGCCCCCGAGGCGCTGACGGTCAGGACGTGCGACGACGAGTTGAAGCTGAAAAACACGTCCGCGCAACTTTGCGGAACGGTGAATTGGATGTTGGCGCCATTCTGGACGCCGCCTTCGCCGTAGTTGATGTCCCAACTTTCATTGATGGCCGCCTTGCACTCGTAGCTCCCGGCCGGGATCGAGCGCAGCGTCATCGTGTATACGCCGTCGCCGTCC
>Ga0114129_10011386_pt1 | contig 12672 bp, 10 predicted proteins | sample RhiMetdeltSRZDD1_FD_80071 | JGI IMG/M metagenome (GOLD analysis project Ga0114129, IMG submission 80071) | Populus rhizosphere microbial communities from Tennessee, USA - Rhizosphere MetaG P. deltoides SRZDD1 (version 2) (version 2) | ecosystem: Host-associated > Plants > Roots > Rhizosphere >...
CGTGTGGCAAGATCGCAGGACGGCCGATATGTGTTTGGCGTTGAAGAAGGCCGGCCATGAGACCAATGTCTCGGCCCAAACTGGACTTCTGCTTGATCCTTATTTTTCGGGAACCAAGATAGCTTGGATCCTCGACAATGTTGCCGGCGCACGCAAACGAGCCGAGCAGGGAGAACTCGCTTTCGGCACGGTCGATAGTTTCTTGATCTGGCGGCTTACAGGCGGCAGACAACACGCGACCGACGCGACCAATGCATCGCGGACTCTTCTCTACAATATCCACAAGGGAGAGTGGGACGATGATCTCCTGGCGCTCATGGGGGTTCCCCGGGCAATGCTGCCAGAAGTGAAGGACAGTTCGGCCGAGTTCGGCGGGACGGAAGCGGCGATTTTCGGCACCCCGCTCGCCATTCGCGGTGATGCCGGCGATCAGCAAGCAGCAACAGTAGGGCAAGCCTGCTTTCGGCCGGGCATGATCAAATCGACCTATGGGACCGGCTGTTTCGCCATGCTCAATACCGGCGAACAGGCGGTGCAATCGCGAAACCGGTTGCTGACGACGATCGCCTACCAGCTCAATGGAAAGCCGAGCTATGCGCTCGAAGGCTCGATCTTCATTGCCGGGGCGGCAGTGCAATGGCTTCGCGATGGTCTGCGGATCATAAAAAAGGCAGCCGATTCGGCAGCGCTGGCGGCGAAGGCCGATCCACATCAGGCGGTGTATCTCGTCCCCGCATTCGTGGGGCTTGGAGCGCCTTATTGGGATCCCGATGCGCGTGGCTCCATTCATGGGCTCACTCGGGGTACGTCTGCAGCCGAACTGTGCCGTGCGGCGCTTGAGTCCGTCTGCTATCAAACGAGAGATCTTCTCGAAGCAATGCAGGGCGATTGGCACGGCGGCGCTTCAACCGAGACCGTGCTCAGAGTGGACGGCGGCATGACTGCGTCGGAATGGACGATGCAATTTCTGGCGGACATTTTGAATGCGCCCGTAGACCGGCCCAAGGTCATGGAGACGACAGCTCTTGGAGCGGCGTATCTCGCGGGCCTTCAGGCAGGGCTTTATCCGGAACCATCGGAATTCGGAAAAAGCTGGCGGCTAGACAAACGATTCTTGCCAAAGATGAAGGAAGATAACCGCGGACAGAAATATTCGGGATGGAAGGATGCGGTACGCCGGACTCTATCTCAGAAATGAGAAGGCTGGGCGGCCCCGAACCGCCCAGCCTCTCATCAAGCCCCGCTCGGCAAGCGCCAAGCTATGCTTTCCCCTTCAATCAGTCTCATGATTTTGATCACTGAACGGCGCAGGGGAAAACAAACTAAAAGTTGCAACTCATTTTTTTGCTGGAAATGTTGCCGTCGCGACACAGAAGGTTGGCTATCAAGAAAAGCCTCTCCAGCCAGCAATCAGTCGCAGGATCACTGTCAGCCAGCACAAGAGAGCCAACACGTAGGCAAGAATAGGGAAATAAGAAGGCCAGAGGCACATCGCGACGAAAAACAAGATCGTCTCGAAGCCCTCAACCATACCGCTCAAATACACAATGCCTTTGTTGCGAAAGTGTGGCGCGCTCAGTCCGCGCCTTTCTGCGATCAGCGAATAGGCAAGAAAGGTTGAGCAGGTGCCGATGAAGGAAACCAATAGAAATGTGGCAGCCAGTGCATTTGCCTTTGGATCAAAAATGGCAAAGCCCAAAGGGACCGATGCATAAAACAGAAAGTCCAAAGAAATATCTAGGAAGGCGCCGCGATCGGTGGCGTCTGTCAGGCGGGCAAGAGCTCCGTCTATGCCATCGAGAAAGCGGTTAAGCACAATGGCAGCAAGGGCCCAGCCGTGATGCCCAAGAGCCAGCAGCGGCAGTGCGTTCAAGCCGATCAGGAATCCTGCGATTGTGAGGAAATCCGCCTTTAAGCCCAATCGGGCAAGCGGGCGTGCCAAGGCTGAACAGCTTGGCCCGATTGCCCGATAAATAAAACGGTCGAACATTTCGACCCTAGCCACCGCAGCAGTTAGAAGATCTTTTCCGTCGGCAGGCTCAACGCCATAGAACCAGCGTAGAGCGCCTGCGGTCCGACCTGCAGCGGGTGATAGCGGGCACCCTGGATGTCGCGGAAACGACGCTCCAGCCCCTGTGCGCGGAAGAAGCCTGCGCCACCTGCTGCTTCCAGCGCAAGTTCAACAGATTCTATGGCATGGCGCGTCATCAGATGTTTGCCCATCATCACCTCGTTGACGGACTGTTGTCCAGGAGTGTTGGCCTGGGTTGCGGCGAGCATGGCTTTATGAGCAAGCTTCGCTCCCAGGAGAGCCGTATCCATTCGTCCGAGCAATTCCAAGAGATGATGTTCAGGCCGACGCTTTGCAGCAAGCTTCAGGGCAATTTCACGCGCCGATTCAGCCACGCCCAAATACACGGCATAAATGAGCGGGAAAGCAACGGTCGCTATGAGTTGAAACACCGGGTGCCATTCACCAGCTTTGCGTTTCAGAAACACGGCCGATTCAGGAATGACGTGGCCGTCGATCACAACGTCGTTGGAACCGGTGCCCCGCATGCCCAAGGTTTTCCAGTTGTTCATTACCTTTACATTCGGAGAATTCATGGGAATGGCAAAATGCAAGACCATGTCAGGCTCGTTTTCGCCCCTGAGAACCGCTCCCGTCATGAGCAGATCGCCCGCAGGTGCGGCGGAGGTAAAAACCTTGCGGGCCGTGATCTTGAAACCATTATCGACTTTCTCGGCCGAGCCTGAGCCTGCGATCCAGTCAGATCCCCCACTCGACAGGAGGATAGGTTTTTCCGAGACGATGCGTTTCAACAGGGGCTCCACACCTTTGAAATTCTGATGCTGCCAACGCCAAGCGGGGATGGCCACCTGGTGAGTGTGCATGGAAAAGGCAAGGGCAGTCGAGCTGCAGTAATTGCCGAGAATGCGCAGCATCTGAGCGAGTTCGTCGATCCCTGCGCCGCCGCCGCCGAGCTCGCGGGGCACGCCTGCCTCCACCAGTCCGCTCGAACGCAGCATCTCGAAATTCTCGGCGACGAAACTGTCGGTCTCATCGCATTGCTCAGTGCGCGTTGCAAAAGTCTTGCCCAGTTCTTCGGCGGTAGCGAGAATCGAACCAGATTGGTTGGAATGGCTCGCGTCGATATTCATGATGCAGCTCCCCTAGAGAGTGTTGGCACAATCTTCCCCGTCTGGGTGTATAGAGTTTGAAACCTGTACTGAAGATGAAGGGCGGAAAGATGGACGACTAGGCTTCGTTCAGGCCGAGTGCTCAGGGCCATACAAGAAGCATTCGACTTCGCTGGTATTCTCGGCATGCGTAACCACGGGCTGAACCTTGCGGCAGATAGCCATGGCGTGAGGGCATCGCGGATGAAAACGACAACCCGGGGGAAGGCCATCGTGAGTCATCTGATCACCCTTCAGCACAATCCTTTGCCGTCTCTTAAAAGGATCTGGTTCGAGTACGGCCGACACCAGCGCCCGTGTGTAGGGATGGCGAGGTTCCCCAAGCAGACGACCGGCAGGGCCGCGTTCAACGATGCGACCGAGATACATGACGGCAATCTGGTCGCTCATATGCTCGACGACCGAAAGGTCGTGGGAAATAAAGATATAGGAGAGGCCGAGACGATCCTTGAGGTCGAGCAACAGGTTCAAGACCTGAGATTGAATGGAAACGTCAAGTGCGGAGACAGGCTCATCGAGCACGACGAGCTTGGGATCAAGCGCGATTGCCCGAGCGATGCCGATGCGCTGGCGCTGGCCGCCCGAGAACTCATGCGGGTACCGCCGTGCAGCCGAGGAATCCAGGCCAACCAAAGACAAGAGGCTTATGACGCGCTCGCGCCGCTCGGCGCGGCTGCCCACCTGGTGAATTGCCAATGGTTCGGAGATGATGGCTTCGATCGTCATCCGTGGATCGAGTGAAGCGTAAGGATCCTGAAAAACGATCTGCAAGTCACGCCGGCGGCGACGGAGACCTGCACCTCGCAGAGTAAGAAGATTTTCACCCTCGAAATAGAGCTCACCCGACGTCGGCTCAACGAGCCTGAGGATCAGACGTGCCAGAGTGGATTTTCCACCGCCCGATTCACCGACAATGCCGAGAGTTGCGCCTTTGGCAAGGGTGAGGCTGACGCCGTCAACCGCGCGAACGGGCTCCCCGCCATCGCGCGAAGGATAGTCCTTGATCAGATTTCGTGCTTCCAGAAGCGGGCTCATGGAACGGGATTGATGCATGCCGCCGCGTGGCCAGAGGTGAGTTCCCGCAATGCCGGCACAGCCGATCTACACTGCGGCAGAACGCGAGAGCACCGGTCGGCGAAGCTGCAGCCGGGACGATGCGTGCCAGGCGGGGGTACTGTGCCTGGTATGGTCACCAAACGTCCGTTCTTCCCCGCACGGCGAGATGAAGCAGCAAGCAGGCCCGCCGTATAGGGATGGCGCGGCGTCTTCAAGACATCGACGGCGCTGCCTTTCTCGACCACCGTGCCTGCATACATGACGACGATTTCGCTGCACATTTCTGCGACGACGCCCAGATCATGGGTGATGAGCAAAATCGAGAGCTGCATCGTCTGCTGCAGAGATTTCAGAAGGTCGAGAATTTGAGCCTGAATAGTGACATCGAGGGCGGTTGTCGGCTCATCGGCAATGAGGAGCCTGGGGCCGCATATGAGAGCAATGGCAATCATGATACGCTGGCGGAGCCCTCCTGAGAGCTCGAATGGGTATTGGCGCAACCTGCGCTCTGGATTGCCGATGCCGACCTTCCGCAATATCTCGGCTGCCAGAGGTCTGGCGCTGGCGATGGACAAATTGCGGTGCAGGCGGAGAACCTCGCCGATTTGGCTTTCAACGCGCATGGTGGGATTGAGGCTCGTCATTGGTTCCTGAAAGACCATGCCGATGCGCTCACCACGGACTTTCTGCATCTGCTTTTCCGGCAAGGAGAGTAGATCGACCCCTTCGAACATGACCCGCCCGGCGTCCAGCCGAGCAGGCGGAGAGGGGAGCAGGCGCATTATGGTCTGCGCCGTCACGCTCTTGCCGCAGCCAGATTCGCCCACGAGACCAACCGTCGCGCCACGAGGGACATCGAAGCTCACGGCCTTCGTCACCTGTATCGGTCCGCTATCAGTGTTGAAGCCAACGCTGAGCTGCTCGACGCGGAGCAGCGGCTCGAGATTCATTCGAATACGACGCGGGGAAAATAAAAGGACACGACCCAGTTCGGAACGTCGACGACTTCACTGATCCGAAGATCGGCACAGACGCTGCACAGCATATAGGCTTCGACCGCACTCATATTATACCGCTTTGAGAGAAGGTCGATCATGCCCCTTACGGCAGCCTTGGTCGCGTTCATGAGATCGGGAGCTATGCCTGTCGTGGCCTCATAGCCCTTGGCGTCGAAGTGGCGAGTGACCGGTCCGGAAGTGGTGAAACGGGGGAAAGGAAGATTCGCCCCTTTCACAAGGTCGAAGCGTGCTGCCAGAACGCAAGGACTTTCGATGGCGGTGCCGCAGACTTCTCCATCGCCTTGCGTGGCGTGGGTATCTCCGACGCTGAACAGACCGCCTGCGACCTCGACCGGCAGATAAAGCTCGGTGCCGGCGCACAGGTCGCGAATGTCCATGTTACCACCCACGCGCCGGGGCGGGACGATCGAATGCGTTCCGGCTTCGGCCGGTGCCAGGCCGATCGTGCCGCAGAATGGCTTGAGCGGTACCCGACCGCCCGGCCCATACATGGCGGGAGCGTGCGTGTTTTTGTCATACTTCCAAATATGAAGTGCAGGCTCGGCGAAGTCCTCCGCCAGCAACCCAAAGCCTGGAATGTTTGCTGTCCAGCCCCAGCCCGATGTGGTGAAATCGAGCAATATGACTTTCAGAGCATCACCCGGCTCTGCTCCATCGACATGGACAGGGCCAGCAACCGGATTGACGCGGGCAAAATCCAATTTGGCAATATCCGCAACCGTGGAGGTGGCGGAGAGTTGGGCACCCGAGGAATCGAGGGGGTGAAATTCCACGGTCTCACCGGGTGCGATCCTCACGGCGGGCTCATTGGCATTGTTCCAGCCGAAATGGCATTGGTGTTCGTGGATGGTGTAACGATGATGCTTGTGCATAAGACTTGAGCCTAGTTCGCCGGCCGGCCCCTTTCACGAGGCCGGCCGGATTCAGACGTCACTGGGCGTCCTTTGCAAAAATGTAGTCGTAGTTCACCGGGATGTGGATTGGATCGGTGAAGAGGGCCGGGTCTCCCCCGAGCCGAGCCGAGTGATAAGTGAAGCGCTTTTCGTTGAAGACCGGAGCCCAGGGCGCATCCTTCAGTACCTCGTCGAAGATCCCCTTCCACTCCTCGATCCGCGCCGATGCCTGATCAGGCTTGACCATCGCGTCGGCTTTTCCTGCACGGGCATCGAGTTCCTTGTTGCAGTATTTCGACCAGTTCCAGCCGCCTTCAACAGCGCCGGCGCAGCCGAGAATGCCATAGTAAAAATTTGCAGGATCAGGAAAATCCGCGATCCAGGCCATGCCACCAGACCAAATCATCGGCGCCTTGCCTGATCCACCCGCGGCAATGACCTCGGCCTGCGCAAGAGAGCGGATCTCGGCCTTGATGCCGACAGCTGCAAGGTCCTGCTGAATGGCTTGTGCGATGCGCGGGTTGGGATCTACGTTCATCGCGTAGATTTCGGTCGTGATATCGCTTGCGCCCGCTTCGGCCAAGAGCTTCTTGGCGCCTTCTGGATCATACGAATAGCCCTTGTTGCCGGGATTGTAGCCCGGCATTGCTGGAGGGAGAGCCTGAATGGCGGGCACAGCGCGGTTGTTGATGAGTCTGACGATGCGGTCCTTATTGATCGCCATATTGACGGCCTGCCGCGCCTTGACATTGTCGAAGGGCGGCTGTGTCACATTCATCGTCACGTAGCCCGTGTGAAGCTGTTCGCCGGCGGCAATCAGATCCTTGTTGGCGGGATCTGCCATCACCTCTGCGAATTGTGCGGGAGGAATGCCGTCGCCCACAATGTCGACCTCGGCTTTTTTCAGGCGCAAGACCGCCACCGTGGGGTCTTGTCCGAATTCGAAGGTGAGACGGTCAAGATAGGGCACACCCTGGCGAAAATAGTCCGGATTGCGCTCTAGCACGATACGCTGTCCTGGAACCCACTCGACGAATTTGAAAGCGCCAGTGCCAACGGGCTGCTTGCCCCAGTCGGCCCCTGCTTTTTCGACCTCCTCCTTGGGTACGACATAGCTGAAGTTGATGGCCATGAGATGCAGGAAGGTCGCGTCCGGTCTGGTCAAGGTAAAGACGACGGTCGTATCATCTGGAGTCGCGATTCCGGCAAGCTCAGTTGCTTTGCCGCCGGCAACGTCATCGTATCCCTTGATCATGCCGAAATAGCCGCCGCCCGGGCTCTGAGTTGCGGGATTGACGGCGCGCTCGAGTGAGTATTTTACGTCGGCCGAGGTCATGGCGCGACCGTTGTGAAATTTCAGGCCAGGCCGCAATTTAAAAGTGTATGTGAGGCCGTCCTCCGACACGGTGTAGCTCTCGGCCAGATCCGGTTCGAGTTCCGTCGTTCCGGGCTTGTAATCCATCAAGCCGTCAAAAATAGACTTGATAACCGACCAATTCTGCCAGTCGTATCCGACATGCGGATCGAGAGTGGTCAGGTCATTGTTGAAGGTCACCACGGCGGCGCCGCCCTGTTTTGGCGCTTGCGCCACGGCAAAAGGTGCGGCGGCCACCAGCGCCAAGGCGGCGGCAGCCGTAACAAGCAATCTTTTCATGGGGTAAGTCCTCCCTGAACTCACTGATGCGATAAGCCAAGAGCGGAAAGGCACATATCAGCGCAATCGGATGCGCGGGTCAATCAGGGGGCTTAGGAGATCGGCCATGAGATTCCCGAGCACGATAAAAACGGCGGTAACCGTGGTGATGCCCATGATGATGGGAATGTCGAGCGATTGAATCGCTTGCCACATCAACTGACCGACCCCCGGCCAACCAAACACGTTCTCCACCACCACAACACCCGACATGAAAATTCCGATGTCCAGTCCGATCATGGCAATGATCGGCAAGACGGCGTTGCGGAAACCATGCACGAGGGTGACGCGCCATTCGGGCATGCCCTTAGCACGGGCAGTGCGGATGTAGTCCTGGTGCAGGACGTCGATCATTGAAGAGCGCATCATACGGGAATACCAGCCGCCGCCCGCCAAGCCCAAGGTGAGCGCCGGCAAAATGATGTGGTGCACGCTGCCATAACCTCCCAGGGGAAACCAGCCGGCCAAGTAGGCAAAGATATAGAGAAGCGTCAGGCCCAAAACGAACTGCGGCGTTGAGACCGTCAAGAAGGACAGCATCATCGCCAGCTTGTCGCCGAAACGGCCGCGTCTCATGGCAGCATAGATGCCGGCTGGGAGCCCGATAAGAAGTTCTGCCGTTATAGCGGCGAGCATCAGAAGAAGCGAAGGCGGCAATCGCGATGCGATCAGTGGAGCAACATCGGACTTGCGAGCGTAGGACTTTCCCATGTCGCCTTGCACCAAACGGGACAAGTAGGTTGCGTATTGTTCATAGAGCGGTCGGTCGAGGCCAAGCTGGCGGCGTATTTGCTCACGCGTTTCCGGCGTCGAGGTGCGACCAGCGATCATGGACACTGGATCTGCCGGAACGAGGTAGGTCAAACAGAATGTCACAATGCTGACGCCAAGGAGGATCCCCAAGGAGGCCAAGACGCGGCGCAGAAGATACGTCAGCATCAGGATCTCCCGCGCTGGGTCGGATCCAGTGCGTCGCGCAGGCCGTCGCCGACGAGGTTGAAAGAGAGTGCCAGGAGGAGAATGGCGGCTCCAGGTATAAAGACAAGCCAAGGTGCGGTGAGAAAATAGGATTGGCTCTCGAAAATCATCATGCCCCAAGCCGGCGTGGGCGGCTGGACGCCACGACCGAGAAAGGAAAGCATCGACTCCAACAGCACAGTCGTGGCGATGCCGAGCGTGGCATAGACGATGATGGTGGGGACGATATGCGGAACGAGATGCCGCGTCAGGATTCGTAAAGACCCAGCTCCAAGTGCTCGTGCCGCCTCGATATATTCCCGTGCGGACAGAGCCACTGTTTCGGTATAAACGACGCGAGCGACCTGCACCCAGTTCACCAAGGCGATAACCAAAATAATGATGGTAAGGCCGGGCTTGAGGATCGCTGTGAGGGCGATAGCAAGCAGGAGCGGAGGAAAGGCCATCATGAGATCGGTGAAGCGCATCAGCGAAGCGCCGACAAAACCCCTGAGGTAGCCTGCGGTGACGCCGAGCGCGGTACCAATGATCACCGCAATGCCGTTGGCGAGAACGCCGATGATGATGGAGGTACGAGCGCCGTAGAGAAGCCTTGAGAACTGATCGCGACCATTGGTATCCGTGCCGAACCAAAATCGGCTGCTTGGCGGCAGAGGAGAACCCTCGAGCGTGAGGCCATCGAAGAACTGCTCGTTGGGATCGTAAGGCGCGATGATCGGCGCCAGTACGCCCGCTGCGAGAAGGAGTGCAACGACGAAGAGGCCTGCAAGTGCGAGCTTGTCCTTCCGATACTGACTCCAGAAAAATCTCATCGTGCTGGATTCGTCCGCGTGAGGAGGCTCTGCAGCAGCCGGGCCAAGCGCACTGGGCATGCCCCTCTTCGGGATGTGCCAAGCCCTTGATTTAGGAAGAGTATGTTATTTCTAAACCTCAAAGGGAGACAAGAGAGATCATTGCTTCGATGATCCATTGCAATATGGCCCGAATCACCTTTCAGGGCTAAAGAGGGCCTGTGGGTTAAGCAAGAGATTTGGAGTAAGAGGCATGAGTCCAAATCATGAGCAGTTCCGCCTCGACGTCATTGCGGAATCGTCGCAAGGGTGGCGCTGGCAAATATTCGAGGGCGACCACCTGATCCTGCAATCACCGCCGATCTACGCCACGCGAGCGGACGCGAGCCGGGCAGGCATCCTTGAAAAATGGGAATTGATGACGGAAAGCGAGCGGCTTCCGTTCGATCTCTAAGTTTCGGAACAAGACCAGCCGTTCCTTAACCACTGACGGTTTGCCTCAATGCGATCGCCTTGCATCGCGCGCTCGAGACTCCTCTCGATACAACTTTCGGTCGGAAGCAGGAACCGGGAGGGAAATGGAGAGTCCCGCACGTGTTTTCTCTGCGCTCTCCACGAGAGCGGCGATGCCAAATAGATTGCTTTTTAAGCAAACTCAGCAGCGACCTTAAACGAAGATTCATCAGTATTTGCTTAGTTCAGATCGCAACCACCCGGAAGAGAGTCGCATATGCGAGCCATTTTCGTGATCGTACCAGTACTTCTCCTTTGGCTAGCGGATTCGCCGCTCCTTACGCTCGGAGCTTTGTATTTGGCAGGAGCCGCGTGGCTTGCGTTCGAATGTTGGCGGGCGCCCATCGTCGATGAGCAGCGGGGCGTTATTATGCAGCTTCGAAAGAAAGCCAAATATCGCTGGTGAGTTCCGGCGCCCGATCTGAAGACCGCAAATTGGCCTAAATCTCAGAGCCGCATCCGAGCACCCGTCGGGTCATGAGGCGAATCTGCGATGATTCTCGCCTTGCGCTCCGCGCCGACAATGTGAACATCGACTTCCTTGCCAGTGATTGCATGTTCGCGGTTGACGAGAGCGAGAGCCAGCGATTTGCCAACAGAAAAGCCGTAGCCGCCCGAGGTTACGTAGCCGATCCGCTTGCCGTCTATCCATACTGGTTCATAGCCGGTGGCATCGGCATCGCGGGCGTCTATTTCCAGCGTCACTAAAAGCCGCTCGGCCATCTTGCCATCGCGCTCGGCAAGTGCCGCCTCGCGACCGATGAAGTCTTCCTTCTGCCAGTCGATCCAGCGGTCCATGCGGGTCATGCCGGGCGTATAACCTTGCATGAACTCGCGCGACCAAATGCCAAAGCTTTTTTCGAGCCGCATCGAATTCATGGCATTGAATCCGAAATCCACCGCGTCCAACTTCTTTCCTGCGTCTTTTAGTAGCCGGTAAAGCGTGCCGTGCTCCACTGCCGAGCAATTGATTTCATAGCCAAGTTCCCCCTCGACTGACAGTCGGCCGACTTTCGCACGCATAAGTCCGACATCGAGTTCCTTGCAGCCCATGAAGGGGAGCGCCTCATTCGATACGTCGTCGCTCGTCAAGGTTTGCAGAAGTTCGCGTGACTTGGGCCCAGTGATGGCAAAGCCAACAACGGCATCGGAGATATCGCGCACGGAAACACCCGGCTCCAGATGGTCAAGGAACCACCGCATATGCCACTGGCGCAGGTAATAGGATCCCATGATCCACCAGGTTCCACCTCCCCAGTTGAACAAGGTGAGGTCGCCCTTCAGTCGTCCCGAGGGAGCGAGCATGGGCGCGAGTCGGCAGCGACCCGGCCTTGGCAGGCGAGCAGCCATCATGCGATCGAGCCATTCCGCCGCGCGCGGGCCATTCACTTCGAAACGTGAAAAGCCTGTTGTATCGACAATGCCCACGCCTTCGCGCGTTCTCACGCACTCCTCGCCAATGATGCCATGGGCATTGGTCCGCTTGAGGGTGGGAATCTCGACAAAGTCCCTCGGGGCGAAGTAAATCGGCACCTCGAGGCCCCAGCTCACTCCCCAGCGGGCGCCGCTGGCATTCATGGACTCGTAAGCCGGGCACTTGCGGAGGGGCCGTCCTGCCCAGAGTTGTTCATTGGGATAAGTCATTACGAAGCGGCGCGAGTAGAATTGGCCGGTCATCTGCCGAATGTACTCGCGGTTCGAAGCGTGCGGACCATAGCGGGCGACATCCATTCCGTAGATGTCGGATTGGGGCTCGCCATGGATCATCCACTCGGCAAGCGATTTGCCAACGCCGCCGCCCTGAAGGAATCCTGCCATGACGCCACACGCCAGCCAGTAGCCTGGCAGGCCATGAATCGGCCCGACCAGAGGGTTGCCATCCGGTGTAAAGGTGAAGGCTCCGTTCACCCAACGCTTGATACCCGCGCGCTCGAGGGCAGGGTAACGGGAGAAACCAATGGCGAGCTCCTTTTCAATGCGATCGAGATCGTGGGGGATGAGGTCGAAACCGTAATCCCATGGTGCCCCATCCATGTTCCAATGCTTGTGATTGGTCTCATAGATGCCGACCAACATGCCCTTCTGATCCTGCCGCGCATAGGTGAAGCCGTCGAGGTCGACCATCATGGGCACCTCGAAGTCGAGCGCCTTGAGCTCGGGCACGCTTTCAGTGACGAGGTAATGGTGTTCGAGGGGAGAGATCGGAAGATCGATGCCAACCATGCGTCCCACCTGCTTGGCCCAGAGGCCTGCGGCGTTGATCACATGATCTGCAATGATGGCGCCTTTCTCCGTAGTCACGTCCCAACCGCCGCCGCGGCGCTGTTTGAGCTCCAGCACGCGGTTGTGCTCGATCACGTCAGCGCCGCGCTGTCTGGCACCCTTAGCATAGGCATGCACGACGCCTGTCGTGTCGATATAACCCTCACGATCTGCCCACATGCCACCATGGATGCCTTCCGTGCTGATGATGGGACATGCCTTCTTGATCTCCACCGGGCTCATCAGGCGAACGTCTTCAATGCCCA
>Ga0114129_10011387_pt1 | contig 12671 bp, 13 predicted proteins | sample RhiMetdeltSRZDD1_FD_80071 | JGI IMG/M metagenome (GOLD analysis project Ga0114129, IMG submission 80071) | Populus rhizosphere microbial communities from Tennessee, USA - Rhizosphere MetaG P. deltoides SRZDD1 (version 2) (version 2) | ecosystem: Host-associated > Plants > Roots > Rhizosphere >...
AATAGAGTAGCCGAGCAAGCAAGAAACCTCTATTCCCAGCTGAGCACGATTATGACAGACCTTAGCTTGGTCGTAACCCGGTGCGAACACCATCCGGAAGCGAATTCTCACACAGTCTCTTCAGTTGGGTAAGGTGCCTCAAAGGCTCACTCGTAACCGTTTCAACGGCAATAATATACTTGACTCACCCGGCGAGTTGTGCTAGTATCACTGCATTATGAAACGCACAAACGACTTACCGCAAACCTTAATCGAAGTAATCCGCTATTTCTCAGACCCAGACGTTGCGCTCAATTTCATGGCAATGCTTCGCTGGCCGGACGGCCCAGAGTGTCCGCGCTGCGAGTCGAAGGAATACTCGTTTCTGCGCACCCGCCGCGTGTGGAAATGTAAGGGCTGTAAAAAGCAATATACCGTCAAGCAAGGCAGCATCATGGAAGATTCGCCAATCGGCCTTGATAAGTGGCTCTGCGCGATCTGGCTGATTGCCAATTGCAAGAACGGGATTTCGAGCTATGAGGTTGCCCGCGATCTGGGCATCACTCAGAAGTCAGGATGGTTTCTTCTCTCGCGTATTCGGCTGGCAATGCAGACGGGGACATTCCGCAAGTTAACGGGCGAAGTCGAAGCGGACGAAACATTCATCGGCGGCAAAGCTCGAAATATGCACTTCAGTAAGCGCAAACATCTCGGATCAAGAGACACTGGCAAGATTGCGGTGATGGGACTGCTGGAGCGTCACGGGGAAGTGACGGCAATGGTCGTCCCGAATACGAAGCGCCGCTCACTTCAGGGCGAAGTCTTGAAGCATGTCGAGTCCGGCTCGCGAGTTTATACTGATGCGCTTCGCTCCTACCGCGATCTAGATAAAGAGTACATTCACAGCGTAATCAATCACGCGGAGCGTTACGTTGATGGACTCGTTCACACAAACGGCATTGAAAACTTCTGGTCGCTTCTCAAGCGGAGCATCAAAGGTACCTACGTTAGCGTTGAGCCGTTCCACTTATTTAGATATTTGGACGAGCAGACCTTCAGATTTAATCAACGCAAGGTCACAGACCGTGACCGATTCTTGCAGGTAGCAGCAGCGATGGCCGGGCGGCGCTTGACATATCGCGAACTCACAGGCAAAACTGAGAGCGATGTCGAAAGCGGAACCACAAGAGGGGAAGAAAGCGTATAGAGATTTTGAGTCTTTGGCAAAGCGCCTTATGCGGGTTCCGAAGAAAGAAGTAGACGCGCTTGCCAAGCGCGAACGGCAGAAACGCAAATTGAAAAAAGCACCCGCCGGGAATTGAACCCGGCAACCGGGGTTTACGAAACCCCAATGCCATCCTGGCGGGTGCCGTACAGGCAGCCTTACCACGGCTCGACCCTAGCGACCGGTCAAAGCTTGCTAGAGTCGGGCCTTCGTGTTTCTGCGTCTCGCATCGGCAAGGCATGGATACAAGAAGCTATCGATCTCTCATCGTGACTCCTTTGCTTGATACCGCCCGCTAGCGTACCACCTATTTGCTGTATGTAAAGCACAAATCCCTAAGAGTGACGAAACAAAGTACGAGCAATTCTCGGCGGTTGCCTTTGAGCGTGCCTTGTACGCAATTTGGCCAAAATTACGCGGGTTTTGTAGGGTTTTGTACGGGATTTGTGCGGATTTTGTGCGGGCTACTTTCGATCTGACGTCAATCGCTGCCGCATTCCTTCAGCATGTGCGGCTTCTATCTTTGCCCAAGACTCTGGGTGATCCCTCCTTCGGTTGGTAATTGTACCCTCCGAGAGCTTCAACTCTTGGGCTAAGCTAGCTCGGGTTAATCCTTCCCCGCGCAAGCCAACAGCCTTCGCTCCCGGACAAGCCAGTGCGAGCCATTTCTCTTCTGGCGATATTCGGGTTGGTACTACTTGAACCTCCGTTTCAGTCTTTGCGCTTTTAGTCTCCACCGGTGATCTCAATGCATCCATCGATAGACGTAGGAGAATATCTGCTGCATCGCCAAGACGTTTGGCTTCAGCCGCGACGCCGCCACCGCGAGGAACCAGATTCTCCAGCCCCTTAATCTCGATACTTGAGACTGCCCCGCCAGTCCACCTAATTTCAGCATAGGGCTGTGCGGGCTTTGCTAGACTCACAGGAGGCACGATGCTCTTCGTTGGCACACGCTCAAACCGAAATATGCGCGTACGCAATGTCAAGGTCTCCCACTTGTCTTCGTTCTCTACCTGCTCCCGATCAGGTTTAGGGCGGGTTAAATCAATGGTTTCGGCGACGTAATGATGGTCAATAGGAATGAAGTAAGGATGGGTAACGTGCACGATGAATCCAGCATCTTGATTCTGCAATCGGAACTCGGCGGCAAGCTGTGCCCATCTAGCATCTTCGGAGTAAATAACGGTGAAATGTAATGTGTATTTGTCCCACAACAGGGTGGGTTCTTTCCTCTCTTCGTTACTGGACATTGCGGCTTCCCTGTAGCCATCCCTGATTGTGGTTTCGGCTCGCCGTCGCGTCAGGGAAGTCGCAACTTGTCCTCTACCTGGCCGGGCAAAGTAAGACGAGCCGAATTTCAACACATCACACTTATATCTTTATATCTTTTGACGCCCGCTTCCGGCAACCTAGGTAGTGTTCTAATTGCCGCATTCACTGCTCCCTCAGACCGCTACAGTCCTGCCTTGATCTTTCGCTTCCTAGGTTTGCTAGATAAGGGATCAGAAAGTTCCAGTTCATCATCAACTAACTCTTCCATCGATACGCAGGCTGCCCGTGCGTAGTGAAGAAGCACAATTGAAGAAGGCTCCCTCGCGCCAAGCTCGAATGCAGATATATGAGATTGGCGAAGCTCATCAAGTCCCAGTTTCCTAATCATTGCGGTCTGCGACAACCCAAGCTGAGTCCGTATTTGGATCACAGTCGGCTTGGTTTCCGCCTCGGATTACGTCCCATTGGGAACACCTCCCAATGGAATCCTGGGCTTGCACTTAAACACAAATGTGTTTACTATTGCGCTGCTTTTTGGTGTCGCCGGAAACTCACGCTTCCAGGCGGCTATCATCATTAGCGATGTAGAGCCGCCTCAGACATATCTGTAGACGGAAAGATAACAAAGGGAAACGAAATGAAAAAGGCCCAAACTGTCTTCCTATGGATTATTTTATTCGCGGTCAACGCCCATGACGGAAATGCGCAAAACCATGTCACCCCAGGCATCGGGCCGACCCAAACGAAACAACAGCCTTCTCTCCGAGAGACTCTGCAATGGCTCAAGGAAGCCTTCGCGGATCATGGCTCCTACAGATGGGAAGGCAATGACCATAGTACGAACATATTGGATAAGCAACCCGTTTCTTTTGATGGCTGTACGATCTCCTGGATAGAAACAAAAGTCACTGCGCTTACTGGGGGACGAACGTCCGGGATAACCTCAAGGTATCTAGATACGGTTCCCTTAGCGGAAATCAGTCCTACATCAATAAGGGCGCAGACATCGCCTTACGCAAGCCTAGGCGACCCTGGAAGCATCCTGGGTCTGACGACGCTTGCAGGGAAAAAGTCTATCAAGAGCAAGGATCTCTCCGACGGCGAGATTCGTTTCTTTGAGGGTACGATGATTTGGTTTGATAACCAAGACATTGCTGAGCGGATCGCAAAGGCGATCACCTATGCAAGCAATGTCTGTAGACGCAGCCAACCATTCTGAAAAGAGGGGCAAGAGCATGACTCGAAGCGTCATTATGGTGGTCGTCATATCAATTCTCATTCCGAGAGGGCTCACGGACGCGCAGACAGAGCGCCCGCAACATAGCAAGTCGTCGAGCGCCGTTTCCGAACGCGAAGTTATCGCGCTCGCGAGTCGGCTCGGAGAGGCTAAGAGGGAAGTAACTTCAGCCGCCGGCAATTACAAAGCCAGCCTCCGAGTGTTGCGAGAATTTCAAGAGGAGGACGTGAAGTCGGCATCAGACATAGTACGAAAAAGGAAGGAAATGCTCGATCAAAACATCATCTCGACGAAGGAGGTTGAAGATAGTGAGCGAGCTTTGATTGCAGCGCAAGATAAAGTCGAGGATACCAAGCGACAAATTGCCGATGCTGACGATTTGATCAGGGAGGCCAAACTGGATGAACTGAATACTATGAATTATGCGAGACGATTGCTGACCGCGAAAGGGAAGCGTGAGCGAACGCCAGTTGGCCGCGTTTACTATGTCAGGTTCATCATTGTTGGCGAATTAACGATCTATGAATACTCAGGAGCCCTCAGAGGTGAGGTCATCAAACACCGCGCGCAGGTGAAATACGATTCGCGCCGAACTTTTTGAACCAAAGACCAGCTCAAGAATAAGGGCAACCACCAATATCAGAATCGGGTAATTAACGTGGTGTGGTTAGAAGTTCCGGCCCGGTAAGATACAGTCCGCCTGATAAGATACAGTCCCCTTTTCCGCTTGCAACGTCCGTGTTGTTTGATACAATGCGGCGCGACAGACAGGTATTGAATCGCCGGGAGAGCGAGATATACTTCCGTTGTCCGGGTCGCTTAAGCTTAGGCGACTTTATATCTGAGCAGTAGAATCAGCGCGGCAAGTACAACTAGCGTCTCTGAACCCAAATCAACAGGTGTGTCTTGACTAGATTCATCGGACACAGGACGGCTCGCTTGACCACGCGGTTCTTCACCGGGATCACAGACACAAAAGGTTGTGCCGCATTCACACCATCCGGTGCCCGCAAGAACATGCCCCGCGAATGCGGGAGCGCACAAAAGGAACGTGATGAACACGGACGCGATTAGGCGTTTTCTCATGTTTCTATCCTCCGCAGTCAAAGTTGAACGCGGACAATTGTATCAACTGATACAGTCCGCCGAAGCAAGCTATTACCTTCGAGACATACAGTCTCAGCATGAGATTGCGCTATTACTGCAATCCTTCGGGTATCCCTTCAATCAGGTGGGGAAATATTACGAGAGCATCTATCAGTATCGAAGCGGCCAGTTTGAAAAGGCGAGAGAGCTTCTTGAGTGCGTAGCGGAGTCCGCTCCTACGCGCTATCGCTCGAAAGCTTTGCTGTCTTTGGCAGGAGTTGAAGAACGCATCGGACGCTTTGAAGAATCGCTCAGGTTTCGTCTGCAACTCTCATCCTGTGATGATCCCGTGACGCTCCTTGAAGCTCAGTACAGCATGGCAGCAAGGCGCGGCATAGAAGGCGAGCATCGGGCCGCATTGCGTGATCTTGAACGGTTCCTGCCCCTTGCACATATCATCGGCAAGCGCGGGCATCCAGCATCCATCACCTTTCTGAACAGTTATGCTGTTGAGCTTTCCGAGAGTAATAGAACAGAAGAAGCCGAGCAAGTAGCGAACGTCATAGCAGCTAGTCCGTTGATCAGCCGGTATCCAGAATGGCAAGAAACCGTGTCAGAGATTAAATCGAGACGGAAGCGCCCATCCATTATCGCGGTCGCATTCCCGAAGCGTGAATTGAGAACGATTCGCGATTCAAGAATCCGGGCAGTGATTAACTTCATGGAAACGAATCTCCAGCGGAAGATTTCTTTAAGCGATCTGGCGAGTGTAGCGAATCTTTCCGCGTCTCACCTTTCCCGCCTTTTCAACATTCACACCGGATTTTCGCCCACCGAGTATTTAATACGGCTCAGAGTGGAGAAGGCACGCGAGCTTCTAAGACGTGGTTCGCTCAGCGTTAAAGAGGTAATGGCTTTGGTGGGCTTCAACTCTAAAAGCAACTTTGCACGTCAGTTCAAAAGGTATGTTGGCCCCGCACCCTCCGAATACCGGCGACGCGCCCTTACCCGCCCTTGACGGTTAGCTAGGTGAGTCAACTATATTATTGCCGTTTCAACGGTTGACGCGGATGGACGCGCATTGGGCGCCCAACTGAAGTTGGGGCTAATCAAGTTTCGAATCAGTTTCTTCTCGATTCACCCGAATCGTTGTGCTAGTATCACCGCCAAGATTCACAAACCAGTTTGGAGGGTGCGAGATGTCAAGGTTGATTCACTGCTCCACGAAGCGATCAGTCGCCGCCATCGTTCTCATCGCTTGTATCCTATCGCTCAGCGTTCCTTCGGTGGCTGCTGCCCGGCCTGACGATTCTGAGAAGGGCCCAGGGCGAGATTCGTCCTCCTCTGTCGACGCCGCAGGGGTCCGAAAAGTCGAGAGTCCTGCGAACGTTGAACCGCGGACGCCGAACGTCTTATACGTGGCCTTCGATGCCGCTGCGAGCGTACCGGTCGAGCCCGCTCCTGAGCCAGCCTCCAGACCTCGCAGCGTCAACAGACTCGTTGCGTCCGTGAAGGCCGCAACCACGCCGTTGCCTATGCCGTTACCAAGCCCATCGCCCGCCGTCAGCACTGCTCCGATGACAGCGGGAGAGAAGTTTGAATACTGGTTCCGCTCCAGAATGTCCTTTGGCGCGTTAGGCACGGCAGTATTCAACGGAATGCTCAAAGAGCTTCAGGATAACGATGATTTCAAAAAAGACACCGTGGAGAATTTCTTTGCCGATTCGATGACTCGCGCGGCGCGCAGCTACGCTTTCGGAACAACGGCTGGCTTCTATGAAAAGGCAGTCCTTGCGTCGCTGTTCAGGCAGGATCCTCGCTATCACCGATCGGGAAAAACTCGCGCTGGCGCGAAGCTCGGTTACGCGATAAGTCGAGTGTTCGTGACCCAGGGCGATCGCTGCGGGTGCGATCAATTCAACGCGTCGTTTCTTTTGGGCGGCGCCGGAGCTGCAGTTACGGCGAACCTGTGGGAACGTCGCGAACGCACGGGACCGATGCACACCATTTCGCGATGGTACAATCACATCGCTATCACCGCCTTAACCAACATGGTTAAGGAGTTCGTCGGCGGACAATAGGAAAGGTAAAAGTAAAAAAGTAGAAGGCAAAAGTGGACGGGGATCTGCCTCTCACTTTTGCCTTTTTACTTTTGCCTTTTCCTACGCAGTGCTGAGCTGTTTCAGCAGAGGTCGAGACCTCAAGTCGCGTTCAAGAGCATATCGGATAATCTGATAGTTGATCTCGCCGATCTTCGTAATGTGTTCCGCCCTGACCTGTTCGCGTGCGAAGGTCGTTGGATGAACGCGGAACATCTCGTTGACGACGCCTCGCAGCTCGGCGTCGACCGAGAAGCCCTTGCCTCCACTGCAAGCTGCGCAGCGCGGCGCCCCTTCCGCCGTCAGAAACACCGACTCATCGGCTGCGATTGGCGCATCGCACGCGGCGCAATGCGATGTATCCGGGAAGAACCCGACGAGCCTGAGCAGCCACGTCTCAAAGTAGCGTAGTATTTGCGACAGGTCGCCCTCTTCCCTATCGATCGCCTCGAGCGTTGCCAGCACCAGCCTGTAAAGCCGCTCGTTTGGCTCGTGCTCGGGCAGAAACTCCGAAAGCAATTCCGCCAGGTATGAGAATGCGCTCGCGGTCTCGACGTCTCGCGCCGCGCGCTCGAAGTGCGAGTGAAGGATGTCACACGTGGAAACGCTGACAAGCTCGCGCCCCTCCTTCTGGAAGTAGCTCAGCGCCACTTCGGTGAACGGCTCAAGCGCCGAGCCGAAGCGGCTCCTCATCTTTCTCGCGCCGTGAGCCACGCCGCGCACCTTGCCCAGGTCCTTGGTTAGGAACACACATATCCTGTCCGCTTCTTTCAGCGCGTAAGTGCGCAACACGAAGGCTTCGGTCTTATGCAATGGCATTGATGAAACGGCCTCGCGCTTGCGATTATATCAGTTGTTCGAAGATCAAGGAGGCGAGAGATGAACAAGCTCATTCTGATGCTGATGATTATTGGCTCGCTTGCGGCCCTCTCGACGGCGAGTTCTCAGGAGGGACGCGAGAAGCTCGACAAGATTCAACAAGCACTGAAGGACGACATACCGCATGTGCTCTGCGTTGACGAGCGTGTCGCCACGGGAGGTCAGCCCACGGATACGGCGTTCGCAAAGCTCGCGGCGCACGGCTATCGCGCGGTGTTGAGCCTTCGCACCGCTTCTGAGGGAATCGACCTGAAGCATGAGCAAGAAGCGGTCGAGAATGCGGGAATGCGTTACGTCAGCGTACCGGTCGTTTCAAGCGCGCCCAAGCCCGAGATGGTCGACGAGTTCATCAAGGCGGTGAAAAACAAAGACAACTACCCGATGCTGATTCACTGCGGCAATGCGAACCGAGTCGGCGCGTTTTGGATGATCTATAGAGTCGTCGAGCAGGGCTGGACTGAAGAGAAGGCGCTTGAAGAGGCAACCAAGATAGGCCTGACCAGCCCCGTATTGAAGACCTTCGCTCACGAGTACATTGGGTCGCGAATGCAGAAGAAGACGTCGTCATCAGACTAATCTTCTCTGGAATTCATAGTGACCCACTGCCTGGACACAACCGCCGCGGTCAATTAAGCTCGTCGCTTATGCGGAGACGGCTCAAAAAGCGCATCGCGCGTTACGTTGCAGCGGAACGTAGAGTCAGCTCTCGCATTCTGTTATACAAACTTGCGGCATTCGCCGTCATTGGCGTGCTGGCATTCGCGGTTCCCGGGCAGAACCAAACTCGCACGGACTCTGCTGCTTCGATGCGGCTGGGACTCAGGCTTTTCAAAGACGCGCGCTTCTCGTCGCCACAAGGTGATCTTCAAAACAGTTGCAACTCCTGCCATCTACTCGATGAGGACCCCCAGGGAATGCGTGTGCACACTGACTTCTTCGCACGAAGTTGGGTGCCCTTCCGCGCAACGGATCCTCGCAGAGAGGAGTTGCGCAACTCGCCAACAATCCTCGATGCCGGGTTGATGCCGCGCTTGCATTTCGACGGGGAGTTCTCTTCGCTTGAAGAACTGGTCAAAGGGACCCTTGCTGGGCGGCCGATGGGATGGCTGTCAGGCGAGCAGGACAAAGCCGTCGAGCATGTCTCGACGGTCATACTCAAAGATACCGGGGAAGGCGCCAAGACCGACGGCAGCTACGCGGATCAATTCAAAAACGCTTACGGCGCCAATATCGCGACGCTGCGTCGAAACGAAGTCATCGACCTGGCCGCCAAAGCGTTGTCGGACTATATTCGCACGCAAAAGACTGCGCGCACGACTCCCTATGATCGCTTCATTCAGGTGAACGGGCTTGATGCCGGTCCCGCCCGAGGCGAGGATGCAAAACTGTTCGCAAGTCGCCTGCTCGACAAACTCGTAGCGCTCGAACAGAAGCGTGCGCTGAAGATGACGACCGGATTCGACGCCGCCGCGCTGAAGGGTATGAAATTATTCCTTGCCAGTGACGGAACCGGCTCGGCTGGGAATTGCGTCATCTGTCACACGCCGCCGCTGTTTACGGATTTGTCTTTTCACAACATGGGAATCAGTCAAAGCGAATACGATCAGGTGAACGGAGATGGCAGCTTCTCGGAGCTTGAGATTCCTGGCGACGGCGCGGCTCACCGGCCTTCAGCGCAGTTTCGCGAGACTCCTTCGAAGCGGAAGCCTGGATGCGCCGATCTCGGACACTGGAACTTCGTCGATCTCAAAAGCTCGCCGCTTCGGCGCGCCGGTGAAAGCGATGATCGGTTCTTGCAGCGAATGATCGCAACGTTCAAGACGCCGACGCTTCGCAATCTCGCTTTCTCGCAGCCGTACATGCACACGGGCGCGTTCTCGACCGTTGAAAGCGCAATCGCTGAACTCGCTCGCTTGAGCCAAATGGCGCGAGCCGGACACGTGCGCGAAGGCGATGACGAGCTGGCCAGGGTTCGACTCACCGATACAGACATCATTCAGCTCACGGTCTTTCTGCAAACCCTGAATGAGGATTTGCAACAGCGCAAATAGAATCTTTCTACCCGGGACTTTGTGCCTTGATGTTCCACCGCCTATACTTAAAGGTATGGCACAAGTCGAGCTAAGGCATTCGGGAAACATCGAGGGAGATTTTTTCGTCGATAGCACTTGCATCGATTGCGACCTCTGCCGTCAGATTGCTCCTGAAACTTTTGTCAGCGCCGGCGATCAATCCGTAGTTCACCGCCAGCCGGAAAACTCTAAACAACAGTTCGCCGCGCTGAAGGCTCTCGTCACTTGCCCCACGGCCTCTATTGGAACACTCAGCCATCTCTCCGCGAAAGCGGCTGTGGAAGCCTATCCTGAGCCCATTGACGCGAACGTGTACTTCTGCGGGTTCGCCGCCGAGTCATCTTTCGGCGCGTCGAGCTATCTGATCATTCGACCTGAAGGAAACGTGTTGATCGACTCGCCTCGTTTTGCGAGCCCACTCGTGAGGCGCATTGAGAAGATGGGCGGCGTAAGCACGATGTTTCTCACGCATCGGGATGACGTAGCGGATCACGAGAAGTGGGCCCGTCATTTTGGCGCTTCGCGGGTGCTGCATCGCGATGACGTCACTCATTCTACGGCGAGTGTAGAGCGTGTGATGGCGGGACGCGATGCCATCCAGCTTGACGAAGACTTGCTGGCTTTTCCAACGCCCGGGCACACCAAGGGTCATACGGTGCTGCTCTATGACGATCGCTACCTCTTCTCCGGTGATCATGTTTGGTGGTCCGAGACCTACCGGTCGCTCCACGCATCTCGCAACGTGTGCTGGTATTCGTGGTCGGAGCAGACACGATCGATGGAGCGCCTGGTTGAGTACGACTTTGAATGGGTGTTGCCCGGGCACGGCCGGCGAATCCATTTGAGCGCTCCGGTCATGCGCCGGCAGGTGAAGCTGTGCGTGGCTCGAATGAAGGGAGGCTTGCGCGCGGTTGCAAGCTGACCGAGCGGCCTTCAACGACTGGGTGACGTTTCGCGGCCCCGCGTGTTAGGTTAGACCTTCCGATGATTCCACGATTGCGCGGATTCCTCCTGCTCGCCTTTTGGTTCAGCTCCATCGCGCTGGTTGCGCCGTTTCTGATTCTGCTCGTTCGCATCACCAAGAACGAAAACTTCATATACTCGCCAGTGAGGTTGTTCATTCGCGCTGGACTCGCGATGGTAGGTGTGAGGGTCGAAGTCACCGGACTCAAGAGGCTCGGTCCAAATCAGACTTACATTTTCACACCCAATCATCAGAGCCTCATCGAAGTTCCGCTTTGGGTGGCTTATCTACCACGCAACGTCGCCTACTTGGGAAAGAAGGAAGTTTTCAAGTACCCGATTTTCGGTTACGGCATACGCCTCGTCGGCGTCGTGCCTGTGGACCGCGGCAACAGCCCGGCGGCGGTCGAGAGCGCGAAGCTCGCAACGGAAAATCTGCGACGTGGAAAGTCGTACGTAGTCTACCCTGAAGGTACGCGCTCGCCTGACGGCCGATTGCTTCCGTTCAAGAAGGGCGCGTTCATGATGGCGATCGATGCCGGCGTGCCGGTTGTTCCGATCTCGATTTCCGGCGCCACGCAGATCATGCCGAAAGCTCAGATCAAGGTTTTTCCGTCCACGGTGCGTATAACCATCCACGACCCAATCAGTACCGAAAGATATTCAAAGGAGAATCTCGCAGAGCTGATGCGGTTGACGCGAGCTAAGGTGCTCTCTGCGCTTAGCGAGGACGAAGCGCCGAAAGCGGAACAAGCAAATGTCCAGAGCCGGGGTTAGCATCAGGGCCGTACGGGTTGGCTAGGCGATACTACCGAACCTTCTCGAACCGGTTCTCAAAATCCGCCAGACGATAGACGCCAACCTCTAGCCGCTCAGCGTAGCCTTCATCGACCATCCCGTGGTTTCCAAGCCCGGCCTCCGGCCTGGACAACCCGGTCACTCGCGACAATTCACCACGGGCGGTCAAACCTGCGCCCTGCAAGAATGCGCGAGCCACTTCACGGAGCGCCTCGCCACGTTTCACCTTCTTTGATAGCTCTTGCGGAAAGCGGCCTTCCGCAAGCGCCCAGATGTAAGTGAACGACGGCTGGTAGACGACTTCCCCGGGGATTACTTTCATCGCGCGTTGCAGCTCGTCGAGGCCACGCAAGAACCCGGCGCGATCCGTTACGCGTGATGCTGCGCGCAGATCGGAAGTAGCCATCTCCCATTCTCTGCGAAGCACCTTAAGAACAGCCCGCGCATTCGGTGAAAGCAGCTCCGACTCTTTTCTTCGCGGGACGCCCCATAACGCGTTGAAGTGCGGGATCAACCGAGGGGCTATGAAGGTCGACCGCCCTCTCACGAGTTTCGCGTAGTACACTCGTCCGCGACGCATCACCTCATCCTTGATGCGCCACGCAAGGCTTGCCTCCGGGTCCTTCTGCACGTGGCGCGGCATAAACGCGTCGCGCCTTCCGCAAACCGCAATGTACAGCGAAGGCCCGGGCCTTCGTGCATCAGTCAGCGTCGAGCAGAACCCAAGGCTCTCGATGTAGCGTTCAGCCTCGACGGCGTTGTCGACGCGAAGCTCAGGCGCGCGCCGCCAGGTATGGTCGCGGTAGAGTTCGATCTGTTCGGGCAGTTGCTGAATCACGCAAAGGAATATTACAAGCTGATGAAGAAGTTGGGTCCGATTTGAGACGATTGTTCCGTCAAGGGATTGCGGCGTTCCGAACTGGTCTTGGACTCAGCTCAGTTTTATGTTGAACAACTTTCTACTTACGCCGCCGCTGAATCGACGCGCTCTCGAAGTCCGAAGATGATATGTTTTTTCTTACTGAACGAAGGCCGAACTATATCTCTACTGATCAGCT
>Ga0114129_10011388_pt1 | contig 12671 bp, 10 predicted proteins | sample RhiMetdeltSRZDD1_FD_80071 | JGI IMG/M metagenome (GOLD analysis project Ga0114129, IMG submission 80071) | Populus rhizosphere microbial communities from Tennessee, USA - Rhizosphere MetaG P. deltoides SRZDD1 (version 2) (version 2) | ecosystem: Host-associated > Plants > Roots > Rhizosphere >...
CAGCACGTAGAGCCGGAGCCGGAAGTCGCCGACGAGGTACTCGCGGACGTCCTGCGCGGCAAACGAGATCTGCGACGCGTCCTTCGGGAAGTCGCGGCGGAGCGCGTCGGCGACGCGCGCCAGATCCTGATCGATCTGTGGCGGCGTCACGCCCGGCTTGCGGAGCCCGTACACCTCGAGGTAGTGCTCGTCGTGCATGGCGAGCCGTTCCGGCGCGAACGCGATTGGGACGAACACTTCGACCGTTGCCCCGGTGATCTCGTTGAAGCGCGCCGGCAGGATGCCGACGATGTCGTACGGCTCGGCGTTCAGCCGCATCTGCCGGCCGACGACCGACGGGTCGCCGCCGAAGCGGCGCTTCCAGAACCGCTCGCTGAGCACGACGACGTGCGCGCGCCCGGGTTGGTCGTCGTCCTTCGTGTACGTGCGGCCGTAGAGCGGACGCACGCCGAGCACGTCGTAGAGATTCCACGTGGTCTTCGCCGCGACGAGCCGCTCCGGCAGGCCCTCGTCGGTGAGGTTGAACGTGACATATTGAATGCCGGCGACGCCGGTGAGCGCCGTGGTGCGCTGCCGGATGTAGTCGAAGTTGCCGACGGCGAGATTGCCGAGGCCCTCCTTCCAGCGCGTGAAGACCATCACCACGCGCGACGGATCGCCGAAAGGCAGCGGCCGCAGAATGACCGCGTTGACGACGCTGAAGATCGCCGTGGTCGCGCCGAGGCCCAGGGCGAGGGTGAGGACCGCCGCGGCGGTGAAGCCGGGCTGACGGCGCGCCTGACGGAGCGCGAAGCGCACGTCGTGGCCGAATTCACTCCACCAGTCCCGTCGCGCCCAGGAGCGGTTGCGCTGCTCGCCGATCCGCGTGAGGCTCGCCTCGACGGCGCGGATGTCGCCGAAGCGCGCGCGCGCCTCGTCGCGCGCGCAGGCCGGATCGACCCCGCGATCGATCAGCTCGCGCGTCCGCAGTTCCATGTGGTGTTCGAGCTCGTCGTGCACTTCGCGCTCGACCGGGACACGCCAGAGAACCGAACGCAGACGCTCTCGAATGCTCATGCCGGCACCAGAATCTTGTTGACGGCCGCGGCGAACGCGGCCCACGCCTCGGTGTCGCTCGCCAGCTGGCGGCGCCCCCTGGGCGTCAGTCGATAGAACTTCGCGCGGCGGCCGAGCTCCGAGGTGCCCCATTCCGCCTCGATCCAGCCGCGCTTCTCCATGCGGTAGAGCGCGGGATAGAGGGAGCCTTCTTCCACCGACAGCGCGTGTTCGGTGACGTCTTCAATCCAGCGCGCGATGGCGTAGCCGTGCATCGGCCTGCGCGTGAGGGTTTTGAGGACGAGCGACTCGAGGGTGCCGATGAGGTAATCTGCGGGGTGTCGGGCCATGCCTAGACAGTCTAAGGCTTAGACGGTCTGGGCGTGTAGAAAGTTGTGGCCCGGCTTTCAGGAAAGGCCGATCTCCCTCACGGCCTGAGGCAAGGTGCCCATTTCCACAGAGGGTGGCGCCCAGGTGCGCTGGCGGCACGACGGCAAAGCCCTGTTTTACATCGCGCTGGATGACCGGCTCATGACAGTGCCGATCCGGTTCGGGTCAAACGGTCAAGCGAGGACCAGGCGGCTTCACCCATCACCATCCTTCTCAACTGGGTCAGTCGCAAGGAATGAGTTCTCAGATTCTCAAATTCTTACCCGCTCGCGTTCTTGCCCGCTCGCGCCGCCCCAGGGTCAAGGGCGTGCGGCGGTCGATCGCGCATGCGGGCCGGCGAGCGTCAGGGCGGTGACATAGGTAAGAAGACGTTCTGATCGTTATGCGTTGTCTTTCAGGCGATCGAGTGCTCGCTGAATGCGAGCCGCCGCGCGTCGGTTCAGCGCATGCAGACCAACCCCCAAGCACAACGCCAGCGCGCCATAGGCGACGACGAACGATACGCGCGCGGGCTGCGCAAGAGCCTGCCCAACAAGCAGCACCAGAAAGCCGGGTACGAACGGCAGCATGTACCAGCGCCACACGCTGTGCAGGAGATCGCGTTGCCGCTCGAGTTGTACGCGATAAAAGTCCAGGGAGCTTTTCATTCCCAAATCGGTTCGGAGAGACGCGGCGGATCCATGCACGTGCAGCCGGTAGCAAATGAAGATTGTCGCCGCGATGATCAGTCCGGCGCCGATGCGGGCCGTCGCAAAGGGTGCTCGCCACAGGACCCACCCGTAGCCGACAACGACAACAACGGCGCCGATGTATTCCCGCCGGTTCCGGCGAGCGACCCGTTGCTCCACGCGTCGCGCTCTCTCCCGAACTTCTTCAATGGACATCGCATGCTCACCAGGTGGCTGCGATTGCCACAGCGCCTGCAATGTGTCCTCTGGACGTGAGTCAGTCATGGTCTGCCCTCGTGAAAACGTCGCGCGAGTATTTTCTTGATGCGATGGATCTTCGTCGCCACATTACCCGGCGAGATGCCGGCAATCTCGCCGATGGACGCTGCATCCATCCCTTCGAGATAAAGAAGCGTCACCTGCCGATCGATCGGGTCCAAGCGATGAATCAGCGTCATCATCCGATCCAATGCGCGCCGGTCATCGAGCACCTGTCCGGGATCGACCGAGTCCGGCATCAAGTCGATCTCGTCGAGTCCGACGAGTGTTGGTGCGCTGCGGCGTCGGCGAATCACCTGAGATGTCGCCACGTTGTGCGCAACGCGGTACACCCAGGTTCGGAGCGAGCAACGTCCGTCGAACGCGGCGAAGCTTCGCCACAGCGCCACGTGAACCTCCTGGAGGAGGTCGAGACGGCGGTCAGCGTCGGACTCATACGCCCGCGCGAGTCGCTCGAGGGCAGCGCCGTATGTCGCCGCGGCGTCGGCGTACAGGCCATCCTGTCGAGAGCCGGAATCAGGCTGAGAAGCCATCCGGTAAAGGTAGTCGCAGCGCGGAGAACTTTCTTACCAACCCCGCCACAATTCGATCGCGCCAAGCTGCCTCGATCCTTTTCGAGGCATCGCCGCAGGAGCAGCCGAATGTGCGCGGGAACTTCGGGAGGCCGGCTCCAGTCGGGCTCGCCCCGGACGCGGCCGCGATCACCTCGGTGGCGTCCTCGCCATCGAACGCCCGCTACCGGTCAGCATCTCGTAGACCACGCAGCCGAAGGCCCACACGTCGCTGCGTTTGTCCGCTGGCCGGCCCTTGGCCTGTTCCGGGCTCATGTACGCCGCCGTTCCGAGGATCACGCCGGCTTGCGTGGCGGCGAACGAAAGTGTCGGCGAGTGCGTGAGGCCGCCGTCTCCAGACGATGGAGGCTCGACTGCCTTCGCGAGACCGAAATCGAGCACCTTGATCTTGCCGTCGGAGGCGACGGTTCGCGCCGCCAATGCGATTCACACGACCGATCGCGTTCGGCTCTGGGGCACGCAGCAGGTGATCAGCTGTCCCGGGCGAAAGATCGAACCGGGTCGGCTCCCGCGCAAGGACGTAAGGTGGGACGGCTCAGACCCGGTCAGCATTCATCTGACGCTCATCACGATCAACGACGTCGCCCTGGCCGGCGTGTCCGGCGAGGTCATGACGATGATCCATCAGCACCTCAGAAACGAATCGCCGTTCAGCCGCACGGTCCTGGTGACGCACGCGAACGGATCGAGCGGATACATCCCGGACGATGCGGCGTTCGATCAGATCAGCTATGAGAACTGTCTACGTTTTCGGTTGCGGTACGATCCGGATGTACGGCCTCGGCGCGTTCCATCCTTGCGGGTACGTCTTCTTCGCCTCGTCGTCCGACACCGAGCCGGCGATGATCACGTCCTCGCCCTGCTTCCAGTTCACGGGCGTCGCCACTTTGTGCTTGGCCGTCAGCTGCAGCGAGTCGATCACCCGGAGAACCTCGTCGAAGTTGCGTCCGGTGGTCATCGGATACACGATGATCAGTTTGATCTTCTTGTCGGGACCGACGACGAACACATTCCGTACCGTCTGGTTGTCGGCGGCAGTCCGTCCGTCGCACGAGCCCTCGAGACTGGCGGGCAGCATGCCCCACGCCTTCGACACCTTCAAGTCCGTGTCGCCAATCATCGGATAGTTCGGCGCGTGGCCCTGCGTCTCCCTGATGTCGTTCGACCAGCGTTTGTGGTTGTCGACCGGGTCGACGCTCAGCCCGATGATTTTGACGTTGCGTTTGTCGAACTCCGGTTTCAGCCGCGCCATGTAGCCGAGCTCCGTCGTGCACACGGGCGTGAAGTCTTTGGGGTGCGAGAACAGCACGCCCCACGAATCGCCGAGCCACTGGTGAAAGCGGATCCGGCCTTCCGTGGTTTCGGCTTCGAAATCCGGAGCGACATCGCCAATCTGAAGAGCCATCGGACACCTCCACGTTTGGTTGAGATCGTTCAACCCACGACGTGCAAGTTGGAGGATACCCCACGTGGCCGGATCGCCGCGAGCACGCCGCCACGTGCCCGCTACGGACGCTTCGCGCCCTCTTCGTACACGCGCACGATCGACGCCGACACCGGCGGCTTGCCGCGCTCCTGCGAGTAGTCCACCGACACGCGGACGCCCGGCTTCAGGATGTCGCGCGTCTTTTTCTCGTATCCGCCGTTCGCTTTCAGAAAGACGTAGTCGAGCCCCGGCCACGTCTGCAGCGACACTAGCGTTCCATCCTCCCGCTTGAACTCGAAGTGCGTGTCGTCCACGGCGGTCACGACGCCGTCGGTCGAGATGAAATCCGTCGGATGCTCGCGCTGCTCCTGCTGGATGCGGCGTGTTTCCGCGGCGTACTGCAGCGACCGGAGGCCCATGCCGCCGTAGCAGAGCGTGCTGGCCAGCGTGCCGAGGGCGCCGGCGATCACCAGGCCCTTCGCGATCGCCGTGGACCCGGCGCGGCGCAGCAGCCAGGCGACTGGCGCGATGTAAATCCATTGCGTGACGCCGATGAACGCGATGAACGGCAGCACGAGCAGGGAGCCTTCGCGGCCGACGATGAGGGAGCCGACGATCGCGACCGCGATCAGCGCGAGCACGTGCAGCACCAGGCTGAGGAGGCAGCCGCGGGCTGCCTGGCGGCCTTCGCCGGGTGCGGGTTTCAGGGCCTCGAGTCCCACGTCTTGTGATTTCCCGTCATCGTGTTCACGCGCGGCGGCTCGTTCGGCAGCGGCAGATTCTCGTTGAAGAACGGCTCGGGGTCCTCGCGCTGGCACTCGCGCCGAGCCCGGGAAAGCGGCGCGCGGCTCGAAGCTTCAGCGGCACATGGCGCGGCGCGATGAGCGGGATCCCTTCGCCGACCTACCAATGCTGCAACTCCTGCAGCCAGTTGAGCACGACGGTCACGGGCCGGACGGCGGTCGACGGCTGGTTTTCAATCATCAGAAATCGCCGATCCGCCGCGACGTCGAACACGACAGGTGCGAATGTCGGGCGCCATGGCTCCGCGGCCACGGACTTGCGGAACAGCGATCGCGGCCGGGAGAGCGAGAACGAGGGCGAGACCGTGATCGGCACCTCCATGATCGCGTCGTTGCCGGCGTAGAAGAGGGCCCTGCCGTCTCGCGCCCATATCGGCTGCGTGCCGCCTTCGGTCGAAACCGCCCATTTCCCACCCGGTCCGGGAAACGGCTGGACGTAGATCTCCGGCCGGCCGCTGATGTCTGACGAATAGGCCAGCCATCGGCCGTCGGGCGAGAGCGCCGGCTGCCGCTCGTTGAAGGCCGTCTGCAGAAGCGGCTTCGGCGTTCGCGGCACGGCGTCCAGCTGCACGAGCCACAGATCGAATCCCGTCTGCTGGCTCAAGCCGTCGAAGACGACGAATCGGCCGTCGCGCGAGAAGGACGACCGCGAGACCTGTGCGGCGAACTGACCGGGCGGGAAGACCGGCTCCGGACCGCGCTGACCGTCGGCACGCTGCCAGTACAGCGTGCGAACGCCCGCTCGGGCGGACGTGAACGCAATCCGTTCGCCGCCGGCCGCCCACGACGGACCGTTGTTGCTCCAATCGAACGTCAACCGCGTCGTCGCGGTGCGATCGAGATCGAGGATCCAGATGCTCGCGTTCGCGCCGTCGATGTCGAGTGCCACCCGGCGCCCGTCGGGCGACAGGCTCAGACCCTGGTACGCCGCCGGTTCGACCGGCAGTGGCGTGACGGCGCCGTTCTTGTCAATCCACGAGAGCGCCGCCTTGCGCCCGGTCGGACCGCCGGCGACATACAGGAGCGTCCCGTTCTTCGCGAGCGCGTACTGCGCCGCGCCGTTGACCGTGGGGTAGGTCACGACGCCATCGAGAACAGGCCTGGACGTGCCGGTCACTCGTTGACGTTTCACGTCGAACGGCGCCGCAAGGAGCGCCCCGCCGCGGACGTACAGCAGATGCCCGGTCGGGGCGTACGTCGGAAAGCTGCCGCCGCGCAGCACTTCATGCTGTTCACCGGTCCGCAGCGACCGTGCCATCAGGCGCGCATCGTCGAACGACAGAATGTCGGACGTTGCGAGCGTGAAGACCACGGCGTCGCCCTCCGGGAGCAGCTCCGGCCATCGATAGCCGCGCTCGCCCTTCGCGGAATCCGGCTGGGCCAACACATGTGGCGGGCCGCCGGCGGCCGGAACCTGCCACAAGCCGGCATCGGTCGTGGGGGAATAGATGATCGTGTCATCGGGCGCCCATACCGCGCCGCGCGCATTCGGCGCGTCGGCGACGGCGATCGGCGCGCCGCCCGTGAGGGCCAGGACCTTCAGCTTGCCGTCGCCGAAGAACCCGATGCGCTGACCGTCGGTCGAGAAAAACGGGTGGACGGCGTTCTCCGTGCCGGCCAGCGGCGCCGCCTGAGTCGAGCGCAGGTCGCGAAGGTACAGCCGGCGGATCCGCCCCTCGCCTTCGGCGACGTACACCACGCGTGCGCCGTCGCGCGAAATCGCGAACGAGCGCAACGGATCGGCGGTTGATGCCGGCAATTGCTCGGACAGCAACAGACGCACCGGCGACTGGGCAGCAGGTGCGGTGGCCGAACGCGTCCACGCCAGCAGCGCGACGGCGGCGAGGATGACAGCCAGGGCGCCCGTCCCTGCGGCGACGCTCCACGCAACGCGCGCCTTGCGCCGGCTCTCGTCGAGCTCGGCGGAAGCCATCGTGCGGGGCGCCTCCCCGCCAACGCATCCGAGCGCGAACGTCAGATCCGCGGCCGATTGCCAGCGCTCGTCAGGATGCTTGGCCAGACACCGCCGAACGATGCGATCGACGAGCGGCGGCATCAGCACCCGCGGCGTCGACATCGGTGCGGGGTCGTGTTCGAGGATGGCGGCGACGAGGCTCGCCGGGCTCCGGCCCTCGAAGGCCGGGCGGCCGGTCAGCATCTCGTAGAGCACCGTGCCAAACGCGAACACGTCGCTGCGCGCGTCGGCATCCCTGCCTTCGAGCTGTTCCGGCGCCATGTGGTGGAGCGTGCCGAGGATGCTGCCTTCGCCCGTCAACGGCGGCGCCTGGGTCAGCATCGTGGCTCCGGCCGGCGCCACGGCGGAGGGCCGGAGCTTCGCGAGTCCGAAATCGAGCAGCTTGGCTCCCGACTTCGTCAGCATGATGTTGCCCGGCTTCAGATCGCGATGAACGATGCCCTGACGATGCGCCTTGTCGAGCGCTGCGGCGATCTCGATCGCATAGCGCAGCGCCTGCTCCATCGGCATCGCACCGTTCTCGAGCCGGCTGGCCAGCGTTTCGCCGTCCAGGTACTCCATGACGAGGAAGTCGACGCCGGCCTGATGCCCGATGTCGTGGAGGACGCAGATGTGAGGATGTTCCAATGCCGCCACCGCCTGGGCCTCGCGCAGGAACCGCTGCCGCCGATCGGGATCCTCGTGGAGGCTGGCCGGGAGGGTCTTGATGGCGACCGTCCGATTGAGGCGCGTGTCGCGGGCTTTGTAGACTTCTCCCATGCCGCCGGCGCCGATGGCGTCGACGATCTCGTAGGGCCCCAGACGTGAGCCGGACGCGAGCGTCATAGCGGAGCGCATGTTAGCAGATCGGTTGCGCGCGCTCGCCGCATAGATCACGTTCCGCGAGCTTCGCGCCACCGCGATCATCGTCGCGAACTGCGGGCCGAGCTCCGGCGTGCGCTCGCGCGGATCGAGCCCGCGGGTCCAGTGTTCTCATGATCGCCGACTGAGGTCGGTTGAAGTCGTCCGTGATGTAAGCTCGTGGTTGCCGATGCCGTGAAGGAGAGTCTCGATGCTGCATGTCTTGACGCTCGCCGCTGCCGTCTCCGCGGGTCCGATCGTATCGGGCGACTGGCTGCAGGCGCACCTCGATGATCCGCAGGTCCGCGTCGTGTACGTCGGCGCTCGCAGCGCGTATCAGAGCGGCCACGTTCCAGGCGCGCGACTCCTCGATCACATGGAGACGGCCACCATGGGACCGGACGGACACCGGCTGGCAGGGAACGACGTCCTGCAGCGCGCGCTGAGCAGGGCTGGTGTCGCCGACGGCGTGCGCATCGTTCTGTGCGGCGATTCGCCGATGGCGACCGGCTGGGTCAACACGGCGATCGCCACGATCGGCCATGGCGACGATGTCTCGTGGCTGGACGGCGGCATGCCCACCTGGATCGCCGAACATCGTCCCACGTCGACCGAAACGCCGGCGGACGGAACGGGACCGCTGACGGTCCGCCCCGCAACCGACATCATCGTCGACGCCGCGTGGGTCAAGGACCGGCTGGATCCGTCGAAGACCAGGACGCGGATTCTCGACGTACGGAGCAAGGACGAATGGAACCGCGGTCACCTGCCGGGCGCGACGCTGATTGGGTGGGCGGATCTCTTCGCCGACGTGAAGACCCAGAAGTTCAAGTCGCTGCCAGACATCCGTGCGCTGCTGGCAAACACCGGCGTCGGACCCGAGAACGACGTCGTGACTTACTGCGCCATCGGGATGCGGGCGAGCCTGATGTACTGGGCCGCGCGAGCGGCCGGCGTGCGCGCGCACGTGTATCTGGGCTCGTGGGAGGACTGGGTCAAGGGCGACAATCCGATTGCGAAGTAACGATGACGGCACGACCCCGGCGATCATGAGCCGCCTCGTGTCCGTCCTGGTCGCAAGTCTGACGGTCGGGGCACGCCGACGAGCAGCCGGTGGACAGTTAGGTGTCCGTCAAGTGGCGCGCGCTATCTTGTAGTTGGGCAGGAGCTTCAGCGGCACGTACGGCCAGGCCTCGACGGCGACTCCCCGGTCGATCGCCGTGCGGCACAGCATCAACACCGGAAAGCAGATGATCCCTCCGGGATCGGCCGGCTGCTTCTTGTATCGCTTCCGATGTGCGGTGAGCCTCGCCTCGACGTGCGTGCGAAACCCCTGTTCGTCTTTCTCCAGCAGAGCGACGAAGGCCTCCATGTCGTGCCGTGATTCCGCATTTGGACCCTCGGTCAACGCCTCCTGCATCTCCTGCTTCGCCCGGGCGTCGTCGCCCAGCAACAGCTGCTTCCAGGCATCGAGGTACGCGTAGAAATCCTCGCCAGCAACCACGTTCGGGTTTCTGTAGCGCTCTTCTGGATAGCGAGCCACCTCCTCCATCTCCGCACGGTCTCCGAAGCACACAGCCAGCTTGAGCACGCTGTTGTAGTCCGCAATCGAGATCTTGGCCGGCTCGCGCGAAGACCGCCGCTCGTGTTCGTGGATGATCCGGCTTTCCTTCTTGTCGATCTCCATCAACACGTCGTAGCACCGCAGCCCCTTCCTCGATCCAGGCGCACCAAGTCCGATGAGGCCATACCCCAACGCCTGCCGGAAGTAGCGCAGGGCCTCCGCTTCATCGCGCCCAAGGACCAGGGTCGCGCATCCGTTCCAGATGCTGAATCCCATCACATTCCGACAAATCGCCTGCCCGTCGCCCTTGCCGGCCCACAGCCACGCGCTCCACTTCTGGATGTCTTCTGCGTGCTCGCGGACGACGTCCTCCATCGAGGCTATATCGATGGAATGCGTCTGCATGGTCATCGCGGGACCGTCCTCGTCACCTGCAAAGGGGACTCATGCCCTTCACTTGTTTGGCGTAGAACGGGCCGTCCTCAGACATAGACGCCGCCGGCGAGATGCTTCCGGTTCGACATCGACGTATTTCTTCTCGATCGGATCGTCTTCACGAGCGAGAGCTTGTGCGTCTCGCCAGGCTTGATCTGGCGGACGAACAGTGGATGTCACGGCAAATTCCTTTCTGCCATCGGTGATCCGCGGCGAGAGCATGAGCGGCCAGAAAGGTGACGATCGCCGTCGACACGGCGAGAAGCCCTTCCGCTGCTCGGCAGCCAGACCGACCAGAACGCCGAGCAACGGCAAGAAGAGCAACATGGCGCATCCATTCGTCTACGGGTGCGTAACGCGCAACGTGTAGTTGGCGATCGAGCTGCCGCTGTAGTACGTCACGTGCAGCGAGTATGGCCCGCTCAGGCTGCTGACCGCGGAGCTGACGGACTCAGGTTGACTAACGCTCGTCGAGCGCGCGATGACCGTCGTCCCGCGCCACAGGCTCAGGTCAAGATCCGCGGCGCTGCTGCCGCTCGGCGTCCAGGTCAGAACGGCCTCGAGCTTGAACTTCACGACGCGCGCGTCGACGACGCGTAGCGTGCGCTCCTCAGTGGTCCGCGTCGTGTTGTCGCTCGGCACGGTCGGACGAATAACGTTGACGAGCTCGTGCACCGTCGTCGTAACGGCATTGGTCAGGTTGGTGGTGCCAGCCGCCGCGTCGCTGCCGACTTTCACGGCCCACCGCTCACCGCCGCCGCACGACTGCGCGTGCGCAGGCCGCGCGAGAGCAGTGAGCTCGAGCGCCGCGATCTTGATGGAGGAGATTCGAGGAGTCATCAGCACCTCCGACCGCGCGGAGTGTACACGCGTCCGGAGATGCCTCAGCTGTTCTTTTCAGGAAACAACCCGTTGGCCGATGTGGCCAAGAATCTGGCCTACAGAGACGATAGGGGCGCCGGCGCGAATCAGTTAAGTGTGATCGCGGGCGAGCCGAACGTTGATGGCGTCGAGCGGCCGCCGTTCTGAGTGGAGTTCAAACGTGACGCTCACGCCGATTGTCAGATCGTGGTACCAGCAATCGCGCAGATCTTTTCTGCGAAAGGAATAGGTCCGGCCGTCTTCGCCGCGCAATGCGCCGCTCCCTTGATTCACGTTCAGTTCAACAACACGGCCGGTCATCGCGCGTCGATCGATGCGATGACGGTGTTCGGCGCGGCCTGCAGGGCCTGCCAGAGAGCGTGATCGGCCTGAAGTTCCAATCGCTGTTCCGGTGGCTCGTCGAAGGGCACGAGCTCTCTACGTCGCCAGCGGCGGCCCGGTCGGAATCCGGATCGTCGTGTGCGTCGTCGAGTGATCGTGCCGCTTCGCCGTGAACTTGGCGTTGAGGTATTCACCCATGTAGACATCGCCCGACATGGTGTTGCCGGACACGCTGCCCGCGAAGGTGAACGTGACGTTGTCGCCGGGCCGGCGGTCGGAGCTGCGGAGCTTCACCTGATTGCCCTCGATCTGTCCGATCAGGTCTCTCACGCTGAAGTCTCCCTGGTGCGTGCCGTCGATCCAGTTGCCGTCCTGCTCGATGAACAGCGCGTGCTGGCTCTTGCTGCTGAAGAACTGCATCTCGACGTCCCACCGTCCGCTGAGATTCGATCCCGCCGCGGCCATCGCCGTCGACTTCGCACTGTGCTTACGGGACAGCACGCTGTAAATCCGGTCCGCCACCACCTTGTCGTCGCCCGGCTGCATCATCCACGCGGTGACAGAAACAGAGGTCATCCCGGAATCGGGCCCGGCGCCGCGGCCGCCGCCACCACCGCCGGCGCCCAGCGCAATCCTTGGCTTGGTTCTCGCGAGCTCCTCGGAGACATCTTCCCCCATGATATTCAGCTTCGCGGGATCCCAGCTGATGGTCAATGACGGGCTGCGGTTGCCGAGGCCGGTCGGCTCGCGCACGGACGTCTTCACACCGTCGATCGCCGACACCTGCTTCGCGATGTGATCGAGCCACGAGAGCCAGATCTTCCACTCGGCCTGATGATCGCGCTTCACCCACGCCTCGACGGCTGCCACCATGCCGAGTGTTTCCTCGCGGCCGACCTTGTTGTCGCGGCCGGGGCCATGATGCGGCGCGCTGGCCTGCCATGCGGACATGAGAATGTCCTTGCGGCCGAGCAGCAGCCCTGCGCACTGCGGCCCGCAGATGGCCTTGCCGCCGCTGTAACCCACAACGGTGGCGCCGCGCTGCAGGTGGACGCAGGGGATCGTCAGGATTTCGGCCGCCGCATCAGCGAGGATCGGGATCTTCCTGGGTTGCGCGATTCTGGCGACGTCCTCCACCGACAGCGGCGTCTGAGCACCGGATTGCATGTAAATCATCGCGGTCCGCGGATTGATCGCCCGCTCGAGCTCGTCGGGTGTGTCGACCATGACGATCGTCACGCCGACGTTGCGCACCGCGTGGTCGTAGACGCTTCGCCCCGACCGAGGGATGATCACCTCGGTCTTCTCGAAGCCGGTGAGGTCGGGAATTCGAACGAGCTTCTCGGGGTTTCCGCCCGTCACACACGCAGCGGTGACGTGCTTCAATCCCGCGGCGCATCCGGCCGACACCATCCCCCACTCGGCGCCGGTCAGCTCGGCGAGCCGCTGCCCGACTGCGTCGGCCAGCTCGTCCATCTGCA
>Ga0114129_10011389_pt1 | contig 12671 bp, 13 predicted proteins | sample RhiMetdeltSRZDD1_FD_80071 | JGI IMG/M metagenome (GOLD analysis project Ga0114129, IMG submission 80071) | Populus rhizosphere microbial communities from Tennessee, USA - Rhizosphere MetaG P. deltoides SRZDD1 (version 2) (version 2) | ecosystem: Host-associated > Plants > Roots > Rhizosphere >...
AGCCACGCGACGCCGTTCGCGGAGGTCATGCCGCCGACCGTGACGGTCGCCGTCGGTCGAATCGTGTCGACGATCCGATTGGTGGCTGGGTCGACGCGGAGGAGGCGCTCGAGGCCGGGCCAGCCGCGCCGGTCGTCTGCCTCGCTCGGAGCGGCGACCCAGATCGAGGTCGAGGAGGCCTGCAGGTCGATCGCGCCCGCGCCGACGTCGACCGGCGGGGGCACGGCGCCGGTCTCGGGGTCGACGCGCAGGAGATCGGTGCCCCGGCCGGTGACCCAGAGCGATCCGTGCGCGAGCACCATCCGCTCCGGCGCGTCCCCGGGCAGGCGCGCGAGGCGTTCGAGCCGGTTCGTCGCCAGGTCGATTCGCTCCAGCGTTCCGTCCCGGTGGTTGACGATCCACGCGCGCCGTCCGTCCGACGCGAGCGCCGACGTCCCGTTGCCGGTCGCGAGCTCGGCGGTTATGCGGCGGGTCGCGGAGTCGATGCGCAGGAGGCGGGAGGCGGCGTCGTCGGCGGCCCAGGCCGAGCCCGCGGCGAAGAAGACGTAGGCGCTGTCTCCGACGTTCGCGGCGGTGCTGGAGCGTCCCGTCCGCGCATCGACGCGGAGGATCCGCGGCCCGCGCTCCGCCGCCCAGACGGAACCCCCGCCTGCGGCGATCGCGTACGGCGCCGCGAGACGGAGGCGAAGGATGGCGCCGACCTGCCCGCTCGCGGGCGAGATGCGCTGCAGGCGCGACTGCGTCCGGCAGGCCACCCAGAGCGACGCACCGTCGAACGCGAGGGCGTACTGCGGAACCGGCTCGCCGCCGGCGGCGCACACGCGGGTCGCGGTGGCGCCGGGAAGCGTCGACGCGACGGGAGCGGGCGGCGCGACGACGACACGGCCGAGCCGTACGCGGCTTCCTGCGACGCGCGCCTCCAGCGTCCACCGTCCCGCGTAGGGAAAGGTGAGACGCACGCGGTACCGGCCGTCGGCGCGGCCGGTGAGCGTCGTCGTCGCGTTGCGGGCCGCGAGGACGATCCGCAGGCCGGGGCGCGCCCGCAGCGCTGCAGTCCACGGCTCGCCGGCGCGGGGCTGCTCGCCGCGGGCGAGCGACACCTTCGGCGCGCTCGCCGACGCGGAGCACACCGCGCTCAGCGCGAGCGCGGCGAGGACGAGTGCGCTGCGGGCCACACTCCTGTTACACCGAGCGACGGTCCGGGGCAACGCCTCCTCGTGACGAGCTGCTTATCGGGCGATCACGCGGCGGCGGTTCGTCAAGAGAAGCGCCACGAGCGCTGTCGCGCGGCGGGCCGCGCCGACCGGCCCGACGCCTTCCGAGCGCGCCGCGAGGTACCCGACGCCGAACGCGTCGCCGCAGCCCGTGAGGTCGACGCCGTGGATCGGTCTGCAGGGAACGGGCGTCGACTCGCCGTTCGCGTACACGATCGAACCGCGCGAGCCGAGCGTCACAATCACTTCCGGAACCCCGAGCCGGAAGATCGCGTCGTCGGTCACGCGCGGCATGAACGCGCTCGCCTCCTCCTCCGCGAGCTTGAGGAACGAGATGTGCTGCAGGACGTCGCGGTCGAACTCGCCGTCGAAGCGCACCGGGCCGAGCTCCGCACAGCGGACGAGCCCCTGACCGTCATACGACACGCGGCGGCCCGCGGCGAGCTGCGCGAGCGCGTCGGCAGGAAAGTCGGTCTGGACGAGCGGAGCGACGTGGACCCAACGAACGTCGCCGACGCGCTCGACGTCCGCGGGAGACCAGGGGTCGCCCGCGGCCCGCAGCACCGTCGTTCGAATCTCGCCCTCGTAGCGCAGCTCGAACGAGGCCGTCTGCCGGGCGTCCAGCATCGTCACGGGGAGGCCGAGCGCCGTGAGCGGCTTCGCGACGAGGGTGCGGTCCGCGGGGGCGCACTTCGCCACGATTCGCCCGCGACGCTGGAGCAGCCGTAGCCCCTGCCCGCAGTGGAACGGGCCGCCGCCGACCTTCGGCGGCCCGCCGTCGATGACGTCGATCGCGACGTTGCCGAGGACGGCGAGCTCGCTCATGCGGGGATCTTCCCGGTTTAGCCGGAGAACGTCAGGTAGAGGAGCACGACGTTCAGCGCGATGATCAGCCCTGCGACCACCGAGGCCGCGAACGTCGTGATGCGCCGATTGACGAGCGCGCCCATCAACTCGCGGTTGCGCGAGAACACGACGAGGGGGATCAGCGCGAACGGGATGCCGAATGAGAGCACGACCTGGCTGACGACGAGCGCGGACGTCGCATTGACACCGAGCGCGATCACGACGAGCGCCGGGATCATCGTGATGAACCGCCGCAGGAAGAGCGGGATCCGCCGGCGGATGAACCCCTGCATCACGACCTGGCCGGCGAGCGTCCCGACGGAGGACGACGAGAGCCCCGACGCGAGCAGCGCGATCCCGAACGCGATGTCGGTGTGCGAGCCGATCGCGTTGCCGAGACCCGAGAACACGTCGTCGAGGTCGGCGACCTCGGTCAGACCGCGCGCATGGAACACCGCGGCCGCCGTGATCAGCATGCTCATGTTGATCAAGCCGGCGATCGTCATCGCGATCACGACGTCGACACGCTCGAAGCGGAGGATGCGCTTCTTCGCCTCGTCGTTCTTGCCGACGACGCGTCGCTGCGTCAGCGCCGAATGGAGCCAGATCACGTGCGGCATGACCGTCGCGCCGAGGATCCCGACCGCGAGCAACACGCTCTCGGAGCCCGAGAATCGCGGTTCGAGGCCCGACGCGATCCCGGAGCCCGACGGCTCCGCGAGCACCACCTGGAACGCGAAGCCGACGAGGATCACGCCGACGAGCCCGGCGATCGCCGCCTCGAGCGGCCGGAACCCGCGCGCCTGGAGCGCAAGAATCCCGAACGCGAACACACCGGTGATCAGCGCGGCCGGGAAGAGCGGGATCCCGAAGATGAGGTGGAGGCCGAGTGCTGCGCCGATGAACTCCGCGAGGTCGGTCGCCATCGCGATCACCTCCGCCTGGATCCACAGGCCGAACGAGACCGCGCGCGGGAAACGCTCGCGGCAGACCTCGGCGAGGTTCATCCCCGTCGCGATCCCGAGCTTCGCCGAGAGCGTCTGGATGAGCATCGCCATCAGGTTCGAGGCGAGGATCACCCACAGCAGCAGGTAGCCGTACTTCGCTCCGGCGGCGAAGTTCGTCGCGAAGTTGCCGGGGTCGACGTACGCGACCGCCGCGATGAACGCGGGGCCGAGGAACGGCCAGAGCGCACGGAGGCCGCGGCGCTCGCCCGCGAGCGAACGCTGTGCTGCCTCGAAGACCCGTGCCTCGCCCGGGAGGACGTTGGCCGGCGTCGCGGCGCGCCGCGGGCGCGGCCTACTCGACGCCGATGCGGGCCGCGAGGTCGCGGGAGATCGCATGCTCGGCTCCTCTGGCGCGGACGAAGACTGGGCCGTCGAACGGCTGGCGCGACACGACCTCGACGCGTTCGCCCGGCACGAGTCCGAGCTCGTCGAGGTAGCGGAGGAGCTCGCGGTCCGAGTCGGGCACGCGGCGCACGACCGCGGCGGCGCCTTCCTGGACGTCGGCGAGCGTGCCGTGCGCGGCGAGGTCGAGCTCGAGCGCCGCGCTCGGGATCGGGTCACCGTGTGGGTCGTGCGTGGGGAACCCGAGCGACTCGTCGATTGCCGCCTCGAGCTCTTCCGAGATCGCGTGCTCGAGCCGGTCCGCCTCGGCGTGCACCGCATCGATCGGAAGGCCGAGCGTCTTCGAGAGGTACTGCTCGAGCAGGCGGTGGTGACGGATCATCTCGATCGCCACGAGCTCGCCCGACGGGGTGAGGCGTGCGCCGTGATACGGCTCGTGCTCGACGAGGCCGAGTTGCGCGAGCTTCTTGAGCATCGCCGTGGCCGAGGCGGGGGCGACGCCCATCCGCTCGGCGACCGCGGAGGTGGAGGCACGGCCGCCTGCCTGGAGCTTGTAGAGCTCCTTCACGTAGTCCTGGACGGAGCGGCTGAGGGTTGAAGTGTCGGTCAAGGTCTCTCTAATATAAGGTTTAGCCATGACGAAATTTAGCAGGAAGCGCCTGCTCGTCACGGCCGCGCCGCTCGTGGCGGCCGGGCCCCTCGCCCGGGTCGCCTTCGCCGACGCCGAGCACAGCGCGACCCACGAGGGCCACGACCACGCCCACGCGGCACTCGGCCACGCGGCGATGATCGGCGCGGACGTCCCGTCGATCGAGCGAAGCGCGGCGATCGACGCGCTGCTCACGCCGCCGCCGGCGCTCCCGCACCGGCCCGGCCGCGTTCGCGAGTACGAGCTCGTCGCCCGCGACGTCGACCTCGAGGTCGCGCAGGGCGTGACGTACCCGGCCTGGACCTACAACGGGACCGCTCCGGGGCCGGTGATCCGCGCGACGGAGGACGACCTGCTGCGCGTCCGTTTCGTCAACGGGGGCGGCCACCCGCACACGATCCACTTCCACGGGATCCACCCGGCGACCATGGACGGCGTCTTCGAGATCGTGCAGCCGGGCGGGTCGTTCACGTACGAGTTCCCGGCGCGCCCGTGGGGGATGCACCTCTACCACTGCCACGCGACGCCGCTGAAGAAGCACATCCACAAGGGGCTCTACGGCGCGTTCATCATCGACCCGCCGAAGCCGCGCAAGCCGGCGCAGGAGCTCGTGATGGTGATGAACGCCTTCGACACCGACGGTGACGGCGAGAACAACTTCTACGCCGTCAACGGGCCCGCGTTCTACTACGCGCGCCACCCGATCCGCGTCTCGCGCTCACAGACCGTGCGGATCTACCTCGCGAACCTCACCGAGTTCGACCTGATCAACTCGTTCCACCTGCACGGCGACTTCTTCCGCTACTACCACACGGGCCGCGACGAGCTCGTCGAGTACACCGACACCGTCGTGCTCGCACAGGGCGAGCGCGGGATCCTCGAGATCGACTTCGCGAACACGGGGCATTTCATGTTCCACGCCCACCAGTCGGAGTTCGCGGAGCTCGGCTGGATGGGCTTCTTCGAGGTCGTCGATTGACGACGCTCGCCGAGCGGTCGGGCGCGGGCTGGCGGCTCTGGGCGCTCGTGCCGCTCCTGCTGCTCGTCGGCGTCGTCGCGCTCTTCGCCGCGACCGGCGGCTCCGTGCTGGACCTGCTCGGGCGCACGCCGCCGCCGGCCGACGAGTTCGACGTTCGGCGCGTCGAGTTCAAGCCCGGCGAGATCCGCGTGCGCGTGACGAACCCGCAGCAGGAGGACCTGACGATCGCGCAGGTGACGGTCGACGACGCGATCGTCCCGTATCACCTCGACGGGAACCAGACGCTCTCGCGGCTCCGCTCCGCGACGATCGTGATCCCGTTCGCGTGGGTCGAGGACGAGCCGATCGCCGTCGGCGTGACGAGCTCGACCGGCATCCAGACGACGCACGAGATCGCCGCGGCGGTCGAGACGCCGGAGCCGTCGGGGCGTGGGGTCCTCGGGTTCGGGCTCATCGGCCTGCTCGTCGGCGTCGTCCCCGTCGCGCTCGGGCTCCTCTGGCTTCCGTCCCTGCGGCGCGCGCGCCCGGAGTGGCTCGCGGCGTTCATGGCGATGACCGCAGGGCTGCTCGCGTTCCTCGCGGTCGAGGCGCTCTCGGAAGCGTTCCAGCTGCAGGCCGGGCTGCCGTCCGCCCTCGGCGGCGCCGGCGTCGTGCTGCTCGGCTTCGCGCTCTCGTACCTGACGCTGACGTTTCTCTCGCACCGGCTCGCCGCACTTGCGCTTCTCGTCGCGATCGGCATCGGGCTGCACAACTTCGGCGAGGGCCTGGCGATCGGGACGTCGTTCGCGTTCGGCGAGCTCGCGCTCGGCACGTTCCTGATCGTCGGCTTCATGATCCACAACATCACCGAGGGGCTCGGCATCGCGACGGCCGCGACCGAGGAGCGGAAGGTCTCGCTCGCGCGGCTCGCGGCACTCGCGCTGATCGCGGGCGCGCCGGCGATCCTCGGCGCCTGGCTGGGCGGCTACGTGCGGAACGACGTGATCGGCGTGATCTTCTTCGCGGCCGCGGCGGGTGCTGCGTTCGAGGTCGTCGTCGAGGTCGGGCGCTGGCTGCGCGAGCGCGCGCCTGGCGGGCTGACGAGCGGCTGGACGCTCGGCGGCTTCCTCGCCGGGATCACGATCATGTACGTGACGGGGCTGCTCGCCGCCTGAGCCCGGCGCTCGACGTCACGACGCTCGCGAGCGCCGCGAGCGCGAACGCCGCGGCGAAGCTCGGGATCGAGACGCCGATCGCATCGAGCCCGCCGGTCGGCGGCCGCACCGCCTCGACGGCGTCCACCCACCAGCTCGGCCCGGTCGGCAGCAGCCACTGGTAGACCCCGAAGCCGACGAGCCATGCCGCGACGAACGCGGGACGCACCGCGGGCGCCTCGAACACGTCCGCCCGTGAGTAGTGCGCGCCGTTCAGGAGCCAGTGCGCGAGCAGCACGCCGAGCAGCGGCACGAAGAACGCGCCGAGCAGGAAGAGGAAGTCCTGGTAGCGCCGCAGGTCGAACGTGAGCGCCGCCGCCGTTGCCGCGAGCGAGACCAGCGCGACGAGCATGCGCTGCGGCACCCGCGGCGCGAGGTTCTGGAGCGAGACCGCGCTCGAGTAGATGTTCGCGAAGGCCTCGTCGGTCTCGTCGACCGTGACCGCGAGCACCGCCAGCGCGGCGGCGAGCCCGGCGGCGACGACGGCCGCGGGGAGCTGCGCCGGGTCGGAGAGCCCGCGCGTCAGCACGAGGAAGACGCCGAGCAGCAGCATCCACGTCCCCGCGACGAAGTAGCCGAGCCCCGGCCCCCAGAACGCGCTGCGCCGGTCGCGCGAGAAGCGCGTGTAGTCCGGGATCAACGGCACCCACGAGACGGTGATCGCGATCACGAGGTCCATCCCGATCCACACCGTCAGCCCGCCCTCGGGCTTCGCGTGCCACAGCGCCGAGAAGTCCGCTTCCGTCAGCGACCACCACGTCAGGTACGCGAGCGAGGCGAGGACCGGGTACACCGCGTAGCGGCGGATGAAGCGGCGCACGACGCTCACAGGCCCGAGGAGCGCGAGCGTCGCCGCGACGATCCCGAACGCGATGGTCCACGCCCATCTCGCGCCGTGGCCGACGAGCTCGTCCGACAGCGCTGCCGCGGCGGACGAGATGATGATCAGCTCGAACGTGGCCCAGCCCCAGCACTGCAGCGCGTTGAGCACGGTCGGCCCGTACGAGCCGACGCGTCCGAGCGGCGCGCGCATCAGCACCATCCCGGGCACGCGGGCGTCGGCGCCGATCAGGCCTGCCGATGCGAGCATCGCGTTCCCGACGAGCCCTCCGAGGAGCGTCGCGACGATCGCGTCGCGCAGCGAGAGCGCCGGCACGAGCAGCGCACCGACGACGATGACCAGGAGCGAGACGCCGAGCGAGCCCCAGAGCAGACCATGGTCGAGCAGGCCGAGCACCCGGAGCCGCTCCGGCACCGGATCGATCCCGTCGTACTGCATGCGGTCGTCCATCGCTCCCTTCGCCGGCATTACCCGGATCAGGTTCGTCGGGTCTGTTCTCAGCCTCGCGCAGGCACCCCGGCGCGTTCACTCTAGTCGCACCGGGTAAAGCGGAAACATGCAGCTCGTCCGCAGCGTCGCGCGTCTCGCCCGCATCCTCTCGTACCTTGCGATGTTCGCGACCGCGCTTCTCGTGATCGCGCTCTACGACGAGGACACGAAGATCGCGCTCGCGGTCGTGACCGCGGTTCCGGCAGTCGTCCTCTTCCTCTTCTCGACCGCTCTCCGTGAGGCCGCCGACCTGCCGGCCCGGCTGCGCGCGGCTCCCGCCGACGCGGTCGAGCTCCAGCAGTCGCTCGCCGAGCTGTCGCGGGCGCGGCGCGGTCGACTCCTCCGCGCGCTCTTCAGGACCGGCCGCGCCGCCGCGGGCGCGAGCGACCTCGTTCGTCCCTGGGCGCCGCTTCTCCCGCTCGTGAACGTGTGGTTCCTCGTCGCGACGCTCGCGTCGGCGCTCGTGACGCCGCTCCTCGTGTTAGGGGCGCTTGTCGTGTTCGCCGCGTACGTCTGACGCCAGACTGCGGCGGTGGACGTCTGGACGGTGTTCGCCGCCGCGAGCCTGACGGCACTCGCCACGGGGCTCGGCGCGATCCCGTTCGTCTTCTTCCCGCACATGAGCCGATCGTGGCTCGGCTTCGCGAACTCGCTCGCGTCCGGCTTCATGCTCGGCGCGAGCGCGGCGCTCTTCTGGGAGGGAGCGCGCATCGGCGTCGTCCGGCTGGTCGGCGGCGCGCTGCTGGGCCTCCTCTTCATCGAGGCGACGCGGCGCAGGCTCGGCGACCGACAGGACGACCTGCACCTCGGCCGGCTGCGCGGCGCGGACGCGCGGAAGGCGCTGCTGATCGTGGGCGTGATGACCGTGCACTCGTTCAGCGAGGGCGTGGGCGTCGGCGTGTCGTTCGGCGGCGGCGAGGCGCTCGGCGCGTTCATCACCGCGGCGATCGCGGTGCACAACATCCCGGAGGGGCTCGCGATCAGCCTCGTGCTCGTCCCGCGCGGCGTCGCCGTGTGGCGCGCCGCCGGGTGGAGCGTCTTCTCGAGCCTGCCGCAGCCGCTGATGGCCGTGCCGGCGTTCCTGCTCGTCGAGTGGTTCGAGCCCGTGCTGCCGATCGGCCTCGGCTTCGCCGGCGGCGCCATGGTATGGATGGTCGCGAAGGAGCTCGTGCCCGAGGCGCGCGCGGACCTCTCCGCGGGCATGGTCGCGGGCGTCGTCGCGCTCGCGACGGTCGCGATGATCGTCTTCCAGGTGCTGGTACTCGCCTAGAGCGAGACCAGGCGTGCGCCGGTCGCCTTGAAGCTCGCGTAGACCCGGTCGCCCTCGCGCAGCGCGAGTGAGTCGGCGGCGCGCTCGGTGATCTCGGCGGTGATCGGGCCGACCCGCACGCGTAGCCGGTTCCCGACCGGCACGACGCTCTCGATGGTGCCCGCGACGTGGTTCTGCATCGAGTCGGCCGGCCGCTCCCGCGCGAGCGAGATGTCCCACGGGTGCACGACCGCGCCGACGCGGCCTTCGGCCTCGTCCGCGGAGACGAGCAGCTGGCCGCTGTCGAGCTCGACCTCCGTCAACCCGTCCGCGGTCCGGCGCGCCCAGCCGACGAGCAGGTTCGCGCCCGTGAACTCCGCGACGAAGGGGCTGGCGGGCGCGGCGATCAGCTCCGCCGACGTGCCGAGCTGCACGAGGCGTCCTTCGTTGAGCACGCCGACGCGGTCGGCGAGCGCGGCCGCGTCGTCGTAGTCGTGCGTCACAAGGAGCGTCGGGAGTCCGGCACTGCGAAGGTGCCCACGGAGCTCGCTCCGGACGCGCGACTTCGTGTGCGCGTCGAGTGCGGCGAGCGGCTCGTCGAGCAGCAGAAGCCGCGGCCCGCGGGCGAGGGCGCGCGCGAGCGCAACGCGCTGGCGCTCGCCGCCCGAGAGCGACCGCGGGCGCTCGTTCGCGAGCGCGGCGAGCCCGAACCGCTCGAGCAGCGCATCGACCGTTCCGTTCCCGCCTCCGAACGCGACGTTCGCCCGCACGTTCAGGTGCGGGAAGAGCGCGTAGTCCTGGAAGACGAACCCGACGTCCCGCTCTTCCGGCGGCAGGTTCGTGCGGTCGTCGAACCAGACCTCGTCGCCGAGCGCGATTCGTCCGCGGTCCGGCCGCGCGAGCCCGGCGAGCGCGCGCAGGAGCGTCGTCTTGCCGGCGCCCGACGGCCCGACGATCGCGACGGTCTCGTCGCCGACGTCGAGGCTCAGCTCGAGGTCGAACGAACGGAGCCCGAGAGAAAGGTCGAGGGAGAGCGTGTCCATGTGGGGAGCAGTTTGGCCACGAGGAGCAAGGTGCCGCTGACGACGACCAGCAGCGCGCTCACCGCGAGTGCGGCGTCGAAGTCGACGTCGAAGAGCTCGTAGATCGCGAGCGAGAGGGTCTGCGTGACGCCCCGCAAGCTCCCCGCGAACATGATCGTGGCGCCGAACTCGCCCACCCCGCGCGCGAACGCGAGCGCAGCGCCGGCGCCGAGCCCGCTCGCGGCGAGCGGGAGCGCGACACGGACGAAGACACGGCCGGGCCCCGCGCCGAGCGTGCGCGCGGCGTCGAGCAGTGCCGGGTCGACCGCCTCGAACGCGGCGATCGCGGTACGGATGTAGAAAGGGCTCGCGACGAATGCGACGGCCATCACGACCGCCGTCTGCGTGAATGCGATCGAGACGCCGAGCGCGTCGAGCGTGCCTCCGAGCAGGCCGAGCGTTCCGAACGCGGCGAGCAGCCCGACGCCGGCGACCGCAGGCGGCAGGACGAGCGGCAGCTCGACGAGCGTTACGACGAGCGCTCGCCCGCGGAACCGCCGCCGCGCGAGCTGGTAGGCGGCCGGCGTCCCGAAGAGCAGGACGAGCGCGAGCGCGATCACGTTCGTCTTCACGGTGACGCGCAGGGCCTCGGCGGCCGCGTCGCTCCGGAGCCCGTCGAGCAGCTGGCCGGGCGGCACGTCGACGAAGATCGCGACGACCGGGAGCAGCAGGAAGGCGATCACGATCGCGGTCGACGCCGTGAGCGCCGCCGAGAACGCGGCGCGGCGCACGTTCACTTGATTCCGAAGCCCGACGCGCGGAGCAGGCGCCGGGCGCGCCCCTGGCTGAGGCGAGCGATCCAGGCTCGCGCGGCCGCGCGATGCTCGCTCGAGCGGACGACCGCGACCTCGTAGTGCACCTTCGGCTGCGCCCACGGAGGAATCGCGATTGCTCGGATGCGGTCCGAGGCGGCCCGCACGTCCGTCGTGTAGACGAAGCCGGCGTCCGCCTGGCCGAGCGCGATCTTGCCGACGATGCTCTTGACGTCGGGCTCTTCGCTCACGACCTTCGTCAGCACCGAGGTCATCGCGAGCTTGCGCAACACGATTCGCGTGTACGAGCCGACCGGCACGCGTGCGGTGCCGACGACGAGCTTCACGTCCTTGCGCTTGAGGTCGAACACCGTCCGCAGGCCTGCGGGGTTCGAGCGCGGAACGGCGAGCACGAGCTTGTTCGAGCAGAACCTGTGCGGCCGCTCGACGAGCCCGTCCTTGAAGAGCGCCTGCGTGAACTCCGGGCTCGCGGACATGAACACGTCGGCCGGTGCTCCCTGACGAACCTGGAACGCGAGCTGGTTCGACCCGCCGAAGCTGTAGCGCTGGCGTGCGTCGATCCGCGGCAGGACCTCGGTCAGGGAGGCAGCGGCGTAGACCGTGAGCTGCGGCGGTTCGGCGGCGGCAGCGCCCGATGCGAGGACGAGCGCCGTGCAGGCGGCGAGCGCGAGCTTCATCCCTCGACCATCACCGAGGTCGCCTTGACGATCGCCGTCGCGGGAGCGCCTTCCTCCAGCCCGAGCGACTCGACGGCGTCGCGCGTGATCACGGCCGTCACGCGGCACGGCCCGGCGACGTCGATCTCGACCTGCGCGAGCAGGCCCTCGACGCGGACCTCGCGCACGACGCCGCTGAAGCGGTTCCGGGCGCTCAGGCCGTCGCTCCGCAACCCGCGGAGTCGCTGGATCTCGGACTCGGGGACGAGCCTCCGGTTCGCCGCGTCGCGCATCGTCTCGATCCGACCGGAGCGGTCCCAGCGGCGCAGCGTGTCGAGGCTGATGCCAAGCTGGCGCGCGGCCTCGCCGACCGGCAGCGCTCGCTCGCTCACGTCCTCCCCCAGTACGGGCCGAGCGCCGCGGACGCCTGTTCCGGATCGAGCGCCTGGGGGATGGCCGCGCCGAGGCCCGAACCGCCGTTCAGCCGCTCGAGCACCGTGAAGTGCGCCGCCTCGCTCGCCGCGAGCGACGCGGACTGCGCGCGGAGCTCAGGCGTCGAGTGAACCGCGGCGCCGTGGAGGTAGATCCCGCGGAGCGTCCGCTCGACGATCTGCCCGAGGCCGAGGACGCCGGTCGTCCGCCGGAACGCGGCTGCGGGGAACGAGATGTCGAGGTCCGACGCGCGCGGCGGCTCCGTCCCGATCTGCGCGGCGAGGAGGCGGTAGTGGCTGAGGTCGATCTCGCGGGCGCGAAGCAGGAGGCGGCGCTCGCCTGCGGAGAAACTCGACCGGCGAGCGGCGCGGACGTAGAACGCGGTCGCGACGAGCTCGGCGGACGCGGCGAGGCGCAGGAGCGAGAGGTCGTCGTCCGTGGGCGCCGCGCTCGACGCTGACGGGAATGCGAGCGCGAGTGCGCCCGCGGCTCCGCCACGGATGAGGCCGGCCCGCGTCAGCCTAGGCATTGCCTAGGAGTCTACTCAGGAGCCGATCTTCGTGCAGACGGGGCGGCGGCCCTGGACGCGGCACGCGAACCCGCCGTGCCACCAGCTCTCGGTCGGGCGGAGCACGGTGGCCTTCCCCGTGACCTGCGTCGAGCAGCTGAGCCGGCCGCTGTCGTACGTGCACCCGGCCGAGCTTCCCGCGATCCGGAACGACGCGCGCTCGGGCGTGCCGGCGCCGGTCGTGCGGGCGGTGCCGGACATGGCGAGCGCCCCGCCGACGACGGCAGCCAGCAGAATGACGAGGAGACCCCTTCCCATCGACCGTTCAACGGCCGACGAGGCGCGGCGGTTACGCGGCCAGCAGCCTCCGCAGGACGTAGCGGAGGATCCCGCCGTGGCGGAGGTAGTCGC
>Ga0114129_10011390_pt1 | contig 12669 bp, 10 predicted proteins | sample RhiMetdeltSRZDD1_FD_80071 | JGI IMG/M metagenome (GOLD analysis project Ga0114129, IMG submission 80071) | Populus rhizosphere microbial communities from Tennessee, USA - Rhizosphere MetaG P. deltoides SRZDD1 (version 2) (version 2) | ecosystem: Host-associated > Plants > Roots > Rhizosphere >...
AGCGTGATAGACATGCTGAGCTTACCGTTACTAATCAGCCGTGAGGCTTGACCATAAATTTTTCGTGTCCGCAATCCCGGCAAAAGGGGACGCGGACGAAAAGCACCACATGCACGTGGAAACGCTGCGGAGTGGGTGGGACGAGAAACTACCGTTTGCAGGATACTCAGTTGTCACTGGCATGTGAGGGTGTGAGGATCTAAGGATGTGAGGATTTATTTGAGAATCGGAAAACCGATCCTCGGATAGATTCTCAAATCCTCAGGTACTCACTTCCTCAAATTCCAGAAGCTCTTTGAAATTGTCTGGGACGATCTCCGACTTCGCTTGTTTCGCGAGCGTCGTCGAGACAGGCTCACGAGCTTGTCTCGCCGAAGCGCCGCAGGCGCGAAGGCGGAGAACCCCAGGCAGCTACGTTTGCCGGTGGTCATAGGAGCAGGGTCACACCCGTTCCCATTCCGAACACGGAAGTTAAGCCTGCTACCGCCGATGGTACTGCATGGGAAACTGTGTGGGAGAGTAGGTCGCTGCCGGCATTATCACCAAGGCTCGAGGGTTTTCCTCGGGCCTTTTCTTTTTCGTCCGGCAGCGAGCTGGGGCCACACAGTTTCCCACGTGGAGCCATCGGCGGGCACCGCCGAGCGAGCCGCGAAAGCGGCGAGCAGTGAACAAAGCCCACTGCAAGGCTCGAGGGTTTTCCTCGAGCCTTTTCTTTTCGTGCGGCAGCGATCAACGAGCGTCGAGCGCTTGGCGCAGCGCGGCGGCTCGCTGACCCTCGCTTCCCGTTGCTCCAGCGGTCGGGTGAAGGTTCTCGAGCGCGCCGGCGAGGACGTCGCGCGCGCCGGGCGCATCGCCCAAGCCGGATTTCGCAGTGGCGAGCTCGAGCAGCGCCTGCCCCATTTGATATGAGTGCGCCACGCCTGGAAGACGCTCGCGCACCATTGCAACGCCCCGTTCCGCTGCCGGAAGCGCCTCGCCGAACAGGCCTGCGGCGTTGAGAAATCGCGAGAGGAGGATCTGCGTCGGTTCGACGCGCCATTTGTTTGGCGTCGCCGTTTCAAACGTAGCCAGGGCATGACGCGCAAGCTTCACTGCCCGTGGGATATCGCCCATCACGAACGCGACGCGCGCTTCGGACGCTTCGACAATCGCCTTGTAGTACGAGCTCAACGATGGATTCGCGTCGATCGTCGCGTGCGCGTCTTTGAGCAGCCGAGCACCGCGATCGCGGTCGCCGGACTCACACGCCGCTTGGATGGCGTACGCCAACGCAAGGATGTAACGCGTTGGTGATCCGGTGCGTTGCTCCTTTTGCAGCGCTTCATCCAACACGCTCGTCGCTTCGGCATAATCCCCGACCGCCATGAGGGCATTGCCGTAGATCTCGAGAAGCGGCGCCGTCGCCCCGGCGTCGGTGTCGCTCGAACGCGCGATGTCGACGACGCGTCTGGATTTGTCGAGGCCGGCCAGCATCTGGCCTGTTTCCTGGAGCATCGCGCTCCAGTTACTCAGCAGGGTGGTGGCGTTCCGCGAGGCGTCCAGGCCTTCGGCCTCGAGCACGGCAAAGGCTCGCGCGAACGCCCTGTCGGCATCGCTGTAGCGATTCGCGTTGACGTAGGCTCTGGCGAGGACTGACAGCGGCACGTATTGCCGTCCTGGGGCGCCACCTCGCTGTTCTTCGAGCGCGACGGCGCGTTCGGCGCCGTGTATCGCGCGATCCGGTTGATTTGCCTGAGCGCCGATGATGCTCTCGCCTACGCGGCAGCCCGATTCGAACTCGGCGAGCGACGGCGTAGACACGAGCGGCAGCGCCTCATCGAGCAGCGCAAACGCGCGAGCGAAATCACCACCCTCGGCAAACGACAACGCCCAGGTGCAGGCGGCGTACGAGCGCACTCCGATATCGGATATCGATCGTGAATCATCGTACGCCTGCCGGACGACACGATTCCACGCGTCGTGCTGCTGGTTCTCCTGATACCGGTCGGCGAGCGTCAGCAGCATGTGGACACGGAGCTCAGGATCTTTTGCAAAGCGTTTCGCAATCAGTGCCTCGCCGCGAGCCAGCAATTCGGCGTTGGAGATCGGTTTCCCGGCCCGGCGCGCCTGCGACAACAGGAACGTGCTGAAATCGTTGGTCGCCTCGGCGCGCCGCGTCTCGGCGAGCGCTCGGTCGCGTTCGTGCGCCGACTCTCGGGCCTGCAGGACGGCGATGGCCGTGCCCGCAACGAGCGCCGCAGCGACGGTCGCCGCCGCAGCAAACCCTAAGCGGTGGCGCACCGTGAATTTTCGTACGCGGTACGGCAGCGAGTCGCGCCTGGCGGTCACTGGTTCGTTACGGAGATGACGCCGCAGGTCGTCGGCAAATGCCGTCACTGTGCCGTATCGCTCCGCGGGCGATTTCTTGAGCGCTTTGGCAAGGATGACATCGAGGTCACCACGACAGACGCGGCGGAGACGATCCGGCGAGGTGGCGCGTGCGCCGGCGATGGTTGCGGCTGAAGACCGATCGTCGCCCAGCCGAACGGCTTCGCTGAGGCGAAGCGGCTCTCGCTCGGCGAGCACGCGCACTTGCGCAGCGGGATCGCTCTCATCACGCAGCGTCGGATGACTTCCACCGAGCAGCTCGTACAACAGCACGGCCAGCGCGTACACATCGGTGGCGGTGCTGACGAGTCCACCGGCGACCTGTTCCGGTGCCGCATACCGAATCGTCAGTGCCGGAGCCGTCAACACCGTGATTCCCTGATCGGCGCCTTCGTCGCGAAGCAGTTTCGCGATCCCGAAGTCGAGCAGCTTCACCTGACCGGAATCGTCGACCAGAATGTTCGACGGCTTGAGATCGCGGTGGACGACGAGATTCGCGTGGGCATGCGCAACCGCGTCGGCCACCTGCAGGAACAGCTCGAGCCTGCGGCGCACGTCGAGCTGCTGGCCGTCCGCATACGCATCGATCCGCTTTCCGTTTACGTACTCGAGTACGAGGAAGGGTTGACCAGCCGCCGTGATGCCCGCATCGAACAGACGCGCGATATTCGGGTGCGCGAGGCGGGCGAGCAGGGTGCCTTCGCGCGCAAACCGTTCCCGGGCGACGGAATCGAAGACGGACAGATTGACCAGCTTGACGGCAACGTGCCCTTCGAACCGTCCGTCGCTGCGGTGAGCCAACCACACTGTTCCCATTCCGCCCATGCCGAGCGGACACTCGAGCGTGTACGCGCCCACGCTGCGACCGCGGAGCGAGTCGGGCAGATCGGTTGACGTCAGCGGCGATACCTCGAGAAAGTCCGACGCCAGCACGCGCTCGGTTTCGCCCAACAGGTCGCCGAGCGTCGTCGCGACAATCGGATCGATGGATCCGAGCGAGCTGAGAAACGCTTGCCGCGCTTCGGGTTCGAGATCGAGAGCCTGATCGAGCAAGGGGCTCAGCGACTCCCAGAGACGTTGATGAATGTGCCGCATCGGAATTCCTTTATACGTCTGGACGATGTCTGCGAGTCGATCGACGTTGGTCGCCGGACTCCGCGCCGCCGCCGGGCTTCCGACCCTCAGGTGTCGTCGCTGAGCGCGTGGTGCAGAAGCAGTCGCGCCTTGGCCCAGTCGCGCTGCACGGTGCGCTCCGAGACCCCGCGCAGCCCGGCGATCTCGGAGAAGGAGAATCCGCAGAAGAATTTCAAATCGACGAGCGCGGCGAGGTCGGGATCCAGCATCGCGAGATCGTCGAGCGCGTCGCCCAGTTCCTCGAGATCCGCGGATGATTCGCTCGGCCGAACACCTGCTTCGTCGAGCGGCAGGAACATCAGGTCGCCTCCCCGCTTCACTGCTGTTCGGTGAGACACGAAGTCGGTGACGAGCCCGCGCATCGCGCGCGACGCGTACGACAGGAAATGGCCGCGGGTCGGAAAGGTGAGATTGCTGCGCCGCGCGATGTCCAGATACGCCTCGTGCAGCAGCGTGGTCGCGCTCAGCGTCAGGTGCCCGCCATGCTTGTGCAGATGTGAGTCGGCCAGGCGGTGAAGCTCGCCGTAGAGCGCCGCAAACAGTTCGTCACGCGCCGTCTTGTCGCCGCGGTCGGCATCACTGAACAAGCGAGCGATGCGATCGTCCGACGTGTCTGGCATGAGGGGCTCATTCTAGCGACCCGGTTGCAGGCCGCCAAGACGATCGGACACAGAAAATCGTGTCGGCTTTCTTCCTCCAATCCGGATCTAAGAGTGACGCGCGAAATGTCGCGCATCGGTTGGAGGACATCATGACTCGCATGTCCCGGCAGCTCTTCAATATGTCCGTCGTCGTGTGTTTCAGCGTGCTGATCACGCGCGCCGGCTCAGGCGATGATGCGGCGTTGACGTTATTGCACTTCAGCAACGATCTCGGAACGTCAGAGACGGTCACGTTACGCCCGCTCGATACCGCGAATCCGTTCTTGCAAAGTCTCGGTACAAACGATCGCGCGTGCATCTCGTGTCACCAGCCGCAGGATGGTTGGTCGATCGCGCCGGCCAGCGTGCGCAGGCGCTTCATCCGATCGGATGGTTTCGATCCGATCTTCCGCACGAACGACGGTGCCAGTTGCCCGACGGCGGATGTCTCGTCGCTCGATGCGCGGCGTCGTGCCTATGACCTGCTGCTCAGAAAAGGACTCATCCGCATCGCGCTGCCGATTCCGGCGGATGCGGAGTTCTCGCTCCTCGGCATCGATGATCCGTACAACTGCACCTCCGCCGCAGAGGTCGCGATGTTCCGCCGGCCCCTCCCGACCACGAACCTGCGATTCCTCAGTGCCGTGATGTGGGATGGGCGTGAGACACAGCCTGGAAGAACCATGGAGGAGAATTTTCGACAACAGGCGATCGATGCGACACTCGGCCACGCACAAGCAGCCGTCGCGCCATCGCCCGAGCAGCTGACACAGATCGTCGACTTCGAGACCGCACTCTTCACCGCGCAGGTGCGCAGTCTTCGCGCCGGTGCCTTGAATGTTGACGGCGCTCTTGGCGGCGCATTCCCCGTGTCACAGCAGCCCTTCTTCATCGGCATCAACGACCCGCTCGGGCTGAATCCTACGGGAGCGCCGTTCGATCCTCGCGCATTCACGATCTTCGCGCGCTGGTTGCGGCTCGCCGGCTCTGAAGACGGTGCGCAGGAAGCGCGACGCGCGATCGCGCGCGGTCAGGAATTGTTCAACACGCGCCCAATCACCATCGCCGGCGTCGGCGGGCTGAACGATGCGCTCGGGCTGCCGTCGGTCGCGGGCACATGCACCACGTGCCATGACACGCCCAATGTCGGCAACCACTCGGTCGCGATGGCACTCAACATCGGCGTCAGCGACGACGCCAACCGTACGGCCGACCTGCCGCTCTATACCTTGAGCTGTCACACCACGGGCGATATCGTCCGAACTTCCGTTCCGGGCCGCGCCATGATTACAGGCAAGTGCGCCGACATCGGAAAGGTGAAGGGACCGATTCTGCGAGGACTCGCCGCACGTGCCCCGTACTTCCACAATGGTTCGGCCGCGGCGCTCGACGACGTGGTCGACTTCTACAATCGCCGATTCGCGCTGCGACTGACAGGGCGTGAAAAGGCAGACCTCGCTGCATTCCTCGGTGCGCTTTGATGGGAAGATCACGCCGCCGTTCGCCAGAACGAGGTCGCGCTTCGAGTGCGGCGCGGGTCGCGACTTCCCGATGGGAATGAACTACCCGCCGATGTCGTCGCTCGTTGCGAGGTTTTCGGAATGATTGCGCGACGAATGAACGGCGGGCGCGTGGCCGGGCGATTGCACGTCGCCGCGCATGCTAGCAATCAAAGTACGGCGGCATCGTCGCGCGTCCAGATACATCGCCGCTGTGTGGGTCGCCTTCTTGACTGCGACGCCGGGGTTCGGCCAGTCGCGTTCGCAAGCGTACCTCGTTCGCCGCGTGATCGACGGCGACACGATTGACCTCACCGCATTGGGCCGCGTGAGCCTGCTCGGCATTCATGCCCCGGAGCTCGATCGCGATCCGGAACGATCGACGCCGCTGGCACGCGAGGCGCAGCAGCGGTTGTCCGGTCTTCTGCTGAACAGATGGGTTCGCCTCGAGTACGAAACCGAAGCGCGAACGACGACTCGTCGATCGGCCTACGTCTTCACGGAAGATGGCCGCTTCGTCAACGAGTGGCTCGTACGTGAAGGCCTTGCGCGCCTATCCCGGCAAAATCTTCGGCTTCGAGTCGATCTTGAACAGGCCGAGTCCGAAGCGCGACGCGCCCGGCGCGGAGTGTGGCGAGATCCTCACTAACGAAATTCGTGACGTCCCTTCGTCGACGATCGCCACGGGTGCCAGTCTCCGTCTGACACAAGCGATGAAGCAGGACCTCGCTCCTCAAGGTTCCAGCGCGCCGAGAATTTACAGCACCGCATTCGCGCGGAGAAGCCACTGTCATTGATCTCCGCCACCATTGAACTCGCACACGATGCATTCTGGTGTCCGACCATCCGATCAGATAGTCCGACAACCCATTGAGTTAGTCCTCGATCGGTCTGAAGCCAGCGACACGACAGCGCGGATCGCATGAATCCTTCGGGATTTTCTCGCGCGAGTCAGCGTCCTCAGTCTCTCGAGTGGGGCATCGTGTTTGCCTTGCTAAGGCACGTCCGCGCAGCGAGCCACGCCTACCAGAGGCTGCGCGGCCAAAGGGCGACAAGGAGGACTAGTGATGAAGCGCTGGAGTACTGTTGGTCCGCTTCGTGTAATGCTGGCTGCGTCGGCAATGGCCGTCGCGCTCAATGTCATCGGTTCCGGTCAGGGGCCCGGAGGCCCGCCGAGTTCGCCAGTCGATGGAACCGTCACTGAACCGACCGACGTAGCGAGCTCTCCCGAGGAGCAGGCGGCGGCGGCCGACGCAATGATGAAGTGGGTGAAGTCGAAGTTCGGAGTCGACGATCCCGCAAAGCACATCAAAGCGAAAGAAATCGTCAAGGACAACCTGGGGCAATTCAACTGCAGCGTCGATCAGGTCTCACGCGGCATCAAAGTCCGCGGCGGCCACCTGAGCGCCCCTATCAGGGACGGCGTAGTGGTCGACGAGCGGTCGCATGGTGAATACCTCGACGACGCCGACTCAGTGGACATCAATCCCAAGCTGAGCAAAAGCAAGGCGATCGCGATTGTCAGGCAGCTCGCCAAGGACGAAGTGCAGAAGCACGGCGGCGCGCCCAAACAGTCGAAGGAGAAGCCGGACAGGAATCTCCAGGTCTCGGAGGCCGCGCCTACCGACGATGCCGAGCTCGAGATCCATCCAGGTGGTGGCAAAGGCAAGCGCAAGCTCACGTACCACGTGTCAGTGAAAGAGCACGCAGCCGACGGTCCGGTCCAGATGGAAGCCTGGGTCGATCAGGATGGCAATGTGTTGGAGGCGTACAACAATGCCCAGACCGGCGTCATTGCCGGCCGCGGCTATACGTACTACCAGGGGTGGCAGGGTCTCGGGTACGGGATCAACTACTTCAACACCGACTACTGGCCGGCGTACGGCGTCTACGTGTTGAACGACAACAACCTGCGCATTGGCGCGTACGACATGTATGGCTCGACGAGCGCGACGTATCAGTCGTCGGTGTCCGGCTGCTGCGGTCCGTTTTTCGGTAACGGATTCCTCAGCAACCGGAATTCGACGAACGCTGATTCGTACCTCTCGACGGTCCAGTCGTACAGCTTCATGTACTGGGTGTTGGGGCGCAACTTCGTCGACGGTTCCGGCGGCCCGCGTGTCTACAACTCGATCGATGGACTCGGTCCGCTGATCAGCGCACGCAACCACTACGGCGTCAGCTACAACAACGCGTTCTGGGACGGCCAGAAGATCAACCTCGGCGACGGCGACGGCGTCTCGTTCCAGTCGCTCACGACGCTCGACATCATCGGCCACGAGTGGCAGCACGGCGTCACGCAGTACACCGCCGGACTCAACTACTCGAACGAATCCGGGGCGCTGAACGAAGCGTTCTCCGACATCATGGGAGCGATGGCCGAACGGTACTGGTATGGCGAGTCGGCCAACACCTGGAAGATCGGTGAGGGATCGTACACGCCGGGCACGCCAGGCGACGCGCTGCGTTACATGAACACTCCGTGGCTGGGTGGTCAGCCGTGGAACTATCCGGGCCGGTACACTGGCAGCGGCGACAATGGCGGAGTGCACATCAATTCCGGCATTGCGAACTTCGCGTTCTATCTGCTCGCCAAGGGCGGATGCGGCTATTCCTGCGTATCCCCGATCGGCGCCGACCGCGCGACCCAGATCTTCTACAGGGCGCTGCGGTACTACATGCTCCCGACCGACGGCTTCTACTGGGCGCGCTACACGACGTTGTGGGCGGCCGGCGACCTGTATGGGTACGGCAGCAACGAGTACTGGCAGACCTGGTACGCGTGGAACGCCGTGGGAGCTCCTTCGTAAACAGCGGTTCTCGGCGGTGGCGTCCGTTTCGGGACGGCGCCACCGTCGCTTTCGTTACGACTACGATCGGCTCTGCGCGTAGATCCGTTGCGCCCAGTTCAGCATCGCTTGCCGTTCGCTCTGTGTCGGCTGTCCGCGTCCCGTTCCCTGCAATGTGAGCGTGATCGTCATACCGTCGGCGCCAGATGAATCCTTCGAATCAATCGACACCGCGCCGAACGACCCCCGCCAGCGGTTGAACTGCATCGAGTCGTCGCCGGCGAGCGTCCGTGCCGGTCCGGCGCCCGGCGGCCGGCACGACGAGGTCGTGATCGCCCCGCTCGCCAGGATTTTCATCTCGTCGCAGAATCCGGCGAAGCCGCCGTCGCGGGTCCAGACGAGCACTGCGGTCGTGGAAGACGAATCGGGAGTCTGAGTGGAGCTGGGATTAGCCATGCAACCAATCATGACGAAACAGGCGCCGATCAATCGGGCGCCGCGGCTGAACCGCCCGGCCATGTTCACCTCTTCATCAGTATAGGACTCTACGTTCGCCGGGCCGGTTTGGGCTGGAGCGCTCGAGCTGCCTGGCTGCGACGCCTGGCAGTGGCGCTGCGAACGCCCGCTCCAGCCACAGCGACCGACTTTTTGGCCCATGCCGCGAGCTCATGTCCGCTCTCGAGGACCTCGATCGGTACGGACCAGTACTGCATCGTGCCGCCACGATGGGCGTAGGGCCTGAACGGTCTGGAGCCGGCGCGCTCGTAATCGGGCCGGTTGGTGTCGTCGACTTTCATGTAAAGGACGTCCGCGGCGACGATGCCGAAAAACACCCCGGCGTGATACAAACCGACACCGCCAAACATCGATTTGGGGGTGACGCCGCCGAGCGCTTGAAGCTGGTCGAGCACGAACGACCGGAATCCGTCGCTGACGCGCATCGGGATCAATCGGTCGCTCTGGTTGGCGCTGCCCGATGTTCGTCGCGCGGCTCGACCGCCCTTTGCCTTCTTCGTTTTCTTTACAATAGACACTCGATGAAATCCTTCCTGATCGTTTTCGGACTGATCGTGGCGGCAACCGCCGCCGACCGCGAGTGGCAGGTCGGCCAATGGGCACGGCCGGCGCCTGCCGCCGCCGCGCCGGCCCGAGGCGCGCGCGGCGCCACCGCCGTCCGTCCGCCGTCGTACGCTATCGAAACCGATGCGTCCCGCTTCGAGCTCCAGGATACGCATCCGCCCGCGGCTCGGAGAGTCGTGCCCGCGCGGGTCGACACACCCGTCAGGTTCGCCGTCGAAGGCGACACAGTGTATGTGGTCATCGGTGGAGACGTCGAATACGCGCTTCATCTCGTCAAGACGGTCCAGAAGGCGGCCGCGACACCTCCGGCTGCGACCTACAACGGGTTTGGCGGCGGGCATTTCATCAAGTCGGTGACCGAGGACGGCAAGTACGTGACGCTCGAGGACGGATCGGTCTGGGAGATGGACCCGCGCGGCTGGTACCTCACCGTGGAGTGGCAACCGCAGGCCGGCGCCGGCGTCCGCCGCGCGCGTCCGGAGAACGGATTCGCCTACGAGATCCAGAACCTGGACGCCGACGAGGGCGTGCTCGCAAAGCTCGTCCCTCGTCCCTGATCGATCTCCCGATCAGTCGCCCAGAAACAACCGCGCCGTTTCGTCGGCCGGCAACAGCTCCACCGATTTCAAGTCGCGCTCCGACAGGCGATAGATTTCGTTGGCCACGACGTGATTCCGTAGAAACACGAGCAGCGCTTCGCGGCTTCGGTGCCGCGCCGCCCGCCGCTCCTGGTCGTGTACCATGCTTGGCCAGCATGCAATCGCCGGGTCCTCGTCATCGTCGCCATCCGCCGACGATTGCAGGTCCGCGACATTTCGCGCTTTCCGGTCGCATTCCGCCGCTCGATCGTGATGGTGTTGAATCCGTTCATCGAGATGGCGGATCAGTTCATCTGCGGTGAGGTCGATGCGAATGCCGTCAATCACAGTTCACCTCCGTTGATGCGTCGGCGATCGAGACTGTTCGATGGCCGATTCCCCTGGATAAGCCGCTCTCGTGCAAGAACCAGGCTGAGCGGATTTCCTAAGGTTTTCGCCTGCCGCTCTGAAAAGTACGCAGCTTCTGCCGCGCCCATCGGCTGGCGACGTACGCAGGAATGTCCATCGCCCAGTAAAATCCCCTCGATGCATCGCCGCCTCATTGTCGCGTGCGTACTGATTGGGGTGGCGTGGCCGTCCTTCAAGGTCCTTCTGAAAGCGGATCCGGTAGCTGAGGCGCTTCAGGAGCCCGCAGAATTTCGTTGGGCGGGCGATCCCGAGGGCGGCGCGCCGTTTGTCGAAGCAAGCCCCACCGATCCCGACAAACTGGTCGGGTTCGACGTCGAAATCGCTGAACTTCTGGCGCGGGAGCTGAAACGGACGCCGCGATTTGTCTTCGTGCAGTTTTCATCGATCGACCAGTCCATCGCGCGTGGCGACGCCGAGATCGGCCTGAGCGGCATCGAAGACACGCCGGCACGTCGCAGCTCGCTGTCGGTCACGATTCCGTATTACGAGTTCCGCGAGGTGTTGAGCGTTCGCGACGCCGACGCGCAGCAGTACAGGACGCTGCGCGATCTCGGCGGCCGGCGCGTCGGCACGCTGGCCGGCACGATCGCCTACGAAGTCCTCCTCAACGCCGAGCGCGAGTTCGGGCTCACTGCGATCGCGTACGAAGACGACGTCCACCCGTATTCGGATCTGATCGTCGGCCGTGTCGACGCCGTGCTGCTCGACAACGTGCTCGCGGAGCGCCGCCGCAAAACCGTCCCGGGGTTCACGACACAGCCCGACAGCGTTGCGGTTGGCCATTACATCGGGGTGCTTTCGGCCGGGAACGCCGCCCTGCGCGACGCCGCGAACGAGATCCTGCGCGGCGCGATGCGCGACGGGTCGCTCGAGGCGATTTTCAGGAAGTGGAGCGTCTGGAACGACGACCAGCCTCCCTTGTACAGGCGGCTCCTCAACGGCGAGCCGGTCGCGCCGATTAGCGGCGTCGAGCTGAGCTCCGTGGCAACCACATCGCGGTGGAGCGCGACCCTGCTCTACCTGCCGGCGCTGCTGCGCTCCTCGGTGGTCACGATTGTCCTTTCCTGTTTGTCGATGGCGCTGGCTGTGGCGCTCGGCGTCCTGATTGCGAGCGGACGGGTGTACGGCAATCGCGCCGGCCGCGCGGTCCTGATCGGCTACGTCGAGTTGATGCGCGGCACGCCCGTATTGCTCCAGTTGTTCGTGCTCTATTACGGCATTGCGGCAGCCGTCCGGCTGCCGGCCTTCATCGCCGCCTTCCTCGGTCTGGCGCTGAATTATGCGGCGTACGAAAGCGAAATCTACCGTGCGTCGCTCGAAGCCGTGTCGAAGGGGCAGCTCGAAGCCGCGCGCACGCTCGGCCTGACCGAAATGCAGGTGCTGCGCCACATCCGGGGACCGCAGGCGTTCCGCCTCGCACTCGCGCCGATGACGAATGATTTCGTCGCGCTGCTGAAGGACTCGTCGCTGGTGTCGGTACTGACGGTGATGGAGCTGACCAAACAAACGCAGGTGTTCGCGACGAACCTGGGGAGCTGGGTCATTCCCGGCTCGCTGTGCGCCGCGCTGTATCTCGCGATGTCGCTGCCGCTGTCGTCGCTCGCTCGCCGTCTCGAGGAAAAATGGAAAGCGCCGACGGCATGACCGACGTCGTGGTATCCGTCCGGGAGGTTCGACTCAGCCGCGGGACCCGTCTGGTTCTCGCCGGGATGACGTTCGACGTGGCGCGTGGCGAAGTCGTGGCGCTGATGGGGCTCTCCGGTTCCGGGAAGACGACCATTCTCCGATCGATTGCCGCGCTCGAGACGTTCGAAGGCGGTTCAATCGACGTGGACCGCGTCGTGCTGCCGAGCGGTGTTTGTCCCGCGCCGGTGGCGCGCCAGCTCCGCCGCAAGGTGGGGATGGTTTTTCAGTTCCACTGTTTGTTCGATCACCTGACGGCGATCAAGAACGTCACTCTGGCGCCGGTGCTCGCGCACGGCGTGGCACCCGATGACGCCGAACGCCGCGCCCGGGAGTTGCTGAAGGTGCTCGGCGTCGAGCATCGGGCGAACGCGTTGCCGAGAGAGCTCTCGGGTGGTGAAGCGCAGCGTGTGGCAATCGCGCGCGCGCTGGCCGTGGATCCGCCGGTGCTTCTGATGGACGAGCCGAC
>Ga0114129_10011392_pt1 | contig 12666 bp, 14 predicted proteins | sample RhiMetdeltSRZDD1_FD_80071 | JGI IMG/M metagenome (GOLD analysis project Ga0114129, IMG submission 80071) | Populus rhizosphere microbial communities from Tennessee, USA - Rhizosphere MetaG P. deltoides SRZDD1 (version 2) (version 2) | ecosystem: Host-associated > Plants > Roots > Rhizosphere >...
AGCCCGGCCGGGACGCATGCCTTCGCGTTCCTGCTCGCACGCGCCATCGGTCGCGAGGGCATCCTCCACATCCGCATCGACGCAGCACCTCCGGACCAACAGGGGCGGCTCGGGACCATGTCCCGGCCGTTGGGGGCGCCCATTCTTCGGCGGAGGCCCGCCCGCAGCATCCCCCGAAGCAGGTGAGAATGCGGCCCCGGGAGGCGGGCGGCGTCAGGGCGGCGAGGGCGGCGTCTTCTCGGCCGAGGCTCGGCTGGCGCGCTTGCGCTGCTCGCGCAGGCGCTCCCGGGCCGAGCCCTTGGTCGCCTGCATCTCGACCGCCGCCACGCCGGCGGCGAGGCCCCATGGCGGCATGTTGACGTAGACCCCCTCCCAGCTTCCGGGGCTGGCCAGGAACGTCTCGTGCCACAGGCCCATCGCCTCGTCGTCGAGCGCCTCCCGCAGGTACTGCTGCCACGGCTTGCGATGGGGCAGTCGATGGTCGCGAGCCCAGGCGTCCAGGGCGTCGAACGACTCCCAGTACTGCACCGCGACCAGGGTCCGCCCGGTCCGGTACACCCGGCCGGCGAGAAAGCCACGCTCCGGGTGGGCCTCCAGGTCGCGCAGGACGCGGCGGAGCACCCGCAGACCCCAGAGGAAGCGAGGCAGCCCCTGCAGCCGGTTGAGCCGCATGCCGAACAGGAAGATCGCAAACGGCTCGTCCCGCCTGGCCATCCAGCGGCCGGCCCGCACCGCCTGCGGGCCGCTGTTCTGCTTCCTCGGGCTCATCATCCTCCGATCGAGGCGGTGGCGGTCGGCTCCTACAGCCATCCGCGCTGCTCGGCGACGCGGATCGCCTCCAGCCGGTTCCGCGCGCCGAGCTTCCCGATGGCCGAGGACAGGTAGTTCCGCACGGTTCCCTCCGACAGGAACAGACGGGCGGCGATCTCCGCCACCGAGGACCCGTCGGCCGCGGCCCCCAGGACGTCACGCTCGCGCTGGGACAACGGATCCGAGCCGGCACGAAGGGCGGCCGCCGCCAGCGCGGGGTCGATGACCTGCCTGCCGTCCAGGATGTCCCGGATGGCCTGGACGAGCGCCTCCACGGGTCCGTCCTTGACCATGAACCCGGACGCGCCGGCCTGGATCGCCCGCCGCAGGTAGCCCGGACGGGCGAAGGTGGTCAGGATCAGGATACGGCAGGCCGGCAGGGCCCGGTGCAGCTCGGCGGCCGCCGTCAGCCCGTCCATGCCGGGCAGCTCGATGTCGAGCAGCGCCACGTCCGGGCGCAGCGCCATAGCCGTCTCGACCACCCGGTCGCCCGCCGCCAGCCGGGAGACGACCTCGAGGTCGTCTTCCATCCCCAGCAGGGTCGCCAGGGCGTCCTGCACCATTCCCTGATCCTCCGCCAACAGGATCCTGATCACCCGGCTCGCCCTGCGCCCACGTCACCGGTTCGGAACGGTCGCGGCCAGCCGGAAGCCGCCGCCCGCGCGGCGGCCGGCCTCCAGGCGACCTCCCGCGACGCGCATCCGCTCGGCCAGGCCACGCAGCCCGCTCCCCGAGCCGCTGGCGGTCCCCAACAGCGGGATGGACGGCAGGCCCGACCCATCGTCGATGATCTCGACCATCGTCGCGGAGCCGTCGACGCGCACGACGATGTCGCAGTGGCGGGCGCCGCTGTGGCGGATCACGTTGGGCACGCCCTCGCGGATCGTCCATGCCAGCACCGAATCCACGGCGGCGCCGGGCGTGCCCTCCGCCCGGACCGAGGTCTCGATCCCGGCGGCGGCGAGTGCCGAACGTGCGCCCTCCAGCTCGCCGGCGAAGGTCACCTGCCGGTAGCCGGCCGCCGCCTCCCGCACCTCCGCCAGCGACCGTTGGGCGAGCGAGCCGACCTCGTCAAGCTCCCGCTCGGCCACGGCCGGGTCCCGCCGGACCATGCGGCGGGCGACCTGGCTCTTGAGCGCGATCGTCGACAGCGTGCGACCCAGCAGGTCATGCAGGTCCCGGGCGAACCGCAGCCGCTCGTCGCTCACGGCCAGCCGGGCGACCTGCTCCCGGGCCGCGCGCAGCTCGCGGATCAGCACCACCATGCGCCGGATCCAGGTCATGGCGATGCCCACCATGAACACCGTGAGCAGCAACGCCGCCGTCCTCGAGCCGTCGACCCCGGCCCCCAGGGCGGCCAGCAGCGCGGTCCCCGTGACCGCCGTAACACCGGCCGGGCCGTGCCGTTCGGGCAACGTCATGCCGGCCGCGGCGGCCACGAACAGGAACGCGCCGAGGAACTCACCCCCGAAGGCGGCGACCAGCCCGACCGCGTAGAGCGCGAGGACCGCCGGCCAGACCCACGGCCACCGTGCCCAGGAGGCGCGCTCGGTCATCACCGTCCAGGTGGCCGCCAGGTACAGCGCGGCGAATCCGGCGGCCGCCAGCGTCGCGGCCACCAGCCGGTCGGTGCCGGCACCCCGGTCGGCGAGGCCGACGATCGGGGCGACCAGCACCGCGGCCAGCCACACGCACGACCAGATCGAGATGAACGCGCGGGAGCGTCCCGGCAGCGGCCCGCCGAGGAGGAACCCCTCCCGCCCGCCGTCCGTGCTCACCATGGGTGCGATGCTACGCCCGGGTGAACGCCCGCCGGCGCCGTCCTCCTCGGCCTCTGGTCCCTGCCTGGGCCTGCTCCCACCGGAATCGCCACGCCGCGATCAGGGCTCCGGCGGCCCCCCAGGCCAGCAGGATGGCGAGGTCCGGCCAGGAGAAGGCCCAACCGGCGCTGTGCCGGCTGAAGGCGCCACCGAGCGCCCGGACGAGATGGCTGAGCGGGAAGACGTCCGCGACGTGCTGCAGCCAGTCCGGAGCCTGCTCGAGCGGCGAGAACACCCCGGAGAGCACCATCATGGGCAGGACCACCAGGTTGACGATCGGCACGGCCGAGCCTGCGGTCGGCACCACCGCACCGAGCGCCATGCCCAGCGCGCAGAACGACACCGCACCCACCAGGAAGGTGACGATCGCCGCGGGAAGCAGCCTGGGGTAGACATGGACGCCGAACGCCAGGGCCCCGACCGAGAACAGCACCACGGCGGCGGCCAACGCCAGCAGCAGCTTGTCGACGACCCGGGCGGCGATGAAGACCGGGGTCGGCAGCGGCGTGCTCCGGACCCGCTTGAGGATCCCGGCGTCGCGTTCCATGGCCATGCCGACCGTGATCCCGGTGAAGCAGGAGGTGAGGGTGGCGAAGGCGGCGATCGACGGCGTGAAGAACTGCGCGAACGCCACCTCGCCGCCGGCCACCGTCACCAGCCCGTCCGGGCCCTGGAGCAGCGCACTGAACAGCGTCAGCAGCATCAGCGGGAACACGACGGTGAAGAAGATCGCCTGGGGGCCCGCAGGGTCAGGCGCAGCTGCTCGGCGGCCCACAGCCGCAGCAGCCCGAGGTTGGATCGGCGGCTGGTCATCGAGGTTCCTCCTGGTCCGTGAGGTGCAGGTACACCGCTTCGAGGGATGGTCGGGTCACGGTGAGCTCCAGGAGCTCCATGCCCCGTCCGGCCGCCCATCCCGTGAGCAGGGCGGTGTCGCGGGTCGGGGCGCCGGTCTCCACGGTGACGAGGCGCTCCCGCTGGTCGAACGCCGCCACCGGCAGCGGCAGCTCGTCGACGCCCTCCTCCGCCGGGAGCCGGAACGTCAGGACGGCCGTGGATGGCCCGGCACCACCGATCGCATCGGGTGGACCCTCGGCCACGATCCGGCCGGCCACGATCACGGCGACGCGGTCGGCGAGGCGCTGCGCCTCGTCCATGTAGTGCGTGGTGAGCAGGATCGTCGTGCCGAGCGCCCGCAGCCTGCCGACGAGCTCCCATGCCCGCCGGCGGGCCGACGGGTCGAAGCCGGTGGTCGGCTCGTCCAGGAAGAGGAGCTCTGGATTCCCGGCAACCGCCAGTGCCAGGTCCAGCCGGCGGCGCTGCCCGCCCGACAGCGCGCCGATCCGCGCGTTGGCCGCGTCGGCCAGCCCGACCAGCTCCAGGGCCCGCCCGGAGTCCTTCCGACGCGGGTAGGCGGCCGAGTAGGTCCGGACGGCCTCGGCCACGGTCATGGTGGGACGTGTCCGCCCTCCTGGGAGACGATGCCGATCTGCTCCCGGAACCGCCGGCTGCGGGTGTCCGGGGCGAATCCCAGAACGGAGACCATGCCCGCGTCCGGTCGGCGGTGGCCCTCGAGGATCTCGATGAGCGTCGTCTTCCCGGCCCCGTTGGGTCCCAGGAGCGCGACCACCTCGCCGCGCCCGATGGTGAGGTCGACGCCGTCGAGGGCGAGCCTCTGCCCGTAGGCCTTCCGTACCCCCCGCACGAGCACCGCCGGGGCCGGCGTTCCCGTCTCCCGCCCCCTGGGGACCTCCGCCTGCGCTGGTGTCTGCGTGTCCGCCGTGCTCATTCGGCTCCTCCGTCAGTGCACCGGCCCGCCGGCCGAGTAGGCCCGGCCCCGCGTGTGCCGCATCTGGTCGATGAGTCGTTGGAATCCAGGGATGTCCGTGGAGACGCGCCGGACCAGCTCGTCCACGCGCCGGCGGCCCTGGCGCTTGCGGCGTCGATCGAAGACGGTGCGCAGCGGGACACCGACGCCAGTGCGACGAGCGCCCCGTCGAGCCGGTCCACCCTGGCGACGTCCCCGTCGTCGAGGATCCGCCGGACCTTCGTCTGCAGCCCGGCGACGGCCCCGGGATCGAGGGCCACCAGGCGCCGGCCCCGCCGCGCCAGGGCGCCGGTCCGGACGAGCTGGTCCTCAACCGCCTCCAGGGTCGCCTTGCTCTCGTGAAGCAGCGCCCGCCAGTCGCGTGGGTTGCCGTCCCGCACCTCCTGGAGGAGCTGTTCCAGCACCTCGTCGCCCAGGTGGCGACCCTCCCGGGCGACCACGGCCGTGCCCGTGTCACGCAACCCGCCGTCGGCGAGCAGTTGCGCGAGGGCCGCTCCCTGGACCACATAGTCCAGCCACGCCCTCTCGGTCAGCTGCTCCTTTGGCAGGTCATAGGCCAGCAGGTATGCCTTGCCCGGCAAGCTTGTCCCAAGGTTCATCTGATCCCCCGGTCCGAGAGCCCGACTGCTCCAGCGACCGTAGGACCGCGGCCACGCAGCCGGTAGTCGCGGTTGTCAGGGCCTGACCGTGACAGATGTCACGTGGCTCCTGGTCGAGGACCTAGCCCGACCGGACGGTGGTCGGGTCGCCGGGCAGGACCCGGTCGAGCTGGGCGCGGGAGCTGATGTCCAGCTTGGTGAACACCTTGTGCAGGTGGTACTGGACCGTGCGGGCGCTGATGAACAGCCGGGCGCCGATCTCCGGGTTCGACAGCCCCTCGCGGGCCAGCCGGGCGATCACGGCCTCCTGGGCGGTCAGCGCATCGCGGGTCTCGACGGTGCGCTTGCGGGCGGTCTCGCCGGTGGCCAGCAGCTCGGCGCGGGCCCGCTCGGCGAAGGCCTCCATGCCGATCCCGCCGAACAGGTCGTGGGCGGTCCGCAGCTGCGCGCGCGCGTCGCCTCGGCGGCCCTCGCGGCGCAGCCATTCGCCGTAGAGGAGATGGGCGCGGGCGAGCTCCGGGCGCAGCCGGGTCCGGCGCAGCCGATCGATCGCTTCGCGGTACAGGTCGTCGGCGGCGGTGCCGTCGCGCAGCAGCGCCCGGCAGCGGGCCTCGATGCCGAGCGCGACGTCGGTGCCGGCCGGCTGGGTCGTCGCCGCGAGCCGTGCCAGCGCATCGCGGGCGAGGTCGGCGGCTCCTTGGCGTGCGGCCGCCTCGACCAGCTCGGGCAGCGCCCACATCGAGTCGTACAGCTGGAAGGGATACGAGCTGGCCTGCCGGGCTGCGGCGGCGGCCTCGTCGTAGCGGCCGAGGCCGTTGTAGAGGACGGCGGCCGCCCGGTGCGCATACGTCGCGGCGATCTCCTGCCCGGCGGCCGCGGCCTGCTCGATCGTCTCCGCGATGAGCGCCGATGCCTCGGCTTCCCTCCCCTGTCGGGCCAGGAGGCTCAGCGCGGCAAACGGCGCCATCGGGCTCCCGGTCACTGCCGCGACGCTGTCGGCCTCCGCGATCAGCGAGGCGGCGCCCGCGAAGTCGCCGCTCCAGACGGTGCAGACGCCCAGAACGGCGAGGGGGACCGGTAGCTGCGCGAGCGCGCCGGTGTCGCGGAGGAGCTGGACCGTCCGGGCGGCGATCGCGACCATGCCCTCGAAGTCCCACACGGCGGCGCTCGCGGCCGTGGCCATCCAGCCCCACCGCAGGACGTCGTCCGCCGTGATGTCGGCGAGCGCCGCCGCTGCCCGCCGCAACGTCGGAGTCGCGGCGGCACTTGCCTCGGTGATCAGCAGGGCCAGGCCGTCGAGCAGCAGGTCGAGAGGGCGCGGGTCACCCGTCGGCGGCGGGAGGGCGCGGGCGGCGCGGCAGATCTCCGGCAGGCCATCCGCCCCGGTGAGGACGGCCGCGCCCCAGGCGTTCAGGTAGGTCTCGCGGGCGAGCTCCAGGTCGAACGGTTCGAGGCGTCGCGCGGCCTTCAGCAGCAGCGGGGGAGCGTCGCTGCCAAGACCCGAGGCGAAGGCGACCTGGGCCCGCAGCAGGTCGACCCGGGCGCGTTGGAAGTCGTCCAGGCGGCCGGCCTGGGCGGTGGCCACCAGCCCGAGCGCGGCGTCGAAGCCACCGGCCTGGAAGCTGGCCTGGGCCGCGGCCAGCGCCCGCTCGGTCCGCCGCCCCGGGTCCAGGGTCAGCGCCACCGCCCGCTCCAGGAACGCGGCGGCCGCGGCCAGGCCCCCCCGTGCCTGGGCCCGGCCGGCCGACCGCTCCAGCTCGGCCGCCACCGCCTCGTCGGGCCCGGGCGCGGCCTGGGCCCAGTGCCAGGCCCGACGGTCGGGATCAAGCGCCGGGTCGGTGGCCTCGGCCAGGGCCCGGTGCACCGCCTGGCGCTGCGGCAACGACGCCGACCGGTAGGCCGCCGACCGCACCAGCGGATGCCGGAACCGGACCCGGGCGCCCACCTCCACCAGGCCGGCCTCGGCCGCCGGGGTCGCGGCCTGGGCGCCGAGCCCCAGCCGCTCGGCGGCCCGCCACAACAGCACCGGGTCCCCGACCGGCTCGGCCGCCGCCACCTGCAGCAACGAACGGCTCTGCTCGGGCAGCGCCTCCAGCCGCCGCCGGAAGCTGGCCTCGATCCGCCCCGACAGCGCCAGCACATCGGGCAGGGCGAAGCCACCGGCCAGCTCGGCCGGCGGGACCCCCCGGGGCAGCTCCACCAGGGCCAGCGGGTTGCCCGCGGCCTCGGCCACCAGCCGGTCCCGGACCTGGGCGTCCAGCGGCCCGGTGAGCACCGCGTCCAGCAGCGCCCGGGCATCGCCCTCCCCGAGGCCCTCCACCGCCAGCTCGGGCAGCCCGGCCAGCTCCTCACCCGGCACCCAGGCCGCGACCACCAGCCCGACCGACTCGGCTTCCAGGCGCCGGGCCGCGAACCCAAGGACCCGGGCCGAGGCCCGATCCAGCCACTGCGCGTCGTCGACCAGGCACACCAGGGGGTGCTCCTCGGCCACCTCGGCCAGCAACCCCAGCACCCCCAGCCCGACCAGGAACCGGTCCGGTGGCACCCCGGAGCCAAGCCCAAACGCGGTCCGCAACGCCTCACCCTGCGGGCCCGGGAGCCGCGGGAGGCGATCCAGCATCGGCGCCAGCAGCTGATGCAGCCCGGCGAAGGCCAGCTCCATCTCCGACTCGACCCCCACAGCGCGGGCCACCCGGCAGCCCGAGGCGTGCTCGGCCAGGTAGTCCAGCAGGGCCGTCTTGCCCACCCCGGGCTCCCCGTGGACCACCAGGGCCCGACCCGCACCGGCCCGAACCGCCTCCAGGAGCCGATCCAGCAGGTCGCATTCGCGGCGCCGACCCCGCAGCGGCGCGGGGTGTCGCCGCTGGCCGGAGGAGCGCCATCGGCCCCCCACCGACACTAGGCCGTCGCCCCCATGAAGCCGGCACCCGACCCCCGACCCGGCGCCAGCCGCGCGGCCGGCCCGATCGGCGGGTCCACGGACCGTCTGAGAGCGCGCATGAGCAGGCAGCCGTTCGCCACGCCAACCTCCAACCAGGAAATGCTCAACCCCATCTACTCTAGGCCGCCCGCAAGTCGGACACGACCCGGCCGAGGGCAGACCGCTTCAGGCCTCCCTGCTGATGGTCCGCGGTCGCGCGTGGCCGAGCAGCCAGACCGCCGCGGCGAGGATCCACAGCGACTGCGAGCCGACCACCACGAGGGTGAGGAGTGGAGCAATGTACAGGCCGCTCAGCCCGACCACGGCGAAGGCGGCGCCGAGGAGCAGGGCGAGGTGGCCGAACAGGCGGGGGAGCACGTCGGCGCCGAGCAGGACGGCACCGAGGGAGAGGTAGACGAGCGGCGCCGGCGCCACCGGGAAGACGTGAACGAACACGGTCATGACGTCGTAGCTGGAGAGCGCCGCCGTGGGGTGGCCGTTGGCGGCGGCCTGGGCCCAGTCGATCGTGAACGCTCCCTCGATCACCGAGACCGCCAGCAGCGTGGCCGCCCCGACAACGGTGAGCAGGCCGGAGAGGCGCCTCACACCACCGGCCAGTTGCACCAGGGCGATGAAGAACACCACGCACAACAGCGTGCCGGTGGCCTGCAGCCACGCACCGAGGAACAGGATGCCGTGGTCGTGCATGCCGGCGTCGGCCACCTGGGTCGCGCCGGCGTTCAGCGGCGGCAGCGGTGGCGCCGCGCCGAAGTAGATGCCGAGGGCGATGACGCCGACGAGGCCGCAGGCGGCCGCCCCGACCCGGATCGATGCGTCCGGGGCCGCCTTCCAGGTCGTTGCCACTTGCGCTAGCATCACAAGTAACTTATAGTTCGGATTACTAAAATGTCAAGTGATATGACCGGGCCACGCGAGGAGCAGGTGCTGGCGGCGCTCCGGGCGCTGAGCACCGAGATCGATCTCCTCGACCACGTCGCGGCGGACCGGTACGGCCTCAACCCCACCGACATGCGCAGCCTCGACGTCGTCGGGCAGCTCGGGCCGCTGTCGCCGACGGAGCTGGCGCGCCGGGTCGGGCTCACGACCGGAGGCATCACGACGGTCATCGACCGCCTGGAACGGGCCGGGTACGTGCGCCGGGTCGCCGACCCGCGGGACCGGCGCCGACTGCTCATCGAACCGACGGCCAGGACCGCCGAGCGCGACCGCGAAGTGTTCGGCGAGCTCGCCCGGATGACGCTGGAGAGCCTCGAGGGATACAGCTCGACCGAGCTGGCCGTCATCCAGCACTTCCTGGAACGGACCCGTGAGATCACCGCCCGCCACGCCGGGGAGCTCGCGCAGGCTGCGGCGGCGACCGGCCGACAGTCCCGGCCAAGGTCCGGGGGCCGGTGAGCGCGGGCGCTCCCGCCGCGTCCATCCTGGCCCCGCGTCGGCTGCTCGGCCGGCCGGGTCCACCGATCGGTGGATGCGGGGCGCCGATCGGCGGACCCGGCGCGCCACCGGACGGGGCGGCGATGCCAGCCGAGGGGTCGATCCGACGCACCCTGGCCCCGGCGCATCCTCGGGTCATCGGACGTGACGACCAAGGAGGCGACCCGGCATGCCGGTCATCGAGGTGGAACACCTGCACAAGCAGTACCGCGACCAGGTCGCGGTGGACGACCTGTCCTTCGCCGTGGAGCGTGGCGAGATCTTCGGGATCCTCGGGCCCAACGGGGCCGGGAAGACCACCACGGTGGAGATCATCGAGGGCCTGCGCACCCCGGACGGCGGCACCGTCCGGGTGCTCGGCCTGGACCCCCAGCGGGACCGGGCCGAGCTGCGGCGGCGGGTCGGGGCCCAGCTCCAGAAGAGCGAGCTGCCCGAGAAGCTGAAGGTCCGGGAGGCCATGGAGCTCTACGGCTCCTTCTACGACCGGCCCGCGGACCGGGAGCGGCTGCTGGATGACCTGGGGCTGGCCGACAAGCGGGACAGCCGGTACGGCAAGCTGTCGGGCGGCCAGAAGCAGCGCCTGTCCATCGCGCTGGCCCTGGTCGGGAACCCCGAGCTGGCCATCCTGGACGAGCTCACCACCGGCCTGGACCCGAACGCGCGCCGCGACACCTGGGAGCTGATCGAGCAGATCAGAGACCGGGGCGTCACCGTGGTGCTGGTCACCCACTCCATGGATGAGGCGGAACGGCTGGCCGACCGGGTGGCCCTGATCGACGGTGGCCGGCTGGTCGCCATCGACAGCCCGGCCGGCCTGGTGTCCAGGATCGACGCCGAACAGCACATCCGCTTCCGGCCGTCCGGGCCGCTGGAGGACCGGCTGCTCACCGACCTGCCGGAGGTGCTCGAGGTGACCCGCAGGGGCTCCTGGGTCTTCGTGACCGGCACCGGCGACCTGCTCCAGGCCGTCACCGCCGTCCTGGCCCGCAACCACATCGTCGCCGCCGAGCTCCGGACCGAGCAGGCCAGCCTGGACGACGCCTTCGTCGCGCTGACCGGCCGCCGGCTGGGCAGCTGACCCGGCAAGACAATCCTGAGAGGAGCAGCCCCAATGAGCAGGCTCGCCAAGCTGACCCTCACCGAGGCCAAGCTGTTCTGGCGCGACCCGACCGGGTGGTTCTTCGCCCTTGCCTTCCCGCCGCTGCTGCTGCTGATCCTGGGCAGCGTCCCCGCCTTCCGCGAGCCGGACGCCGAGCTCGGCGGGCTGCGCGTGATCGACCTGTACGTGCCCATCCTCGTCGGCTTCGTGCTGGCCATGCTGGCCATCAGCGTGCTCCCGAGCTACCTGGCCACCTACCGGGAGAAGGGCATCCTGCGCCGGCTGTCCGTGACCCCGGTGCGGCCGTCCAGGCTGCTCCAGGCCCAGCTGGCCATGGGTCTCCTGATGGCCCTCGGCGCCGTGACCCTGCTGATCGGCGTCGGCGCCGTGGTCTTCGGCACCGCCCTGCCCGAGCAGTTCCTCGGGTTCCTGGTCGCCTTCGTCCTGGCCGCCGCGGCCCTCTACGCGGTCGGCCTGCTGATCGCGGCGGTCGCGCCCAGCGGCAAGGCGGCCGCGGGCATCGGCACCGTGCTGTGGTTCCCGATCATGTTCTTCGCCGGCCTGTGGGTGCCGAGGGAGGCCCTGCCCGACGCCTTGAACCGTATCGGCGACTTCACCCCGCTCGGGGCCGGCGTCCAGGCGATGCAGGATGCCTGGAACGGGGCCTGGCCGGACCCGCTGCACCTGGCGGTGATGGCGGTGTTCGCGATCGGCGCTAGCCTTGCTGCAGCCAGACTCTTCCGCTGGGAGTGAGGGTCCCGTAATGGCTGAACCGGGCTCACCGAACCGCGCCGGCACCTGGGAGCGATCCCTCGAGCGGACCGTCGAGGTGCTGCCGTTCGCCCTGCTGGCCTTCTCGACGGTGGTGAGCCTGGCCCAGCCGGACCAGGGCTGGGACGACCGGCTGGTCACCCTGGCCCTGGTCGCCCTCGCCGCCGCGTGGGTGCTCGCCATGTTCACCCTGCGGCCCCGGCGGTGGCGGTCCCGGACCGGCCCGATGGTGGTCTACTACCTCGGGCTGCTGACCCTGGCCACGGTGCTCACGGCCCGCTCCTGGCCGTTCGTGGCCTTCGCGGTCACCGGGCTGGTGGTGGCCTTCATCGTGCTCCCGACGGTCCCCGCCTTCCTCGGGGTGTTCGCCACCTCGGTGATCATCTACACGGCGCCGGGCGGGTTCCCCGAGCCCACCGTGGCCGCGGTCTCCGGCTGGGCCTTCATCATCGTGCTCCAGACGGCCCTGAGCGGGTTCTTCAGCTTCATCGGGATGAAGCTGATGGAGGAGGACCGGCAACGTCGGGTGCTGCTGGACCGACTCGAGGCCGCCCGGGAGGAGAACGCCGGGCTGCACGCCCAGCTGCTGACCCAGGCTCGCGAGGCGGGCGTGCTCGACGAGCGGCAGCGCATGGCCAGGGAGATGCACGACACCCTGGCCCAGGGGCTCACCGGCATCATCACCCAGCTGGAGGCCACCGAACGGGCCTCCGGGCGTCCCGAGCAGTGGCGCCGCCACCTGGACCAGGCCCGCGCCCTGGCCAGGACCAGCCTCAGCGAGGCACGCCGGTCGGTTCAGGCCCTGCAGCCCGAGCCGCTGGAGGCGGCCAAGCTGCCCGAGGCGCTGGGCGAGATGGCCAGGCGCTGGTCGGAGACCTCCACGGTGGAGTTGAGCTTCGCGACCACCGGGGAGCCGCGGCCGCTGCTCGCCGAGCTGGAGATGACCCTGTTCCGGGTGGCCCAGGAGGCACTGGCCAACGTGGCCAAGCACGCCGAGGCGTCCAAGGTCGGGCTGACGCTGTCCTACACCGACCAGGCGGTCCTGCTGGACGTGCGCGACGACGGGGTCGGCTTCCTCGGCCGCCCGACCGGCGGCAACGGGCGTCCCGGCGACGGCCAGGGGTTCGGGCTGGAAGGGATGCGCCAACGGCTGCGACGGGTCGCCGGCAGCCTCGAGATCGAGAGCGCACCCGGCGACGGCACCGCCATCAGCGCCAGGGTGCCGGCGATCCCCGCCGAGGGCGGCCGATGACCGGCTCGGCCGGGCCGATCAGGCTGCTGATCGTCGACGACCACCCGGTGGTCCGCGACGGGCTGCGCGGGCTGTTCGCCGACGACCCCGACTTCCAGGTCGTCGGCGAGGCCGC
>Ga0114129_10011393_pt1 | contig 12666 bp, 8 predicted proteins | sample RhiMetdeltSRZDD1_FD_80071 | JGI IMG/M metagenome (GOLD analysis project Ga0114129, IMG submission 80071) | Populus rhizosphere microbial communities from Tennessee, USA - Rhizosphere MetaG P. deltoides SRZDD1 (version 2) (version 2) | ecosystem: Host-associated > Plants > Roots > Rhizosphere >...
AACGTGGATACAACGGATCCGTTGACTAACAAGCTCAGCTCGCGCGACACGGGAGAGCTGAGGATCGAGACGCTGCAACTTGCCGATGAAATGAAGCGGTTCGAGGCCGGAAGCGACCGGGAATTCGTCAAGTCGCTCGCCGGCGAAACGTTACCAAGCGTTGAATCGGAAGCCGAGAAGGACGAAGTGCTCGACAAGCAGAGCTCGGAGCTGATGGAGCACAACCTGCGCACGTGGCGGACTTATCGCGAGCACTTCTATCGCCCTGCGCGCGCGTTTCGCGACGAGCTGAGACGCAGACTGGGGATTAGAAACGTGAATGGCGAGCCACGCATTCCGGCGCTCGACAGGGCAGTACTGGCTGGTGCGAGACCAATCGCGCAGGCAGCGGACTATCTGGCGGGCCTTGCGCGGAGACTGCGCTAGTTAGCTAGCCAGCTTCTTCGGGTCGATCGGTTCGATTGGTTCGATCGCCTCGGGATCCAGCGGCTCGATTGGATCGATCGGTACGATTTTGTCTTCCTTGTCTTCGTCCAGCTCGAGCTGAATCTGCGACAGAGCATCGGGCGAGATGCTATGAGTAGCGCTGATGTTGAATTTGCGGCGCAGGTACTCCTCGAAACTGATCCACTCGCCCTCGTATTCGACTGACCGGCTCCACGCGCAGAGGGTAACCAGATTGCGGTAGTGCTCGGCGCCGCGCGCGAGCACCAGAAGCGCGACGAACATGATCGCAAGTCCACCGGTCAGCGCCAGCGACACCATGTCACCCTCGCGCAGCTCAGAGACGAGATCCTTCTGACGTGAGCGCAGAATCTTGGCTTCCTCGTCTGTCATTGATCGCAGGCTCGAGCGAATCGCCGTCATCACGCTGTCGCTGTGCGGCGTGCGCACGACGCCGAGCGCTTCGTCTCGCTTGCCGCTGCGGGCAAGCTTAATAGTCGAATCGAGCTCGGCAATCTTTCGGCGCGACAAGGATTCGATGATCAGCAGCCGTCGTAGCTGGGCGGAGTTATCCGCCACCAGTTGTCTCAGATTGAAGAGACGGGCGCGGACGTCCCCGGCCGCTTCGCCGAATTGCCTCAGGTAGCCCGCATCCTGGGTCAGCACATATCCACGGGACCCTGATTCAGCCTCGCTCATGCGGGCTTCTACGGTGGTAAGCTCACGCTGGACTTCGAGCGTGTGGCTGACCCACTCGAACGACTCGACCGCGGCAGATCCGCCCTTCCACTCCAGGACGAGCAGGATGCAAAGCACGAGTGCCGTTGACGCCAGTCCGAACGAAATAAGGATTGGGCGGCTATGTGGAATCTTCATATTTGTGAACTGGCGGCGCAGTAAATCGTGGCATTTATAGGACGATTCAGGGCAGTCCAGGATAGCCCGCCGATGGGTGTCAGACGATATTTTCCTCACGTGCCAAGCCCAGCCCCGACGAGACAAGAGGATCTACCCCTCCACGAGGACGTCCGCTGGCTTGCCGCGACGTTGGGGAGGGTAATCCGCCGTCTCGAAGGCGATGGGGCGTTTGCCATTGTCGAGCGATTGCGCGTCGCAACGCGAGCGCGCCGTCACAACAAAGTGGGCGCGCTCACCCTCGATGAAATCCTCCGCCAGATCGACGAACTGACAGTCGACCAGTGTGCGGTGGCGGCGCGCGCGTTTACCCTGTTCTTCCTGCTTATCAATACCGCCGAGCAAACGCACCGCGTGCGGCGGCGCAACGCGTATTTGGGGAAGACGAGCGCGGATCCACAGCCCGCATCCGCGCGCTGGACGATGAAACAGCTGCGAAGCGCAGGCGCCAGCGGCGACGACATCGAACTGGCAATGATGCGGCTGGACATACGTCCAGTTCTGACTGCACATCCCACCGAGTCGACGCGCAGAACCTTGCTCGGCCTACAGGCACGGGTTGCCTCGGGTTTACTCGCCCGCGAAGCGGCGCCGGCAGACGAAGTGCGATTGATCGAGCAATCGCTCGAAGGTGAGGTCGAGCTGCTTTGGCTGACCAGCGAAGTGCGTCAGGACCGGCCGACGGTGCTGGATGAAGTAAGCACAGCTCTCTGGTATCTGGAGACACGACTGTTAGAGGCTGGCGAGTATATGCATTCGACGCTGGCACTCGCCTTCGAGGAGGAATTCGCGCGCACCGCCGATTCCTTCAGACTTTCAGTCCCTCTCCGATTCGGTACCTGGGTTGGTGGTGATCGCGACGGCAATCCTTATGTCACTCCGGAGATCACAATTGCAACGGCGAGGCGCGCCAGCTACGTAATCCTCGCCCGCTATGCCGCGGCAATCGATGACCTTACGCGAAAACTGTCGTTGGCGTCGTCGATCGCGAAGCCGCCGGAGGCGCTGATAAAGTCGCTCCCCGTCGATCGGAAGCTGTTGCCACTGGTCTGGAAAAAGAATCGACGTCGTAATGAAGACGAGCCAATGCGACTCAAACTCAGCTTCATCGAGGGTCGTCTGGAGGCAACGCGGCGGTTGGTCGCCTCGCGCGACGCAGGGCGGCCGCGTCGCGAGCCGGCTGCGTATCCGAACGTCGAAGCGTTCGAAGCGGATCTGCTGCTGATTCGCGACGCGTTGCTCAGCGCAGGTGCCGAGCAGGCGTGCAGAACTGCATTCGATCCGTTGCTGGCGGCCGTTCGCGCGCACGGCTTTCACGGACTGATGATGGACGTTCGCGATCATGCAGACGTGCACGCTGCTGCCATAGCGGAACTCATTCCCGCTGGCAGGCCGGGATCAGAAACCGCAAAGCTGCGCAAGGCGTTGTCTGGCGGTGCGAAATCGCTCGTTCGCAACCGGAAGTTGTCGGCAGACACCAAACGCGTCGTCGATACCTTCCGCGCGGTTCAAACGATTCAGAACGAGGCGGGCGAGGCAGCGGCTTGCACCTACATCGTTTCGATGACGCGATCAGTCGACGATTTATTAAAGGTGCTCGTCCTCGCCCGAGAGGCGGGACTGGTCGATCTTGCGCGAAAGAAGCCGATGTCGCGTCTCAATGTGGTGCCGCTATTCGAGACGCTCGACGATCTCGAGCATGCGCCGGACATCATGCGCACGCTGCTGGCGGATCCGCTTTACGGGAAGCAGTTGGCGGCACGCGGCAGCAAGCAGGAAGTGATGATTGGCTACTCGGATTCCAGTAAAGATGCGGGCATGATTGCGTCTTCGTGGGCGCTCTACCGCGCGCAGGAAGCGCTGGCCGATGTGTTCGACGAGGCCGGAGTTGAGCTCACGCTTTTTCACGGACGCGGAGGCAGCGTTGGGCGCGGTGGCGGCTCTCCCGTCTATCGGGCGCTGGCGGCACTTCCCCCTGGGACAACTCGCGGCCGCATCAAAATCACCGAGCAGGGCGAGATAATCTCACAGCAGTTCGGATTGCTGCCTGTCGCCGAGCGCACCCTGGAGGTGACCGCGGCAGGAGTGCTGCTCCACGAGTTCACCGACTGGCGGAAGACCGCCGGCATCAAGGAAGTCGAAGATTTTCGTCAGGTGATGGACCGGATCGCCGAGCGCTCGCGAGGAGTCTATCACGAGCTGGTTTATGAGAACGACGAGCTGTTTCAGCTCTTTCGCATGGCGACGCCGATCGATGAGCTTGCGAACGCACGCTTCGGCTCTCGACCAGCGTACCGGCCTGGCGCCAAAGCGGGTATCGAAGGGATTCGGGCCATTCCGTGGGGGTTTGGCTGGACTCAGATCCGTTTGATGCTCACCGGCTGGCTTGGCGTCGGTACCGCGCTGGGCGAAGAGGTGGCAACCCGCGCCGGGCTGCGCCGTCTGCAGCGCATGGCCTCGGCGTGGCCGTTCGTGGATGACATGCTGGGCAAGGTCGAGATGGTTTGCGCCAAGACCGACGTCGACATCGCTCGCGCGTACATTCGTCACCTCGGCGCCGACCTGAACCTCGCCGACAAGCTCATCGACGAGTATCAACGGGCAGTCGAAGCATTGCTTCTGATTCGCGGCCATCGCCAATTGCTCGACGACATTCCGGTGCTGCAGTCCGCCATCGCGCTGCGAAATCCTTATGTCGATCCTCTGTCCCTGCTGCAGATATCCCTTTTGCGACGCAAGCGGACTGGCGTTGCCGGCAATAAGAGCGAACGCGAGGCAATCGACAATGCGCTGTCGACAACGTTGAGCGGGATAGCTCAAGGACTGCGCAACACGGGGTGATTTCGAGTTCTGTCTCGTTGCCTACTGGATAGGACAACTGCCTGCTGGGCGCTGACCGCTTCTATCGCTGACCGCTTACCGCTGCAATCAACCATACAGACCTTCTTGGATGCTTGGTAAAAACAGTGCGGTTCCTTTCACACAAGTGAGATCTGTCTGGTCGTAGGCAGCGGTCAGCGCTCAGCGTGCTGCGGTCAGCGCCCAGCATGCAGTTGTCTTATTCTGTAAGTAGCGAGAACGAACCGTCGCCTCGTAGACAGGTTTTCGTTCTTGAGTCTGCCTGTACAAGCTGCTATATGAAGAGCGTGATGCGGAACCACAGGTAGGGACACGCGTGGAGCATTCGCCCGAAGTGACGAGCGTCACAGCCGAGACCCGTCCGACAAAATCGGCCGCTGATTCGTCCAGCGAAATCGCTCGGCTGCGTGACGAGCTCGATCGCGTAAGAACACGCGCGACCAAGCTGCTCGATCTTACCACCTCACTCTCGGAGGCACGCTCCGTCGACGATGTTGCGCGCGTCGTGCTGAGCAAGGGGCTGTCTGTCGTTGAAGCTGCGCGCGGGGTGCTGCTCTCCATCGACGGCGACAAGCTCAAGGTTCTCGGCACCAGCGGCTTCAGTCCCGATCTGATCGCCTACCTGCAGACCATCACCCTCGAGACCGACATCCCGATCGTAGATGCGCTGCGCACAGGTGAGATGATCTCGCTGGAATCAGGCATTGAGTTTCAGCGACGCTACGGGGGCACCTACGCCGGCTTCGCCGAGCTCGCCGACATGCAGACGTATCTCGCAACACCGCTGGTGCATGCCGGCGAGACCGTCGGCGCCATCACATTGCACTTCAAGGAAGCCGGCGCTCTCGGCGCCTCTGATCGCACTTTCACCCTACTGCTCGCGCAGGCGGCCGCTACTGCGCTGCACCGTGCGCGCAGTTACGACAACGAGCAGGAAAAGCGCAGGCGCGCCGAGCTGATGTCGCAGGCGCGCGCGGAAGTACTTGGCATCGTTGCCCACGATCTCAGAAACCCGCTCAGTCTGATCGTGACTACCACCGAGCTGCTGGAAGAAGATCTCGAGCCGGAACGCCGCCAGCAGATTCTCGACATCGCCAAGCGGGCCGGTAAGCAGATGAACAGGTTGATCGGCGATCTGCTCGATACCGCGCAGATGCAGTCCGGCAAACTGTCGCTTGACGTCGAGGAGCTCTCGGCCTCGAGCATTCTCCGTCAGGCAGACGAGACACTTCGACCGCGCGCCGAGAGCCGCCATGTATTGCTCACCACGATCCTTCCCGACGAAGACCTTTTCGTGCGCGCGGACGCATTGCGCGTTCAGCAGGTGCTCGGCAATCTGGTCGGCAACGCGGTCAAGTTCACACCGGCGGATGGTTACGTAACGGTTCGCGCGGTTGGTCTCGAAAACGATGTCGCCTTCCACGTCACCGATTCGGGACCGGGGATCGCACCGGAGGCAATACCACATCTGTTCGAGCGGTTTTGGCAGGTGCGGAGCGACAAGCGCGGAGTTGGGCTCGGACTTCCGATCGCAAAGGGAATTGTCGAGGCACACGGCGGGCGCATCTGGTGCGAGAGCACCGTCGGCGCCGGCAGCACGTTTTCGTTCACGCTGCCTCGCGTGCAACCATCCACCGCGGGCTGACTACTCGATTTTCAGCTTCTTGAGCTTGGGATCGATCCGCGGATAGCGCAGCTTCAATCGATCCATCGTGTCGGCGATCGTGCGCGCGATCAGCAGGTTGCGCGCGTCCTCGTCGTCGGCCGGCACGATATGCCACCTCGCCCACCTCGAGCTGCAGTTGGCGATCATGTCGTGATACGCGGCGGTGTATTCATCCCATAACGCGCGGTCTTCCAGATCCCCCTCGCGAAACTTCCAATTCTTCTTTGGATTCTCCAAACGCTCGATGAGCCGTTTTTTCTGCTCGTCGCGGGAGATGTGCAGAAAGAACTTGAGGATGATCACCGAATTCTCGGTCAGCGTCTTCTCGAAATCGTTGATTTCGTCGTAGCGCTTCCGCACCGTCTCGTCTGAAATCTCCTTGCGAACGCGGGGGACGATGACATCCTCATAGTGCGAGCGGTTGAAGATGCCGATCATGCGGCGGGCGGGGACGCGCTGCTCGATGCGCCAAAGAAAGTCGTGGTCGCGCTCGATGTCGGTGGGCGCCTTGAAGCTGGTCACCTCGCAACCCATCGGATTGACGCTTCGGAACACGTGCTTGACGGTGCCGTCCTTCCCGGACGCGTCCCGTCCCTGAAGCACGACGAGGAGGGCGAAGCGCGCGTCCGCGTAAAAGACGTCCTGCAGTCCCTGGATCCTCTTGCGCTGCTCTTTCACCGCTTTTTTGAGACGCTGCCCCTTGCTTAGCGCGCGGGGCCGCTTCGCATCGCGGTCGCGCAGGGCGATTTGACGGGCCTGCAGTACGGGTCGAAGTCTGGTTCGCTGGTCGGCCATTTCTGTCGGATCCTCTGAAGAACAACTGTTTCGCAAACGACGCGCCGCTAATAGCTTATGGCGCGCTTCCGATCTTTGGCTACTATGGAATAGCCAACCGAAACGAAGGAGTTTTCCATGACTACCACCGCCACACCCACCAACACTGCCGCCGTCGCTGAGGAGCTCGTCTCCTTTTGCCGCGCGGGGCGCAACCTCGACGCCATCCGGACTCTCTATTCGCCCGACATCGTGAGTATCGAATCCATGGGCAACGAACAGATGCCGCGCGAAATGAAGGGAATTGATGCGATCAGGCAAAAGAACGAATGGTGGTCCGCCAACAACACCGTTCACTCCGCTGCCATTGAAGGACCGTTCATCGGCGACGGAGACAAGTTCGCCGTCTATTACAACTACGATGTGACGGCTAAGCAGACGGGGAAGCGAAATGCGATGGAAGAGATGGCGCTCTACACAGTGAAGGATGGCAAAGTAGTGCGCGAACAATTCTTCTATAGAACCTCGCCCTGATTCGAAGCCCTCGCGCGGGTACGCCCGCACTGACGGATCTGGCGTCAAACGCAGCAGCGGCGTCGGTCGCGACCGACGCCGCTTTGCATACGCGTGCGCCGACGCCATCGCAAACGGCTGCGATTGAAGCTGTCACGGGGCCAACACTGGTGCTCGCCGGCCCCGGAGCCGGCAAAACCTATTGCCTGATCGAGCGTGTACGGTACCTGATCGAGAGCGTAGGGATCGATCCCGGTCGAATATGCGTGTTCACGTTTACCAACAAAGCGGCAGGAGAAATTGCCGACCGGCTGACGGGGCTCGGAGGCGACATTGACCGGGTCAAACGCGGGACCATTCACTCGTTCTGCGCCGAGCTGCTGCGCGAGTTCGGTGAGGAAGTAGGGCTCCAGCCGGGTTTCAACATTGCCGACGACAAGTATCAGGAATCGGTGCTGCGAAAGCTGCGTGTGCCGACGAAGAAACGAAAAGGCCTGCTAACCCGTTTCGCGCGATATCGGTTTTGCGGAACAACCCTCGGCTACGTTGATCGCAGAATCTACGACGCCTATCAGCGGCTGACGCTCGATCGCAACGTCGCGGACTTCGATACGCTGATTCTAAAGGCCGCACAGCTATTTCGTATCGACTCCATCGCCGAGCAGGTGCGCGCGCGCTGGGACGAGGTTCTGATCGATGAGTTCCAGGATCTCAATCAGATTCAGTACGCGATTGTGCGGCGTCTGGCGCTGGAGCATCGCCACCTCTTTGCAGTCGGCGACGACGAACAGTCCGTGTATTCCTGGGCCGGGGCGGACCCGCGTGTCTTCAACAGCTTCCAGGAAGATTTCGTCCCGGTGCAAGTCGTACATCTCGAAGACAACCATCGTTGCCCGCAAGCGGTCCTGGACCCAGCTCGCAAGCTGATCTCCTTCAACACTGCGCTCTTCGCCAACCGGGCTCCTCAGCGCTCAACGCGCGAATCGCGTTTTCCGATTTCAGCGTTGTCTTTTGCCGACGAAGAAGCGGAGACAGGCTGGCTGCTCCAGGACCTGCGCCGCGATCGGCTGGAGCACGACGGACAGCTCCAATGGGGCGATGTTGGAGTCATCTACAGAAAGCACAAAATCGGAGCTGTGCTTGAATCTGCGTTTCTCAATGCGGGAATTCCGTGCTGCCTCGCCCAGGGTCACGCTCTGTCAGACGATGACGTCGTGCGATACCTGATCGCTGCCCTTCGTGTGATCGCAAACCCCCAGGACACGATTCACCACGAGCTGTTTTACGAAACCGTGTTGCCTCCCGCTTTTGTCGACACCGTGCGCGCCGAGGCCGAGCGCGATGGACGCAGTCTGCTGCGGCAGTTGGAGCACGTCGCGCGGAACTCTCCACCCGCTCACCCGGATGCCAAGAAGATCTGGCGCGGTCATTACGCTCTTCGAAACCTGGAGGCACTCGGAAAGAACCATCGCTCCCTCGGCTCTCTCGTCGAGGCGATTCTGTCGGAGAAAGTGGGCACCTACAGGACGGTGTTGGAGGAGCACCACGACGAACTGTCAGATCCTGCGGCTCACGAAGACGTCGCGGCATTGGCCGATCGGATCCGGCGCGCGGTAGATAACAGAGCACCGATCTGGATTCCGCGCCTCGGTGGCGTCGCGATTGCGGCTCGCAGGATTCTGCTGGAGATGGGAGTCCGGTCTGTCGAAGTCGGCGGCGCTCCATCGACAGACGCGGTAAGGGTGACACCGGCTGATCTGCCATCCGTCGGCTTCGCGCTCGGCCTGTTCAAGACTGCGCAACTACTTCGAAGCAGTGGCTTCGAAATGAGTTTCAGTGACGACTTTACTGCGATCGACCTGGAGACGACCGACAAGGACGTCGAGACGGCCGAGATCGTAGAGCTCGCCGCTGTCCGCGTGCGGCACGGCCGAATCGTGGACGAGTTTCGCTCACTCGTCAAACCGCGGGTTCCGATCGCGGCCGCCGCGCTGCGAACGCACCATATCTCCGAAAGCGTGGTGGCCGATGCGCCGTACTTTGAGGAGGTTTGGGAGGAATTCCGCGCGTTCTGCGGGTCGGACGTTCTTATTGCGCACAACGGCTACAAGTTCGACTTCCCGATTCTTCGTCGAATGTCAGCCAAGCTCCCCCGCAGCCGCGACCTCTGCATCTACGACACGCTGCCGCTGGCACGCACGCTCCACCCGACAACGAGCGCCAAGCTCGAGGCGATCGCACGATTGTACGGTGTGAGAGTCCCGCAGTGGCATCGCGCATTGGACGACTCACGTGCTCTGGCCAGAGTTTTTCCCGCGCTGTGTGAGGTGCGGACGCAATTCGCGCGCAAGACCGCGTTAGTCAACCTGCTCGATCATCTCGGTGTGGCGTTGGCGCTCAGCGAGCGGAGTGAACTGTGCGATGAAGCACAGAAATTCCTGGACTTCATACCGCCATACTCATTGGGTAGATACAGCGATTGCCTCGACTGCTACGCCCGCGAGCGTGAGGAGTGGGGAGATCCGGAGCTGCCGACCGTCGACGAGCTGATCACGCTGCTCGGTGGGCACCTGCAGATGGAGCGAGTGCGCGCCGAACGCACTGCACAATCACGCTATCCGGAAGCGCTGGGGCGGTTGCGCCGGTTGATCGAAGCGTGCGAACGCGGCGATCTTCCCGCGAGCATCTGCGCGTTTCTGGAGCGCGCGATGCTCTCTCAGAATGACGGTGCAGAAGCAAGACCAAACCGGGTGAATCTGCTCACCATGCACTCAACCAAAGGGCTGGAACTCTCGCGCGTCTACATCGTGGGCGTCGAGGACGAGCAACTGATTCCGATTCCGCGCGATGGCGCGCTGAACAAGCTCGAGCTGGAGGAAGCGCGACGCCTGCTTTACGTCGGCATGACGCGCACGAAGGATCGGCTGGTGATGACGCAGGCGAAGACGAGAGAAGGGAAGAGCACCGGCGGGCACCGGTTTCTGGACGAGATCGGGATTCCGGTGCAGTTTATTTGAGATCGCGACTCTTAGTGAATAAATAAAGTCGGCAGTTAGCAGAGACACAGATGTCAGTTAGGAGTTGTCATACACGCGCTTAAAGAGCCGTCCTGCACTTTAGACTCGCGTACAACAACTCCTAACTGATTTCTGTAACGTCTGCTGACTGCCGACTTTGGTTTTTCGAGGTGCGATTGTAGCGAACCGATACCGGTTCAGCGGCCTTTGGCAGTTACTCTCCAAACCGCATTCCCCACATCATCCGCCACCAGCAGCGCACCGTCTCGCGAGATCGCGACGCCGACGGGGCGACCCATCGCGTCGCCGTTTGGTGCTACAAAACCGGTCAGTACGTCGATTGGTGATCCCGATGGGCGCCCGTCTGCAAATGGTACGAACAAGACCCTGTAACCGCTGAACGGTTTTCTGTTCCAGGATCCGTGTTGCCCGATGAACATCCCGGTACGAAAACGCCCGGGCATTGCAGAGGCGCCCGACCAGGTGAGGCCAAGCGAGGCGGTGTGGGAGCCGAGCGCGTAGTCGGGGACGATCGCCCGCTCGACGAGGTCGAGTCGCTGAGGAGTGACTCGATTATCAACATGTTTCCCGTAGTACGTATAGGGCCACCCGTAAAAACCCCCATCGCGCACCGACGTCATGTAGTCGGGCACGAGATCGGCACCGAGCTCGTCACGCTCGTTGACTGCCGCCCATAACATTTTCGTGTCAGGTTGCCACGTCAGTCCGACGGGATTGCGAAGTCCGCTGGCAAATACACGGTGCTTCCCCGTAGCGCGATCGATCTCCCAGATCGCAGCTCGTCCATATTCGTGCGGAATGCCATTCTCGGCGGCGTTGCTATTCGATACGACGGCCGCGTAGAGCTTCGTGCCGTCAGGGCTGGCGATGACGTTCTTGGTCCAGTGGTGATTGATGCGGCCGCCGGGAAGATCGACCAGCTTGACACCGGACGCCGCAATGCTGGTTGCTCCGCGCGCGTACGGGTATCGCACGATCGCGTCGGTATTGGCGACGTAAAGATCGTTGCCAACGAGCGTGACTCCGAATGGTGAGTGGAGACCCTTGAGGAAAACCGTACGCGTATCGGCAACGCCGTCGCCGTCGCTGTCTCTCAGCAGTACGAGCCGGTTTTCACTCGGCACGCCTCCGCCGGCCCGTGCCTGAAAGAGACGAAAGAAGAAGCCTTTGACCCCCTTGGCGTCGTCAGGCCGTTTGGGCGCATTGGTTTCGGAGACCAGCACATCGCCGTTAGGCAGAACATATAGCCAGCGCGGGTGATCCAGATTACGAGCAAACGCGCGGACGGTGAGATCGCCGGGTGCTGCAGGCGTCGCATCGTCGGTCCAGCCTTTGGCTTTCACGACCTTCATGACAGGTAGCAGAGACGTCGAGGGCTTTGGAATTACCGGATGCGGTCCGGTTTCGGCCGCAATCGGTACGCGCGCCGGCACGCCGCAGGCAGTGACCATCGCCGCGGTCGACGCCGTTGTGAGGATTCCTACCGCGCGCGAGAGCAGGATTTGTTTTGTGAACATTGGAGCTCGCACCGTCGAGTGTATCTCACCCATTACGCGCAAGATTCACGCGACCGCTTCAGGGTGATAAGTTGATGCACAATGGCAACGCGTGAACGACAGCGAACGGGCGGCGAGTGGCGGGTCCGCGTCGGCTCCGAGGAAACCTCAGCGATCTTCGAGCCCGGCGCTGGAAACGACGACAAGGTCTTCGTCTTCGCGCACGGCGCCGGCGGCAACATGAACGATCGCAGTGTCGTGTCCACTGCGAGAGCGCTGCAGGAGCGGGGAATTGGGACCGTCCGTTTCAATTTCCTCTACAAGGAAAAGAAATCAGGACGGCCGGATCCGATGCCCAAGCTCAAGGACGCGTTTTCCGCCGTCGTCGCGCGAGCGAGGGAGGAGGTCTCGCCGCGCATGCTGATCATCGGCGGCCGCTCGATGGGCGGCCGCGCTGCCTCGATGCTCGCCGCCGACCAGTTCGAGTGCGCCGGGTTGTTGCTGCTCGCCTATCCGCTCCATCCCCCCGGGAAACCGGATCAGCTTCGCGACGCTCACCTGCCATCGATTACGGTCCCCGTCCTCTGCTTCAACGGCACACGCGATCCGTTTTGTACTCCGGCGCTGATGGAAGAGGTGCTGAAGCGGGTGAAGACGAAGTGGGAAATGGTGTGGGTCGAGGGTGCCGACCACAGCTTCCACGTCTCCAAATCGTCGGGAAAAACTGATGGTGAGGTGCTGTCCGAGATGGCGGATCGGATTCGGGACTGGACCAGTTCACTCGGTGCTTAGGGCTCCGTATTTCGAACCAACTGATCACTCCGCATCGACAACTAATTGAGAGCTCCGTACTAACTGCGAATTACCAACTAGTTCTCGATAGATTCGGAGAGTGCGCAGTCAGTGCGCAGTGTTCGTAACTCGAAGTAGGTTCGTATTTCTCAATTAGTTGTCGATGCGG
>Ga0114129_10011395_pt1 | contig 12665 bp, 12 predicted proteins | sample RhiMetdeltSRZDD1_FD_80071 | JGI IMG/M metagenome (GOLD analysis project Ga0114129, IMG submission 80071) | Populus rhizosphere microbial communities from Tennessee, USA - Rhizosphere MetaG P. deltoides SRZDD1 (version 2) (version 2) | ecosystem: Host-associated > Plants > Roots > Rhizosphere >...
CTCCCGAAAGCACGCCAGATAGACGGCGACGAGCGCGGCGATCCGGCTCTTGCCGCCCCGACGGCCGACCACGAGCCAAGCCTCGCGAGCCGGCTACCCGGGTGGCGCGGGACGGTCGGTATGGCGCGAGTACATGACGATGACATCCCGGAGTGGGTCGGCAGCCCCGCGTCGGGGGCCCCTGGTGTCCGACCCGCCGTGGGGATGGTGTACTGACAGCCAGGTCCCGCCGCCATCTGACGAGTAGGAACGACAGTTGAACAATGACCCCCGACTGGGGGTGTGTCAAGGAAGGTATGACGACGCTACGCCCCGCCACCCGCAATGATCTGGCGTTACTGCGACGCTGGATGAACAGCCGCCTTTAGTCGCATCAGACCCAACGATAACTGGGTCTGCGAGGACGAACTTGAGCGATAGCCCGACTGGCGCGAGCAAGTGATCGCGGAGATCGACGGTCAGCCCCTCGGCTTCGTGCAGATCATCGATCCGACGCTGAGATTGGCCGGGCGGGCCCGCCCGGAAGCGGAACTGCGTGCCGGAGGACCTCCAGACCGTAGCTACTCGTTCTTCCGAGGACGGCTTGGGATTCAACCGAAGACCGATGAGGTGGTCACCGCCTTCCAGCGTCGTGGACTGCCGGTGCACACGAGACGACGAGCTCCTGCGCACAGGCCACTGGGGTCTGACGAGGGTGCGCGGCCATGCTGGACTGAGCCCGCCCGGGGGGCCGGCCAGGCCAGCCGGAACCTGCACGCTCACGCGTCGGATGGGCGCCCTGACGCCGAGTTGAAAGGCAGACTCGCACGGTGTAAGGAAGAGGCATGTGGGTCGCCCGACGAGGCCTTGCACGGCTCGCCGCTCTTGCGTGCATGTTACTGGTCGCTGGGTGCGCGGGGGAAGATGTAGGGTCGGGCGGGAAGATCCGGATCCGGTTGTCTGGCTATACCGGCAATCCTGTCGAAACGGACCTGGTGAGCGCGCTCGTCGCGGAGTTCAACCGGTCACAGTCGGGGGTCGAGGTTGTCTATGAGCCCGTCCCCGGCCAGTACTACCCCAAGATCCTCACGATGCTGGTCGCCGGGACGGCGCCCGACGTCTTCTATCTCGACATCGCCTACTTCCAGCCCTTCCTCGCCAAGAAGATCCTGCGACCACTGGATGTGTATCTTGCCCGATCGACCGTGCGAGCCGAGCAGTTCCTTCCTGCGCTCTGGGCGGCCTTCACTGATGATGGCCACGTCTATGGCATTCCCAAGGATTTCAATACCCTGGCTCTCTTCTACAACAAGGACATGTTCGACGGGCGCAACGTTCCTTATCCTGACGCAACCTGGGACCTTGACACCTTCCGTGTGGTCGCGAGGCGGCTCACGGAGGCGCCGGACGGGCGGCAGTACGGATTCGTCCTGACACACGATGACATCGATCGCTATCTCCCCATCGCGCGCATGTTCGGGGCGAGGCTCTTTGACGCGGCCGGCCGGTGCGTTATCGATTCGCCCCAGGCGCGGCAGGCCATGGACTACTATGCGGGGCTCAGTCTGGTCGACCAGACGGCCATCTATCCATCCGAGGTCGGTATCACCAAGACGTACGACGTCTTCGGTCGCGGACTGGCTGCGATGGTATTCGAAGGGAGCTGGCTGATCCCGTATCTGCGGCAGTTCTTCCCAGGCGTGAGGTATGGAACCGCTGGGCTCCCGGCCGGACCAGTGGGGCACAGCAACTTCCTGTTCACCGTCGCGTATGTGATCCCTCACACCTCCCGGCAACCAGACGCGGCCTGGGCACTCATCGAGTTCTTGACCAGCGAGACCGTGCAGGAGCGGATCACGTTCGCCGTTCCGAGCCGTCGGACGGCCTCGGAGCGGTATGTCCGGACACATCCCGAGTACCGACCGATCCTCGACGCCGCTGCATACGCTCAACCCTACGAGTTCGGCCCCAAGAGCGATAGGGTGCGGGAACGACTCGGGTTGATGGTGCAAGAGGTCTTCCTGCGCGCGAAATCGGTCCAACGCGCGCTGGCGGACGCCGCCCGCGACATCGACCAGATTAACCAGCTCTGAGGTCCCGTGAAGCCGAGCCGGATGGCGCTCAGCGAGACCGCCGCCGGTTACCTGTTCCTGGCCCCCTTCCTGCTGGTGTTCGGGGTTTTCACGCTGTGGCCCCTGCTGGTCGCGCTCTGGCTGTCTTTCCATTCCTACGACCTCTTCTCGGCCCCGGCTTGGGTGGGCCTCGAGAACTACCGGTTCCTCTCGCGGCAGGGGGATTTCTGGATCAGCATCCGGAACACCGCTCTCTACACCTTGGTGGTCGTAGCCGCCCAGACGGGCCTTGCCCTCCTGCTCGCCGTCGTCTTGGACCGTAAGCTGCGAGGCCGGGCCTTCTTCCGCGCCGCCTTCGTGTTGCCCTCGGTCACGAGCTCGGTCGCGGTCTCCCTCATCTTCATGTTTATGTTTTTCAGGAACGGGGCGCTGAACCAGGCGCTCGCCTGGACGCGACTCGATGCAGTCCTGGTCGTGCTCGGGCTCGCGTCGCCGGTCGACTGGCTCGGCGACCCCCGAACCGCCCTGTGGGCGATCATGATTCAGAACATTTGGTCCACGGCCGGGTACCTCATGATCATCGTGCTGGCCGGCCTACAGGATGTCCCAGAGACGCTCTACGAGGCGGCGCGCGTGGACGCTGCCGGCGGCTGGCAGACTTTCCGTTACGTCACTCTGCCCTCGCTCAAGCCGACCGTCTTCTACGTCGTGACCGTCGGGATCATTGGCAGCTTTCAGGTCTTCGACCAGATCTACGTGATGACTGAGGGCGGCCCACTGAAGTCGACCCTGACGACGGCGTATCTGCTCTACAAGGAGGCGTTCGTCAACTTCAATATGGGCTACGCGTGCGCCATCGCGTTCGTGCTCGCGGCGATCATCTTCGCGTGCACCCTGATGCAGCGACGGCTGCTTGGCGAGTGAGAGCCGTCCGGCGCGCCTTCTTCTATGCGGTCCTGCTGGCGGGGGCGACCGTCTCGGCGTTCCCGTTCGTGTTCTCGGTCCTGATGTCCCTGCGCGAGCCGGCCCGAACATTCGTGCCGGGGATCATGCCGGAGCCCCCGACACTCGCGAACTACGTCGAGATCCTCCGCTCGACACCGCTCTTCCTGCGCTGGGTGGGCAACAGCGTCGTCGTCGCGGTCGTAACCGTCCTGGGCGTGCTGGTCCTGAGCTTGATGGCGGGCTACGCGTTCGCGCGGATCCGGTTTCACGGCCGGAGCGGCCTCTTTGTCATGATGCTCGGGTCCATGATGGTGCCCGGGCAAGTGTTCTGGATTCCCAACTACGTCACGATCGCCAAGCTTGGCTGGGTCAACAGCTATCTAGGGTTGATTCCCGGGTTCGTGGGCACGCTCACCGCGGGCGTCTTCCTGGCGTCACAGTCCCTCAAGAGCCTCCCACGAGAGCTCGAGGAGGCTGCGATGCTGGACGGTCTCTCGCGATACGCGATGTTCGTGCGCGTGATCTTGCCCTTGACGGGCCCGGCTGCGACGGCCCTGGCGATCATGAGCTTCATGGCGAGCTGGAACGCCTTCGCCTGGCCGGTGATCGTTCTGAACTCACCCGAGCTGTTCACACTCCCGGTCGGGCTCAACTTCTTCAAAGGGATCCATGTCACCCAGTGGACCCTGATCATGGCCGCGTCCATGTTCAACACCATCCCGGTGCTCGCTGTGTTCCTCGTTTTTCAGAGGTACTTCGTCAGGGGGATTGCGAGCGTAGGGATCAAAGATTGAACCGGTCTCCGAAGCAGCCGGGCCGCACACTGCGGTGGTACCGCCGAACCGCCGCGGCGTACTGTTCAGGCGTCATGGCGACGGCACGGGAGCAGAACTCTCGTCAACATCGCGCGACTAGGGCAGAAGCGCTCTCCGGAGTTCCCCGACAGTAGCGTACCGCCCACTGGCCCCCACCCTGAACGTCCCCTCGGGCCTCCCTCGTGGCACGATCCTCCATCCAACCAGCGCCATAGCGTCAGGAAGCGGTGGAATGCCTGCGTCCACAACCCACTCCCCTGCGAGCCGCATGATTCGGCGCTTCGTCGCCCGCGTCTCGCCGCGCTCGGCAGTGCCGTAATCGAGCTGCATGGTGAACTTGACGCGGCCGGTAGCCAGAAGCTCTGCCGACCCCTCGACGCGCCACGGCGGCCAGATGTCCAAGTAGTTGTCCCCACCGACACGGAAGCCGCGCTGATCGTCGCGAAGATTGATCTTGGAGGGCTGGCCCACCGCCCGCGGACCCCCGGGAAACGCCCGGCCCAAGAGTTGCCGGACCAATCGCAAAAATAAGACATGGCCTTCGAGATTCTCCCAGGCGGAGCCCTCGATCGGAAGGCCTTGGACAGCCAGTACGCGCCCCGCGATCACTATCATCGTCCCGGCAAGGCTTTCCCGTCCCGTGTGGGCGTTGACATCGATCCGGAAGTCAGAAGCCTCGCCTCCGGACATCTCGAAGCGCCAGTCACCCTCGAGTCCTTCCGTCGGGACGGCAGGTTGACTCTGCAGCGCGATGTGGAGTTGGACACGGTTCACGACGAGCCAACCCGGTATCTCTCCGCAGGAGGGCGGACAGGCTGTTTGCGCGCTGACCAAGCGCGACGCCGCAAGCCCAACAGCCAGGGCCGTCAGCACCACGACTTTGAGCCGCCTCATGACATTCCTCCGCTGCCAGCCAGCACGTCCGCCTGGCCCATTATGGTACGACGCAGCTCAGGCAAACCGCCGCCTTTCGCCTCAGTGCCGGACGAGACAGCGCTTCGACGGGGAAAGGTCTCAGGATCGGCGGGAGCTGCTCCGGAATGGCAACAACCAGTGGCAACGGTCTCGGAGCCAGGAAGGCCCCAAAGCGCGGAAACCCGCGTCGGAAGCGGTGGTGGCTCCAATGGGACTCGAACGCCTTTGTATGGTGCACGTTAAGGGAATTGTGGTGGTGGCCTGACGCAGACGGCTGCCATCGGGATGTACAGGCAGATAGGCACGGCACACACATGTTCGCGATTCCTATTGCGGTCCCGGTCCGTGTGCCGGGTCCCATCCGGCTTGAGAGCCCAGGAGATCCACCCGGCAGAGCAAAGCCACCGGGGTCAGTGCCTGAGACGAAACACTTGCCCAGATGGCGCCTTGCGCGCTATGGTGATTGGGGTTCTGCTGGTCCAGTCCGATGATCGGTCCGAGACCCGGAGGGCGGAGATGCTCATCATCATCCCGCGCGACGGCGCCAGTCTCTACGAAGGTCTGAAATCACGCCAGGAGGCGCAGGGCCAGGACCGCGTCATCCTCGACCGGCGCGCGGCTGACCGCCGCGGCGCCGCCACGTCGGACTGGAAGCCCGAACGCCGCACCGCCGAGCGCCGCGCCCCAATTTCCCACGCGGACCGCGCGCTCTTGAAGGTGCTCGGCTTCATGGTCTTGCACCCGGACCACGAGTGGGCGCAGCAACCGATGACTCCCCTTGAGCCGAGGTCGTCGCCGACCCACATGCCACCCAGCCGGGTGGCGAGCCGTCTGTCGACCGGAGCCCCCGACCAGGTCACGACACCCATGGCGGACGTGGCGGTGATTCGCGTCTCCAACCAGCGTCGGCGGTGGGTGGTTCAGTTCGACGGGCGTGACACCATGCGCTTCAGCACCCGCGGCCGCGGCCGCGCCGTAGAAGCCGCCCTCGACCTCGCGGAGAACGTCGCGCCGGCCCTCGTGATGGTACATACCGCGGACGGGCGCGTCCGGCGTACCATCCACGTCGGCCCGCCTGCGGATGCGAGCCCAGATCTGAGCCGGGCCGCGCAGTAGGAGCGCGCTCCCAAGCGCGGCAGCGACCGTACACACCTTGCCGGCGGCCGCCAATCCCTGAAGATTATGAAAAAAGCCTGAAAGAGCGAGTACGGTGCTGATAATGAGGAACACCTTGCTGCCCGCAGCTGACCGGACCGACGACGGGACTTTCCTCTCTCGCTCGGATGAGATATGGGCTTGGCTCGGTGTTCATGCTGGGGTGGATCCGTCCTGTCGACGGCACTGAGATCGAATTCCAAACGGAGAAGCAAGAAGAAGCAAAGAGCCTGCGTCAGTGTTTGCCGCTTCGAGATGGGGCGATGTCACCGATGAACTGTTCGGCGTCCGCGAGCGCCCGGCGTACCTGCTCATACTCGACCGGCTTCACGAGGTGGGTGTTGAAACCAGCGTCGACGACGTGGCGGCGATCTTCCGGCTGGCCGTATCCCGTGAGGGCCACGAGGAACAGTCGGTGACCTCCGGGCATCGCGCGAACGGCCTTCGCTATCCCGTACCCATCGAGCCGAGGGAGGCCGAGGTCGACGAACGCGATATCCGGTCGCCATGCCAGAAGCCGTTGCAGCCCCTCTTGCCCATCAGGCGCCTCCTGGACAAGATGACCGTCCAGCTCCAACACGCTTCGGAGCGCCTCTCGAGCGTCGGGCTGGTCCTCGATGATCAGCACTCGTTGCCGCGATACGCGCCTGACAGCTGGCTGCCGCGAGTTGGACACGTCGCCGCCGACCGTGGCGGGGAGCTTCACGGTAAACTCGCTCCCGCGGCCGGCCCCCTCACTGGGAGCCTGGACGGTCCCCCCATGCAGCTCGACCAATCGCTTGACGAGAGCCAAGCCAAGGCCCAAGCCTCCCGCCGAACGCTCGAGTCCTTGCCGACCTTGGGTAAACGGTTCGAAGATGTGCGGCAGCAGGTCACGGGTGATCCCGACGCCTGTATCACTGATTGTCAGGGCCGCCTGATCGCCCTCCGGCCTCACCGTGACCGCGATCTCGCCGCCCGCCGGCGTGTACTTGAGGGCGTTGTCCAGCAAGTTGGTGATGACCTGTTCGAGCCGCGTGGCGTCCGCGTACACCCACGTGGCATCGCCGTCCAGCATTACCCGATGGTGCTGCGAGCGACCGGCGTAGTGAAGGGTCGCGAGCACGTCCGCCGCCACGGCCCGGAGGTCGAGTGGCTTCCGCTGCAGGGTCACGCTGCCGCTCATCACGCGGGAGACCTGGAGCAGGTCGTCTACCAGACGACCGAGATGTTGGACCTGACGCCCGATGATCCCGCGCATGCGAAGGGCCCGGTCCTCGTTCTCGTTGACCCGATCCAGCACCTGCAGGGCATTGCTGATCGCCCCGAGGGGGTTGCGCAGCTCGTGGCCCAGCATGGCGAGGAACTCGTCTTTGGCCTGGTTGGCCGCCTCGGCCTCCCCGCGGCGACGCTCCATCTCCTGATAGAGTCGGGCGTTTTCGACCGCCAAGGAGGCCTGCCGCCCCATCGCTTCGGCCAGGCGTAACTCGTCGGGCTGCAGGACCCGAGCGTCATGCCACCAGATCGCAGAAAGACCGCCCGTGAATTCCGTCTTCCCGAACATCGGCACGAACAGAATGGACCGGTGAGGGAAGCGATCGAAGCTTGTGCGATCTATCCGGAGATCGCGCTTCGCATCGGTCGACCAGACGGGATGCTGCGAATCTCGAGCTTGCTCGATGAAGGCATGACCTTCCACGGGGAATGTGGTGTCCCGGAATTCTTTGAGGCGATCGATCGGCACATGGTACCCGGCAAGCGCCCGTAGTGACCCGTCTTCGATGAGATACGCGCCTCCCATGTCTGCACCCAGTGCCCGGGCCAACTCCCGCGCGACGCGGCGGAGCCGCTCGGTAAGATCCCAAGTCTCGCTGACTGACTGACTCACAGCCAGGAGCGTCTCAGTCTGCCTCAACTGGCGCTGCGCCGTCTGATACAGTCCGGCATTCCGAATCGCCATCGCGGCGTGGTCCGCGAATGCCTGGAGCAGTCGGATCGCGTCCTCGTCGAAGGGGCGTCCCCAGCGGTCCCCGACGGTCAGAGCGCCCACGACTCCGCCCTCGATGATGAGAGGAGCCGCACAGGCGGCGCGGTACCCAGTCGCCTCGACAGCCCGGCGAAGTTCGGAGGGCATCTCTAGCCGCTGATCCTCCAGAGAATCGGACGTCGCCGCCGAGTGTCGAGTCGCTACGGCGAGGCCTACAATGCCAGCCCCCCTCGGGATCACGGTGCCCGGCGAAAAGAAGGACCGATCGTCTCCCGCTACGGCAAGCGATCGAAGCGCCCCGGTCTCTTCCACCGCGTAGAGGACGGCAAGCTGTCCCTCGAGCAAGTCACGAACGCTCTCGACAATTCGCCGGGACACGACCCCAATGTCGAGCGATCGCGCCAACTCACGCCCGAGGTCTGCGAGGGCCTCCGCGCGGACACGTGCGGCACGTTCTCTGGTCAAAGACCGCCCCACTCCCGGTTCGCCTGCGGCACGACTGCTTCGGAGATTTCTAGTCCGCGCGCAGGAACTGTTGACTCTCGTGCTAGAGACTCATGCTGATCCATCCGTGACTTCTGCTGTTCGATGGCGCCCGCCTTCACTTCCCATGGCCGGCTCAAGTAGGCGTGACCAGACTGCACCCGCCCGCTAAGGAGTTTCATCGTGAGCCAGCCGGATGTGCGTGTCAATCAGTGTAGCAGCCCGCTGAACCCAGCTGCGAAAGAGAACAGCACCCGACCCCGCCGCACGCTGTATCACTCTGGATACACCCTCGAGTCCGAGCCGGCCATGGGCGCCAGAACGGCTGGTGCCGCGGTGGTCTGCTCCAATTTTTAGCGGCACGCCGGCTGGCGGAGGGCTCCATACTCCGTTCGGCGACGTCGGGCTCAACGCGACCACCGCTCAGCGCCGGCGCTCTGTCACCGCGTTCGAGTTACCGTCTTCTGTATCTCGGGACCAGACGACGATCGCGGTTCGGTCCGTCGTGTTCGCGAACCAGCCGATCTCCATAATCTTCAATGTCCAGAATCCGCTGACAGCCAAGGTGCCGGTCTCGTTCTTCGCCTTCGATGCCACCGGCCAGCAGACCGCTACCCAACCGACGACAACCGTCGCGACAGGGTTGCCCCCCGCACCGGAGCCAACGCCGACGCCGACACCCACCCCGACCCCGCAGGCGTTCGTGTTGACGGTGACCATCGACATGCGCGAGGTTGGCCTAGGGGCGACCGCAAGATCATCACCGCCCGGCAATAAGCTGCGCCGCCAGCGCAGGACAGACCCCGCCCTGAGCGGTCACCAGCCCGCGGCTCAGGATGATTTGTGAACGCGGGCTTCGCTCGGCAGGGCCGGGCCAGGATCCGGTTCGCGCAGCGCCGTACACGCCGGGCAATGGCATGCCCAGTGGGCGATGCAGTCGGGGCCATCGTGCCGCCACTGCTCGTCGCAGGACTCGCAGTAATGGTAATGAGCCGCCTGGCTTGGGATTGTGGCGGGGAGCTGCACGCGGTTCGCACGTTTCCGTCTCCGCCACGGGACGGCGAACACCACAGCGGTGAGGAGGGCAAAGGGCAAAAGCGACGAGGGGTCCGATACGCCGACGGCGCCGATCCCGAGCGAGACGAGAATGCCTGACCGAGTCATGCCCGACCTGGCTGGAGTATGTCACAGGGAGTTGTCCGGGGCCATTGGGGACTTCCAGGGTCCAGCCGGGATCGGGTGACCCAGGTGACCCCTCTCGACCTCATCCCCCGCTCGTCACCTCGGTCTTCCTCTGCGGACTGGACTCGGGATCCCCGGTGTGGGGTCACCGTCGTCACGTTTGCCGGGATTGCCCAGGCCCGTGCTGGACGGGAGCGGTGACGATGGCGACATCTACTTTCAAAGTTCGCCATGCTAGGAGAGGAAAGTCCCGTCGTCCGTCCGGTCAGCGGGCGGGCCGCGAGGTGTTCGACAGGATGAGATTTGGCGGGGGTGGTGATCCCCTGCGCGCGCCCATGAAACCTCCTGGAGCGTCGCCAGCTAGGGATAAGACGGGGCTGGCAAAGGGATGAGACGGGTCTGGCACGGGTCGTAGATTGCACGCCATGGAAATCTTGCCCTCTCTGGCCGCGCGGTCGCGCTCGGTATCCAGGTCGTCCCATCGCTCGTCAAGTATCGCCCGCCGGTGAGCGCCGCTCGAGCCGCGCGTTCAGCGAGGCCGTTGGACGCTCCGCCTCTTCCCGGCTAGCATGCCGGCAGCGGAAGGGTCCGCGCCTTTCTTTGGAGCTTCCCGACCGGCGCGCCTATAGTGGCGGCGTGGAACAGTCTTGGCGTCTCATCGTAGTTCAGCGGACGCACCGCGCCGTGCTCCAAGGGATTCTCCAGAACCCGGATCGCTGGCCGGCTCGCTCGGCTGTGATGCCAGATCGGCGCCATCGGGAGCGGCGGGTCCGCATACAGCAAGTGACGATCGAACGCCGCCGAAGCCAGCGCCGGTCGGAGCCCCACCCTATGTGGTACACCCATGGTTTCATTGTCATCGAGACTCCTGAGGTACCGACGGAGGCGATTCGACTGAACACCACACCGCCGTAACGCTCGACGGCACGTACTCCGCCGCCACGTCGCTGCACGGCGCTGACCGTCCTCGACTTCCGCTAACGCACCCGGACCAGAGCCGCCGCCCCCGCCCGCCCTCCGCGCCTGGCTTGGCGGTTGGCCCGGCATCGGGCGTATCGTCGGCGTGATGTGCGCGCCAGGGCTTCGACCTCGAGCTTGCCAGATTGGCCGCGGCGCTGCGCCACTCCTCGGGCGATGGGACGAGCTGCATTCGCTTTATGCGGCCGACTCTTCCGATGATGCGTCATCACCAGGTAGGTGAGTGATCGGGTCGGCGTCGCGATCGAGCGTCTTCCGAAGTCGGCGCCAAGCGCCACGGATCCCCTCATCGACAACTGTCACCTGGAGCTGTCGGGACCAGCATTCGACGTGCAGAACGCGCTGGCCGCTGAACGCCGTGGATGCGTTCGACCGGATCGGCTTGCAACACAGCGGACAGTTCCAGTCGGAATCCGCGCCCATGGGGCCACCTCCAAACAGCGCCTCCGTTGCGGGCGGGATGAGATCAGCCGCCCGAAGACCAGGCGCTACTCAGCACCACGATATCGCGAACACCACGCGGGGGAGAAGTTCCCGTAACAGGTAGCATCAAGGCACAAGGCCGAGAAACAACACCGCGAGCGCCCCCGGAGGCAGGATGGTGATCTGCGTGAATCCCCCACCGGACCACCACCAGCCGCCGCCGAGTTCGAGATTCCTGCAAGCATCCTCGCATACCGGGCGTCGGGCCGACCTCGCGTCCCGGTCACCGTCGGCTTCAGTTCGTCCCGAGGCTCGGGAACCATCATGGCAGGAAGTGTCAACGCCCAGCTGCGACCACCCGACGAGGCGGCCGGACCTAACGGGGTGTACGCCTCCCAATGTGCGAGTCGTCCGTTGGACGCTCGGGACTGTCTTGGATATCGCGGCGTGCGATCAAGCCAGTGAGGCAGCGGGCTCGTCCACGCCGTCGTTCCCAGTATGTCGCGGGGATCCAGTCTCTATCGGTTATCCGGTCGAGGTGTAGAAGGATCACGTCGCGCGGAACCCATTCTATGTGATGGCCGGAGGTGTCGACCCAATGGAGGCGCACCGTCGGAATGTGTCGAGCCATGGCGGGAGTATTGCTCGACCGGGGTCGAATGGACAATTCGGGCCCACTTCGTAAGGGTTTTGCCCCGCCGGCTTCCGACGCATGACCGGCAGCGTGATTGAGTGGCCGGTTCACAGCCGGCCCGCATCCGGTCACGCGGTCAAGTATTAGCCGGTCGACCGATCGACCCCACCCGTCAGCTCGCCTCTATTTCATAGTCCTACCTCATCTTTTCGCGTATCTCTCCTTCCCTTGGCACACGCTTGCATCAGGGGGCGGAGGGAATGATGCGAAAGGACCACCGCTGCACGCTGGACCCCGGCCTGACGGCCCTTGCGCTTCGAGGACTGTCGAATCCATCGGCGTACCCCTTCGTCGAGCGTCACCTCTGGCGGAAGCGGGCCGTTGGCCTGTTCGCGGCTCTCACGAAGCTCCGCGGCCGAACCCCACAAGCAAAGTGCGAGGTGCGGGTATCGTCATGACCCACTCCGCATGGCCCTGGGTAGGCCTTGCCTGTCGACGACGAGGCCGGCATACCAGCCGAGGACATGCGGGCCGGAGCGATGCAGCACGTGGTAGCTGAGGGGGAATGTCTTCGTTGTGCCGTCGGCTAGGGTCACGACCGCCGAGGAACGGGTGTAGGGCAGCACCATCTCCATCGAGGGGTCCGGCCCGTGGCGCGGCTCTTGCTGCCCCAGCAGCGGTTCCGCGTGCCGCACCATGCCCTCTGAGCTGGGAGGCTGTATGAGGTCCACCCGCCGGCTGACCGTCTCCATCCTCGCGCTTGCCGCGCTGGTCGCCGCGGCGCCACTGGCTAGGCCCGGCCAGGCCGCCGCCCAGGAGCTCCCCCGGACCGACGAGGCTCTGGAGGTCCCCTCGACCCTGCCGCCGCCGCCGGCGGGCGTCCGCGACCCATTCATCCCGCTGGTGGGACCGGCGGTCCAGACCCAGCAGCGCCCGACGCTGAGCGGGCTCCGGCTGTCCGGCTTGATCTGGGACTCCAGCGCCACCGACCAGATCCGCGCGCTGGTCGAGACCACCGACGACCTCGGCTACATCCTCCGCCTGAACGACCAGAAATTCGGGGGGAATGTGGTCGCCATCAACCCGGGCCGCCTCCGATTCTCGGTGATCGACGAGTC
>Ga0114129_10011396_pt1 | contig 12664 bp, 16 predicted proteins | sample RhiMetdeltSRZDD1_FD_80071 | JGI IMG/M metagenome (GOLD analysis project Ga0114129, IMG submission 80071) | Populus rhizosphere microbial communities from Tennessee, USA - Rhizosphere MetaG P. deltoides SRZDD1 (version 2) (version 2) | ecosystem: Host-associated > Plants > Roots > Rhizosphere >...
CCCAGGGGCGTTCAAGTCTCACACTCAGGTTGAGCTTGATGATCACTACCTGATCGCCCTTGCGAAGCAGGGCAAGAAGGACGCGTACGACCGGATCGTGAAGCGGTATTACGGCTTCGTCCGCCTCAAGGCGTCGTCCTACTTCCTCATCGGGGGAGACGCCGACGACCTGATCCAGGAGGGCCTCGTCGGGCTCTACAAGGCGGTACGCGACTACCGCTGGGACCGCGAGTCGAGCTTCCGCAACTTTGCGGAGCTATGCATAACGCGGCAGATCATCACCGCGGTCAAGACCTCCACCCGCAACAAGCACACCCCGCTGAACGAGTACGTCTCGTTCTCGCAGACGCCGGCCGCGGGCGGTGGGGACGGCGATCCGACCCTCGACGAGCTGCTTCCGGGTCCAACCGCACATGACCCCGTGAACCAGGTGATCTCCTCGGAGGAGCTCCACAGCCTGGTTGCATGCCTCTCCAGCGTGCTCTCAGAGCTGGAGAGCTCCGTCCTTTCCCTCTATCTGGACGGCCACAGCTACGAGGCGATCGCGGAGCGCCTCGAGTGCGACACCAAGACCGTGGACAACGCACTCCAGCGGGTGAAGCGCAAGGTGGGCGCGCATCTCAGCTCACGCGAAGTGCTCCTCTAAACCGTTTTTTGCGGGGTTTCAGCGGGTACTGCCAGGGGGCGCCCAGCGACGGCGCGAACCCAAGGAGGAGTTAGAGATGATCGGAATTCTGTTGACCGTGCTGGTGGCCGCTCTTGTCTACGTGCTGCTCGCAGCCCTCACCGGCTCGACGATCGTCGCGATCATCGGCGCGATCCTCGTGCTGATCGCGGGCATCCCGAGCGGAGGATTCGGTTTCGGGAGCCGCTGGGGCAACGGGCGCGAGAGGGTATAAACCGCACCTATAAGAACTGACGACCTCCGGGCCCCGCACTGCGGGGCCCGAGTCGTTTCGGGGCGAAGCCGGAGGTCGGACTCGAACCGACGGCCTGCGCTTTACAAGAGCGCTGCTCTACCAGCTGAGCTACTCCGGCACCGATCGCGAGTGTACGCCGGGGCTAGGCCTCGGTCGCGCCCACGGCCGCGTGCTCGATGTTCCCGTGGCCGTTCGAGGAGGCCGGGACTCCCTCGAGGGGCTCGAACTCGCCGGCGTCGTTGAGGCGTCGCTCCAGCTCGGCCAGGACCACTCCGAAGAGCAGGTGGCGCCACGCCGCCTGGGCGAAGGCGCGGCGGTTTCCCTGCATGGGCTCGAGGTCGGCGCGGGCGGGGTGGTGGCGGTCGATCAGGACGCCGAGCGGCCAGAAGCCGAAGTGCTCGGCCATCGCGGCGGCCACGCCGGCCGCCAGCGGCGGTCCCGGGACCAGCGGGCGCGCCAGCGCGTACACCGCCCCGAACATCGCTCCGTTGGCCATGTGCAGCCCCAGGCCGGCCGCGGGCCACGCCGGGCCGCGGGTCACGAGCTTGCCGAGCAGCTCCACGTCGTCGTAGCGCGATCCGAAGACCCGCTTGTCGAGCGGCTGCTGCGCGGCCCAGACCCCCGCCGCCGCAGCGCCCGCCAGGGCGCCGTTCAGTGTTCTCCGCAGCTCCATGGGAGGCAGCGTAACGCGAGTGGCGCAGTCGGGTAGCTGTTGGGGATGGCCCCGCGCCCCCTATCGCTCTACCACGAGCGCACCCGCCGCCGCGGCGTGAACTCGCTCGTCTACTGGCCCGCGCGCTGGGCCCTGAAGGCCGGGATCCTGGTGTATTTCCGACTCCGCCGGCTCGGCACGGAGCACATCCCCGACGGCGGCGTGATCCTGGCCTCGAACCACCGCAGCTTCCTCGACCCGTTCGCCATCGGCTGCTGCCTCGGCCGCCCGATCTACTTCGTGGCCAAGGAGGAGCTCTTCAAGAACCCCCTTATCGGCTGGTTCCTCAACTGCCTCGGGGCCTTCCCGGTCAAGCGCGGTGCCTCGGACGCGGAGTCCGTGGCCACCTCGCTCGCGCTGCTCGAGCGCGGCGAGGCGGTCGTGATCTTCCCGGAGGGCACTCGCATCCGCACCGGCTCGCTCGCGCATCCGAGGCGCGGCGTCGGCCGGCTGGCGCTCCAGAGCGGCAGGCCCGTGGTGCCGATCGCCGTGACCAACTCGGAGCGGGCGCGAAACGGCTGGCGCATCAAGCCCGTGAAGGTGCACATCCGCTGCGGCCCGCCGCTCACGTTCCCGCGCGTCGAGGACCCCTCGCCGTTCCTCGCCGGCGAGGTGACCGAGCGCATCTGGCCCTGCGTCGGGCTCCAGTGGGAGTGGCTCGGTGGCCTTCCGCCGCTCCGCACCGCGGCCGTGGTCGGCGCCGGCTCGATGGGCACCGCCTCCGCCGTGGTGCTGGCCCGCGCCGGGCTCCAGGTCCAGCTCGGGTGCCGGACCGGGACCCAGGCAGAGGCGTTGCGGGCGGAGCGCGAGAACGCGCGCTACCTGCCCGGCCTCCAGCTCGCCCCGGCCATCGAGGTGAAGACCGTTCCCGAGATCGAGTTCGCGGGCGTGGACCTGGTCGTGCTTGCGGTCCCCTGCGCGAGCCTGCCCGCCGCCGTTGGTGAGATCGGAGCCCGCATGGGCGACCGCTCGGCGGTGCTGGTGACCTCCAAGGGCCTCGTCCCGCCGCTGGGCACGACGCCGGCGGCGTTCGTGTCCGAGCGCGTGCGCGCCCGCGCCGTCGCGACGCTCGCCGGTCCGGCTCACGCGCGCGAGGCCATCGAGCTGGGCGCCTCCGTGGTGCTCGCCTCGCGCGACGCCAACCTTCGCCGCCAGCTCCACGACATGCTCGAGGCCGGCGGGCTCACCGTCGAGGCCACGGACGACGTGACCGGCACGGAGTTCGCCGCCTGCGCCAAGAACGCCGCCGCCCTCGGCAGCGCGGCGGCCGCCCCGCGCGGCGCGAACCTCGCGGGCGCCGCGGCGGGCCACATCTTCTCCGAGATCCACGAGCTGGCTCTCGCAAGCGGCGGCCGCAGCGAGACCTTCGCGGGCCTCGCCGGGGCCGGCGACCTCGTTGCGACGGCCATCGCCGAGGGCAGCCGCAACCGCCGCGCGGGCGAGATGGTCGGTGCCGGCGTGCCCGCCGGGCAGGTGGAGGCGTCGATGGACCAGACGGCCGAGTCGCTCGCGACGGTGCCGCTGCTGGGTCTCGCATTCGAGCGCCAGGGGATCGACGCGCCGGTGACCACCGGCCTGCTGCGCGTCCTCCACGGCGAGTCCTCTCCCGAGCAGTGGCTCGAGAGCGTCCGATCTGCCCGCCAGCCGCGGCGCCGCACCCACGCGGCATAGGACCGGGAGTAGGCTCCGTGACGAGTGGAGGAAGTGGCCGACAAGCAGCGACTGGACCGCGACTTCACGGAGCTCTACAAGGCCCATCTGCGCGACGTCTACTCCTACGCCTACTACCGGGTGGGCAACCACCACGACGCGGAGGACCTGACCGAGCAGACCTTTCTTCAGGCCTACCGCCACTTCGATCGAGCTCAGCGAGAGTCGGACGGCCGGCCGCTGCGGCCCTGGCTGATCCGCATCGCCCACAACCTCGCCGCCAACTTCTACCGGGACCGCTCACGCCGACCGACGACACAGCTGGACGACACCAGCATCCTGGCCGAGCCGCTCGACACCGAGCAGCTCGTGGAGGGGCGCGAAGAGGTGAAGGAGGTCCTCGAGGGCGTGTCGAAGCTCCCGGAGGACCGTCGCGAGGCGCTGATCATGCGCTTCGCGCTGGGAATGGACAACCGCGAGATCGCGCGAGCGCTCGGGCGATCCGAGGGGGCCACCAAGGTGCTCATCCACAGGGCGATCAAGCAGCTGGAGCAGAGTCTCGAGGGGGACGGCGATGAGTGACGTGGAACGCGTGGAGCGCCTGCTGCGCTCGGCCCTCGTGCCGATGGACCCGCCGGAGGCGCTCAGCGACCGCCTCGAGCGCAGCCTGTCCGAGCTGACCGAGGTCGCCGCCGCCGAGCTGGCCGACTGGGAGCTGTCCGCCATGCGCGACCCGCGCAACTGGGCGCGCCCCGCGGCCGCGATCGTGGTGGGCAGCGTGGCGGCCGGCGGGCTCGTGTTGGTCCGAGCCCGCCAGCAGCAGAAGAAGCGTCACACGACGGGCCTGCACGCGCTCGAGAAGTCGATCCGCGGGGTCGCGGACGACATCGAGAAGCGCCTGCGCGGCTAGGCGGTCCGAGCCGCCGGGTAGCGCTCCTTCGCCGGGCTGGCGAGCCCCGCTCCGATGCCCGCGATCCCGATGAGCAGGTGCAGGAAGTTGTCCTCGGTGTTCACCGGGATCAGGTTGAGGATCTCGTCACCGTCGCCGGCGATGAACCCGAGCAGCGTCACGAGCAGGTACACGACACCAAGGCCGAGAGCGTAGGCGCGCGCGCCCCCATATGAGCCGGCCAGCGCGAGGCCGACCACGCCGCTTGCGATGTGCACGAGGTTGTGCCAACCGTTCACGTCGAGGATGCCGAGCACGGCGTCGCGTTCCGTGCCGTCGCCGGTGGAGAAGCTGGCGCTGTAGAAGAAGCCGGCGATCCCGGCCACGACCAGCGTGAGCCCGATCACCAGCGCGTATACCTGAGCGGGAGACCGCTCTTCCATGGGGAACCCTCCTGTGGGCGATTTTCCCCCCTATTCGCACTTGGCGCGCCGGCGGATCATCCAAATCGGCCGGTCGCGCGTAGGAACGAACGAATGGCACACGACATCCGCGACCTGGCCGACGAGGAGGTCATGCAACTCGTCCAGAACGGCGACCCGCGCGCCTTCGAGTTGCTCTACGACCGCCACGGCGGCGCGGCGTTCTCGCTCGCCTACCGCATGGTCGGCAAGCAGGCGCCCGCCGAGGACGTGGTCCAGGAGGCGTTCCTGTCGATCTGGCGCAGCCGCTTGCGATACGACCAGACGCGCGGCAGCGTGCGCACGTGGGTACTCGGCATCGTCCACAACCGCGGGGTCGACGCGCTGAGGCGCAGCACGGTTCACGACCGGCGCCGCGAGTCGCTCGAGGTGGTGGAGGAGCGCTTCGAGGCGCGCGAGCGCACGGACGTCGAGGTGGCCCGGCGGGAGGAGGCGCGTAGCGTGCGGGGAGCTTTGGAGACCTTGCCGGTGGAGCAGCGACAGACGATCGAGCTGGCCTATTTCGGCGGCTTCACGCACAGCGAGATCGCCAAGCTTCTGCACGAGCCGGTCGGCACCGTGAAGGGCCGGATGCGGCTTGGCCTGGAGAAGATGAGGCGCCAGCTCGTGGAGGGCGTGGCATGAGCGATCACACGCGGAGCGACCACACCCGCTATCGGGACGACATCGGCGCCTACCTGTTGGGTGCCCTCAACGACCTCGAACGGCAGGCATTCGAGCGCCACCTCGCCGGTTGCGGGGACTGCCAGGAGGAGCTCGAGCGGCTGCGGCCGGCCGCCGACGCGTTGCCGGGCTCGGTCCAGCAGATGGAGCCGCCGCCGAGGCTGAAGGCGTCGCTCATGGAGGTGGTCGAGCACGAGGCCGACGCCGCGCAGCAGCCCGCGGCGCGCGCCGGCCGGCGCCGGCCCGGCTTCATGAGCCGCGCCGCTCGCCGGCGCTTCATGCGCCCCGCCCTCGTGGGCGCGGTCCTGCTGATCGGACTCGTGATCGGCTTCGCCGTCGCCCAGCTCGGCGGCGACGAGAGCCGCACTGTCGCCGCGACCGTCGACCGCGCGATGCCGGAGGCTGGCGGCAGCCTCAGGATCGACGGCGACCGCGCGACCCTCCGACTCCACGACATGCCCGAGCTCGGCGGCGCACGCGTCTACCAGGTTTGGCTACAGCACGGTGACCGGATGGTTCCCGCGCGGACATTCGAGGTCGGGCGCAGCGGGACCGGGCGAGTCGAGCTGCAGGACGTCGGTGATGCGGACGGCGTGTACGTGACGCGCGAGGCACGCGGTGGCGCGCAGGTGCCCAGCGAGGACCCGATCGTGAGCGTGCCGCTGTAGGGCGGCGCGCCCGGCAGAGCCCGCGGGCGCGGTAACTAATGTGGGCCTCCGGCATGGAGACCTGCTACCGCCACCCGAACCGCGAGACGGGCGTGCGCTGCTCGAACTGCGAGCGGCCGATCTGCCCCGATTGCATGACCTCTACGCCGGTCGGCATGCGCTGTCCGGATTGCGCGCGGCAGAGCACGAGGGCCCGCACGATGCAGAGCGCGACGGACGAGCCGGCGCTCACCTACATCCTGATCGGGATCAACGTCCTGGTCGGGATCGGCTCGCTGCTCGGCGGCGGCGCCGGGGCCGACAGCAGCTCGCTCACCGACGACGGTGGCGTGTCGCAGCACACCATCGCCGACGGCGAGTACTGGCGCCTGATCACGGCCGGCTTCCTCCACGCTGGCCCCTTCCACCTGCTCACGAACATGCTCGCGCTCTGGATCCTCGGCTCTCTGATCGAGCCGGCCATGGGGAAGTGGCGCTTCGGGCTCGTCTACTTCGTGTCGCTCCTCTGCGGCTCCTTCGGCGCGCTCCTGCTGTCGCCGGACAGCCTGACCGTGGGCGCGTCGGGCGCCGTCTTCGGCCTCATGGGTGGCGCCGCGGTCGTGGCTCGCAACCGCGGCTTCAGCCTCATGGAGAGCGGCCTCGGGATCTGGATCGGCCTGAACCTCCTGATCACCTTCACGATCCCCAACATCTCGATCGGCGGTCACATCGGCGGACTGATCGGCGGGACCGTGACCGCGTTCCTGCTAGTGGAGCTCCGCGACCGCATCCGGCTGCCGGACATCGTGCCCGCGCTCGTGTGCGTGGCGATAGGCGCGGCGGCCGTGGTCGGCTCGATAGTCGTCTCGGGCTAGCTCGGATGCATCGCTGCGCACCGGGCTAGCCCGGTGCTTGCGCTACGGCGCGAGCTCGATCGAGCGGCGCGTGGGCGGCGCCGGCACGAGCTCGGGGTGCAGCAGGTGGCCGAGCAGCTCCACGCCCTCCACCAGGCGCGGGCCCGGACGCGAGAAGTAGGCCGCCGCGTCCACCGCGAAGACGCGGGCGCCGAGCCGCGCGAGCCGCTCCCGCTGCGCCATCGTCTCGGCCGCCGCCTGCTCCGCGTAATAGCCGCACGGCATCGACACCACCACGTCGATCGGAAGCGCCTCCAGCTCCGCCCACTCCGCGGTGCGCGACTTCTCGCCCGGCAACCCGAGCACGTCCACGCCACCCGCGAGCTCGATCATCTGCGGCACCCAGTGGCCGCCGATGTAGATCGGGTCGAGCCACTCGAGCGCCGCCACAGCCGGGCGCGGCGCGCCCTCGACCGCACGCTCGACGGCCGCGATCCGCCCGGCCGAATCCTCGACGAGCTCCTCGCCCGCCTCCTCGACGCCGGCCGCGCGCGCCAGCCGCGGCACGTCCGCCAGCACCTCTCCCAGCGTGGACGGGTCGAGCGAGATCACCTCGGGCTGGGTCGGCAGCCGCTCGGCCACAGCACGCACATCGTCGAACGAGACCGCGCACACCTCGCAGACCGCCTGGGTCACGATCAGGTCCACGTCGAGCTCCTCGAGCACGCGCTCGTCCAGCTCGTACAGCGACTCGCCGCGCCCCGTGCGCTCCCGCACCGCGGCGTCGATCTCGGCGGCCGGCAGCCCCTCTGGGATCACGCTTCGGGTGAGGTGGGGGAGTTGCTCCGCGCGGGGCGGGTAGTCACACTCGTGAGTGACCGCGGCGACGCGGTCGCCCACTCCGAGGGCGAACAGCATCTCGGTCGCGGATGGGACAAGCGAGGCGATACGCACGGAGACGAGAATGGCACGTCTGAGCGACGAGCAGATAGAGGAGCGGCTGGGCGAGCGCGAGGGCTGGGAGCGCTCCGGCGACGCGATCGTGAAGCAGTTCGACAACGGCGACTTCAAGGGCTCCGTGGACTTCCTGAACCGGCTCACGCCCGAGGCCGAGGAGATGAACCACCACCCCGACCTCGAGATCTCGTGGAAGACCGTCACCGTGACCATCACGACGCACAGCGAGGGCGGCCTCACGGACAACGATTTCGAGCTTGCGCGCCGTATTGATGCGCTCGACTAGCGCTACACTCGCCGCGTCACCGCATGAGCGACGACGATCCTCCTCGAAGTAGGCAGAGAAAGGGCGCCTTGGCGCAAGCGCCCGGCTCGGCCGGGCGCGCCGCGATGCTGTTCTTTGCCCTTGCCTCGCAGGCAAGTGGTCTGAGATGACCCAGGTCCTGCTCCTGTTCGGCGTCGCCGTGCTGGTCGCCCTGAACGGACTCTTCGTGGCCGCGGAGTTCGCGCTCGTACGCGCCTCGCAGGGACGCATCGAGCAGCTTCGCGACGAGGGCCGCCGCGGCGCGGCGCTCGTGCTGAAGCAGATCGAGCGCATAGACGAGTACCTGTCCGCGTGCCAGCTCGGCATCACGATGACCTCGCTGGGCATTGGCTTCCTCGGCGAGCCCGCGATCGCGAGCCTGTTCGAGGACGTCTTCGGAACGGCGATCTCGCACAACGCCTCGCTGGCGATCTCGCTCGGCCTCGCCTACCTGATCACCACCGCGCTGCACATCACCTTCGGCGAGCAGGTGCCGAAGATCTACTCGATCGTCCACTCCGAGACGACGGCGCTGCGGGTGGCGCGGCCGCTGGAGCTGTTCCGGACCGTCTTCAACCCGCTGATCTGGCTGCTGAACACGGCGTCGAACTGGATCCTGCGGCTCGTGGGCGTGGACGCCCGCGCCGAGTTCGAGGAGGTCAGCACATCGGAGGATCTGAAGCTGATCATCGCGCGCAGCGCGCACGGCGGAAAGCTCGACCCGGGCGAGGCCGGGATGCTCTCCGGCGTCTTTCACCTGCACGAGCAACAGGCGCGCCAGGTGATGACGCCGATACCGGCCGTGGTGACCGTGGATGCGTCGGAGACCGCCGAGGCGGCGCTGCGCCGCGCGGTCGACTCCGGCCACACGCGCCTCGTGGTGACCGAGGAGGGCAACACCGACAGGATCAAGGGCATCGTGCACGTGAACTCGCTCGCGCGGAAGGTCATGACGGAGGGCCCGGACGCGTCGATCGAGAGCAACGTGAAGGAGGCGCTGATCGTGCCCGAGACGAAGCCGCTCGACGACCTGCTCGCCGACCTTCAGCGCGAGCGCGCGTCGATGGCCGTGGTCGTGGACGAGTACGGCCGCACGGTCGGCATCGTGACCGTCGAGGACATCATCGAGGAGGTCGTCGGTGAGATCGCCGACGAGACCGACCCCGCGGTCGCCGGCGTTCGCCAGCTCGCGAACGGCGACTGGTGGGTCCGCGGCCACGTGCCGATCATGGACCTCGCCGACTACGGGCTCGACCTGCCGGTGGACTCCGACGCATACAACTCGGTCGGCGGCTTCGTCTTCGGTGAACTCGGCCGGCTGCCGAAGCGCGGCGACATGGTGAACGTGAACGGCTACTCGCTGCGCGTCGAGGCCGTGCGCGAGAACCGCGTGGAGGCCGTTCGCATCCGCGACCACCACCAACGCGGCGAGCAAGTCCCCAGCGACGGCGACGCCCGCCCGGTCGAGCCGACGGCGCAGGCGCCGCGCGCGGGCGAGCAGGGCAGCTCAGAGCAGTCGTAGCGCGCAGCGCCGCGCGCGGGGGCCTGTCCGTCCGGGTGGGGGACTAGCTTCGCGCTGAGGGTGCTTCTCGGAGGAGGAGGTCTCGCCGGAATGTGGTGCGTGAAGCTGAGTGATTCACAGCGCGACGCTCTGCGTGCGCTGATCCAGGCCGAGGACGAGAAGGGACCCGCTCTGGCCGCCGCGCTCGAGGCGCTCGAGCTCGCCCGCTGGGACGACCTTCCCGACGCCACGCTTCCGTGGGAGCGTGTGGCCGAGCTGGCCGAGAAGCAGGGGATCGGCGAGGCCGACGTGGTCTGGGATCTCACGGCCGGCATGCCGCCCGCGCCGCCCCGGCGCCGCGGCGGGCGCAAGACCGCGCTCGTCAAGCGCGAGAAGCCACCGGCCTAGCCGCTGCGTCAGGCGCTCAGCGCTGCTCCGATCAGCGTGCGCGCCACCTCACGTGCCCGTGCGGGCGAGAGCCCGCTTCGCTCGAAGGCACGCCATGTGCCGACGTCCACCAGCGCCCGTGCAGTCCTGCGCTGCTCGGCGCTGGGCCGGAGCGGCTCGAGCGCCTCGTTAGTGAGTGCGTCGATTGAGCGCTGCACGAGGTCGTCTCCCTCGGCCAGCGCCGGATGCACATCGCGGTCCCGCGCCATCGCCTCGACGATGACAGCGCCGCGCTCGTAGATCCCATAGACCTCGCCCACGAGCCGCCCGATCCGGTCGGCGCCCGCGGTCCCGTCGAGAAGCCGCCGCGCGTCGCCGGGCTCCGGCACCGCCAGCCGCGGCCATGCAAGCTGGCCACAGGCCGGGACCAGCTCGTCCAGGGACGGGAAGTGCCGGTACACCGTCCCAACGCCCACGCCGGCGCGCTCCGCGATCTGGTCCCACGTCGTGGCCGCCACGCCCTGCTCGCCGTGGAGCGACACCGTCGCTTCCACGATCCGCCGCCGCGTCTCCTCCACCGCGGCGGCGCGCTTGCCCATGTTGTATTTTCGCGGAGACATTTAGTTGACGAATTTGCTCCGCCAAATTATAGTGCCCGCACCCGACGCATGAAAGGAGCCAGGATGGCCACCACGACGCGCGTCCCGATGGCACTCAAGGCCGGCGGTGGAGAGCAGTACGCCTTCTTCGGGACGACCGCAACCATCAAGGTCAGCGCCGAGCAGACCGGGGGTGAGATGTCCCTCGTGGAGGTCGACGTCCCGCCGAACTTCGGTGTGCCGCTCCACGTGCACTACACGGAGGACGAGACGTTCTGGATGCTCGAGGGCCGCGCCACCTTCGAGGTCGGCGACCAGCGCATCGAGGCCGGGGCCGGCGACTGCCTGTTCGGGCCCCGCGACATCCCGCACCGCTTCGGGACCGGCGAGGAGGGCGCCCGGATGCTGTTCCTCCTAACCCCGGGCGGGTTCGACGAGTTCGTCCGCGAGGCGAGCGATCCGGCGAACGAGGACCGGATCCCGGAGCTCGTCGAGAAGTACGGGGGCGGGCTGCTCGAGCCGCCGCACGCCTAGGACTTCGGCGGGTATTCGTAGAAGCCGGCGCCGGCCTTCCGGCCGAGCCTGCCCTCGTCGATCAGCTCGCGCACTCTCCCCGGGATCTCGGCGCCGATCGACTCGCCGATCGCCGCCGCCACGTCCAGGCCGACGAAGTCGAGCAGCGCGAGCGGGCCCATCGGATGACCGGCGCCGAGCTTCATGCAGGTGTCGATCGCCTTCGGCTCGAGCCCGTTGCGCTCGAGCAGGCGCACGGCGTCGAAGAGGTACGGGAACAGCAGCTTGTTCACGACGAAGCCGGCGGCGTCGGGCACCTCGACGGCGGTCTTGTCGAGCTGCTCGCAGAGCTCGTGCAGGCGGCGCCTGGTCTCGTCGCTCGCGGCATCCGGGAACGACAGCTCCACCAGCTTCATCTTGTCGACGGGGTTGAAGACGTGCAGGGCCCCGAAGCGGTCCGGGCGGCCGCTCGCCTCGGCGAGCGCGCGGACGGAAAGCGAGGAGGTGGTCGTTGCCAGGACCGCGTCGGCGTCGAGCACGTCCGCGAGCAGCGCGTAGAGCTCGCGCTTGGCGTCCTCCTCCTCGCTGATCGCCTCGACCACCACGGGGCAGCCGGAGAGCTCCGAGAGCTCGGTGACGACCGTCGCGGATTCCTCCACCTTGCCCCACGCCCGGTCCTTGGAGGCCTCGCTGCGGGCCCACAGGATCACCTCGTGGGAGCCCGCCGCCGCGCGCGCCAGGCCGCACGCGATCGCCCCGCTACCCGCTATCCCAAGCCGATTCAAGCTCTTATCCGCCTTTGGTTGACTCGCCAGTCAATTGAGTACGCTTACCACATGCGAAACGGCAATGAGCGTGAGGTAGTCATCGTCGAGGCAGTCCGAACGCCGATCGGACGCGGGCATCCCGAGAAGGGCTACTACAAGGACGTCCATCCCAACGAGCTGCTCGCGAAGACCTATACCGAGCTGATCGAGCGCACCGGGATCGATGCCTCCGAGGTCGAGGACGTGATCACCGGCTGCGTGCAGCAGTACGGCGAGCAGATGTTCAACGTCGGCCGCAACGCCTGGCTCCAGGCCGGGCTGCCGGTGGAGACGCCGGCCACGACGGTCGACCGCCAGTGCGGCTCGGCGCAGCAGGCGGTGAACTTCGCGGCGGCGCTGATCGCCTCCGGCGTGCACGACGCCGCCATCGGATCGGGCGTGGAGCACATGGGTCACATCCCCATGGGAGTTGGCTTCAAGTGGGTCGACGACGTCGGCTCGCCGTGGCCGCCCGAGCTACTCGAGAGGTACAACCTCGTGCCGCAGGGCATCTCGGCCGAGATGATCGCCGACCAGTGGGAGATTCCCCGCTCGGAGCTCGACGAGATCGGACTGCGCTCGCACGAGAACGCGGCGCGCGCCACCGAGGAGGGCCGCTTCGAGCGCGAGATAGTGCCGTTTGCGGTGAACGGCGACACCTATGTCACGGACCAGGGCATCCGGCCGGACACGAGCATCGAGGCGCTGTCCGAGCTGAAGCCGGCCTTCAAGGAGGACGGCAAGATCACGGCCGGCAACTCGTCGCAGATCTCCGACGGC
>Ga0114129_10011399_pt1 | contig 12662 bp, 15 predicted proteins | sample RhiMetdeltSRZDD1_FD_80071 | JGI IMG/M metagenome (GOLD analysis project Ga0114129, IMG submission 80071) | Populus rhizosphere microbial communities from Tennessee, USA - Rhizosphere MetaG P. deltoides SRZDD1 (version 2) (version 2) | ecosystem: Host-associated > Plants > Roots > Rhizosphere >...
GATGCCGTTGAACTGAAGACTGTCTCACGCGATAGCGTGTACAAAGCGGTCTACAGTGCAAAAATTACAGCATACAAAAAGTAATCTGTATCAAAAGACGCTGTCCAAACGGGCGGCGTATTTTGTTCTGGGAACATTCCAACTTTTTCAGCGTCTATCTCTCAAAGGAGACAAAATGAAAAAGTTTTTACTAGTAGTCCTGACATTAATACTCGCCGCGTGCTCCGCGGGCGGAAGCGAATTTTCGCGCAACCGGGAAAAATGGCAGGATGCCAACATCACCCATTATCGTATGCAATTGAACATCAGCTGTTTCTGCGCCTTTCGCGATCAGATGCCGTTGACCGTTGAAGTGCGGGATGGTCAGATCGTTTCGATGGCCGCCGCAGACGGCACCTTGGTTCTCGATACGGACCCGAATTATGAGTTCTTCGCACCTCATGCGACTATTGACCTGCTGTTCGCGGAACTCGATGCAGCGCTCAACGACGGCGCGGATTCGATTACAGCGAGCTATGACCCCACCTACGGGTTTCCCACAGAGATCGCCATTGATTTCGACCAGCAAATGGCCGACGAAGAAATGTACTACAGCATTTCAGGCTTCGAAGTGCTCCCTTAAACAGCAGCGGCCTGCGACCGCGAGCGAAGCGATAAGCCCCTAAAGGTTTCGACATCCTTTAGGGGCTGACTGTCTTACTTACAGTTGTATACCGTATTGAAGGTATTTGTATACTATATATCGCCCAAGAGCACGTGATCAGCACCGCGATCAATCTCCCAGGGATAGACAATGAACGCGTCGGTAACGGCGGCATAATAATCAGGCCGCACACTGCCAAACAGATTTCGATAGGGGTTGAAATGCAGCACACAGGTCTCAGGGATGCCACCCGCTGCTGAAACGCGATTTTTTACCGCTGTGATCGTCCGGCCGGATCCCCACACATCGTCCACGATCAAGGTAGGACGCCCGTGCAGTTTATCCTCCGCCGGGAATTGGATGAACTCTGGCCAGGCAATGAACTTGGTTTTGTCGGTACGCAATTGCGCAGGGAAATCCACGGCGGCGGTAAGGATGTGGGTAATGTTCATGGCTTCCGCTAACATCCCACCCGGGATGATGCCACCGCGGGTGATCATCACCATGGCCGTGAACTCACGTTGAAACTGCGGGATAAGATGATCGATCAGACGACCAATCTCATCCCAGGTGACGATTTCACGGCGTGGTCCTTGTGGTGGTTGCATCTCGTTGACTGCGCTTCCTTGGGTCGCTCCGCTCGCTATATTCCCGAGGCGCTTCGGGAGAGCGGCTGCACATCTAATACGGCTGCCAGGGGGGCTGGCGCCGGGACGCGCACGGGTTGGCCCGCTATCACCTGGACCTTCTCAACTTCGCGTGCCCAGATGTATAAACATGTATGATAAGCAGTCGTTGTATATGAACTGATCACACTCGACAGCATCACAAAGGCAAAGAAGATAAAAGCCGCTACGGCGATGGCCAGAATCGATAGGACATTGACTTGACCTGTCAGATACACGGCGCCACCGCCGATCGCCAAGGCAATCAAAAAACCGACGAACCCCAGCACAAAACCGATCAAGCCCGTAACCCACCGTACGCCCACGGTGCTGATACCGATCAACAGCAAATTCTCCCGGGTAATGTTCAGCACGCGTTGCATGCCATCCTTCAGATTCAAATCGTCAATCACCATACTCGGCAAGATCAAATAGGAAGCCTCTGTCCATAGCACCTGAAGCAGATTCGTTGCGCCACGCGCCAGGCTGGCGGCGATACCACCGCGCCGGTTGCGTTGGGCAGCATTGCGAAGCAGATTCACAGCTGTTGAAGCCGCGGCCAGGGTGAGAATATCAAAGAAATCACGGCGGACAATGTCCCAGGCTTTATCCATGCGTCCATCGCCCTCGGCCAGATAACCATAGATCAGATATACAGTCATCGCCGAAAAAATGTACGACACGATGAACTGCACAAAGATCATAATGGCACCCAGCCCGAACACGATGACATTCCCAAATTGGGAATTACCGAACAAAAAGACCGCTCCGACAATTGGAATAATACCAATCACCGACACGATCATGCCAGCAATCAACGCATAAATGGAGGGTTTCAGCAAGTCCTTATCCTTGAACGCCATCTGCCAGGCTTGTTTGAGAAATGACCAGCCGCGTGAAAAAGATTCCATTGCATCTCCTATGTCATTGCGAGCGACTGGAAGGAGCGAAGCAATCTCGTAATAATTAACAGGAGATTGCTTCGTCGCCCTATGGGCTCCTCGCAATGACATCCATTGATTATAGCAAACTTACTGGCTCCACTTCAACCCGCCAGCCATCCAATCTTACACCCTTTAGCGGCTCCTGAGGGTTCGCTCCACGTAAAACGATCTGCCAACGATAATACCCGCCCACTTTTGAAAAGAAACAAGGGACGGGCCCAATTAAAGTGACATTTTTCCAGCGATCGGCCCGCAGCACTTCTTTGAGTTTTTCCGCTACCCGCCCCGCTTCCTGCTCAACCGCTTCTGAATCCTGGTCCCGATATTCGAGTCTCACGAGACGCGTGAACGGTGGATACCCCAAGCGCTTGCGTTGTGCCAACTCATATTCATAAAATCCATTGACATCGTGCTTTGCCGCGGATTGGATGACTTGATTTGCCGGGTCAAAGGTTTGCAAAACGACCTTCCCTCCGCGTTCACTGCGCCCCGCCCGCCCCGCGACTTGCGTCAGCACTTGAAACACCCTCTCTCCAGCAAACGGATCTGGCAAATGCAGGCCGACATCGGCCAGGACGATGCCAACCAGAGTTACCAGCGGAAGATCAAGTCCCTTAGCGAGCATCTGCGTACCGATCAATACATCGGCTTTGTGATTCACAAAATGAGTCAGAATCATCTCGTGCGAATCTTTGTGGCGCGTCGTCTCCCAGTCCCAGCGCAGGGTGCGCGCCTTCGGAAACAGCGCATGGACTTCCGTTTCCACTTTCTCGCTGCCCAACCCATACTCACGGATTTGTTTCCCACCGCACTGCGGACAGGTCTTTGGCTTCTGCCGCTCATACCCGCAGCGATGACACAGCAACCGTTCCTTTTCATCCAGGTGCAGGGTCAGCGGTGTTTCGCAGTTTGGACATTTCAACACAAATCCGCAATCACGGCAGAAGATGTAGGTAGCTGTCCCGCGCCGGTTGAGGAACAGGATGGCCTGCTCCCCGCGCTTCAGCGTAGACTCAAGCTCCTTAAGCAGGAGACGGCTAAAGATCCCGCGTTGACCCGTTTTCAATTCGTCCCGCATATCCACGATGTGAATAGGCGGCAGGCCGAGTTCGACGATCCGTTTTGGCAAATCCAGTTTATGAATATGGTCTGTTTCTGCGCGATGCCGTTGTTCCACTTTTGGTGTAGCAGACCCCAATACACAGACCGCACCACACAGTCGCGCATAAATCTGCGCCGCAGTGACTGCGTTATAGAATGGCGGCTCCGCCTGATAGTAGGATGAATCATGACATTCATCAGCAACGATGAGACCGATATTGGCGAAGGGTGCAAACAAAGCACTGCGCGCACCGATGATGACTTTCAGATCGCCGGCGCGCGCGCGGCGCCACGTATCGTAGCGCTCCCCCTCCGAAAGCTTCGAGTGTACAAGTCCCACCTGTCCGGGAAAGCGACTCGAAAAGCGATGAACGGTTTGTGGCGTAAGCGCAATCTCAGGAACCAGGATGATGGCCCGTTTCCCGCGCCTGATCACTTCTTCGGTCGCACGGAGATAGATTTCCGTCTTGCCGGAACCCGTCACGCCCTGTAAGAGAAATTGTTGTCGCGAGTCAGGTGACCGAATGCCTTTGAGGATTTCCTTCAAGGCAAGTTCCTGTTCGGGTGTGAGCACGATCCCCTGTTTATGTGTTTCCGTGTATACCTGTCTTCCTGACTTCTGCAGCGGATCTCGAAAAATCTCGCTCTCGAACAAACGGATCAGACCGCGTTCTTCAAGTTCCTGCAAATCAGCGAGATTTCCTCCGCTTTCGGCATAAACCCATGAGAGGTTGACTGCCTCAGGCTGTTGAATCAAATATCGCAGAGCGGCCTGTCGGCGCGCCAGCGTTTGCTTCGTGCCGAGATTCGGCATTTCCTTTTCTGCTTCATCCGGTGTAACTGCCAACTGCGCTACACGAACATATTTCGACCGCACCCGTGGCGGTGGAAGGATGCTTTTTGCTGATAGTACACCCTTCCTCACAAGGAATTGAGCTGTCCTGCGCCAATCCACTCTGGCGAAATGTGTATCGATCTGTCGCCCACGAAGTGGGCCGCGTGTCTTCAACAGGTTGAGTAGTCGATCTTCGACGGTGAGTCGTTGTGTCTTTGGGCTGATACTTTTACCATCCACAGTACTCGATAATCGCGAATCCGAAATCGGCAAGCGCAAATCGTAGATCGTATCCACCTGCTGGCTCAAACCCACGGGCAAGAACAAGCTAACCATGGAAGCCCACGACATTAACGTGGACTCCGCCATCGCTTCCGCCAGGGCAATTTGTGCTTGTGTCAGGACAGGTTCAGGGTCAACAAGCTCGATGACTTCCTTGACTTCTGGCACAGAGGGTTGGTCAATGAAACGAAAGACCACACCCTGTACCGTCTGCTTCCCAAAGGGGATGATAACGAGATGCCCCGGACCAATTTGAGCCGCCATGGATTCGGGCAGAGCGTAATCAAATATCCCTGACACAGCAGGGATGTTTACAACGATCTGAACAAAAGAAGTCATGAGGTTATTGTAACTTGAAAGCCTCTCTGAGAATCACTTCAACGGCAAATATATGATTTGACCTTCTAATTCGCCGTGTTTGCATACTTCGGCAACATACAAAATCTCTTCAATCGCCGCACCGAAAGAAACTTTGCGACCGACTTCAATTACTCCTGGCATGTATTTTCCAGCTTCGACGCGTTGATAAGCATATTTTGTGATGGTCGTTACATCGTGAGTTATTAATACCCGATTCTCATTTGCCGCCCAATCAAGAATAGTTCTGTCGTCTGTGGAAGATAAACCTACATCCTGGACCCGCACAATATCAAGATCTGGCTTCACCCGTAAAAGCCCGCGAACAATTGCATTGTTGAAGTTTTCATCCGCCACTAGAAAGAGCATGCTATCGGGTTCCGTTTTTCTTCCGGGCTAGCAACCGCCTGCGAATATCCGATGTATTGAACCGTGACTCATTTTGTGTACGTACCTGTTCTGCTATTTTTTCACGGCGTTTTAGATATGCGTCCACTTTCTTTTTCTGATGCAAATAATAGCCAACTACTGAATAAACGTCTGCCAGAGGGATCACCGGATACTGAGTTGCAATCTCTTCCGCCGTGAGGCCTTCTAGAAATGCGGCAACAATTGTGTCCAGCGTAACACGCGTCTTGCTTACGCGAATCACGCCGTCCTTATCCATCTTCAATGGGAGGGTTGTGGTAAATGTTGTAGTCGCCATATCTTGCCAATCCTTATCGCCCACAAATATAACACAGCCAAATCACACTTTTAGCACCACCGCAGCGCCGTAGCCCACCACTGACGAATAATCTCCCATCACATCCCCCGAGGTAGCATGCTGCAGCACCTTTACTTTGTTTGCTCCCAATTCACGCGCCGCCCATAAAACCGCTGCGACGGCGGCATGGCCACAGGCGTAGGCTTTGCCGGTCTGTTCTGCGTCGAAGATGGATTCGGGATCAAAGGATTCAAAGCGCCGGAGCATTTCCCGGTCGAAACGCTCAGCAGTGAGTTGATCGTGAAAGTGGGAAAGGTCAGTGGAGGCGACTAATAACGCGTTTCTTTCCTTGAGAACTTTTGCCAGCGCGAAGCCCAGTTTCCGGGCCACGTTTATTTCCTGTGCATGGATCATGATCGGCAGAAGTTTGAAATCACCGGTTAGAGCACGTTGCAGGAAGGGCAATTCTATTTCAAGCGAGTGTTCGCGGTCCGCGCGGACAGGTGTGATCGGAACATCAAGGCCAGCCTGCGACAATTCAGCAAGGGACACTTTGTCCACTTCGATGTTTCCGAGTGGCGTCCCGTATGCGTCATGGGCTGTGGTGAGCAGCGGATAAGGCGCCAGACTATGAAAAGGTGAAATAACGGCGACCAGCTCCGGGCTTCGTGAGCGAAGCGCCGCGAAGGCATATCCCGCAACCGGACCCGAATAGCGATGTCCTGCATGAGGTGCGATGACCGCCACCACCTCTCCGTCCAGCGCGGGGAGTTTCGCCTTGTTCAAATATTCATCCACGGAGTGAGCCAGCGATTTTGCATTCCCCTCATACCACGTTCCAACGATCGGTGATGGACGAACATCAAGCATAAAAGGATTGTAGCACTTTTTGGGTGGCACGAAAAGCAAGCTCCGGCAAATTCTCGCGATCAAACCACTCGACCGCGTCTGCGTCATCTTCAGCCTTCATCTGGCCACTGAGAATTTCCGCTTGATAGACGATGACAAAATCCGCGCCACGTGGATGTTCGCGGCCCGCAACGATATCGTACACACGCATCACGCGGACGTTTAGACCTGTCTCCTCCAAACATTCCCGCGCGGCAGCTTCCGCCGGGTCCTCCCCACCATTGATGAAGCCCGCGGGCAGGGTCCACAGACCTCGAAATGGTTCGGTGGCACGCCGCACCAGCAGCACACGCTGATTTTCTGTCACGAGCACCGCCGCAGCAACTTTGGGGTCAATGAAATGTACCCACTTGCAATTTGGGCAGACTGCACGCAGTTGCCCGTAGAGATGTTCCTGTTTCACCGCCGTCCCGCAACGCGGACAGAAATTGAAATCAGAGGAGGTCATACATCCATTGTATCTTTATTGTGTTTTGGCGGGAGGTTTGCCATGCAAAATGATGCTTTCACTTTATCCTGGCATATCCGGTCACAACCATGCTGGAAACAAATAAAAAGCCGCCCGGTCATCCGAAGGACCCGAACGGCTTGATTCCTAAAACAGATTTTTAGCGCCAGCGGCTGGCGGCGATGCCGCGCATTAGGAGCATTAGCAATGCACTGAGGGCTGCCGCTGCGCCCAGCACGATTTGCCAGGTAATTGACACCAATGGCGCTTCCACTAGTTTCTGTGCCACCGCATTTCCCATATCAGCGGCCGGCAGCGTGGGAGTTTCTACCATTCGTAATGCATCTTCTTGTGCAGGCGCCGTCATTGTCGGCGCGGGAGCCATTCCAACAGCCGGTTCAGCCGGCGCTTCTGTCGCTGCCGGAGGTTCGGTCGCCGCGGCAGGAGCTTCTTCCGCATAGAGTTCGATACTTTGCTCGCTGGAAGCATCACCACCGCCCCCGCCCATGCCAAAGACTGGAGCCGTCATACGGCTGACTGAATTCAAGCCAAAGCTAAAGACAAATAGCAGCGTAGCCAACGCACTGGCAAACCGGAAGAATGGATAAGCCCTTGGCAAAGGTGGGTTTTGTCCCACCATTTTGCGCGTAAGGGTAAAGTTTCGCGGTGCTCGGCGAGCAGGTAGCTTGCGGAGCAAGGTCCGGGTGGCGCGCAGGTCATTTAATACAGCGGCAAGTTGGGCATCCGCTTTGAGGCGGCTCTCCAGACGCGCTGAATCGGACGGGCTGAGTTGTCCATCCAAATATGAAGAGAGGAGTTCAAGATCACGCTGATTCATGACACATTCATTCCTTCTTCAAGACGATAGGAGGCAGGTAAAAGTTCCTCAAAGCCCTGTAAACACTCACGCAGCCTTAATCGGGCACGGGCCAGCCGACTCTTGATCGTGCCGAGCGGCACACGGATGGACATGGCAACTTCGCTGTAGTCCATACCTTGAATATCGGCCATTACGACAACGGTTTTGAACTCCAGCGGGAGATTATCGAGACAGTGCTGGATGGCATGTTCCACTTCGTCAGCTTCGGCCTTCTGGTCGGGCGTCATATTGGGGTCAGCCAGCCAGCGTGGGGAATCCATCTCTTCGCCGTCGTCGGTATCCGGTTCGAGCGGCGTTGTGGGCCGGCGTTTCTGACGCCGGAGTTCGTCGTAGCAGGCATTGGTCACCGTACGCATCAGCCAGGCTTTGAATGATCCGCCACGAAATGTGGCGATGCTCTTAAAGGCTGAAATGAAGGCATCCTGGGTCGCGTCAGCAGCCATATCACCATCACCCAGGATGCGAAGGGCCGTGTTAAACACACTATCCTGATAGTGCAGGACGAGTGTGTTGAAGGCGTCGAGACTGCCATTCTGTGCGTCAGTGATGAGCGCTTGTTCGTTCATTGGGGAATATTGTATCACTGCGGGATTTTGTTTAACGATAAAGGCTATGAAGGTTTAACGGCTTGTATATCGGGTAATGTTCCCGCTCGGACATTAGTAAAGTCTAATTTTTAGGAAAACATATAATCCGCGCCAAACTGCAAGTCCAAATGCAGAAGCCACAGCCAGGACAATGGCAAAAATGGGCAGGATAGCCGCGTTTAGAATCAGTCCGCGAACAACCACTGCCAAAGGTGCAGCGAAAAGCATGGCAAGCAGGGGACGCCAGAGTTGTTTTGGGTTGGAAATGACGTCAGATACAAAAAGCCCAAACCAGGGAGCGAGCAGGAACCAGGCCACAGTCAAAGGGACAAAAGCCGCGAGAAAGTGACGGAGGAAGGAAAGATCTGTTTCACTGTGAGTGATAAATCCGATCAGGGTAACGAACAGAATGGCAACGGTGTCGCCAACATACAGAATCTGCTTTGGTCGCGCCATTCCCTAGAAACCCAGTAAAAAGAAGAAAACGCCCGCGCCACACGCGGCCACTAACAGCGCAACCACAAATAGGGTGGCTGTACGTATATTTATGCCATTACCTTCTGCAAAAGGGTCAGCGCCGATCGCAGGTTCATACGGCAGGTTTGTGGATATACCACCTGATAGCATGGAGGCTTCGATCCGTTCTACGGCACCCTGAGCTTCTTTCAACCCGGTACCATATTCTTCGCGGTAGATCTTAATGGCATCCATCTTTTTGTTCTTACCCAAAAGGGATCTGATTTTGCTTTCCAGCACAGGGTTATCGCGGTCGCGTCCTGGTGACGGAGCTTTCGTGAATTCATCCTGGGCCATTTCCTCAATTGCCTCCCTGGCTTCTACAAGGCTAACGCCGGTTGCTTGCTGATAATACTGGACGGCATTCATCAGCTGTTTTGCATGAATCATTTCATGCAACTTTCGTACCTGGTCGGGGGTGAGACCACGCATGGGGAGACTCCTTATTATCGCTTCACTCACGCATGTGGAACATGCGTAACTTTACTTTTTGTAGATGCTTATAGGCTGAAATTCATATTTTAGATAAAGCAAATAATGCGGCACTCGGTGCAAGCAAAAGGGCGGCGCCTTTTATTGTGCTAAGGCCGCCCGCCCTATTATCTATTCGTTTCGCAAGGCTGGGAAGAGCAATACCTCACGGATGGAATGTTTATCGAGCAATAACATGGCGAGGCGGTCCACGCCCATGCCGAAGCCGCCGTTGGGCGGCATACCATAACGCATCGCGCGCAGATAATCTTCATCGAGAGGGTGTTTCTCTTCATCGTCATGTGCAGCGTAATCGCGTCCCATCTCGACGAAGCGTTGTTCCTGGTCGAGCGGGTCATTCAGCTCGGTGAAGGCATTACACAATTCGAAGCCCGCCGCGTAGCCCTCGAAGCGTTCCACGGTCAAGGCATTACCTGGGATGGACTTCGCCAGCGGGGAAATATCGCGTGGATAATCGTAGAGGAATGTCGGTTGAATAAGTGTTGGTTCGAGGAAATCGCTGAGGAGGAAGTCTATCAATTTTCCGCGTGTAGCATATGGATCGGGCGTTTTGTTGGGGTGGTTAGCCTGGATGGCTTTGAACAGTTCCTCGGCCGTTTTATATTCTTCAATATCAATACCCGACGTCTCAAGAATGCCTTGCCGCATTTGGAGCCGATTCCACGGCGGAGTCAGGTCAATCTCATGGTTTTTGTACTTGACCCTCATCGTACCGAGCACTTGTTGCGCAGTATAGGAAACCATTTGCTCGGTCAATTCCATGACCTGTAAATAATCCGCGTACGCCCAATAGAATTCCAATTGCGTGAACTCGGGATTGTGCTTGAACGAGACGCCTTCATTGCGAAAGTCACGCCCAATTTCATATACTTTTTCCAGGTTACCAACCAGCAACCGTTTCAAATACAACTCAAACGAGATGCGCAGGTACATATCCTGTTCGAGCTCGTTATGATGTGTCACAAAAGGACGCGCGGCTGCTCCACCATACAATGGCTGCAGGATCGGGGTTTCGACTTCGAGGAAGCCATGCTCATCCAGAAAATTGCGCAAAGCTTTGACAATGGCCGCGCGTTTGCGAAATATCTCGCGGACATCCGGATTCACGGCCAAATCAGCATAACGCTGGCGGGCACGCAGTTCGGGATCCTCGAGCGCGGCATGGCGGACGATTGTGCCATCTTCGAGTGTCTCATCTTTTGCAGCGGGCAGAGGGCTGATGGATTTGGCGAGCAGGCTAAAATTGTGGACGTGCAGCGTCACTTCACCGCTCTTGGTCCGGAACATGACGCCCTCCGCCTGAATAAAGTCGCCCAGATCGAACATCCGGTTGAAAAACTCAATTCGCTCTTTCCCAAGCTCGTTCATGCGCAAAAACAATTGAATCTTACCAACACCGTCTTCGATATGCGCAAAGGAAATCTTGCCCATCGCTCGCATGGCGCGAATGCGGCCGGCGAGTGTGGCGTGTACTTCTGCTGCGCCTGAGGACCCATTTTGCTTCTCGTTTGCCTCAAATTCTGCGATCGCTTCCGCGCTGGTATGAGTGCGTTTGGCGCGCGTAGGATACGCCTCAATGCCTTCTGCACGAAGCTCTTCCAGTTTCTGCAAACGGATTTTTTCGAGCGAGTTGTATTCTGTCATGTTCTAATTCTCCCACTTCTCCCGGGGGAAGAGGGTACAAAATGAAGAACCCCGCGGCCTGCAAGCGTCGCAGGCGCGGGGTACATGATTTCAACGCTCCCGTGATTTAAGCGACTTTCAGGATTTTAACATTATATGTGCCGCCAGGGGTCTCGACTTTGATAGAGTCACCGACCTTGCGGTTCAAGATTGCCTTACCAATCGGCGACTCGTTCGAGATCTTGCCCTCACGCGGATTGGCTTCCGCCGCGCCGACGATCGTGAAGGTTTCGGCCTCAAAGTTACCTTCTTTGATGGTCACCTTCGAACCAAGCTGCACCGAATCGCTTTTCTTCTTGCCATTCTCTTCGATGATCTTGGCAGAAGCCAGGAGCAAATCCAACTCCTGGATGCGGCCTTCCACGAAGGCCTGCTCGTTCTTGGCAGCCTCGTATTCCGCATTTTCGATCAACTCTCCGCCCTCCATGGCCTCATGCAGGCGGTTGGCAACTTCCTGACGCTTGGCGGTGCGCAGGTAGTCCAGCTCCTCTTGGAGCTTCTGATAACCTTCTTTGGTCAAAAAATTGTTTGGCATCTTATTTTCCTGCTAGAAGAATTTTGCATCTCTGACCAGAGATGCAAAGAGTTTGTCGAGCACTTTTCCCGAAAAACGGGCATACTATATCACGGTTTAGTCAGCCTTACAAGAGCAGTGTAACCCTACCTAATGAATCTGCAACAGGCGGATGCCCCCCCACTGTTCCCAATACGCCCGGATGGCTACACGGGCCTTTTCAGGCGTACTGACAACCTCATTCAGCGACGGGAGCTGGGATTTGTACGCCGCCACCGCATCCAACCATCGCTCGAGGCCGGCTTCCGTTATCCTGCTGACTGATTCCTGCATCCCGGCCGCTTTGGCTTCCAATTCATCGGACTTATACAGAAAATAAGGCATATCTATGTCGTAGATCAAAGGTCGCCCCAGCCATTCAGCGGCCTGCCGCACAAGGATGTGATCCACATGTGAACCAACCGATAGCTGGCAAACCAGCACATCGTCCGGTTGGAGCCGGGGAGTGATGGTGGAAGCAATCTGGGCTGGCAAATCTGCATCCTCTGCGTGTGGCGGAATAAAAACCTTGTCCTCGTAAAGCCACTCACCGTTTTTGCCGCGCCGGTAAATACAATCCAAAAAGTCAAAGTGGACCGTTTTTGCACCGAGAATTTTTGCAGCGGTATTATCTTCGATTCGGCGTTCGCGCGCGGTTTCTGTCGCATCGGCAAAGCCCCACGTTGCATGCAGGTCCCGGGCAAATGGCGAGACTTCGGTCAGATGCGGGTCACCGCACATGAAGGTCCAAATCTCAACCGGAATTCCTGATTGAGTCTGTTCGTAGATCAAACCACCGGCGGAGAGCGCCGCGTCATCCAGGTGGGGGGAAAGATATATCCATCGCATGGCATTATTTAACCATAGGTCACTAAAATGGAGGCAGATTTTAAGACGTCTGTGCAATGAATTTCAATGCCAAGTACAGTACACTTGATGCGGAGGCACCCATGCAGGATCGACGCCGGCAACCGCGTAAAGACTTAATGTCATATTCACAGGTCTATGACCTGAGCGATGGCAGATTGATTGGCTACCTTGGGGACCTTAACTTGTTGGGC
>Ga0114129_10011400_pt1 | contig 12662 bp, 17 predicted proteins | sample RhiMetdeltSRZDD1_FD_80071 | JGI IMG/M metagenome (GOLD analysis project Ga0114129, IMG submission 80071) | Populus rhizosphere microbial communities from Tennessee, USA - Rhizosphere MetaG P. deltoides SRZDD1 (version 2) (version 2) | ecosystem: Host-associated > Plants > Roots > Rhizosphere >...
CGGAACACCTCCTCAAGTTCGTTGTTGAGCGCCTTCGTTCGAATCTGCAGAAGTAGATGTGCGCCTCGCTGCGTCCATCTCATCTGCTGCTTTTTCACCATCCGCTTGCTGATCACCTGATTGACTGTCGATTCTACAAACGCTGTGCTGATCAGCTCACCATTGCGCCGGCGCTCGCCGAAGTTTGGAATGAACTCCTCATTATTACTGATGTAGGTCTGGAATTCGCCCAGCGCTTTGGCTATCTTTCGGGTCAAGTCCGAGAGAGTCTCGGGAAATTCCAAATTGATGAGTAGACTTTCCAATCGCTGTAACGCCTGAAAGGTATTGCCATGCCAGAGAAAGTGTTTGATGCTCGTTAACTCTCGGGCCACCTCCTGGCCCAACTCAGGTTGCTCACCTTCAAGCCCTTTGACCTGCTGCAGTAACACGGTGATTCGCATCGCTATGTGGAACCAGTGTTTGCCGACTTGATCCCGCTCAACGTTACTTCCGCATTCCCAAATGTCTTGAACCCCAGCGTCGGGTAACACCTCTGCTTCACCTTCCGGTGATCCTGCCCAATCATGTTATTCAAGTACTTGTTAGTCCGGACGAGCGGTTGAGCGGGCAATACGCCTTCGGCCTTCAATTCGGCGTCAGCTTGATGGGACGCCCGACTGCAGTCGAGCGTGATCATATCTGGGACCTCATGGTTGCCGATCGGTTTCTTGAAAAAGCGTATGGCAGCCGCTTGATCCCGATTCTTACCCAGCAGGAAATCGACTCTCTGGCCTTGCTTATCGAGCATGCGGTCGAGATAGCGCCGTTGGCCCTTCACTTTGATGCAGGTTTTATCTTGCTAAAAGGACCCCGGGTTCAAGTTCTCAGCAAGCAACTGGGAACGTATCCAGGATCTTGATACTCAAACAGCTGGACTTCACCCAGCGAAGTCAGCTGCTGGCCTAGGAACACCGCGAGAGCAAATGGCCCGTAGAAGAAGAGGCGCGTGTGCTGGATTCCATGATCCTTGATCAGCTGTCCGAGGCGTTCGCGAACGGCCTGGGCAAAGGCGCATGCCTCCTCAGGACCTGCTATTGATGTACTGCCCTGTGAGGGCGGGGCCATAAAGGCGAAGAGCTTCGGCGGCCGCTTAGTGCCCGCTATGTATCGCCGGACGTCATCGCGGCCGTCACCGCGGATGTTAAGCCCTAATACTAGATCACTGCCGGGACCGCTGCCGGTCACTTCGATGTGCAGGTCATACGGCTGCTTTGGCGTTGCGTCGGATCTCCAAACCGCCTTCGCCGGGGGTTGATGCAACTCGTAGGTCCAGCCGCCCACAGCGGGAAACGTGGCTCCCAGGGCGACACCGGTGGATAGAGCGCACTTTCCCCGAAACCGGATAAGTCGTTCGGTCCGTGAAGCGAGGATATGGTCCTTGAGTGCCTTGAGTTCTGGCAGCAAGGTCATGTTCCACATCTCGGGTGGGGGCACTAGTCGCGATTGGCGATCGAAGTGCGCTGACCAATCCAGGGCGTAGTCCGCCGGCAGATCGAATGTCTCCTTTGTCCAGTTCTGTACCCAGATAGTGATACCTTTCTCGGCCCCACCGGGAGCAACTGCGCTGCGAATTATTCGGTCGACGTCGGCGCGTTCGAGAACGGCGCCCTTTTTCCCGTGAATGGCCCGTAGCAGTTCCGCGAAGGCGGGCTGGACGGCCGCTCGAATCTTGTCGACATAGTCAGGGTGCTTCAGCAACCGGGCAATGAAGATGTCGATGGCGCGATCATCATGGTGCAGATCGCCATGTCCGACCTCGAAATGGAATTTCGCATGAACGAAGTTTATATCGCTGTTGCTGAGCCCAACTTTACGCAGCCGGGCGTCGACCTCCGTTTTTGTTGGCGTCAAAGCGTCCGCAGCGTCATCATAGAAAGGCTTCGCGTTTCTATAGCGTGCAAGACCAGTCTCGAGTGGCTGCAGCCTGGGCGAGAGTGCAGGGCACACCAGCGTGAAACACTTGTAGACGCCTGGCAGGCTTTTGTCCACTCGGCGGAAACTCGCCACGACAGCCTTGAGCTCGGCGGGCTTGACCTCGTGGTCCTTTACCTGAATATGGACACGGACTGAGCCGCCGGCTTCGACATACCGGAGATCTATATCACCGGTTCCTTCAACGAAAAGCTGATGCAGCCCCTCCTGCAGCCAGACGGGTAGGTGGCAAGCCGTATAGCGCGTCTGAAAATCGAACCCTTTGCCCGCCACGATGCCGCCCATCGCCTCGGGCGAGAGAAGGGAGCCGGATGGCTTCCGTGCACGGCTTGAGCGGGGCTTGGCGTTATTGGGCATGTCAGCTCTGAGGGAAATAGTCGCCCAAAACCTCTCGCCAGATGCGCAGCGCTTCTCCCTGATATCCGGTTTCCTCGGAGCGTCGCGCTAACGTGGCTTTGCGCTGTGCTTCCTGAAGGGCCTTGCGTGCGTCTGCGATGAGCTGCGGCGTCATCTGGTCGGAAACTGGAGGCCCCAGCCCTGCCGGATCAGGCCAAGATCGCTGAAGGTTCGCTTCCATTGCGGCGAAGAAGTTCCTGATCTCATCCGGGTAGTTGGAGAAGGGAGCCTCGACGAGCTCCTCGGCGATGACCTCTATGAGAAAGGAAGGCTTTACCGGCTTGCCGTTGGCCTGGTTCCACGCCTTGGCCATCTTTACCAAGGGAACCCACTTGCCATCGACTTCCTTGTTTTTCGCGGTCGCCTGCTCCTTGTGCTTGTCAGGGTTAGTCTTGATCCAAGTCCCCGTCACTTTGTCCGGAATCTCGTAGTCGCCACCAGTGCACTCGAATGCGGGCACAGCATCGATACTGAGTACCTTCCCGTCGTGATCCTCCGGATAGTAGACTTTCTCGAACTCGACCGTGACCGACCGGCGCCCGATCTCGACATCCTTATATTTTTTCTTCAGGCGCGTCTCGAAGGCCTGCAAAGTCTCGACGGGTGGCTTATCCCGCCGCCATTTTTCCTTACTGCCCAGGATGAACATGATGTCAACGTCCTTTAAGGGCTTCGTTTTTGTGTGCCGCCTATAGGAGCCGGAGAGGAAGTCCGTCTTGAGGTCGAAACCTTCGCGGATGCAGTCGCGCACTTCATTCTGCCGCCTGGACGCATCCTTTTGTTCGGTGTCGCTAATCTCAAGGCGTTGTCTGAATTTCTCGAAAGCCTGATTGGTGGTGAGCATCAAGACCTCCAGTAGGTCACTGCGGCCGTCATGTGACCCGTGGCAATCACCGTGCCGGCCTGCCGCGCGGCCAGATTGCCGGTAGAGAGAAATGAGCATGGCGAGAACCCATCGACTTCGGGCCTGCCGGGATCAGTGCAGAGGATGACCCGGTATGCGCAACCCGTCGTCGGCCGTGCTGATTTGGCGATCAGTTGCCGTAGGTAGTTCTTGTCCAGCCACATATCGTCGGTGACGCCCGAACCCACGTAGCCGATCGGGAACTCCCACCGGGCCGACGCGGACGTCGCTCCCGGCTTGAAGAACTCAATCACGACGTTGTTCAGATGGCCGGATTGCAACCAAGTCCTGATTCCGCGTTCGATTGTTTCCCAGTCCTGCATCAATTTTTCTGGGCTGATCCCGTTTTCACGGATGACCTCGCGCAGGGTGTTCCTAAGGTTGTCGCTCAGAAACACCACGCTGTGGGTGTTCGTGAAACTCCGTGAGTATGCAACTGCTGGTGTCGCCATTACCTCTGTCCTCCAATGTTCCAGTCGACAACGATCGCGCTCTGCGCCGCGCCCTTCGCCGTCTCGTCTTCTGCGCGCTCTTCCTCTGTTACATCAAACACCTTAATGCGGGGAGAACTGGTCGCGAGAGACTTCTTCACCCAGTCGATGTTCTCCGGGTCGCACGGGACGTGCATGGTCCAATCGCCCTCCGTGGGGTTCCAGTTCAACGCATCAACGCCGCTGCCTTGCTCGATGGCTTCCATCCTGTAGCGGCAATAAATCCGCAACTGCGGACCAACGCCTTCGAGAATGATGGGTCGAACGGCAGGATGCTCGTCCGTTATGATCGATCCCATCACGCCGGCGGCGGCCTTCAGCTGCTGGATGTCCTTCGAGCCGTTGCCGGTCACCAGATCGATGATTCGCTGCCAGGTCTCAGAGGCGGATCGTTCCGGTATCGCGCTTATGTCGCGCCGAATCCTCATTGTGTTACTTCCTCCTGCGTTTTTAGGGCCCGCTGGAATGCCGCTTCGATCTGTTCGGCCGTAAGTTTTCCGGGATCTTTCGCGGTTTCAATGTCTGACGCCATCGCCGCGAAAATACCTTTGCGAATGCGCCGTCCGTCAAGCCCCTTGGCAGCCTTGGACAGGCGTGAGACATCGTGTTCGAGCCGCTTGGTGCCTTTCCAAACATCGCCTACGGCTCCGAGCACGTCCAGAATGATCTGGCGGCGCGCTTCATCACCGGGCAGCCCGATCTCCTCGATATGATCCGCCCGCGAAATCACGGCGCCGTCAAGCGCCTTCGGAAAATTTGTAGTGCCGATCAGAAGAACATTTCGGTGTTCTCGCGTGAGGCGGTCCAGGCCGGACAGCACCGCGTCCGTAGCCCGATGAACATCGATAGGATTGGCGTCGAAGCTTAGTTTATGGCGCGATACGGCAAGCGTTTCGAGTTCGTCGAGAAGGACAATCGCCGCGCCTTGCATGGCCATTTCCGGAATCGTACGTTCGAACAATTTCGCGGCTGCCTGCTGGCTGCGGCCGAGAGAGGAACTCGTCAGTGCGTGCGGGTCGATCTCGATATATGTGGTCCTTGTGCCGGGGAGTTGCTTGGCAACTTGGTTCGCTAAGCCACGGCTCAGCGTAGTTTTGCCGGTTCCCGGCGCGCCAGTCAGCAGTATGAGGCCGTGCAAGGGTGCGGCTTCAAAGGGCAGCTTCTGGCGTACGGTCAGGGTTAACAGGGATTGCGCCAGCAAGCGCTCCTGCACACCGACCTCAACCTTGATCGAGGTCCAGGCCGCATCGAAAGATGCGTCCGGCAGCGTGCATCGGCGGGCGACCCCCTCAGGATTATCAACAGCATGAATCGGCGTTGCCATAAGTGAACCTCTTGAAAATAAGATTGATCCCTGGCCACTTCGACTCGAAGATCGCAGTCAAAGCCCATTACGACGACCTTTCAACAAAGATCAAGCCCAGGGGCTTGACCAGATCGTTGGGGGAACGTCGTGGGAATGCCGGGGAGAATACACACGCGCTCTAGCAATGTCAACGGGATTAGCATTTTGGAAATGTTTGTGACACCAACGTTTGCCATATTGACATGGCATGCTCATTGATCTATTGTGTCCCCATCCTGACCTAAGGTAAACACTATGCTCGACCGTAAATCTTTCTATGTGAGCGTAGGGAAAAAGGTTAAGCAGGCGAGAGAGAACAGCAGTTATACTCAGGAAGAACTCGCGGCGAAGGTGTCGCTTTCACGAACATCAATAACGAACATCGAACAAGGGCGGCAGCAATTTATGGCGCATACGCTGATAGAAATCGCCATCGCCCTGTCTGTGCCCCTTGCTTCCCTACTCCCGGAAATTAACACGAAATTCGCGGACACACTCGACGAAAAGCTCAAGGATTTGCCCCCTAATGAGAGGCGTTGGATCAAGTCCACTCTCAAAAAATCTGCCAAGACGAGGGCCTAACCATGAGGGTTCGAAAAAAGTATATTCGCTCCATTGTCGAACAACTTTTAGCAACGAACGACATCCGATCTGCGCCGGTCTCTGTTGAAAAGATTGCTGGCGCTCTCGGCGTAGAGATTCGCAAATCTCCCGCTGAAGAAAACCTATCCGGTTTCATTCTCCGCGACGGCAAGACAGGGAAAGCCACAATCGGCGTAAACAGCGCCCAACACCGCAATCGGCAACGATTCACGATTGGTCACGAGCTCGGCCATTATCTTCTTCACGCCGGGCACAGCCTTCACGTGGACGAGAACTCAATGGCCGGATTCAAAGTTAGCTGGCGCAACGCCGACTCTGGCGAAGGAACCGATATTGAGGAGATCGAGGCCAATCTCTTTGCGGCTGAGCTTCTTATGCCGGCAGCCTTTCTTCGAGAAGACCTGAAACCATACGGCACTCTCGACCTACTAGACGAAGAATCTCTTGATGAAGCGTTCAGCGCCTTGGCGAAGAAATACCGGGTAAGCAAACAGGCAATAACATATCGGTTGGGAAACTTACTGGGAAATCTGGAGTATTTGCACCGATAAAAGGTGGCAGCTTGGCGCAGATCGGCACCGCCGCGCCCGCGACGGCGCGACTCGCCTAGCTCCGCCTCTATACCATCAAGCCGACGATGCAGGCGATTCGGGAGCGCGGGTTTGAGTTGCTCACCTCCGATGATCCGGTTGCGTTTCGCTTCGCTTACGAATCCAAATACCGTTCACACTGGGACGCCGGGCGGGTGACCGAATTTGTGGTCTACACGAGGTTGGCGGCCCACGATCTGGGTACGTTGCCTTTCAACCTATTACAGGTGGGGCGCAGGCTGTCTTTCAATTTAGGGGATTTGTTTCCCAATATGAGCGGTATGCCCCCAGCTGATGGGCGATAACGCGACCAGGGATTTTGTCCTGCGCCATGTCTCCCAGATCGCGCCGGTATTCATCGAGCAGCCGTCCGACCTGCTCAGAGTCCTTCTGCGCCGTCATCACCAGGGACAACATCTGCCCAGCCTGCTTGATAATCGTTTCATCCGACTTTTGCGGCAGAGCGGGCGCTTTGAAGGCTGGCCATTGGAAGCGATTATCCCTGACCGCGAGGCATTCTTCTCCTTCCTTCAAGAGCGCTGGCCACGCTTCGTTATTAAATGGTTGAAGACGAACTCTGAATTTTCAAATCCCCACATCACAGGATGACTCGGTCCCTTAAGAATTCTTTCCACTAACGCGCTGAAGACCTACCAGCGCAAATATCTCAGAAGTAAAAGGTAATGAAAGCTGGCGGCAGGACGAGGAGACGAAAGCAATAAGCCTGCCCAAACAATTGGGGTTGAGTCTCCTGATTAGAGTCAGGGGACTGGGCAGGCTTCTAGGTCCGCCACGTTGATTGGCGCAGGCGTCGATGGCCTTCGTCAGCCACTCACCTGGCCACTGCAGAAAGAGAGCGGACGGCAGATCGCGCACCGACGGCCGAGTGGCATGCGATGCGATGCCCGCCCGTCTCCATTCCGACATCGAACCAGGGAGGACAAATGAGTTCTTTCATCATAACGATGAGCCGCACGAGCTTCTTTCGCCTTCTCGCGCACGCCCCAGAAGAGCTGCAGCGGGAGGCGAAAGAGAACGCCCGGGGAGCTATCCCCGCGCTCTGCTTCACGGAAGACGACATCAGGAAGAAGTTCGCGCAAGAGGAGCAATGGGATGAGCTGTCCGATGACGAACAGCGAGAGGCCATTCAATTGCTGATGGATGCGGGCGAATACGATCACGCGTCCATTGTCGCCAATGAAGCGATCACCGAAGCCGTTGCGCGCTATCTTCACGACGCCATGCTCCAAAAGGAGGAACGGCAGGAAGAGAGCGAAGGCGCCTAACGGATGGTTCTCCGCTTACGATCCCTTCGAAATTTTCTCCAGTACCCATGAAAACGATACTGAGTTACGGGATGGGGGTGGAATCCTCGGCATTAATCCTGAAGTGGATGGAGCGCGAATCGCTCCGTGATTTTGATCTGACCGCAGACTTGATTGTTATTACCGCTCAGGTGGGAGACGAGTACCCAGATCAAAAGATGCTTGTGGAACGACATATTCTGCCCCGTATGCGCGCGCATGATATCCGCTACGTTCAGGTCGCGCGCGCCGGCCATCTCGAAGCCGACGGCATTATCGTACTGGACGACACGCGTGAGCCTCGCAACGTTTATCTCGATGGCTCCTATAAATTGAGCCAGGAATTACGCGCGGCCGGCACTGTTCCGCAGTTTGCCGGCGAACACCGCTGTAGTCTCAAAAAATATTGGGTGGGCGACAGAAAACGACGTCGTTTTTTCTTGCGCTCAGCATTGTCACTTTAGTACAGCGTCCAAGTTGATGTAAAACTCAATCAGGCCACATAACTATTGGGACACCTAGGTTATAAGAAGGCCCATTAAAATCATGGCACTAAAGATCAGCAAGCATCGGTTCAAGACATGTGATTATCACCAGGTGCGTCACCCCGCGTCATCTTTTTTGGCGGGGCAGGTTCCAATGAAACTGGTTGATAAACATTGCGGCTTTTTCCGGCGGAAGATTGTACAGAATGCTCATCAGCAAAGCCAAGCGATCCAGATCAACTGAAAGGCGGCGCAAGTATGAGAGAATCCAGCTAAGAAAGCCAAGGCCACCAGCCGGGGCGATCAGGATAATAGGGTGCCCGAACTTGCAGTAGTAGAACGGCGACAGTATCAGAACTCCGAACAGAAGGCAGGCCAGGATTACCATCACTACCATGATTCTTCCGGCCAATGTGCGGCGATCCCTCAGTGTTTTGGCCAGGTCGTCGTTTCTATCTTTAGTCACTCTTCGTTCTTTCCGTTCACCGAGTTTTTCTCCCGAAATGGATTCGAGCATACCGGTGTCGGCCAGATACTCATTGAGAACCGGGTGTAGTTCTTTCATGCCGTGTTCCTCTCAAACTGTTCGCGGAACTCTTCGACCGTCTTCTCGAACGCCTCCGCGAAGGTTAGATCTTGAAGTAGTAAATTCGCATAGAGTAAATGATAAAAATGGAGCCAGATCCTCGGAGAGGCTTTTTCAAAATTCGAACGGACTTGATATTTACGATGTGGCCGGCTGATCAACCCTTCTACCAGCGGTATCGGGTGACAAACTGACAGGTCGATCACGCCGTCATAGTCGACCGGCACTCGTGCGATTATCTCCGGAATTTCAGCGAAACCGCCTCCAAACTCCAACTGATCGTCATCCCAGTGACTGAAGATTGTGATGACGCTGTATCGATCATTCCTGAGCAATTCGCCGAATTTATCCAGGGTCAGATTGGGGAGCAGGTTCACTTTCAATCTCTTGAATTCAGGTTTGAGCCGGTTGAAAGTCACGAGGAATCGGGACGACCGGTAGCTGTTCCACCCTCCATCAAAACTGTTTGCATAACTTTTCCGGGAGGATGGCATGGCGAGGGCATCGAGGAATTCTTCCCGCGAGATTGGAATCCCAAACGCCAGAACACAATGGCAAGGTTTGACGTCTCTCTGGTTTCTACTCGGATTCATTCTGCGACCTCAACCATGCGACCGGCCGCATAGTCGACAATGAATGATTTGCCCGTTTCATCTTCGATCTCGATGATCACGTCGTCGTCGTTGAATTTGGGGAAATCGGCTTTCATCAGCTCAATGGCGCGTGCTTTGGCCTCCGCCGGAGTTACAACATTGAAATCCGTTGCCGCGGCGTGGAAAAGAACGGCACGGAAATAACCGATGAAGGTTTGCGCCAGGGCCGCGGTTTTGGCGTACACGGCGACGCCCAGCTTTTTCCCTTTCACCATAATCTCGGCTACAGCTTTGTATAGGCCCTTGTAGCGTCCCTGGGTTTCGAGGGTCGGGGTCTCACTTTCTGTGGCTGGGGATTTGTTCTTATCCTTCGCGATTTCAGAGAAAATCAATTCCGGCAGGTCGCTGTCGTCTTTTTGCTGTTGTATCAGCCGCCATTTATTGGTGTTGCTTCCGGCCTGGATATTGATCGTGGTCTTTATCGGGCTGATCTGGTCTGGGCCCTCAAATCCATGCAGTTCAAGATAGCCGGTTTTTTTTCGACCGGAGACGAACCAGGCATCCATATCACGGACCATGGCTGGAAGCTGATCGAGTGAATATCGTGCGCTGCTCTTTCCGTCGGAGAGTTCGTAGCGTGGTTTACCATCGACAATCAAGAAGGTTAAGGTCAGTTTTGCCGCGAGCCAATTGAGCCGATTGATCTGTTGAGTCTTGGTGTCTCGTTCGTAAATCGCGAGATGGCCGGTCTGGTTGGGAACGTCCCAGGCAATGGGGTCATTCAAAATCCTGTTCGCGCTTAGTCTTGATCCCTCGATCTCCAATGGCAATTTGGAGAGCCAGCCCGTGTTGTCGGGTAGAATGTTCTTTGGATCTGCCTCGATCGCAATATCTACGCCACCACAACTCAGGAACCGTTGATAAGATATGACGCGGCGGTCAGCGAAATCTTTTTGCTCCTGGAATTCTTTTACTGCATCACGCCCGGGCAGCGTCCGCGGGACGGCAGTCTCTTTTACATCATGATCATGGAGCAGGTATTCCAGGCCGAACTGTGAAATCACCGCCGGGTATTTTAACTTGATGGCCTTTGCCAGTGCGACGAACCGAAAAAGGTTCTCCAGCTCCAGGTAAATCTGACGTTGTCTTCCTACTTTCGAATAGAGAGCGGTGAAGTTGGCCGCGAAGGTCTTTGCCAGTGACTCGGCTTTGCCGCTCCCTTTCATGTCCCCTGCCGCGCTGGCGTACATCTGCTCGGTCAGCAGCCGGACGTAGCATTGCTTGATCACGATGATTCCGGTAGCGTCCTGGTAGAATGTCTCGCCCGGATATAGCCAGAACCGGTTTAATCTGAGGGTGGATTGGTCCTGCGTTGCTCCGTCCCGAGCCCTGCGGATGGTCATCTCCATGATGTTGGTGAAACCTGGAAGGTCGAGCTGGTCGTTACTATCCACCAGTTTTTTCAGGTAATAATCCGCATCGACCATGATCCTCGCGAAATGTGAATTGAAGGGGACCCCCATCACACTGACCCGCTGGGGTTGATGACAAACGCGGCCCCATTCTTGAAGTGAACTTGCATCGGAGCCGCTGAGCTGGGGCTGAATCGACGGCAGTTTTTGCACTGTTTCAGGCGTAGGATCGATGGAACAGCCGGGGTGCGAATAGTAACGGACATTTCCTTCCGCCCGCACATACTTTCTCCAGGCGTTCTGCAGCGCGACCACGAAGTCTTCCAGAAATAGCGGCGGTGAAGTTTTATCGGCCTGCCCGAAGACGATCAAATCATGATTCTTTTCGTCTACAACCGCTCCGATGATGCGCGTGATCCCGGCCATTTGCAGGACTGCCTGAGGACAGTGATTCGACGGATGGCAGGTCTTGAGTCTGGCCTGGAGTGATTTCAACGAAATAGCGCGGAAATCACCGGTCAATTGAATCGAAGGCCCTGGCTTTTGCGGACACATGGCCACCGTCAGAAGCAAGGCAGCAGCGGTTAAGGTTAATGCGGCTCTATTCATCATCGTCTCCCTGATTCATTTGTCTCGTGCTGAACTGCACATCCGAATCGTCTCCCTGATTCATTTGTCTCGTGCTGAACTGCACATCCGAAAGTCCGAACGGTTTGGCCAGATACCGGGGTAATCCATGAGCTTTGAAGTTATTCTTGGACCGGAGCTTCAAATCTCAAGGTTTGATTCATACCACGGCCTTCCTTCTATGAAAAAGGAGATGAAAGCCGTTTAGGTGTCGCATTCGGCGCCAGCGCTGGTTGTTGTTGACTAACTTTGAAATCGCGCATCGAGAAGGCAAGCGCGCCACCATGATTTTTGAACCAATTGCTCCAGTTCTGTTCCAGCATCGTTCTTCTTACGGTCAAAGAGCACCCCTCGCAGCCTAATGCTAGGCAGACTGCCGATCATCTTTCGTTGATACGCTTGAAAGCTGTTGAGTGATATTGCCAGTCCATTGTTGATGTTATGTGAGAAGGCAGCGCCGATATTTCTCACTGCCATCCGGCTGGCCCGGCATCCCCAGCATTGCGCGGCGATCAACGAGAGCAATGACACAAGTACTAGTCTCTTTCTGCTCCACATATCTTCATCTCCTTTCAGAAGCACTCCATCGCGATCCGTCAGGGTTATGCATGACCGGTAGTTTTCGCTGGCTACAGACAAGAATGTCGTTTACTGTCTTCAAGATGTCCTGGTTGAAGTAGAGGCTCTCCAGTTTTATCTTAAGCTGGCCAATCCGATGCTGTCTGAAGCTGGCGGCTGCAATTTCGCCTTCAGTTTTACTCTCCTCATAAGCCCGCTGAGCAATCTTCATTTGTGCCCTTGCTTCACTGTGTTCGGACTCCAACCATTCCTGTTGCACCCATGATTGGCCTACTCTCTTCTTTATACCGGCGCGCCGTGCAGCACGTTGAAACTCAAAAAAGCCAAACAGGAAGAAGACCGCTCCGCCAAGTGTGACAGCCAGGCTGACATACAAAACCGCATTATTGAGCACCTGCTGGTTCACATTTACCTTTTCTACTTCCGCCTTTCTTATGGCTGCCTTGGCTTTCATGGCTTCTTCTCTGGCTGCCTGGAGTTTCATCACGGTGAACAGATTCAGAAAGGCCAACGCGGTCAAGAATATTGTCATTAGCGAAACTATGATCACGCGTTTGACTCGCGGTTGATCAGGCGATTGAATTTTCTGCCATGGTTCTTCAAGCAGCCGGGCTATGACAATCTTGAGCACGATCAAGGCGGTCGGCGGCGCAAGCGAAACCATGATGCCCAGGAATGACCAGCGATCTATGTCCAGAATGAAGGGGAGCGACACGAACGTCAGCGTGAACTCGGCCGCGAAACTGACGACTACACATAGGATGAAGATCACA
>Ga0114129_10011401_pt1 | contig 12661 bp, 9 predicted proteins | sample RhiMetdeltSRZDD1_FD_80071 | JGI IMG/M metagenome (GOLD analysis project Ga0114129, IMG submission 80071) | Populus rhizosphere microbial communities from Tennessee, USA - Rhizosphere MetaG P. deltoides SRZDD1 (version 2) (version 2) | ecosystem: Host-associated > Plants > Roots > Rhizosphere >...
CGCCTCGACGCCAAGAAACGTCGCAGTACCGTGAAGGCGGCGCGATCGCGTCGGAGCGACGACGAGTAACACACGTCGCGTCCGACAGACCTACTGCTAAAATCGTTCGGATGGTCGAGCTAGCGACGCTGGCGCCGGCGGCCGCGCCGCCACGGGCGACGCCCTGGCAGCGAACCGTCAGAACCTTCACGCTGCTCCTGACCGTCGTTGCTGCGGGCCTCGTCGTCTGGACGATTGCGGCGGACTTGCAGCGCAAACGTCAGCTCGAGCGCGATGCACGCGAAGCGTCGCGAGCGAAAGCCGTTGAGGCGGCGACGGCGATCGACGCCGAGCTCAAGGCCGCCGAGCCTCTCGTCGCGGCGCTGGTGAACGACTTGAGCAGCGGCCGGCTGAAAACGACGGACATTGTCGCGCGCATCAGCGCCGATCTCGCAGCGCACGAGAACCTGTTCGAGGTCGGCGTCGCATACAAGCCGTTTGCCACCGGCCCGGCCGTCAAGCTCTTCGCGCCCCACGTCGCCCGTTTGAATCGGCGCGCCAATCCTTTCCAGCTCGAGACGCGGTACGACTACACGACCTACGACTGGTACAAGGACGCACTGCAGCATCCTGGATGGGGCGAGCCGTACTTCGGCGGGGCGACGCAGACGCTCGTCGTCGGCTACGCGCTGCCATTCTTCCGGCCAGGAGACGAAACGAAGACGCCACTCGGCGTCGCACGCGCCAACGTCTCGCTCGATCACGTCCGTCAGCTCGTGTCGCGCACCAGCCTCGGCCAGACCGGCTACGGATTTCTCTTCTCCCGGAAAGGCATGCTGCTGTCGTATCCGGAAGAACGCTACGTCCGCGAACAGAAGAACGCGATGGATCTCGCGGCCGTGGCCAAGGACGCCGCGCGGAGAGATCTCACCGCGCGCGCGCTCGCCGGTGAGCCGTCCGAAGGGATGAGCGTAAGCGCGATGACCGGTCAGGCGGTGTGGCTCGTCCACCAACCGATTCCATCGATGAAATGGGTGCTCGGGCTCGCTTCGTTTACCGACGAAGTCAGCCTGGACGTGCGCGACGTCCGCCGCTCGTACGTGCAGATTCTCTGCGCCTCGATGCTGTTCCTGTTCGGGGCGAGCCTCGTGGGCTTCCGCATCGAGCGCGCCGAGCACGGCCGTCTCTGGAACGCTGTCGTGGCGTCCGCGATTCTTCTGGCCGGCGGCATCACCATGCTCTGGTGGTTGACGCTTCGCTACCCTGACCGGAACGCCGAAGAAAGCGTGCACATCCTGGACGAGATCGGACTGCAGAAGTTCCTGAACGTTGAGAACCGGGCGCCCGGCGCGATCGAGCCGGTTCGCGTCCGCACCGGCTTGCTGGTCCGAACGGCGCGCTTCATCGATTCCAACGACGTGGTCGTCACCGGCCGTGTCTGGCAGCGGATTCCATTCGCCAGCCGCGAACAGGTGCCGGCCGGCGTCGAAATGCCCGATGCCGAATCGTTCACGCTGCGCGACGCGCAGACGATTCGACAGGGCGACGACGAGCTCTCCAGCTGGACGTTTTCGGCGACGCTGCGCGAGCCCTCCGACTGGTCGATCAAGTATCCGTTCGATCGCGTCCTGATGCGGCTGCGGCTGCTGCCGCGGTCGGGAGCCGTGCCGGTCGTCCTCGTTCCGGATCTGCAGGCGTACGAGCTCCTCGTGCCCGCGGCACTTCCGGGAGTCGAAGGCACCATCATCCTTCCCGGCTGGGAGATCGATCACAGCTACTACAGCTACGTCCGCCAGTCGCTTTCGACCACGGCGTCAACGCCGACGGCGCAGGACCGGACGCTCGGACACGACCTCGCGTTCAACATCGTCGCCGAGCGGCGGTTCCTGAATCCGTTCGTGTCGTCGGTGCTGCCGGTGATCGTGATCCTGTGTCTGCTGTTCGGACTGATCATCATCGGCTCGAAGGAAAGCAAGAAGGTGGCGGCGACCGGATTCAAGGCGACCGACATTCTGCGCGCCAGCGCCACGCTGCTCTTCCCTGCCCTCATCGCGCAAGTGAACATGCGGAGCAAGATCGACGCGAATCAGATCATCTACATCGAGTATCTGTACTTCGTGTTGTACCTGGCGATCCTGGGAGTGGCGGCCAATGCCGTGCTTTTCACGTTGAAGACGGACGGCTTCGCTCAGGTCCGCGACAACCTGATCCCGAAGCTGATCTTCTGGCCGATCATCCTCGGCGCGTGCTTCGGCGTATCGTTGGTGTTTCTTTACTGATCGCAGGCCTAAAGGCCTGCACTACACGTGGTCGCGGGGCTCTTCGCTGAAGGGGCTGCCTTCTTCGCTGACAGGCCTGCCCCCTCCGCTGAAGGTGCGCTGCCGGCTATCTCGCTGGCACTGTCGTCGCGAGGACCGTGGGCGGTGCCGCTGGCGCCGCCGGGTGATACGCGTAGACGAACTTCTTGAACTCGGGATGCAGGAAATCTGCCCCGAACTTGAAGCGCTTCATTTCCGCAAACGCCCGATCCGCGGTCCAGCCCTCGTCGGTCATCCGATAGATCGCCGTCATCACGCCCGTGCGGTGCCGTCCACCCTGGCAGTGCACGTAGACCGGCTGGTTCGCCGGATCGTTGACGATCGTCAGGAACTGCTGGATTTGTTGTGCCGTCGGCGTCACGCGGGTCGTCATCGGGATACGGAAGAATTTCATCCCGAGGCCTTTGACGACGCCGGCTTCACTGACATCGCCATCCTGCGTGAGATCGATGATCGTCTTCACGCCGAGGCCGCGGAGATCAGCGTAATCGCTTCCTTGCGGCTGCGCGCCGCGAAAGTAGTTGGCGCTGATGCGGCCGAAGTTGTCGATGCTGACGCGATTCGCGCTGGTTCGATTCGTCTGGGCCGCCGCCGGAAACGCCAGAGCGACCGCAACGAGTAGTGCCGCAACGGTACGTGGAGCTCTTCGGTTAGGAGTCATAGTTCACCTTGTCCCAGCACATCGGTTTCAGGTTTTTCGAACTGATTGGCCGTCCGACCGGCACTTCCGGAGATGGCAAGTCCGGTGCCGGCCAATCGCGCGCGAAATCGGCCTGTTTACCCGCAAGAGCTGCGACGTCTTGAGAATACGACTCGGCTTGGCGAGAGGACACTCGAATCGGCGCCCGAGCTAAAGCTCGGGCCTACGTACGTCTGCGATCTCCGTTATTGACAATTGCACGGCGGGCATCCCTTATCGAAGATGACTTTCCAGCCGCCGCCCGGTTCACGACGCCAGATGGAATTGAACACTCCGGTCTGTTTGCCGTCCGCGTTCATGACCGGTCCGCTCGTCAGGCCCAGCGTGCCCGAATCGAGAACCTCGACGGTTTCAGGCTCCCAGGAGAACGGGGCATTCGGGCCGTCGAAGAAACCCTTCCACGCGGCCAACACCGCTGCCTTGCCGCGCTGGGCCCCTCGACCACCGAAGAAGATCGCTTCATCCGAAAGGAGCGCGCCAAACGCGTTGAAGTCGCGGGTCGCCATCGAGCGGGCGAACGCGCGCTCGGCATCGCGCACCTGCTGGCTCAGATTTGGGTTGGACTGGGCGCCCAGCGGGCTGATCGTGAGAGCGGTGAACAGAATCAACGCAAACGGAGTGATATATCGCATGGCTTGTTTGGCGGCCCCTGAAGGCCTGGATGACACGCAGGCCTAAAGGCCTGCACTACACCAGCCATCGTAGCAGTCGGCCGAGTACGTCTACAATGCACTGCTCCCATGAGCCATCGCTGGAACGCGCTGATTCTATCGTCGCTCGGTGCAATTGCGGCAGCGGCCGTTTGCTCGATCACGATTGCTGCTCAATCGAAACAGCCGGCTGTACCCGATCTTTCCGGGACGTGGACCAACGGCACGACCACGCCCTTCGAGCGTCCCATCGCTCTCGGCAACAAGGCGTTTTACACCGAAGAAGAAGCCGTCGAGCAGGCGAAGCAGGCAGCAGCCCGCCGCGCTGCCGCCCGCACGCCGAGGCCGGGCGAAGTCGGCAACGACAACGAGGCATTCGTCGACAGCGGTTACGCGCCCGTGGCTACCCGTCAGACGTCGCTGGTGATCGATCCGCCCGACGGGCGCGTTTCGATTCTTCCCGCGGCCGAGAAGCAGCGCGAGCAGAACGTCGCGAGCGCCGATTCGTACGAGCGGATGAGCCCGTGGGACCGCTGCATCACGCTCGGCCCCGCGCAGTTATTTCCCGGCGGCTACAACAACGCGTATCAGATCGTGCAGACGCGCGACTACGTCGTGATCGTCTCCGAGATGATCCACGAGGCGCGCATCGTGCCACTGGACGGCCGGCCGAAACTGCCGCCACCGATCAAGCAGTGGACCGGCGAGTCGCGCGGCCATTGGGAAGGCGCCACGCTGGTTGTCGAGACGACCAACTTCCACGATCGCGGGTGGTTGACGACGAAAGCCATGGCCGGACGGCTGCGAACGCCGGTCAGCGATGCGTTGCGCATGATTGAACGCTTCACGCGGACCGATGCGAACACCATCAGCTATCAGATCACGGTCGAGGATCCGAAGGTCTACGCAAAGCCGTGGACGCTCTCGATGCCGCTCGTGCGGAACGACTCGTACGCGATCTACGAATACGCGTGTCAGGAAGGAAACCAGGCGGTGGGCCTGATCCTGCGCGGCGCACGTACGCTTGAACGGGAGACCTCCCAGTCCGGCACCAAACCCTAGCGGGTTCTCAGGTTAGAGCGCGTTGCGAAATTGCGCTGACGTAGGGCGGGTCTTGCTCTTTAGACCCGCCTCGAGCCGGGTCCGAAGGACCCGGCCTACAACCGCGGTAATTTCGCAATGCGCACTTAGTCGTTCGCCAGGAACCGCCGGATCTCGGGCAGCTTCGCTTCGGCGTCGCGCTCCCCCATCTCGATCAGCCGCTGGATGTAATCGGTCTGGAACATCACGAGGCTGAGGAGGTCGTTCGAGCGTGTTTCCGCGGTCCCGAGTCCTCTGGTGAGAAAGCGAAACGCTCGCGGCAGCTGCGCTTCGTACTGATTCGCAAGGCGCCCCAGATCTTCTGAAGGCCGGAGCACCAGCAGATCGATCTGCCGCAGGTTGCCGCGCTGGTCTTCCGGCAGGTGGTCGACCAGCTGGTTGATCTGCTGCAGGTGCAACGCGTCGCCGTCCAGCAGATCGAGAAAGATCGCATTGAACAGGATGCCGGCCACCAGCGCGGGCGGCGGGTAGCCGGCGACGAGCGGCGTGTCCGCTTCCGTGCGCGACCGTGCGTAGCGCGTCGACACCGCGATGATCCGCCTGGCGCCGAGGTGGACGGCCGGCGAGAGCGGAGCGGTGAGCCGGATGCCGCCGTCGCCGTACCACTCGTTGCCGACTTCGATCGCCGGAAAGAAAAACGGCAACGCGCACGAGGCCATGACGTGATCCACGGTGAGCTCGCACGTCACGCTCTTCCGCTGCGGCCGGCGGCCCCAGGTCTCGATGCTGCAATCGTCGCGCGTCTGCACCCACGTCACCGATTGGCCGGTCGTATAACTCGACGCCGTCAGCGCCAGCGCGCGCAGGCGGCCGGCCTGCAGGCTCTTCTGGATGCCGTCGATCACGCCGTTTCTCGCGCTCAGCACGCGCGTCAAGGTCTCGTGAAGCGGCGCGGTGTCGACGAGGCTTCGCGCCGGCGGCAGCAGCCTTCTGCCGCCTGATACGAGGCGGCCGCCCCACCGAACGGTACGCGATGCCAGATCGCGCAGATCGACGCGGAACACATCGTCGGTCCGCAGACTGGCCCAGAGATCCGAAAGCCGCTCGATTTTCTTCGGAAACGAATCCTGCCATGCTGCCAGGACCGCCGCGTTGATGCCGCCCGCCGAGACGCCGGTCAGGATGCCGGGGATGACCTCGGGAAACTCCCGCACCAGCAGGCGCAGGAAGCCCACCTGATACGCCCCTCGCGCACCGCCGCCGCTGAATACCAGGGCGAGATCAGATTGCGGCGTCTGATCGGTCATCTCACTCGAGCATCGAAGACATGCGTGGGGGAGCCCTCAATTCATCAGCGACTGGTAGACGAGGTTGCGCGAGACACCCTGAATCTCGTTGTTCGCGCGGCCGCGACTCTGAATCATCCCGACAAACACGAGGTCGGCCTTCGGATCGATCCAGAACCAGGTGCCGGCAATGCCGAACCAGTCGAACGTTCCATCGGAAGTCGGCTCGCCGGCCGCGGCCGCATCCATCACGACCCGGAAGTCGAGTCCCCATCCGGTGCCCGGCCGCATCGTCTTCAGCGCCTCGGCCTGCAGATGATTGGTGCGCATCATCTCCACCGTACGAGGTGAGAGATAGCGGACGCCGGCGAACTCGCCGCCGTTCAGCAGCATCTGCGCGAAGCGCAGGTAATCGTCCGACGTCGAGAAGAGACCGCCGCCGCCGGAGGCGCCTGCCGGCGGCACCGTAAACGTTTCCGGGTTTTCAGTGGGCGGCGCGAGCGTTCCGCCCGGACCATCGGTGTGCACCATCGCCACCCGGCCAAGCTTGGCCCGCGGCACGTAAAAGCCGGTGTCTTTCATGCCGAGCGGATCGAACAGTCGCGCCTTGAGGAATTCCGCGAAGGGTTTTCCTGATAGCTTCTCGACGAGGTAGCCCTGAACGTCGACGGCAATGCTGTACGACCACCGGGTACCCGGTTGGGTGAGCAGCGGCACCTTGGCGAGCTTCTCGATCATCGCCTGCAGCGGCGCGGACGGATCGAGCACGCGCTGCGAGATGATCATCCGATCCACCGGATGCGTCTGGCTCAGCACGTACCCGAGTCCCGCTGAATGCGTCATGAGCTCCCGCATCGTGATCGACCGGCGCGCGTCTTCAGTTCTCATGCTGCCGTCGGGGTTGTCGCCCGCGTAGACCTGCAGCTTCGCGAACTCCGGAATGTAGCGCGACACCGGATCGTCGAGCCGCCACTTCCCTTCCTCGTAGAGCATCATCATCGCCACGCCGGTGACCGGCTTGGTCATCGAGTAGATGCGGAAGATGGAATCACGCTGGATGGGATCGGCGCGGCGGATGTCCTTCTTGCCGTACGAGTCGGTGTGGACGATGCGGCCGTGACGCGCGAGCAAGGTCGTCACGCCCGCGAGGCGGCTCTCGTCGATGAATTTCCGAAGACCGTGGTCGAGCCGGATCAGCCGCTCCGGCGAGATGCCCACCGATTCCGGCGTTGCCTTTGACAAATCGCGCGCGCCGTTCTCGGCCGCAAAGATCGCGGTGCCGGTCGAGACCAGCGTGGTGACGCCCACCGGCACAATCGCCAGCGAGACGAACAGAACAACGACCGGACGGAGCAGGCGTTTCACAGCAGCACCTCGATCTTAACTTCGTCGACGGCCACCGCGACGTGCACGGACCGCCTTCCGCTTCGGCTTTGCGGCCTTCGAAGACAGCGCCTTCAGCATCTTGCCCTGAAATTCGCTCGAGCGTTTCGTAATCGTCTCCAGCCACTTGATTTGCAGCGCAGTGCCCGTTTTGAACACCTCGACAAAGTCCGGCGGGAGGACGGACCAATCGATCATCAGGTTTCCCCAGTCCGGACGCCGGCCGTCGTAGTCGGTGAACTTGAACTCACGGGCAAGCTCCCACGAACTGAGCAGCTGACCGGTGCGCTCCAGCACTTTCGGATCGGCGGCGAGGGCCGCCACCGCCCGTCCGACGTACAACGGCGTCTCCGATTCGAGAAAATTCGGGTCCTGCTTCCCGGCGTCGCGCCAGTTGGCTTCGGTAACGCCGTGGCGTTCCAGCATCGATTCCGACCGCAGGAATCCGGGGACGATCGCGATCGCCGCCACGCCATGCTTGTGGAGCTCTGCGGCCATGTTCAACGCGAGCGCTTTGAGGCCCAGCTTGACGGTCGCCGTCATCGGATTCCCGCCCGCGCCGAGGAGGTCGCCTTCGGTGACCTCGACGATCAACCCGCGGCGCGCGCGCATCATCAGCTGCGCCGCGTGCTTTGCCGTGATCATGTGCGAGACGATCGATTGCTGGAAGATCGCGGCCGCATTCTTGAGGTCCGCCTGCCAGAAGTAGCCCCACTGCGCCATCATCGGGTCCTCGCCCGCCACGCCGTCCACGAGGACGTCGAGGCGGCCGTGATCGCGATCGACGCGCGCGAAGAGCGCCTCGACCTCCGATTCGACCGTGTGATCGACGCGGACCGCGTGGGCGGCGCCGCCCGCGGCGGTGATCATCTCCATGGTCTCGTGGATCGTTTCGGGACGGCCGTATGGCGACGGTTGTCCCGGGACGCTCCGGCCGGTGCAGTAGACGGTCGCGCCCGCCTCGGCCAGCGCGCGGGCGATGCCGCGCCCGGCGCCGCGCGTCGCGCCGGCAACCACGGCAACTTTTCCTGTCAGCGTGCGACGGAGAGGCTTCATCGCGCTTTTCACTCCGAGACTAATGACCACTGACCCTGACCACTGACCACTGACTAACGACCAACGACCAAGACCAACGACTAACGACCAACGACCAACGACTATAGTGCGAGCTCGGTAATCGACCTGACGATGTGAGTTGCACCAAACCCGAGCTCTTCCTCCGGTTCACTGGCTCCTCGACGGATCCAGAACGCCGTCAGCCCGGCCGAGGCGGCGCCGCTGACGTCCCACGGATTCGACGACACGAATCCGACGGCAGCCGCCGGAACCTGAAGCCGGTCGCACACGAGCCGATAGACGCGCGGATCGGGTTTGAAAACCTTCACGTCGTCCGCGCTGAGAATTTCCTCGAGGAATGGGAGGATCCCGGCGTGCTTCGCGGCCGCTGCGAGCATCGTCGGCGCGCCGTTGGACAGGATGACGAGCCTCACGCCCTGCGTCTGGAGCGCTTCGAGCCCCGGCTTGACGTCAGGGAATGACGCCAGTTTCAGATACGCGTCCATGAGCTGCTCGCGCTTCGAGGGCGTGAGGTCGATCTTGAGGCTGTTCGCAGCGAAGAGCAGCGAATCCGCAGTGATCCGCCAGAAGTCCTCGTAACGTCCCATCAGGCTGCGCAAGAGGCTGTATTGCAATTGCTTCGTGCGCCACAACTGCGCGAGCGGCGACCCGTATCCAGGAAACAGCTCCTCGCACAATGAGGTGACCGAGAACACGTCGAACAGCGTGCCGTAGGCGTCGAACGCGAGAACCTGGAAGCGCATAAGGTTATGATGCCTTCATGGGATTTGTCCTGCGCCTGCTGGTCAACGCCGCGGCGCTGTGGGTCGCCACGCGCCTCGTGCCGGGTGTGACCTACACCGGCGACCTCGTGCCCTTCCTTGGGGTCGCGCTCCTGTTCGGCGTCGCCAACGCTATCATCGGCCCGATCGCGAAGTTTCTGACGTTTCCGCTGATTATCGTCACGCTCGGCATCTTCGCGCTCGTGGTCAACGGCCTGATGCTCTGGCTGACGAGCTCGTTCTCACAGGCGCTCGGGCTCGGCTTCCACGTGAGCGGCTTCTGGTCCGCCTTCGTCGGCGCGCTGGTCGTGAGCATCGTCAGCACGCTGCTCTCGCTCTTCGTCCGCGATTCCTCGCGGCGCTAGCCGAATCTGACGTTCTGCTGAACCCTGATCGTTCTGGTGAATCCTGAACGTTCTGGTGATTCTGGTGAATGTACAGAAAAAGGGCCGGGCGTCAAAACCCGGCCCTCACGCCCGACCTGAAGGTCGGGCCTACGTACGTTCCGTACTCAGAACGTGTAACGGAGGCCCAGCTTCGCCTGACGCGGGAAGCCGCCGCCGCCACGCAACCCGTTCAACACGAGGAACGTCGAGGTCACGCGTTCGTCGCCTGCAGGGTTGTTGAAGTTGGCGCGATCCGTGAGGTTGAAGATGTCGAGGAAGAGCTCGATCGCCTGCTCTCCCCGGACGCGGCCTCGCCAGCCGGCTCGGACGTCGAGCTGGAAGTAGTCGGGCCCGATCGCGCCGTTTCGGCCGCCCTTGTTCTCGACGTTCAGCATCAAGTTCTGGCCCGACGCCGTTCCGCTGTATGTGCCGGCCGGTGACGGATCGGTGAGCTCGCCGTTCTGATCGACGTCGATGTTGCTGTTGAAGATCGTGAACGGCGCACCGCTCATGTACCGCATCGTGCTGGACAGGATGACTCCATGCGTCTTTGGAATCTCGGTCCGTCCGTTAATCGACAGGATGTGGCGGCGATCGACGGCCGACGGTCCGGCCCACTGATCGAGCTTGAGGTCGGTCAGTTTCTGGTACGTGTTCTTGTCGCTCTGGTCTTCCGCCGTCCCTCGCGACTTCGACAGCGAGTACGAGACACGGGCTGCCCAGTTCTTGGAGTAGCGCTTCTCCACTGAGACGTCGAGGGCGTCGTAGTCGTTGTAGCCGGTGTTCTCCATCACCCACACGCGCTCGACGTAGGATTCGCCCAGCACACCGAAGGCATCAACACGCGTGATCGCCCCGCTTCGGGTGGTGGTCGCCCGCACCATCGGGTTGAGGTTTCGTGCGAGGAACATGTCTCTGTTGGCCGCATGCACGTAGTCGGCGGAGACCGCGATCGTCTGCGTCAACTCGCGGCTGTAGCCAACAGTTGCCTGATGAGCATAGGGTTGCTGCCGGTCGGGCGTGTCGAAAACGATTACGCCGCGGTTTTTCACGAGAGCCCCGGGCGGGAACACTGCGTTGAGAGCCGCCCGATTAAGGAACGGGCCGTTCACCAGGAACGGATCGGTCGGGAACCGCCCGGCGGTCGGACCGGGATCGACGGCATCGGTCGGGAAGTTCACGACATTCGACGAGGTGAATTTGCCCTGCTCCATCGTGTCGTCGATCGCGCCGAGGATCGTCCGGTTGTAGAACATCCCGTAGCCGCCACGAATCACCGATTTGCCCGCGGCATCGAGCGAGTGGGTGAGGCCGATGCGCGGCGAGATGTTGTTTTTGTCGATCGGATAATCCTTCTTGCCGGACGGGAACAGCGGGTTGTCGGCCTCGTCGAGCGGGATGTACTCGAGATCGTATCGGACGCCGATGCTCAGCGTCGTTCGACCCGCCATCTTCCACTTGTCCTGTGCGTAGAATTCGTAGGTGTGGTTCTTGATGAACTCGTTGAACGTCCCCATCCGGATCGTCAACCGTTCCGGATAGGTGCGCGGATTCGTGGGATCGAACCTCAGGTCGGTGTTGAACGAGAACGTGCCGTTTTCGTTGATCTGCGACACGCGCTTGAGCTCGGTGTAGTTGTAACGGGCGCCGAACTTCAGCTCGTGATCACCTTTCTTGCCGGGCACGAACCACGAGTAGTCGTCTTCGATCTGGTAGTTGGAATCCCACGGTCCCTGCGACTCGGTGCTGGCCCCCGTGCGCAGGCTGTTGTAGTTGAGCTGAACCGGGCAGAGCGACTGCTGCCCCGTCGCTTCGTCGCCGAACACGAAGCCCTCGCGGCCGCCGAGCGTGCCCTGCGCACGGAAGCACTCGTTGCCGTGCCACCAGTGCTCCCACGTTCTGGCCACCCGCACCGTGTTGACGCGCGCGTTGCCGAACACGCTCGTGAGCGTGCCGACCGCGGTCTGATCGAGATCGGTTTCGTCCTGATAGCTCTCGAGCGTTCGCTTATCGGTTGCGTTGCCGATGGTGTACCACTGCGGCGCCCACTCGCGTAGCCAGCGGACCGCCCACGTGTGCGTGCCGTTGATCTGGTGATCGAAGCGGATCAGCGTGTTCCACGACGTCCGATCTTCGGGGATCGAAAAGTTGTACTCCGGCCTCGCCGTGAACACGCCCGTCCGGTTCGGGTTGTCCACCTGGCGCTCGAGGCTGACGAAGAAGTGCGCCTTGTTGCGAACCACTGGTCCGCCGAGGACGCCGCCCCAGTCGCGTTGAGTCGTCTTCGGCTTCTCGAGGTTGTTCTGTTTGACCAGGAAATCCTTGCCCGTCAGCGAATTGTTGGCGGCACTCAAGAACACCACGCCCCTGAACTGGTTCGTGCCGGCCTTGCTGACGGCGTTGACGATCGCGCCGCTGGCGCGGCCGAACTCCGCGTCGTACATGCTGGTCAGAACCTGGAATTCCTGGATCGCCTCGACGGGCGTGCGAACCTGCGCGCCCGCGCTGGTACCGAGCGCATCGTCGGCGTTATAGCCGCCATCGACCGAGACGTTGGTGTTCTGCGACGTCTGACCGGCGGCAATGATCGTGTCGTTCCCCATCTGGTTGGAGGGTGTGAACTGAACGCCGGGCAGCAGACCGACCATCGCAAAGTAATTGCGATTCATCGCCGGCAGCTGGCTGAGGTCAGCGGTGTCGATGTTGCCGCCGACGCGCGCGCTCGTCGTGTCGACCAGCGGCGACTGGCCGGTGACGGTGACGGTTTCTTCGACTCCGCCCACCGGCAGCGTCAGGTTGACGGTCAGCGTGTTACCGACCAGCAGGACGAGACTGCTGCGCTCGATCGAGCGGAATCCGGTCAGCTTCGCGGAAATCTTGTAACGGCCCGGCACGAGCTGCGACGCGAAGTACGTACCCTCCGCGCTGCTCGACACTTCGCGAAACACGCCAGTTGCCTCGTTGGTCACGACGATCGAAACGCCTGGCAGGACGGCGCCAGAGTCGTCGGTCACCTTGCCGGCGATCTCGGCCGTGCCCTGTTGCGCGAAAAGCGGCGTGACTGCGAGAACAAACGCGAC
>Ga0114129_10011402_pt1 | contig 12661 bp, 10 predicted proteins | sample RhiMetdeltSRZDD1_FD_80071 | JGI IMG/M metagenome (GOLD analysis project Ga0114129, IMG submission 80071) | Populus rhizosphere microbial communities from Tennessee, USA - Rhizosphere MetaG P. deltoides SRZDD1 (version 2) (version 2) | ecosystem: Host-associated > Plants > Roots > Rhizosphere >...
GGTCTCGGTGATGACGCCACCCTTTGGTTTGGGAGGCGCACCGCCGCGGCCGCCCTTCTGCGGCATCGCGGCAAACTGGGCGACGTCGGGCGCCTCCGGCGCGGGTGGCGGTGTGGGCGCGGCGGCCGGCGGCGCCGGTTGCTGGGTCAACACCACCAGGTACTGCTTCGATGCGGCGTTCAGCTGCAGGCTGCGCTTCGCGTCACATTGATTGATCATCGTGACGCCAGGGAATTCGTAGCGTTGACGGACGCCTTTGAAGTACGTGGAGCTCTCTGAAATCTGCGCGCCATTGATGAGCTTCGTGTGAATCCGCACGTCGGTCGGCGGGGGCGGAGGAGGCGCTGGCGGCGGTTCAGGCGCGGGCGGCGGCGCCTTTTTCACCGGGGGTTTCTTTTGAACGATCGTCTGCGCCGACCCCGACGATGCGAGTGAGAGTGCGAGTACGGAACAGACGAGCTTGGCCAGCATGGCGTCCTCCTGGTACAGACGCGACGTCTGGCCAAATATCGGATCAGTGAATGACGGCGGTACAAACCCACAGCCTATCGCGCTGCCGGAGATCGTCGGGGATGAGGTCCGGGTGCCACCGGCAGTAGCGCACCGAAGCCCTCGAAGTACCCTCGGAACCGTTTCTAGCGCGACTCACGCGCAGCTCCCTCCATGTCTGGACATCGAACTCCTGTTGAGGCAGTATTGTCGCCCGCGATCGCCAAGGCGACCAGCCGAAGACCTCGAGGATCAAAGATGGAAGCTCCCCAGCTTACCGTGGTCATCGAATGGGAAAATGTGCGCCTTTCCGAGATCGGTCGCGCGAAAGCGATGTTGCGGAATCTGGTCGAACAGATTCGCCAACTTCGCACGCCGATTCCCGGGGGAGGCGATCGCCAGTCCTTCGTCGTACCATCTCCAAGTCGCGTTGAGGTCGTAGTCCTGTACAACGACGAAGAGATCGACGGTCGAGCAGTTGAGTCGATCGTCACGGCGCTGGTACCGCGGCACAGCTCGGATTTCGAGCTGCGGATCATCCCGGCATCCGGGCTGCACTACTACGAGTTGAAGAATTTCGGCGCACGCCTGGCAAAGGGCGACCTGGTCGTCTTCCTTGATAGCGACGTCATCCCGCAACCAAACTGGCTGGTAAACCTCGTCGGCTCGTTCGCCAATCCCGAGATACAGGTGGTTGGAGGCGAGTCTTATATCGACCCGGAAGATCTCGTTGGAAAAACGTTGGCGCTCTTCTGGTTCTTCGACCGACGAAGCACGGCCGGCGGTCTTTTCAAGAAGCAGCACTTCTGGGCCAACAACGTCGCGTTCCGCAAGGAAACGATCTTGCGGCACCCCTTTCCAAAGATGGGAGACGGCGTGAATCGTGGCAGCTGCTCGGAGCTGGCCCGGATCCTCCTCCGCAATGGGATCGAAATCCACCGCAATTCAAGCGCGCAGGTCAGCCACCCAGCCCCCAACGGGTTCCGACACATCGTCACGAGAGCGATAGCTGAGGGACGCGATCGGGTGTTCTTCGTGCATTCGGACCCGCATCAGTTGTCACGTCGAAACTCACTGCAACGTTTGGGGAGTCGCTTGAAGTCGCTCGGAACAATCGTCCGGGAGCGAGAGAGCGTCGGTCTCCCGGCGTGGCAACTTCCGATGGCGCTCGGACTTTGCGCCATGTACCAACTCCTCCAGTTCTACGGAGAGGTCAGGACACGGGCGAACCCGGATGTCATGCGGCGCAAGTTTCAAATCTGATCCGCGAGCACACGTCGATATGCCATGCAGGTCTGCGAGAGCAGGCCACGTTTTGTCCGGCGTGTAGTCCGACGGAACGTAGACGCTGAATCTGTGGGTGACGCCGCCAACGGTCACGCTGCGGCCAAGAAAGCCCGTTTCGTGGCGTGATTGTCCGAACGCAGCAGTGGCCGAAGGGCCACTAAGACGGCGAACGCGCCGAGCCTCACAGCGACGGATCTCAAAGCTCCATCACCGAGTCCAGACCGCGATGAACCCCGACCAGCCCCGACACGCGGCGAATCGCGAGCAGCGCCCCATCCACGTACGGGCGCGCGCTGCTGCCGGAGTCGTGCCGGATCGTCAGCCGTTGATCCGGCATGCCGAAGATGATTTCGGCGCTGATGACGTAGCTGGGGAGACGGATCGCGTGCACCTGAGACCCCGACACCGTCGCGCCTCGAACCTCGCGGGGTCCGACCGTACGCTCCACTGGGACTGCGGACTCGAGACGAGGCACCTTCGCCAGCCGCGCCGCGAGCTCGCGCACGGTGCCGCTTGGCGCGTCGACCTTGTCGTCGTGGGCGTAGTCGATGATCTCCCACTGCGAAATGTATTTCGCGGCCAGTTCAGCGAAGCGTTGGAGCAACACGGCTGTCAACGCAAAGTTGCCGCAGGCGAGCACCCCGCGCTGCCGCGAACGCGCGAGGACGTCAATCTCCGCGAGGTCCGCATCCGCCAACCCTGAGGTGCCCACGACAACGTGCGCGCCGTGTCCGAGCGCGGTCAGGATGTTCGCCTTGGCGCTCTCCGGTGTCGTGTACTCGACGAAAACGTCGCAGGGATTCGTGAGCGCCTGCTCGGCTGAAGCGTAAACCGAGCAACGGAGAAGGGGCTCGCCCAGCACGTCCCCTAAGCTCCGACCGGCGTACGTGCGCGAAACGGCAGCAACGAGGGTCACATCTGCGGTCTTCGCAACCGAGCGCGCCAACTCCGAGCCGGCCCACCCTGTTGCGCCCGCCAGGCATACCCCGATCATGCGGCCGTTATTGAAACGTCAGAGCCATCAACGAAAAGTCATCCTCCAGCGGTCCTGGCGCGGCCGCCTGCTTGACGGCCCGATAGATCCGCTGGGGTTCCGCCGTGCCGGGCACCGCCGGCTCCAGCAGGAGCGGCAGAAAGTTCGACAACTCCCACCGCTGCTCGTCCTTCGTCACGATTTCGTACGCGCCGTCGCTGAATACGTAGAGCGTGTGGCCGGGCGGCAGGGTCGTTTGCTGCACGTCATAGGTCTGGTCGGGAAGCAGTCCGATCATCACGGCGGGTACGCCAATCGGCTGCGCCTCGTGCCGGTCGGGCGGCACCAGAAACGCGGGACCGTGACCCGCGGAGCCGTAGGTGAGCGTCCGATCGCCGGTGTGATAGACGCCGTACCACATCGTGAAGTACATCCCGCCGTGACTGTCCGAGGGGAACCTGACGTTCAGGCTCGACAGCACTTCCGCCGGACTCCTGAAATCGACCTGCGGCAGGGCGCGCTGCCGGAGCACGTTCAGCACAGTGACCGAGTGCATCGCCGAACCGACGCCGTGGCCGGACACGTCGACGAGGTAGAACACGAAGGTGCTCGGATCGAGCCAGTAGTACCCGAAGGCGTCGCCTCCCAGTTGCGCCGACGGCACAAAGCACCACTCGGCGCGCACCGGTCCAGCGATAATCGGCGCGGGCAGCAGCGAGAGCACGTAGTCGCTGGCCTTGCGGATATCGCGGTCCAGTTCCAGCGCCTTCTGGACGTCTTGCCGGCTGCGGCGCTCGTACTTGATCACCTGGCCGCCCATCTGGAGCCGGCCGCCTTCCTTCAGCATCACCGCGCCGGTGATGGGCTCCCCATCGACGAAGGTCCCATTGGTCGACTGCATGTCTTCGGCGATCACGTCCCCGTTGATGAGCGTGACGCGCGCATGGAGCCTCGACACATCGCTGTCGTCGACCACGAGCGTCTGTCGGGCGCCGCGGCCGATGGTGATCGGCTCGGCACCGATCTCCAGGCGTTTTCCCGGTGAGGTCCCTTCGAGCACGACGAGGTAATGCCCGATGGATTCGGGGCTGGGCGCCGCATCGGGCGTCCGCGCCCGCCGGGTAATGAAGATCGTGCGTTCGGATGGGTCGTCGTCTTTTTCGGGTACCGTCACGGAATATCCTCGGCCCTCTCGCGGCGAACGCGGCTGCGCCGGTGTCGTCTCCCGGGCTCCGTCCTCGTCAGGGATACGGGAACATTTATACACCGAGGCCGGGCAGGTCAACTCGACAACGGTGCCGCGGCACGTCTAGAACTTCAGGGCGAGGCCGAGGCTGGCGCGCCAGAAACGGAGCTTCCCGTTGACGGGATCGACATCGGCGTCCTGGAGTGTGCGGAAGCGCCGGATGTCGCCGCGGATCCCCAGGTGTTTCGTGAGGAACCCGTTTACGCCGCCGCCCAGGTCGAACGCGATGACGTTACGGGTGATGGTTGTGTTGTTGCTCGTCACGCGCAGTCGGACGAGGCCGACGCCGCTGAGGATGTACGACTGGACGCGACCGGGCGACCCCAAGAAGAGCACGTTGGACATGGCCGAGAACACCGCGTTCTCTGCTCCAGGCGCCGCCCCGAAGAAATCCTTCGTATAGCTCAGATCTTCTTCGAACCCGGCGCTGGCGCCCACTCGGCCGACCGAGACGCCGTAGCTCCTGCGACTCGGACTGCAGCCGGGCGGACCGGCGCAAGCGGATGTGTCGCCGCCGAAATTGTGGCCGATGAACGGGGTCAGAAAGCCGTCGGCTCGGGCAGGCGCCGACGTCAGCACCAGGAGGAGCGTACCGATTGCAGCACGGGCCTGCTTACCTTTGACCACGACCACCCCTGCCCCATCGCGCCCGTGGCGGCCGCCCGTAGCGCGGTACGGTCTCGCCCGCCTTCACGTCCGAGACCCGCGGCGGCTGCCGGCCGCGGTCTGCCGCCGCGCGCCGCGCCGCGTTGACCCTCGCGCGATCGCGCTCCTGGGCCTTCCGCTGCCGGATCTCCGCGATTCGCTGCGCGTGCGGCACCTCGAGCGCAGGCGCGTGGCGGGCGGCATAGTCGAAGCCCGGTACGGTCACGCGCGGCAGCCGCCGGCCCAGCACCCGCTCGATCTCGCGGAAGCCGGCTTCCTCTTCAGGCGACACGAGCGTGAACGCGGTACCGGTCGCCTCGGCCCGCGCCGTCCGCCCGACGCGGTGCACGTAGTCGTCGGGTGAGCCCGGCACGTCGAAGTTCACCACGTGCCCGAGCTGGGTGACGTCGATTCCGCGCGCGGCGATGTCGGTGGCCACCAGGATCCGGTACTTCCCGCTCTTGAAGCCCGCCAGCGCTTCGGTCCGCTGCGCCTGCGAGCGGTTGCCGTGGATGCGTTCCACGCTCAGATGCTGCTCCACCAGATGTCGCGCGAGCCGATTCGCGCGATGTTTCGTGCGCGTGAAGACGAGCGCGTCGCGGATATCGCCATCACGCAGCAGCCGAACCAGCAGCGCCGCCTTCAGCGATTGCGGGACCGGATACGCGGCCTGGGTGATGCCGGTGGCCGGCGCCGAGGGCCGATCGACGTCAATCGAGACGGGGTTTCGCAAAATCTCCCTCGACAGGTCGGCAATGGGCGGCGGCATCGTGGCGCTGAAGAACATCGTCTGCCGCCGGGACGGCAGGTGTCGCAGGATGCGGCGAATATCGGGGAGAAAGCCCATATCGAGCATCCGGTCGGCCTCGTCGAGCACCAGGTATTCCAGAGCGGGGAGCCTCGCGTACGGCATCCGGAAGTGATCGAGCAGCCGACCGGGCGTGCCGACGATCACGTCGACGCCGCTGCGAAACGCGTGCTCCTGCGGCCCCATCCCGACGCCGCCAAACACCGCGGCGGCCGTGAGAGGCGTATGCACCGCGAGATCGGTGAGATCGCCGAGAATCTGTGCGGCCAGCTCGCGCGTCGGCGTGAGGACGAGCGCGCGCGTCGTCCCGCGCGAGCGGCCGATCAGCCTCTGGAGAATGGGAAGAAGAAACGCCACGGTTTTGCCGCTGCCGGTCATGGCGGACGCGAGAAGATCGCGACCCTCGAGCGCAGGGGGAATCGCTTCGGTCTGAATCGCGGTCGGACGGGAGAAGCCGAGATCTTTGAGACCCTGCAGAAGTGTGGGGTGGAGCTTCAATCCGCTGAACGGCATGCATCATTATGTCTCGCGCAATGTCGATGACAATCGATCGAAACCTCCCACCTCGCGCGCTCTGGCCCGATTATCAATACCGCCTGCCCGAATTGACCTATCCCACAACCCTGAATCTCGCCGACGCGCTCCTCGGACACGCGACAGTCGACCCAGGCAAGTGTGCAATCAGGTTCCGCGGCGAGAGCGTCTCGTACGAGGCGCTGCTCCGCCGCACGATTACGCTGGCAGCTGGCCTCGCCGCAATTGGGGTGAACCCGGAGGATCGGGTCGGCCTCAGGCTGCCGAACTCCCCGGACTTCGTCGCCGCGTGGCTCGCCATTCAGTGGCTGGGCGCCATTTGCGTTCAGGTCCCGACGCAGTATCGGCGCCGAGAGATCGTCCAGATCCTCAATCACTCGGAACCATCCGCTGTCATTTGCGACAGCAGCTTCCTCATCGACTTTGCGACCGTGCTGAAGACGGTGTCGCACGCCACTGCCCTCGTCATGAGCGGGCGACGAGAGGACGCGCACGTCATCGACGACGACGTGGTCTTCCTCGAAGACACGGTGGTCGACGGGTCGCGCGCACCGACGCCCTACCCCAGTCGGCGCGATCAGCCGGCCGTCATCACCTACGTCGCCGGCGACGACGGCGGACTCAAGGGCGCCGTGCACTCGCCCGCCGGAATTCTCGCCAGCGCCGACACGTACGCTCGCAACGTGCTGCACCTGTCCTCGTCAGACGTCTGTGTCGGCACGACGGGCCTGGGCTGGGCGTTCGGTCTTGGCGCCCTGCTCACATTCCCGCTGCGCGTCGGCGCGACCACGGTGCTGGCCGATGGGCCGCTTCCTCTCCTTCAAGCGATCGCGGCCGAGCGCGCGACCATCCTGTTTTCGGTTCCGACGATGTACCGGATGCTGCTCCGACATCCGAACCTCGATCGACAACAGGTGAGTACGCTTCGATGCTGCGTCAGCGCAGCCGAGCCGCTGCCAGCCGAGCTCGTTGATCAGTGGCGTCGCCGCACGGATCTGGACATCGTCGACGGCTTCGGCACGACCGAGCTGACGCACATCTTCATCTCCGCGCGCCCCGGTGACGTTCGGCCGGGATTCATCGGAACGGTGGTGCCGGGATACGAAGCGCGAATCGTTGATTCAAACATGCAGGACATGGCCGACGGCAGAGCCGGCCTCCTCGCGGTTCGCGGACCAACAGGCGCCCGCTATTGGCGAAACGTCGAGGCGCAGCGGCGCGCCGTGCGCGACGGCTGGACGCTGACCGGTGACATCTGTGTGCGGCAGGCGGACGGTTGGTTCCAGCACATCAGACGAGCCGACACGCTCGTCGTCAGCGCCGGTTACAAGATTGCGGTTTGCGAAGTGGAGCGCGTCCTCGAGGAGCATCCGGATGTCGCGTCGGCACGGGTGTTTTCGGTGCCGGATCCAATCCGCGGTGCCGTGACGAACGCCATTGTGGTACGGGCGAGGGGCGTCAACGGGGCGGGGCTCTCGGAACGCCTGCAGGACTATCTCAAGGCCGAGCTGGCGCCCTTCAAGTGCCCGCGATCAATTCAGGTTCTGTAGGGGGAAGCGGTCAAGCAGTCGGCCGGGGATTCGGATTCAGCACGGGCGGCGTGACCACGCGGAATGGACGGGCGGGCTTTTTCATCTCGACAGGCACCAGAACACCGTCTTTGGGAATCGTCAGCGCGATCGGCTGTGAGAGCGGCGCGAGCGGCACGGGCTTCCGTGGGTTGGCGTACACCGCGTGCTTCCCGTGTTCCTTGTACCAATCGGAGACCGACGCGGTCTGGTGCATTTGCTCGACGACCTGCCGCCATCCGACGCCGGTGTTGTATGCGCAAAACGAGATCTCGCCCATCTGCGTCGCGTACGGGATGATGCACATCTCGGTTCGGCGAAAATCGTAGGTCCACAGGTCCTGAAACCACATACCGGCGATGAACAGCACGAGCCACTCGTCGGATTTTCGGTTGCCGTCCGTCGGAGTGCCGACGCCGCCCAGCGCTCCGCCGCTCTGCTTGTCGAATTTCTTGATCAGATCGATCAGCCGGAAATTGCCCGGCGCCTGACTCGGCCGGTAGTTGCGCAGCACGCTGAGCGCGGTTTGCACTTTCGTGAGCAGCGGTCCCCGCGACGCATCAGTAATCAGACGCGCATCGTCAAAGAATCTGTCGATATTGAAGACGTGCGGCAGCGGAGCCCACTGCTTCGTTTTCTTGCTGACGAGGAGAGCCGTTCCGGTTCCACAGTTGGGATGGCAGCCGCACTTCATCGTCCCAAACTCCGCGGCCGCGCCGGAGATGAGATCGGTGACATCCGAAACGGCCCCGGCAGCCGACAGCGGAAACCAGTCCCGCAGCGGTTCCGTCGCGCCGGTCTGATTCTTGAGATCCTCGGCCAGGTGCGACAGGGTGTAGCGGCGCTCCGCCCTGGTCCGATCGTCGATGTCCTCGTCCCGGCCCGTGAACGACACGGGCTGAAACGAGACGAAGCTGATCTTGTCGCAGTTGTCGACTGCGAACTTGACGATCCTGCCGACCTGGTCGTCGTTGATCGTCCGCACGATCGTGACCACGAGCGCGATGTCGATGCCGGCACGATAGAGGTTCTCGATCGCCCGGAGCTTCACCTCGAAGAGATTGCCGACCCTTCGGTGGGCATTGGCCTCTTCGCCGATGCCGTCGAACTGCAAGTACGCGATCCGAAGACCTGCCTTCGCCGCGTCCATTGCGAACTGCGGATCCTGGGCGAAGCGGATCCCATTGGTGGCGGCCTGCGCGCTGTAGTAGCCAACCCGCCGGGCGTACGCGACGGCGTCGAGGAAGATCGGCGAGATCGTCGGCTCCCCCCCGGAAAACTGCACCGTGAGCTGGCGGCGCGGCTTGATCGTGAGCGCGTCGTCGAGAAGCTTCTTCACATCGTCCAGGGTCAGCTCATGGACGTATCCCACCTGGTTCGCGTCCATGAAGCACGGATCGCACATCATGTTGCAGCGATTGGTCAGATCGACGGTCAGCACCGAACCGCGGCCGTATTTGATCGAGGATGTGCCGTGATTGTGCAGACGATCGGTCACTGCGGCGTAGTCGCGTCCCGGAAAGAACTTCTCGATGCGTTTGAGGAACGCCGGATTGATCGACAGGACATCGGTGAAGGTGCCGTGCTGCGGACACGTTTTCTCGATGAGGACCTTGCCGTCGCGCTCGACGATGTGCGCCTTGATCTCGCCCACGCGCTCCCTGACCAACACCTCCGGATCGACCTCGCCCGAGAGGATCTGCGCGCGGGTTTCGCGTACACAGGTTGGGCACAGGGAATCGGTCGTGCGCGGCCATCCGAGAACCGGTGAGGAGCGCTCCCCGCTCTTTGCCAGCGGCGCCGGCGCCCACGCTGCGTGAAACGTGCCTGCGGGGATCCGCCGGTTGACGACCTGAAGGCCGCGCCACGCGGCATCCGCGACGTACGACACGGCTGTTTCGAGCTGACGCACGAGCATGCGATCGAAATTCTCCTTAGGTGCGAGCATTATAACGCGTCCCTTTTCGCCCGCAATCGAGCGTCACCAGCGTTCCGTCGCCAGCTCCTCGAGTGCCCGACGGTCGATCTTGCCTCGTGGATCCAGTGGAAATCGATCGAGGAAGACAACCCGCCGCGGAATCTTGTAGGGCGAGAGCGCCGTTGCGCAGCGGCGTCGAATCGCGAGCGTCGTCAGCGACGTATCGCGTCGGATCACGAAGGCGACGACCTCCTGGCCACGCACGTCGCAGGGCATCCCGAGCACCCGCGCGTCGGCAATGCCTGGAAGCGCGAGCAGCGCCCGCTCCACCTCCGAGGGATCCACCTTGCGGCCGGCGACGTTGACCAACGCCGAGGCGCGGCCGGTGAGGACGAGTCGGCCGTTGTCGTCGACGCGTCCGAGATCGCCCGTGAGGAAGCCGCCGTTGAAGGTGGACGCGGCGTCGGTGGCAGCGGGGTCGGCATACCCGTAGGCAATCGCGTTGCCCCGCACGAGAATGCGGCCGACGACTGTATCAGGCTCGCGTCTTTCCACCGTAATTGTCGTTTCCGGCACGGCATGGCCGACGTGCAACGGATCGGCCACTTCGTCTGAGTCGTCGTACGCGATGCCACCGGTCTCGCTGGTGCCGTAGAACGAATGCACCTTGCGATCGAGCACATTCCGAAACCAAACAACCGTCTCGGGATCGGCGCGCGCGCCGGCCGTAATCAACAACCGCAAGCCGTCCGGCAGGCGGTCGATCTGCGCAGACGACCTCAGACGATCGAACATGAAGGGCACGCCCGGAAACACCGACGCGCGGCTCGTGGTGACATCCTGCACGAACTGTGTCGGATTGAACGATTGCCTGAGGGCTGTGGACGTCCCCTGCCAGATCAGCGGCATGACGACATTCCCGATCGCGTACGAATGCGAAAGGGGGATACACGTGAAGTTGATATCGTTCGCGCCAATGCCCATCGCCTCGATGATGTGACGGCCGTCGTTGACGAGATGTATCTCAGCGGCGACGGCCGCTTTCGGAAGGTCCGTTGATCCTGATGTCAGCTTCAGCACGACCGATTCGCCGTATTGCCGGATTCTTGGGGGGTCGCCAAGCGCAAGAATCGACGTCCCGTCGTTCAGTGTCGTTCGATGCCTGGAGCTCAAGAAGGGCTGCCGATCGGTGACCACGACGGATGCACCCGTCTGTCGCACGAGCGCAGCCGCTTCGGCATCCGTCGCATCGCCGAGCGCCACCAAAGCCGCGCCCAGATCCATACACGCGGCGAACAGTGAGAAAAAGCTCGGCCGGTTTCCGACCAGAGAGACAACGGTGGCTCCGCGGTCGACGCCAGCGCGACGCAACGCTAGTCCTAGCGCAGAGAAGCCCTCCAGCAGATCGTCGAACGATGTGACACGGCCCTCGGGCAGAGAGCACACCGCCATCGCGCCGCGTCGGTCGCGGCACACGCGGCGAAACGCTTCCGCAATGAGGCTGGGCGTCACGGAAGCACTAGAATGGCCGAGACAGCCCATGACCGCAAGCCGTGGCGTCGATGTACTCCCGCATCAACCGCCGATGCGCCTCGTGGAGGAAATCGCCGATCTGGTTCCGGGCGCGTCGGCGCGTGGTCTGCGGCGAGCCCATCGAGACGACTGGTACTTTCAGGGCCATTTCCCGGAAGACCCCGTCGTGCCTGCGATTGTCTTGATTGAGCTGCTGGCCCAGGCTGGCGGCATCGCTGCCGCAACCCATGATGGGGCGACGGCCGGCCGCGGGCTTCGGGTGGCAGCCATCGGACCGTTCAAGTTTCCGAACAGTGCTCGGCCCAATCAGCTGCTGGATGCCCGCGCGCGGATCGTGGGACGGATGGGTCACGTCGTCAAAATCGAAGGCGAGGTCCTGGCCGACGGCACCACAGTCGCGGTGGGGAGCGTGACGCTTGCCGACGTTGGAGGCCCTCGCGCTTGACACATTCACGCTCGTGGTGAGCTTGTCGAACCACGAGCAACAGGACTCGTCCTTCGACAGGCTCAGGACGAGCGGTGTATAGAACCGTTGCACTCACGAGACTAGCGTTCGATCGATCGTTCCTGAGTAAAACTCCCAATCCGAATCACCTGGAAGAGTGGCGCACGGCTCGCATCGAACGCGCCTCCAAACGAGAGGTCGCAGCGATCGGTCGAACACCATCGAGCGTCAGACCAGAGAACGAGCGCGCGTCCGCTGCCGGCTTCCACGCGCGCAAAGGGAATTCGCGCAAAGCTCAAGAACCTGCTGACTACTGGCAAGCTCCGCGATGCATCCACGAGCGATGTGTCTGTCCGGTCCCGGCGCTCGAACGCCAACGCCGTTCTGCCGTTCCGTGCATCGACGCGCCAGCCGCGCACTCGATCGCCTGCGCGGTCGTAGATCATCCAGCCGAACGGGTCGAAGGTCGGGCCGATGTCCAGGACGCTGGCCCCGTCACGGGCCACAGCGTTTCGATAGCTGGCGATCGCCCATTGCTGCGATCCCAGCTTCGCTCCGGCCAGACATCCGAGCCCAATCAGCGCGCCGGCGGCGATGTATCGTGCGCGTTGCGCCCACCTCCAGGCCACGAGAACGGTCGCGGCCAGAACAGCCACGACCACCGGGTCGCCCATCGGGAACAGGTGCCAGCCGATAAACGTATCCGAGAACGGCCGAAACACCGCGATGTCGCCGTCATCCGCGATGTCGCACAGGATGTGGCCGACCATCCCAACCCACGACGCGACCAGCAGCGTGATGAACCTCGACTCACGGACAAACCGGTGAAGCACCGACGCCAGCAACGCCGATTCGACAACAGTGCCAGCCAGGGAGTGCGTGCCGGACGCATGGGCACGCAAATAGATATCGAACCCTCTGAACGCCAGCACCGCGTCGATATCGGGGGCTATCGATCCGATCAGCAACGCAGCAGTCATTCCGTTCAACGTCGAGCGATGCGGCACGGTGAGCGCCACCGTGCGACCAAAGAGCAGATGAGAAACGGGATCCACGGGTGTGGCTAGTCCTGGTCCTGAGCGCCAGCCGTGCGCCAGTACGGGTAGAACTGGTACCAGAGATGTGGGTTCGCACGAATCCGCGTTTCGAGCTCATCGGCGAACGCTTGCGGTCCCTGCTGGCGGACGAGGTCGTCGGGATCGAGGCCGCCGGGAA
>Ga0114129_10011404_pt1 | contig 12660 bp, 11 predicted proteins | sample RhiMetdeltSRZDD1_FD_80071 | JGI IMG/M metagenome (GOLD analysis project Ga0114129, IMG submission 80071) | Populus rhizosphere microbial communities from Tennessee, USA - Rhizosphere MetaG P. deltoides SRZDD1 (version 2) (version 2) | ecosystem: Host-associated > Plants > Roots > Rhizosphere >...
GTGGAAGCTGAGGCTTCGCGGCCGATTGGACCAGCAGCGACGCCGGCTTCACCGCCGAGCTCAAACTTGTCTTTAAGCAAACCATTGAGACCACTCTCATTCATTATGAGCAGTATGTAGTCCGTCTTCTGCGCGCCGATCTGTGGTCCAAAACTGCCGCCGCCGAGATTGAAGAAAGCAGGAGCACTCCAGCCTCCTTTTACTCTTCTGCTGATCACGCCCTGACCGCCGCGTCCTCCAACCAGAAACGCGGCTTTGATCACGTCGGGAAAGACGGCGATCGCTTCCGCGGTGTCGAGTAACTCTTTCGGAATGGCCTGATCCTTCACGTTCATGATTTCAGTAAACGTCTTGGCCGCGTCACTCGCATGACGCGCAGCATCTTGAGTGCGCGACTTCTTTTGCGCGGGTGTGAACACCGCCGTCGAGACCAGCAATCCAGTTAGTACCAAAGCGAACCACGCACGAGCCATAAACATAACGGACAAACCCTCCTGAACTCTACGATGCACGTTCGTCAGATTAGTTTTCCTTCTGCGGTAAACGATAGTAACTCGTAACCGAAAATTCTTTGAGGCAATCCGCCGCAACTTTTCCTTGACTTCGTTAGCAAGGGGTATTACATTGCGCGGACTTCGCAATCTGCTTGTCCGAGCATTTTGATTGTGGCTCCCCCCGTAGCCGAGGAATTCCGGACAGGACTCCACTCACACTGATCGTCGCGAGTTGGTGGCTGCCGAACCAACGACGTGTGCTCGTCCACACGTTGTTGAGTCAACGAGTCACTGCGATCAGCTAGCTAAGGTTTTTCTCTAACAACTTTACCCGGTCGCTACCGTCGGTCGCGCCTGAGTAAAAAACTGTTCAAACAGCAAGCGAACATGAAGTCGTCTTTTAACGATGGATTTTTCGCAGAAGTCTCAATCCACATAACAACGGAGCAAAACGGCGCGCGGCCCCGGCCTCAACGCGCTCTTAATAGGAGGAGTTTTCCGATGGCGTATATCTCCAAACGGAATCGAAAAAAAGAAAAGGACAAGCAAACGGCGGCAAACAATCGCCGCGAGCTGATTGCAGCCGGATTCAAACGGCGCGATCTGCTCAAAATGGGATTGCTTACCAGCGCGGGTATGCTGATTCCCAAAAAGGGCTTGAGCGCCCATCCGCTTAATACCAGAGGATCGTTCGACGACGATCAACCAAACAGCCCCCCAACCACACCGTTCCAGGAACTGATGCCGCGGTTGCCAGTGCTGGCCCCGGTCGCCTCGCTGACTCCGGCGCCGACGGCTGCACCAAACACCGCTGCGGGAGAAGCACGCACAGTCGCGCACCAGGCGTTTGCACAGTTCCCTCCGCAAAGATTCTACGAAATGTCGCAACAGGCGGGACTCGTCAACATGGCTTTGCCGAACGAGCTCCCAGCGCAGACAATCTGGGGCTTCAACGGCATCACGCCCGGGCCACTAATCGTCGAGCGATACGGAAACCTGGGCAGTCCGCAAAACGGCTCGGTATTACTTCGTTTACGGAATAATCTTCCGGCTAACAATGGCGGTTTCGGACTGCCGTCAGTCACCACACACTTGCACAACGGTCACACGCCACTCGAGAGTGACGGTTTCCCGTGCTTCTTCATGGAGCGTGGTCAGTTTTACGATCACCACTATCCAAACGTCTACGCCGGCATCAACTCGACGCATCCCGGCACTGGCGACATCAAAGAGGCGATGCACTCATTGTGGTATCACGACCACCGCATCGACCACACCGCCGAAAACACCTACAAAGGTCTCGCCGGCACTTACATCCTTTTCAACGAATTCGACACGGGCAACGAAAACACCGGTTTCCGTCTCCCGAGCTTCGGCGACGGCCAGAACCCGCTGACCAGCTTCGACATCTACATGGTGTTCAACGACAAGGTGTTCGATAATCAGACCGGTCTGTTGAAGTTCGACTTGTTCAATACCGACGGAATTCTGGGCGACAAGTTTCTCGTCAACGGCAAGATCAACCCTGTGTTGCACGTAAGCCCGCGGCGTTATCGCTTCCGCTGGCTGAACACCGGACCATCGCGCTTTTATCAGCTGTTCGTACTCGGCCCGAACAATTCAACGAAGTCGTTCTGGCAGATCTCGACGGACGGCAACCTGCTCGAGCGGCCGGTGCAAGTGAACAGTTCCCGCTTCTCGGTGGCCGAGCGCGTAGACGTGATCGTCGATTTCACCAACGACGCCGGCAAGACGTTCTTCCTGGAGAATCGTCTGGAGCAGCAAGACGGCCGCGGCCCGACGGGCGACGTCCTCGGCGCAGGTCAGGGCGACAAGATCCTGAAGATCGTCGTCGATGGTCCAGTCGTGCCGGACAACAGTGTTAACCCGGCGACGATTCCGGCAGGCACGTATTTCTACGGCTTCCCGAACACCAACGACGCGCCGCGTATCACTCGCACCTTCCGGTTCGAGCGCGGCAACGGGCAATGGCAGGTCAACGGCCGGCTCGTCGGTGGTTGCGAAGATGCTCCACGTTTTAGAATCAAACGAAACACCGTGGAGAAATGGGTTTTCCAAAACAACTCGGGCGGGTGGCAGCATCCGATCCACATGCACTTCGAAGAGTTCCAGACCCTCTCGGTCAACGGCAATCCGCCGTCAAGCACGGGCCTGATCACGAGAGGCCGGAAAGATGTTTTCAGGTTGGAGCACAACATGGAGACGACGGTTTACTTCCGGTTCCGCGACTTTGTCGGGAGGATCCCGCTGCACTGTCACAACGTAGTCCACGAGGACCACGCGATGATGGTGCTCGGTCAAATCGACGACGTCGGCGACAACAGGACGCAACCATAGCCGCTCTGTTGAGATTCGCCTGGAATTCCCGCGCAACCTGGTTGCGGCGGGAAAACCGGAACTCATAACCTGAAGAAAGGAATTCTTATGACGGATTTGAAACGCAGAAGTTTAGTAGCGGCCCTGGGTGCGGCCCCACTTGCCGTACCGCTGCTGACCCACGCGCAGGAGTTGGGATTGAACAACAAGTTCAAGCAGATATCGTCGCGGGAGAGGATCCGGCAGCGATATTTCCCGAACCTTGTGCTCACCGATCAGAACGGCCGCAAGTTGAAGTTTTACGACGACCTCGTGAAAGACAAGATCGTGATCTTCAACATGTTTTACGCTCAGTGCGAAGGCATTTGCACTCCAATCACCAGAAACCTGGTGCGGCTTCAGAAGGTGCTGGGTGATCGAGTCGGAAAGGACATCTTCATGTACTCGTTCACGCTCAAGCCGAAAGAAGACACGCCGGCAGCCCTGAAACACTACGCGCACATGCACAAAGTGAAGCCGGGCTGGCTGTTTCTGACCGGCTCGCCGGACGACATGGAGACACTGCGGCGCAAACTCGGTTATGTCGACCCTGACCCCGAAGTCGATAAGGACAGGTCAAACCACATCGGGGTTCTCAAATACGGCAACGAGCCTCTCGAAAGATGGGGCGGCTGCCCGGGAATGCAATCGCCGGATTGGATTGCGAAGACCTTAAGTTGGGTTGACTGGCCCAAGGACATGGCGAAAGCCAAAGGGAATGGAGGTGCCAAATGAATCTTCTCAGTTGGAGAGTTTTCAGCCTGGCGTTGTTACTGGCGGTAGCGCTCGGAATGCCGACCGTCAGCCGCGCCCAGGACGCGCAGCCGATGAATGAGATTTCACTCGGATCGGCAGCCGCTGGCGGAGGCGGAGGCGCCGCTTCGACGAACTTTGCCGGAGGCACGAGCCTCGACGGCAGCGAGTTCAGCAGCGGCGGAACTATTGCCGCCAGCACAACCGGTCCGGAAGCCGTGGCTTTCGACGGCACGTACGTTTGGGTTGCAACCCAATTCAACAACTCAATCACCAGGGTGCGAGTCAGCGACGGCGCCGTTGCCGGCACTTTTGTCGTCGGAAAACGACCGGTCGCACTGCTTTATGCGGCTTCGCACATCTGGGTAGCTAACCTGTTAAGCAACACCGTTTCCAAGGTGAGCCCGTCGACTGGCGGCGTCGTTGCCACGATCAACGTTGCCGATGGACCAGGCGGTCTCGCGTTTGACGGCACGAATGTCTGGGTCGCAAACCGGCACAGCAACAACGTAACCAAGATCAGCGTCAAAGGCTCGGTTTTGGGGACTTATCCCGTCGGCAAACGCCCGATCGGCATTGCTTTCGCTGCAAACAGCCTGTGGGTAGTCAATAACTTCAGCAACACGGTCACGCGATTGAGTCTGGCGGGCGCCGTGTTGGGAACTTACGCTGTTGGGCGCGGCCCATTCGGCGTGGCTGCTCAAGCCGATAACATGTGGATCACGAACTATTTCGACAAGACGGTCACGAAGCTTCGCGCCAGCGATGGATTCAACCTTGGCACGTTCACGGTTGGAGACGGAGCTGCGGGAATCGCGTTTGACGGAACAAACGTGTGGGTCGTGAACAACGGCGACAGCACGGTCATGAAAGTGAACCCGTCAAGCGGCTTGGTGATCAGCACTTACGCGACCGGCAAGGGCCCGTTCTCGATCGCCTATGACGGCGCGAAAATCTGGGTCCCGAACTTCGCGAGCAACTCAGTCTCTACGACCGCCGCGAATTAGCGGTCGCCGCAGTGACCGAAGTAAGACAAAGTCCGGGTCAGGCGTAAGCTCCTGGTCCAACAGGCAAAACGGCAAGCAGAGATTGCTTGCCGTTTTCCTTTTCGTAACGCATCGTTAATGAACACAGGCGAAAATAGTTACGCGATAATGACATCGGCTCCGCCGGGCCGGAGTTTGGAACGAAAGGCGGGTTCGTCAGAATTGCATTGCCGGGGCGATCAACTTGCAAAGAAGTCACAATTTTATGTTCCGGTTGACAGAGTTTTGTTCCTGTAGTAAAAAGGCGCGCACCTTCGACGTCAACACCTCCCAGGTTCCCTAGCCGAAGGAAAATCGCATCTTGTAAGGTTCCACGATCGTAGTTTTAGTAGTGCCCGACTCGGTTTTGCCAACAGTAATTAGCCCAGAAAAAACCCGAACCTCACCGGACTCAATTAGCAGAGCGTGCGTGTGTATTTATGTGGTCCGTCTTGCCCGATATTGAGCTTAGGCCAGTATTGTGTAATTCATAATCAAATGACCTGTATCGTACGGGCCACCCTGGCCGCTTTGAATCGTCTTTGCGCCTAACGGAGCCTCCGGGTTTCTGCGTGGCTGGGTATCAATCCATAACTTTTCCAGGTGCTAGGTTGGATAAAAGAGTAGAAAAAATCATTCAGATGATGCGCGAGGACGTTCGCGGCGAACTGTCTCTCGCAGAGTTTGCGCAATCAGTCAACCTCTCCGTCTGGCGGTTGTGTCACATCTTCAAATCGGACGTCGGCATGCCCCCGATGCGTTACCTGCGCGGCTTGCGCATGGAACGGGCCAAGGACCTCCTGGAGTCGAGTTTCCTGAGCGTGAAGGAGATCGCCTATCGAGTCGGACTGAACGACGAAAGCCACTTCGTTCGTGACTTCAAGTCGACCTACGGTTCCTCTCCAGCGCTCTACCGCATGCACTTCAGACAAAACGTTGGCGGAGAATCACACAACGGCGATTCACGCAACGGGAACGGCGATTCCAATAACGGCAACGGCAATGGCACCGGGGAACAGCCCAATAACCTTCGACAACAGCTCGCTCGAGCAGCCAAGCAGTCAGTACTCCCGTCAGTACTCCCGTCAATACACATCGTCATGTACATGATGTCGCTCGCGTGCTAGCAGCGTTTTTTTCGGAGCGTTCGCCTTGAGGAAATTGTCCGCAACAAAATCCGCTAACGAACAACAAGAAACGCCAAGCAAGAAGTCTTGTTACATGAAAACCGAAATCGTAAGCTGCACAACGATTCAGCACAGCGCAAGTTGGTATTTCACCATCAGTTACTTTCGCAACCAAACTAACGTTACCTAACTGATTCAGCAAAGCCCTCGCCTGTCAAACTGATCGTCTTTGCCGAGTAGTTGGACCAAGACTGGGAGCTTCGGGTCTCGGTCATAACTTAAACAGCAAACGACCTTTTAGATAGAGGCCACACCGAAACGGCTGAAAGGAGATTCTATGCCTAAAACGCAGGCAAACGACCGGCCGGAGATTGACGAAAAAATTGAAGGCACAATCAGCAGACGAAGTGTGCTTAAGATAGGAGCAGCTGCCGGGGCCGCTGGTGTTTTGGCCCCTGCGCTCTTGTCTCCTAAAGAAGCACTCGCTTTCGAAGATCCACCTGCCGAGCCGACTCGTTGCGATCCGCAAGTTGGCAATCCGCCACCACCACAACCAGACAGTCCGGCGACGACGCCTTTCATGGACAACTTCACCGCTCCGTTCCCCGCGGTTCCGACGATCTTGTTCCCCGCACCGCAAGAAACTCAGAACCAGGGCGCCGGCGAAGCACCGCGTGCCGCACATCAACGCTGGAACCAGTTCCAGCCGGAAGTGCAATACCACATGATTGCGAAGGCCGGACTGCACAAGTTCCACGCAGAGTATGCAGACACGTACATCTGGGGCTTCAACGGCAGATACCCGGCTCCGACGGTACTCAACGTCTACGGCCACCCCACGGTAGTGCGTTTCCGGAACAATCTGCCGCTTCAAACCAACACCTTCGGTCGTAACGAGATTACGATCCACCTGCACAACGGTCACCACGGTTCCGAGAGTGACGGGTTCGCCGGCGACTTCTTCGGAGTCGGATTCTGGAAGGACAATCTTGACCCGAACTGCTACGCCGGTTTGGACGCCTTCGGCGGCAACGGCGACCCCAAAAAAAAGATGGGCTCCTTCTGGTTCCACGATCACCGCGCGGAATTCACGCTCAACAACAACCTGTTGGGCCTGAACGGAATGTTCCTCGTTTACGACAACACCGACCCGGGCCATGAATTCGCTACGCCCGGTTCGCTCCGGCTGCCGGGATACTACGGCATCACCGACTTCCCATTGATCCTTACCGACAAGAAGTTCTGTGCGACCGTAGGCGGCCGTACCGAGATGGTCAATTCGATCGCCGGCACCGACAAGTGGGTCGTCAACGGAAAGATTCAGCCGAAGATGACGGTCCGGCGCCGGAAGTATCGGTTCCGAATTCTCAACACGGGACCGACCAAGGTCTGGACGCTCAACCTCGTCAATCCCGATGGTTCAACCGGCACGATGACCTGCATCGCCACGGATGCCAACTTCCTCGAGCATCCGCTTCGGATCAACGCCACCGATGGCGCCGCGAACAGCAACGCCACGACAGCGCCGATCGTTGCGGGTGGACTCAAAGTCGCCGTCGCCGAGCGCTATGACATCATCATCGATTTCTCGGAGTACAACGCGGGCGACAAGGTCTACTTGAGAGAGGCCGCTGTACAACGGACCATTAATCCCTCACCTGATGTGCTGCCACCCGGACTGGACATTCGCAACGTGATACTCCAGTTCAACGTCGTGGAAAGAGAGTGGTGGTTCCCACCTGACACACCGGCGATTCCGAGCACGCTCTGTACGTATCCGACGTTGCCGGCGACCGACAACAACTTCGAATGGCAGTTCGTTCGTGATCCTGCGTGTCCCGCTGGAACTACCCCAGTGCCGCCGCGCCTGTTCAGGGTCAGACGGCAGGGAGACGGTCCGCTTGGCTGCGCGTTCGACGCGGAGCATCCGGCCCACGCGATTCTCAGGGGCACCACTGAAGAGTGGCTCATCAACAACAACGTCGGCGCTTCCGCCTGGGCGCACCCGATACACATCCACTTCGAAGAGTTTCGCACGTTGAAACGCTTCGTGAACGGCGTGGAAGTTCCGGTGCCTCCGCTCATGTCGGGCAGAAAAGACGTGACCTTCGTCGAAGCGACTCAAGGCTCACTGATCAAGATGCAGTTCAGGGACTACAACGGCAGGTACTTGATCCACTGCCACAACATGGCCCACGAAGATGCGTTCATGATGGTTCGGTGGGACATCTGCCCTGACCCAGCATCGCTGGCGGCGTGCCAGGCCGAGTTGCAGGTCTGCCAGGAAGTCCAGCAATGTGTTCCCAACCCATAAGGAGGATGCCGTGATGGAAAGAAGAAAGCTGTTATCCAGACTGTTTGAACCGCATCCGGCGTCACCAGGTGCCGCGCGGTACACAAACGCCGTGCTCCGCACGCAAAACAACAAAGAGGTCAGGTTCTATGACGACCTGATCAGGGGCAAGCAGGTTATGGTCAACTTCATGTACGCCGAGTGTCAGGGCGCATGTTCTCTGACGACTCAGAAACTGAAGAGGATCTATACCCAACTCAAACCCCGGATGGGCAAGGACCTCTTCTTTTACTCGATAACCATAAAACCCGAGGACGACACTCCGGCTGCGATGAAGCACTACGCGCAGATGAACAAGGTCGACCTGCCTGGGTGGCTGTTCCTGACTGGAGATCCGTTCGACGTCGAGACCATCCGCTTCCGGCTGTTCGGCATGAGCCATCCGGGAATGGACCTTGACGATGCGATGCACGCCGGCATGTTGCGCATCATCAACGATGGACGAAACTCCTGGGGCATGGCCCAGTCCTTCGCTTCGGACAAGCACATCCTGAAGCGAATCTCGTGGCACGACCGACAGAAGTCGTACGGAGAACTGGTCAAGGAATACCAGGCGCTCCAAAAACTGATCGACAGGGACGTCAAGCTGTACGGCTATCGGCGTGACGTCTAAGTTCGCGGGCACCGGCCGTTGAATTCAACCTTCGACGGCCGACATTGACCGGGAGTAGGAGCTGCTCACGCGACTTCTACTCCTGGCCTAACTCAAACCGGCGCGTAGTGCTGAATCCACGCGGGCCATTGGGGAAAATGCAATGAAACTAAAAGCCACAATCTCGCTATTGGCAGTAATCGTTGCGGGCTTAACCGCAACCGCTTTAGCCCAACAACCGAAGTCCTGTCAGTTCAACATCGTCGGCACCTGGAAAGCGCAAATCTCGCCCACGGAAGCGCGTCTGTACACTTTTGACGCCAACGGCGTGGTCAAGGTGCTCAACGCCTCCGGCGCCGATAAACCCACTGAGATCGCCACTGCAAAATACGAGGTCGATGATCCGAAAGCTCCAGAGGAGATCTCTTTCACTGCACGCGGCAAGAACCGAATTTTCGGTCGGACCAGGATCGCCATGAAGGTGACTGGTTTCAACGACTCGTCCATAACCTGCCAGATTCCTGGCGTCGGAGAAACAATGTGGACCAGAGTCGATCCCGATCGGTATTTCATCGTTTTAGTCGCGCGCGAGGGAGAGTTCTTCGACAAGAGCGGCTCCGCGTTTCCGGTTGTTATCAAGTTGACGGCCGGAGGAATTTCGAAAATCGACGGGGCGGGGATCTATTCCGATAACGGAACAGCGGCATTCGGCGCCGTTCCAGCCGCCGCTTACAAGGAATATTTCAGAGAAGCGCGCGGCGATTCGGAAGTCATACTGCGGCTGGAAATCAACTCGCGGCAGTATGAACGAGCTTTGAAAATCGTGCAGGAGTGGCAGCGACGCGCGCGGGAAGGCGCCATGCTTTACACGTCCGAGAATGCGCTGTCTCCACCCACTCCGCTCAACAACATTTTGCTGGTGAAGGCGGTCACAGAGACGTTGAACGCTTGTCAGAACGATATCGATCTGTACAAGCTTGATTATGTTTTTCCCGGCGACTGGATCACCAATGAATACGGTCCCGAATTCGTTCCGTTCAACTACTTCAAGGAGTTACGACGGCGGAATGAAGCTCGGCACATCGAATACAAGAAATTTCAGGAACTGGTGCCGCTCGCTAACGTGGCTATCCGGTAAGCTCTTACAACAGATCCAAACCCGGGGAGAACAAGTTCCATGAAGAAGATTTCTTTTCTGATCGTTTCAGCCGCATTGATCGCATTCTGTTCTCCGCAGTTGCTGCGCGCCCAGGCGCCCGCGGCGCCTGACGAGAAACAGGGAGCTCAGCAACGCAAACGCACTGGCATCTTCACGATGTACGCCTTCGATCCTCTGGCCCGGACGCTCTGCTTGAACGACGGGAAAGAGGGAAGAATGATTGCGAACAACCAGTGGGGAAACCGGTGCAGCGATCTTACTTACAGCCTTGCGGGAGGCGGCGTTCTGGTTGCCGGGATTGAAGTCAATCGCGTGGCAGCTATCGTCGATCTCGGCGACGCCAACGATCTCCGCGAGCGATACGGCTTCGAAGATGCAGAAAATGGAGGCGTCGGTTTCGCTTCATTGCGTCTCGAGGGAGGAAAAGTCACGATTCTCCTGGAAGACAACTCCACACCCGTATGGCAGCCGCTCAAGGAAGGGCCACAGCTCTTTAGCGACGTGAAGGCATCAGCCAACGCGCCGATCAAGTTGGGCCACATCTACCTCGTGCGGATCGCCGATACGAAAGACAGAAAGTTCCAACAGATCGCTAAGCTGATGGTGATTGCGTATCGCCCTAACGAAGCGGTAACGCTGCGCTGGGAGTTGCTCCAGTAACCTGGACCAAACTCCGAACGCGACCACAACGCGCACGGTATATAGCGCTTCCCCTCCAAGGAAGCAGGTTACGAACTAAAATCCTGAAGGAGAACAGGTATGCCACAAGAATTTACAAACCAAGAATTAACAGCGGGGGGAAACACTACCTTCACTACCGGTTATACGTCGGGCACAGTCTGTCAGCGAACCGGTAGCTACAAAGCCCAAAACAAGTACATGGAGGCGATTGTCGTCGTGGTCAAGGGCGCGAAGTTCCCGAACTTCATCGACGGCAAGAAGACCATCTGGTATGCCCTGAGTTCGACCTCAACCACGAGTTCGGGTTTCGAGTCGGCCAGGGTCGCTCCCGGTACCGCCTAAAACAACGCACGTCCAACACCGTCAGGGTGGGCGTTAAGTTCTACCTGGGGAGACTCCTCCTGCTGACGTCGATAGGCGTGAGCAGGAAGAGTCTGACCCATTTCAGGGGGATAAAAAAATGAACCTTAGACGGCTTCTCATCATCGTGCCCCTGCTCGTGGCTGCGTTCGCGTTAACAACTTCCGGCTTGCACTATCGTCCAGTCGTCAACGCGTAGGAAACGAAAACGGACAGCACCACGGGTTATCCGACCGGAACCAAATGTCCGAGGACAGGTACTTACCGCGCAACCAATAACAAGATTGAGATCGTCTTAGTCGTGGTCGCCGGCAAGCCGTTCCCTCCCTTCTCGGACGGCAGCAAGACGATCTGGTATCCTGTCAAGGAACCTGGCTAAGAACTCATAAAGGAATTGGTCAAAGTAAGAAATGAGATTTTCAAGGTCGCTTTACGCGCTGGTGGTCGCGTTCGCGTTGCTTTCGGGCGCCGGAAGCTTGTATTCTGTTCCTGCCGTCGGCACAAACCATAACGGGCAAGCAGCACCTCCCAAACAGCCAGCGACGTTCCGCTACGTTTGTCCCATGCACGAGGACGTCCGGTCCAAAAAACCCGGGAAGTGTCCGAAGTGCAAGATGAAGCTGGAAAAGAAAAAGATCAAGGAACCTGAGGTGAAGTCTCCGGATCAATGAGGTCTTATCTGCAAAGAAACCGCCTGCGACTTTTCGCGATCTCGCTCGCGAGCCGGTTTCTTGCGCTTGCCATCATTGGTTCGTTTGCCGTCACGACTCTTCCGCTCGTCACTTCGGCCGAAGAGTCCACGATGCCATGCTGCGTCGGGAAATCCGAAGGTCACTGCGAGTCAGGGTTAAACGCTCCAAAAGTTTCTCAACCGGACCCGAACGACCCGATGTGCGGATTGACTTCACCCGCCGCAGTGGATCTGGATGAAGTCACCGTCACCGCCGAGCCGGTTCATACTCACAATCACGGTTCTTCCGCGACATCATCGTCAACGTCTCCTGCTGCTGAATCGGACGCAGTTGAGCAACAGTGTCAGATGGACTGTGGCGCTTGCGCCACCGCGACGTCACGGCACAAACGTCAAAAAAGCGTCGTACAGGCGAAGAGCGTAAACGCGCCCTCAGCGACAACCACCGTCCGAGTCGAAGACCGGGCGCCCGTCGTTTCATCGAACGAAAACTGGACACGGATCAGTCCGAGAGGTCCACCCGCCCGCGGTTAGCCGCACTTTAATCAAACAACAACCGTCAACGATTAAAGTTCATCGGGAGGATTTTCGATGAAACCCCATGTGTATTTGTGTATTGCATTGATCTTTCTGTTTTCGGGCCTAGTTTTTGCCCAACAGAACGTAACGTCAGCCACGCTCAGCGGGAATATTCACGACGCGAGCGGCGCGGTGGTGAGTGGCGCAAACGTGATTGCCACCAACCTCGAAACTAACCAGCGAAGCACGACGACCAGCGACGACGAAGGGCACTACCGCTTCCCTTACCTGCGTACCGGATCTTACGAGCTGTCGATCGAGGCCAATGGATTTGCGGCGCTGACTAAACAGTTAAGCCTTACCATCGGGCAATCGCTCGACATGCCGGTGCGGCTCGAAGTAGCGGGATTGTCGGCACAGGTCGACGTCGGCAGCACTGACGCGCCGATGATCGAAACCGTTCGCACGCAGATCACCGAGACGATCCGTCCGCGCGAAATCAACGAGTTGCCGTTGAACGGCCGCAACTA
>Ga0114129_10011405_pt1 | contig 12660 bp, 12 predicted proteins | sample RhiMetdeltSRZDD1_FD_80071 | JGI IMG/M metagenome (GOLD analysis project Ga0114129, IMG submission 80071) | Populus rhizosphere microbial communities from Tennessee, USA - Rhizosphere MetaG P. deltoides SRZDD1 (version 2) (version 2) | ecosystem: Host-associated > Plants > Roots > Rhizosphere >...
AGGTGACAGGTATTCTGGCAGGGGCCGGAGATTCGTTTGGGTTTTGAGTACTGGTGATGGGAGAAACCGCAACCGGCGGTTGGTTAACTTCCACTGAACAACCAGAGATGGCCAAAGCAAAAACCTGCCACCACACAAAGAAATGAATCTTAGGCATATAGCCTGTCATCAAGGTATCCAACTGACTGTACCAGGGATGCCTCCCAAGTTGCGGAGTATTGAAGTTAGCTCTGAACCATCTGGATTCATCACAAAGAGACCATCTGAACTAAAACTTGCAATATGCTGATGATCAGGTGAGATACTGGCAAACAGCCCCAGGGATTGAATGTGTGTCAATCGCTTAAGTGTGCCTCCGTTTATAGGCACGGACCACCAGTCAGACGGAATGCTGCCGTCTGCCTTGGCAGGATGAATGTCCATTAATTGTTCGACCCAATTCGGCTGGTAAGATGGAAGTGGGACGACTGCACTGAATATGATCGACTTTCCATCGGGAGAATAAATAGGGGCATCCTTGGTATCCGGATCCCATGAACCGGATACAACAATCTGCTGAGCATTCCCGCCATCGGAATCGGCTGCATATAGTTTATTCTTGAATGAAAATGGATCTACATGCACGTACACCATATTGGATGAATCCGATGACGGCCTGGGCCAATAAGCTTGCCCTACGATCATTTCCGGCTGACCATCCGGGTATGTCATTCGGAAAATATTAAAAATAGGATTGATTTGACCTGGCTGAGATGGAAGATGAGGGTTTACTTGAGTAAAATAAATGTATTTGCCATCCGGCGACCATTCCGCCTGTATATAATTATCGTCTGCCGTCGGAGGTGTGAATAATAATTGTGGAGCCTGCGAACCATCGAGCGGAAGTAGATAAAGAGCTGGCCTTGCAGGCGCAGTATTGGTAGGCGGCGCAATATACGACATGATCAATTGCTTATCGTCTGGAGAAACTGTCACATAATAGATCCACGAATACTTGGGGGCTTTAAATATTGTAGTAATCACGCCGGTGGTAAGGTCAAGAGATTGAATATCCACAGTAAGAGCATCGACTTGTATGTCACCCATAGTGTAGACCAGTTTTCCGGTCAGATTCAGGCCTGCCCAAGTGACTGATATTTTGGTAGTAGGCAACGAGTAAGTTGGTGTTACATTCGGCAGGGTTGGGTTGATGTTGGATGTTGAGATTGGACTTGGAGGAACAGTTGCAATCTGCGGAGATGAGGTTGCCTGCGGTGTTGGACTAATGTTGACGGAACATCCGAAAGCAGCCAGGCTGAAAACCAGTGACCAGGAACAGAAGCATACTTCAGGTACCAGGAATCTTCGACTAAACATTGAGTACTATTGTTTAGGGGCCAGGGTACGAATAAAGTTTACCAAGTTCCAGCGGTCGGTATCCGAAAGGCGGGATTTCCAGGCTGGCATGGCAGAACCAGGAAAACCATTCGTGATCCATTCGTAAAGCTGTGCATCGGTATGAACGCCGGGGACAGCATGTAGAGAAAGATCCGCGGGACGCGGATTCAATACTACACCGAGCGGACCATCTCCTTTGCCGGTCTCTCCATGACAGGGAACACAATGAACCATAAATACAGCCTTACCTGCCGCAACCGATTCGCTGTTTGGCGGAATCGGATTTACATTTCCATCTTTAGCGGCAACAGGGCGTGTCACATAGAAGAGTCCTACGCCCACAATGGATAAGGTCACGAGACCTCCCAGGCCATATCGAAGCAAAGGTTTCGCAAATAAGGGCATCATATTTAGCCCGATGAGCAAACCGATGAGGATTAGTACTGCTCCTGCATCGCGGGAGATTGTAGAAGATTCGTCAGCCGAGCCTGGGCTATTGATCGTGAAGTCAAAATTGGCGAAAGTATCGAACTTGTTTTCGCGTCTCACTACTGCCTGAACCTGCCAGCGGTCTGGCAGACTAAGATAGGTTCCCTTCGCTGAAAATATGCCGTTCCCCTGCCCGATCAATTGAATTTCAGAAGGTGGAATATTGCCCTGAAGAGGTGTAAAGCGTAACAACGCATTCTTTACGGATTGGACAGGCACGCCATTTGAAGCCAACTTAAGCGTGAATGTGTTCTGACCAACCAATCCGGGTGCGATGGATATTTCCATTTTCAGATCGTCTACATTTTGGGTTCCTGTGAGTTCCAAAGTGCGGGGAGTGATCTTGGCTGGAGGCAAATAAGTGAGCAGGCTAACACTGGCTAAAAGCAAACCAGCAACCATGATCTCAACCATAACCATTTTCCCAAAGCGCGCCACTAAGGTTGAATCGCCTGCACCTGATAACCGGGAGCGCTTCAGGAGCGGAGTGAAATACAATAAATTGATGCCAGCAATGCACAAGAGGACCGCCACGAACACTTGTTTGAGAAGCAGGGCATGTCCATAAATGCTCGAAAGAAGCGCCGAAAGAGAACCGACTCGTAACCAGGCAGAATATAGACCGGTCAGGCCAATGAGCAGAACACTAATTAATGCCAGGTTTGAGAAGCGGTCTGCCAATATCGAAGTGAGGCGTGTTCGTGTTTTGTCTTCCAGCTGTTTGACCGCGCTGAGCGCGCGCAATCCACTCAATAGATAGATCAGCCCGCCAAACCAGAAAGTCATTCCGATCAAATGAATCCAATCATCCAGGACCGGTAATACCGGGTGCTGTTCCGTTGCGGCATGGCTGGTTAGACTAACAGTGAACAGTAACGCGAGACCCATAACAAACCCTGCCAGACGCTTCCAACTGGCAAAAGGACTCTGGATCAGCCAAATGCCGACCAGTGCCAATGCAAACCGGGCGAGCCAGAGCACACCCAGGCGCGTATCAACCAGGACTTTGCCTGTTTCCGTTGCCCACGGGAGAGCTAATTCATTGCCATTTACCTGACCTGCTTGCGCCAGCACTCCGAGGAGGAAAGCGAGAACTGTTCCTGCTAACCCAATCCAATAAAGCTTTATCCAACTCTTCGGGAAAACCAACGATGCAGGGATTTCGCCATCATTGAGTTTCAGGGCAGGATGCCAAACAAATAGCATAAAGGCAAATTGACCGGTGAGCAATGCCAATGAAGCTAACAATAGCCATTTGGCGATCAACGCACTGATCGGCAGACTGGAGCTCGTTGTTTGCTGGCTTGCAGGCATTAAGGAAGGATTGGTATTCCCAACCGCAAATGGAAAAGAGCCTGTGGTCTGATGCCCATCAATCGCTGAGACCGCCTTCCATGTAACCGTATAAACTCCATCCCCAATTGTATGCAGGGAAACAGTCATCCGCGTAGGGTCAGAAGCATCGACTCGTACATCGCCAACGTCTACTTCACCCCCACTCGTGTTGTATACTTTTATGTTGCTCAGTGTCCCATCCACTGATTCGCTAAAGAAGAGCTCTACCTGCACCGGTGGCTGTGCCAGCACTGCGTTCGCCGCAGGATTGGAGCGCACCAGCAACGCATGAGCAAAGACTGGAGTCACTACCCACGCGCTATAAAACAGGATGATAAGGACCAGCCAGATGTTTCGTTGTTTAAATTTCACTTCAACTCGATCATTGATAATTTATTGGTAGTGGTACACAAGTAGGGCGGGATTGCATCCCGCCCTACAAAACCCATCACTTATTTTGAGGTATCTCAATTGAATTTATCCCACTTATCAACGAGACTTGCGAAGAGCCATTACCCCTAATATCAGGGCAACCAACCCGATCAGCAGGCTGAGATAAATGAGCCAGTTCATCATTCCAGGATTAGCGCTTTGTGTTGAAGCCGCGGTGGGAAATTGAAGTACATCCGCAGCTTGCACTTCCTCGGGTTGGACATCAACCTTCACATCTGTATCTCCCAATTTGCCGCCGAGATTCACAGTGTATTGTCCTGGCGTATCCTCGCCTAGCGGTTGAAGGGTAAGAGTCTTGTTCTGATCGCCATAAGAGACCACCACTGTTAACGCTGACACATCTTCCACAGGTTGTCCATCACTGGTGGTCGAAACGTTGACAACAATTGCATTCTGTTGTCCGACCAATGGTGGCTCATTGACCCAGCCAATCTCAATCGTATAATCTCCCACAGTGACTGACTCATGGGCAAAGACAATTGAATAGCTGGTCAATAGCGCGATCAGAGCGAGCAAGCCAGCGGTTACAAAGAATCTCTTTTTCACGGTGGTCTCCTGAGTTGGGATGGAATAAATTCTATTTCGCTTATATGATAACAAGATAAGAGTGCTCTACGGAATCCAGCTTACCGCGCCAGTGATTCCGCCTGTGTAATTCACAATTTGGGTGAGGTCCCCGCCTTGGGGGTTCATGACAAAGATTCCGGAGGCGCTATAACTGGCAACGAATCTCGAATCGGGAGAAAGGCTGGCAAACAGCCCGGGTGAATACACATGAGTTAAGCGAGTAGGCTCACCGCCAGACAAAGGCACAGTCCACCAGTCGGAGGGAATGGAGCTGTGTGCGTGTACAACTGTGATCCCCTGCAATTTCTCAATCCAACTTGGCGCAGAGCTTTGAACTGGGATCGGCGCGCTGAATAAGATCGTCTGACCATCCGGCAAGAATAATGGTGCATCGATAATGCTGTTCATCCATCCGGAGCCTGATAGCGGCACAGCATGGGCATCCGTCCCGTCAGCATTGACGGTGAAGAGCCCGTTAGGCCCATTGGAGGAAAAAATGGAAACATACGTAAGATGGGAGCCATCCGTGGAAACCTGAGGCCAATAGGCTTGATTCACTAGTTGCTCCGGTTTTCCATTCGGATACGCAAGTCGCATAACTTCATATGTTGCGGAGGAGGATTGATAATTGATATGCGTAAAATAAATGTATCTACCATCAGGGGACCAATCTGGCTGGAAATATTGATCTTGATCGGAAGACGGAGTGAAGAGCAACTGAGGTGACTGCGATCCATCCAAAGGCATGATGTACAACTCTTCTTTTCCTCCTAAAGGTTCGTCAGGTGAAGGTGAATAGGAAATGACTAAGTCCTTGAGGTCCGGCGCAACCGCCAGGGAACGAACCCAACCGCCCACCTCTGTTTCGAAACTCGTCGTCACCTTGCCGGTAACCAGGTCAAGCGACCTCAACGCAACGCGTAATCCTCCTTTGGAACTACCACCCTTAAAATCAGCAACGATATAAATCAGCCTGCCGGTGAGATTCAGGTTTCCCCAGGTAACAGGAATATTTACCGCCTCATCGACAGGCTGGGGTGCATTTTCAGTTGATGATGTTTCCTGGCTGATTTGTATAGAACAAGCAGAGTTTAACATTAAGGCACAGATACACAGAAAGAAACAGAGGAACTGTTTCATAACAAAACTATCTGGATGAATTCTAGGACAGTTTTATGATGGCAGTATTAAGGAGAATAACTAATGAAGCGCGTTCACAATCTCTGTTACATTGTATTTCATCATATCAATATACGTACCAGCCGGATCGCCATCTGTCAGCGATTCGAGATGCAGGTCTGTCACCACGTTTACGCCTGTTTCGCTTGCGATCTGTTGTGCCAGCGTCGGGTTATCAGAAGCATCCAAAAAGATTGCGGGCGCGCCGCTTGATTTGATCTGGTCCACCAATGCAGCCATTTGCTTCGCAGAGGGAGAGGCAACGGAACTCACACTTTGCAATACCTCGCCGATCACAGTAAAGCCATACTGTTCAGAAAAGTATCCCAGGCTTTCATGATTGGTCACGAGCAACCGTTGCTCAGATGGAATTTGCGAGACTTGCTCTTTGATCCACCCATCCAACTCTTGGAGTTTGGCAATATAGGTATCTGCATTGGATTTGTAGATCGCGGCGCCATCTGGATCAGACTGACTCAATCCATCCCGGATATTCTCAACGTACTTGATGACTCGATTTGGGGCGAGCCACATGTGAGGGTCAGTTACGGTGTTGCCTTCCTCTTTCATCTGGCGCGGTTCCAATCCATTTGAGGCTGTGATGATAAGGCGTTCCCCTCCTGCATTTTCCAGGAGAGGTGCGAGAAATTGTTCGTAATCCAAGCCATTCACAATGAGCACAGTGCTTTTGCTGATTTTCACCACATCCCCAGGGATGGGTTGGTAGGAATGTGGGTTTGCGCCAAAGGGCAGGAGGGATTCAATCGCGATGCGATCACCCGCCACGTTGCGGGCAATATCAGCCAGGAAAGTAGTGGTGGCTAATACCACAGGAGCAGTTGTCTGTGAAGCTTCGCGAGAGGCAGGTCCTCCACATGCAGCGAGCAGGAGGATAACGGTTAGAACGAACGTAAAACGGCGCAAGCTAATTCAGCTCCGCCAGGTAAGTGTGTGATAGATCGCCGAACCAAGGGCCAGCAACCCGATAAGGATGGCTGTGATTTTGGGAATAGGCAAACGGCGGGCCTCTTCCTTGTGAAGTTGATCAGCGTTGAGTTTTGCTCCCACAGCGGCCGTGGCGGGGATAGCAGCACAAAAGATGCACATGGTTTTCTCCTTTACTTGCAATTCTCACATAATCCAAACAGTTGAAGCCAGTGCTCCTTAATTTGATACCCTGTCTTGCGAGCAATGGACTTGATCAATCCATCCAAATCGTCTCCCTCAAAGAGGGTGGCTTCCCCACACTCCTGGCAAAGAAGCAAATGCTGGTGCCCCATACCTGCGGTTATAAAAGCCTGGCATCCATGTGGCTGGTGGACACGCTGGACAAGCCGTAGTTCTTCAAGTTTTTCAAGTGTGCGATACACGCTAACCAACCCCAATTCCTTATATTTCTTTCGCGCCCGATCAAAAACCTGCACGGGCGTAAGTGCCTGCCTGGATTTTTGGATAACATCTACTACCACGCGCCGTGCTTCAGTAAGACGATATCCATTTTCCTGTAATTGTGTGAGCCAGGTTTCAGTAGCCATCGTTCACCTTATTGGTATTGAAAATCATTTTCAATAAGTATATACAGAAAAAATAATATGTCAAGCTTTGATTGTTTCCTTCAATCAAAGACTGACCAGGATAATCCAGCATCTGGTTGTTTGTCTTGGAAATCTTGCTTACATAGGATTTTCGGCAGTGACGAGCTGCACTTGCAATGCATCGAGCACGAACTGAATTGGATTCATAATCGTTGTTGTGTTAGAGCCAGCGAACAATAAGCCTACGACCTGCTTGTTCATGTCCAGCACCACCGAGCCAGAATCACCTCCCTTACTCATTGCACCGGCCATCAGCTGATTCTTGAAGGTAGCGGTTGGCCCACCGTAATCTACGGTGACAGTCACATCGATCTGGGTGATCTGATCGGCAGTATAACCAGTGGTGCGGCCGCTCTTTTGAACGGGCGTGCCAAGGGTAGCAATTCCCACACCGGTTGGGATACCGATATGGAGGATATCCGGGTTGACCAAATCGGCTGATAGCGGTTTGGCAATGGCGCAATCAACGGTATTGTTGCCAGGTTCGTTAACCATCGCTCGTGCCGATCTCCCGAAGAGTCTCATCAAAAAAGACATGGGCGAACAACCCGGTGAAGAACTTCCCTCAAGGCCCACTGGAATGAACTGTTCCAACGTGCCAATCTGATCTACGCTTGTGCCTCCATCATGGGGTCCTGGTTGTAAGATTGCGTCACCCAACTGTCCGGCGTTTGAATTGGCTAACACATGATTATTGCTCAGAATATAAACCTGACCATTTCGCTGCACCAGACAACCTAGCGTTCCTGCGGTGATCTGATAATGTCCGATACTCACTCCGGGTCGAGCGGGGCGCATCTTTTGCGTGGGGTCTTGAAGAGCGAAAATCTTGCCTGTCTCGATCACATCTGTCTTCACACCGCCGAGCGTTTTGGGCACCCGCGCAGATTCGGGGAGTTGGATGACAGGCAGCTTCTTAACCACTGACACCACGACGGAGGGCTCATTCGTCTGGACGCTGCCAGCAATTTTTAGACCCACACCGATTGCCACCACATTGCTCATGCTCAACAACCTGGCTTCATGTTGGCGCTTCATCTCTTGCACCACAGAAATCGCACCCATATTGGTTTCCATAAGCTGTTCTCCTTAAGATTTGGCCGGGTACACTATTTACAACGCGCGAATTGGGCCAGTCTCAACTACGTCCACCGGCACGTTTTCAATCTCTGTAGGGATTACATCCTTCGTTTTCAGCTCTGATAATGGCACTTTGTTTTTTACAGATACAACGATACCGACCTGCTTGCTTTGAACGCCGCCGCGTGTGCAGTAACCGACGCCAACCGCGACGACATTTGCCTTACGCATTAATTCCTGTTCATGGCGACGTTTCACGTCGATTGCATGTTTCTGTTCTATTTCATCAGACATTACATACTCGTGGATGTGTCAATATACCGATGATGTTTCTCTCGATACATTAGGTTTTTCGATTGAATTCAACTGGATAAAAACATTATAGCACTACAGGAAATATAAGATATTAACTTAGCCTTAGCAGCTTTCTTTTCATCTCAGCGCTACACTATAATGAAAAATATTTTACAGGACATATCAATGAAAAAAATTCCTGCTCCTTTTCTACTCAGTGGTGTCATTGTCATCCTATTATTCGCGTGGTTTATGGTCTGGGGAATTCCATATTTCTTTCGGCCAGTTCAAGCCTACACCGGAACTGTTACCTTTGGCTCACAAACCATACTGGCGCGCGTAACAAAAATTGTCGAGGAGGGACAAATAACACTTGGTGATAAGGCTCAACTGTATCAGGTGATGCAAGTGGAAGTTCTGGAAGGCGACTATAAAGGGATTTCATTTCAGGTGGATTATGGAAAACGCACATTGCGCTCAGATAATTTCCGCTTTGTACCAGGCGATCAGGTTTATATAATCGTCAACAAGACGCCTAACAATGTGCTTCAGGCTTATTATGTTGATTACAAACGTTCCACGCCCCTTGCCATTTTATTGGGTGCGTTCGTTCTATCCATCCTAATTATGGGCCGCTGGAAGGGGCTGGGGAGCCTGATTGCATTAGGGTTTAGCATGATCATGATCACAGGCTACGTGATCCCGCACATCCTGGCGGGTGAGGATCCAATCAAAGTCAGTCTCATTGGGTCGGTAATTCTTTTGGCAGTGACCTTGTATCTGACGTATGGCTGGAATTTGAAGACCCATGCCTCAGTCTTGAGCATCATGCTGTCCTTATTACTGACCGGAGTCCTATCGCTCCTATTCGTTACTCTGGCGCGCCTCACCGGGTATGGAGACGAGAACGCCATGTATTTGATGCAAGCCTCCTCGATCCAGATTGACCCGAGAGGCTTATTGCTGGGCGGAATGATCATCGGCGCGTTGGGGGTTCTGGACGATCTGGTCACCTCTCAATCTGCCGCGGTGGTGGAGATCCATGATGCGAATCCCTCCCTTGGCTTTCAAAGGACGTTTCAAAAAGCGATGCGCGTGGGGCAGGATCATGTGGCAGCCACCGTCAACACATTGGTGCTTGCCTATACGGGTGCGTCTCTACCGCTCCTGCTTATCTTCACTCTGGGCAATGGGAACTATACTTTCCTCATCAATTCCGAATTTCTGGCTGAAGAAATCGTTCGCACATTGGTCGGTTCATTGGGGCTGATTGCCGCTGTACCGATATCAACTTTGATCGCCACTGTTTTGATTGTCTATCAGGATCGACTGGGTGAGTGGCGTGCCCTGCTTGGACCGGAAACCAGCGACGAGATGGGCCACTAAGGTAACCAGTGAGACATAACCCCTTCGGCTACAATCTTCGGTGCTTCCATGCCCCGCTTCCAGAAGTCAACCTCCGGTTTATACGGCCCGCGTAAGTTGAATTGCTGGAAGACAAGTGCCTTTCCCCAGGGATCCCAGTAAGGGGTGTTGTAAAAATAATCTTTTTGGCTGGCTATGACCGGTCCTTCACGCTGCGCGGGATTGATCAACCACAGGGCTTCTGCCGAACTATTCTCTTCAAACCGAAAGCCAATGACAAGCGCATCCTCAACCGGTGACCAGGCCAGCGAATTGTAGTAGTAGTCCCGATCATCTTTTTCTCCAAATAAGGTGGTGGTTTCACCGGTCACTAAATCGGCTGTACGTACCCAGGTACGTGGACCATTCTCGGTTGCCTTGATGTCAGTGTAAACAAACCTGGAACCATCCCCCGACCAGGTCACCGGGCTGCCTTTTTGAGATGGAATGATGAAATGTTGGCTTGTCATAAGATTCAGTAAATGAATTTGGTTGGAAAGTCCATCGAACGACGCAATGTAGGTTCCATCCGGAGACCAGACAGGTGAGTATCCCAGAATTTGCTTATCTTCATACAGGGGCGCATCCTTCTTGGCTTCGATATTCAGTAACCAGATACGCGGCGCACCAAATTGCACATTAGGGCCTGGGGTGGCCGCCTCGCGAACGTAAGCAACCAAGTGACCATCCGGCGAAATGGCAGGAACTGAGCATCGGTCAGGTCCGCATTGCAGCAGCAAAATCGGATTGCTGCCGGCGCGGTTCACCCGCCATAGATCTATACCCTGTTGATTATTGAAAGCAGAGAAAATAACAAATTCACCGTCACGAGAGGTATCAAAGTCGAATATTTTGAAAGATTCATCGGTTAGAGGGTTCGTTTTACCGGTCTCCGGTTCCACCGTCCATAAGCGGCTTCGGTTTGCATCTGCTACAAGATAAGCAATTAGGGGAGAACGGACTCGAAATTTCCATGATTTGGATTTCTTGAGAACTGCATTCTCATTTGCCAACGGCCCCGCACTGAGTCCCAGCTCGTATGTGATATCAGGCTCAAATGGTTCAGTCGGAACAAAACGCAGGGTCTTGCTATCCACTAATGTAAATGTCCCTTCTACTTCAGGTTCAGTATAAAAAGTGTCTATGACACGGAACTCATCTATGGGCTCTGAAAAGACCAACGTCAGCGGTCCAAACGGACCGACCGTATTCCCTGTAGAGAACTGTGCCGTCACCCGAATCCCCATTTGATTCCCCAGCCAGATCACAACGCCAATGGATAAAACAAGAAATCCCGCTAAAAGACCAGCAGCGGAATCAAGAGAATAAAGTTTTCCAGGTTTCATGGAAAGAGATAGGGGAAGTCAGGTTGAGGGACAATCTCCACAGTCTTCGCTCGAATAAAGGGAATGGCCTGGGGTTGCTTATCAAAATAAGTTTTATCCACCGGGCCGCTGACTCGCACCCATGTATCCTGTTTAAGGGAAGCTGCCTCGGGCCAGTCCACGATCATCACGACCGGGAATCCATCTGCCGCGCAGCAGGTGACAACGATCCGGCTCACAAAAAACTGGCCCTCTGGCAAACGCTCATCGAAATAGACAAACCCCACCACAGCCGCCTGCTGCCCCATGAGTGGATTGAGATCATCTTCAACGTCAAATAAGGTAACCCAGTCCAGAATATCGCGTTGTTCTGATTCGGTCTCGAATTGGTGGCTCGCCGATTGAGAACTGATGAGAGCTGAGGAGGTGGTAAAACCTTTGGTAGAGATGGCCGAAGCACCCAGCGGGCGGGCCGGGATGAGAATGCCAACCAATAAAGGGATGAGCATGATCAACAAATTAAAGGGAGCAACAGCGTGCTCCTGATCGTGTTCACGCTCGTCGTCATGACGGGAGTGTCGAATTTCAATAACTAGCCGATAGACGAGAATAGCCAGAAAGAGAATGCCGATCTGGGTGATTACGACAAAGCGTGCATTGATATACCACGTCAATTGGTTAGTGATAACTTTAAAACTAAGGAAGAGCAACAAGGCAAACAAAAGGAGGGCCTGAAAGGCACGATACAAATACTGCGACATAAGAAATCCTGGTTACGGCATAAAGTAATTAAATGCGATACCTGCCAGCAAACTCATCAGAAAAGGCAGTAGCACCAGATACGCCACCGGCCGACGGCGAAACACCTGCAAATACATGAACGTGCTCTTGATATCCACCATCGGACCAAACACCAAAAACGAAAGGATGGAACCAAAGCTGAAGGCACCTGCAAACCCCAGTGCAACAAATGCATCTACTGTCGAACAAATGGAAAGAATCACAGCCAAAGCCTGCATAATCAATACGGATAATATAGGACCGCTTCCCACCGCAAGCAACGCAGTTTGCGGGATAAACGTCTGCAACAGCGCGGCCAGGATCGCGCCGATGATAAGATAGCGCCCCATTTCAAAGAATTCATCCACACAAATAATCAGGGCCTGCTGGATTTTTTCTCCGAACGAAGAGCCAGCATCATCATGATGTTCATGAGACAACGTTGTTGAACCAATCAAGATATTTGATGGACTCTGTTCGATCGAAAAGACAAGCCCAACGATCACGGCGATCAACAGAGTAAATCCGACACGCCATAGCAGCATAGGACCCCAGCCAAAGGCGGCAGCCGTGCTAAATATGACGATTGGATTTAGAACCGGCGCAGCCAACAGGAAAGCGACACCTGCCGATAGTGGTAAACCCTTGTGGAATAGCCGGCGTGCAAGCGGAATCACACCGCACTCACAGACCGGAAAGACCAAACCCATTAACGCGCCAGTCAGGGCCGCGCGTAGAGAGCGATTCGAGACAAATCGAATGATCTGTTCACGGTCAACGAA
>Ga0114129_10011407_pt1 | contig 12659 bp, 8 predicted proteins | sample RhiMetdeltSRZDD1_FD_80071 | JGI IMG/M metagenome (GOLD analysis project Ga0114129, IMG submission 80071) | Populus rhizosphere microbial communities from Tennessee, USA - Rhizosphere MetaG P. deltoides SRZDD1 (version 2) (version 2) | ecosystem: Host-associated > Plants > Roots > Rhizosphere >...
AATTTATAATATTTCTAACGATGAGCCGCTATTTTAAACGATTGCTGAGCCCCTTACTGCTGATGATATTTTTGCAGCAGGTATCCGAAACTGTTGCCCAACAGGCATCGCCCGCAACGCCTGATTTTTTAAAGACGCCCACCTGGACGGCCGATAATGGCAATGGCACATTCACCAATCCGCTATTTTTCGACGAATTTTCTGATCCCGATATGATCAGGGTAGGGGACGACTACTACCTTACCGGCACTACCATGCATGCCATGCCCGGTTTACCAGTATTGCATTCGCGTGATTTGGTGAACTGGGAATTTTTGACCTATGCCATTAACCGGCTCGACATGGGTACTGAGTTTCGTTTGGAAAACGGCGGCAATATATACGGACAAGGCATATGGGCGCCGTGCTTCAGATTTCATAATGGAAAATTTTACATTTTCAGCAATGTGAACCGGCGCAATACACAACTGTTCACCGCTACCGATCCCAAAGGACCCTGGGTGCATACCGAATTAAGAAAAAGCTTTCACGATCTGTCGGTATTGTTTGATGATGATGGAAAGGTGTATGTAATATGGGGATATGATGAAGTACGGCTGGCAGAGTTGAACGATTCGTTGACCGATATTATACCCGGCAGTGAACAGGTGATCGTTCCGCGTGGAAGTGGAGCAGGTGAAGGATCACATTTTTATAAGATCAACGGAAAATATTATATCACCAATACCAATTACGACCCCGTTTGTTACCAGGTTTGTTTGCGGGCCGATAACCCGCGCGGGCCTTACGATATTCGTGTAATGAGTGCAAAGGAAAGTTTTGGCATTGGTACCGGCTGGCGGCTGGCAGGTCAGCAAAATAGTCCTCCGTTTAAATTATCGCCGCCGGTTGAAAACTTACTCGGCGCTATTCCTATGCACCAGGGCGGTATTGTACAAATTCAATCGGGCGAATGGTGGGGATGGTCGATGATGGACCACAATTCAATCGGAAGGCTTACCTGTTTGTCGCCGGTTACCTGGCAGGATGGATGGCCTTACTTTGGTTTGCCGGGCAATCTTACCCGCAGTCCGCAAACATGGGTGAAACCCGCTACAGGATTTAGTTCGGCGCCGCAGGCGCCGTATCGCCGCAGCGATGATTTTTCGTCGCTTGCTTTACAGCCTGTATGGCAATGGAACCATGTACCGGTTGATACAAAATGGTCGTTGAAAGAAAGAAAGGGATACCTGCGCCTGCATGCCTTGCCGGCAACGGATTTTTGGATGGCGAAAAATACACTCACGCAACGTGCGGTTGGGCCTGAGTCGATTGTATCGGTTGAAGCCGATGTATCAAAGCTGAAGAACGGCGATGTGGCAGGACTTGCCCTGTTGAATTTTCCCTATACTTTTATTGGCGTTGCCCGAACAGCCGGTGGCTACGAGATCAGGCAATTCGATCAGCGAACAGGCAAAACAACGACTGCTACACTTTCTGGTTCCCGCATATGGTTACGCGCTAATTGTAATTTTGAAACCGAAAAGGCCTTATTCAGTTACAGCGAAGATGGGATCAATTATAAAGCGCCCGGAGATGAGTTCATCATGGTATTTCAGTTAAAAACATTCCAGGGCGTGCGGTATGGTGTTTTTAATTACAATACAGGAACCACTGAAGGAGGTTATGCCGATTTTAATTCTTTTGTGGTTGATGAACCCCGTTCGCGTGGTTTAACGAAGCCGATCCCGTACGGAAAACTTATTACACTTAACAGTTTGGCCGACAGCACTGTGCTGGTTAACTGGAAAGGATTTGTGCGGCCCGTTGGAGCAAAGGATAAACTGGCGCAGAGTAACAATGCGAAATTCAGGGTAGTTGACAGAGGCAATGGCCGTATTGCCCTGCAATCTGTGGTTGATAGCGGCTGGGTAACGGTAAAGGGCATAGGCGCTATGGGTGAAGTACGTATTGAAAAAGAAGAAAAAGGCGATGCTTCGCAGTTTCAGTGGCAGGATATGTTGCGCGGTGATCTGATGCTGCAGTCGCTGTTTACGCACCGGTACCTGTTTGCCGATCCGTTTTCGCGAAGCCTTTCTTCGGCCGATGCGCCCGGTACACGCCCCGATCGAAAAGATGGTGCGTGCTTTACCTGGACGGTTACAAACTAAAGACGAGGCAACGAGGCAACAAGGCATAAAATACAAGCCTGTATTCCTCGTTGCCTTTATGCCTTTGTGCCTTGTTGCCTTCATCTAGTCAGGAACAACCGCACCTTTTTGCACCCACTCGCGAAACATTTTTGCAAAGGTGGCATGGTCGAGCGGTGGTTTGGTTCTGCCATCACCCGGGCGCCAGCCCCACAATACCAGTGAATCTGATGAAACGTGTTTGATAAGCTCATTTAAAGTTTTATGTCCATTCTGGTTCGGATCTTTCAGCTGCATGGCCAGTTGCCGGGGCGTTTTTCCCTGGAACACCATTTTCATATCAGCCGGTGGTAAATGCCAGTTGGGATTTCCGGGAGGCATATTCAAACCCGGTGTATTTTGTGCCTGGTGACAGTTGGAACATTTCAGCGCATACAATCCTTTTCCATCCGGACCGCGTTTTACACCCTGCGTATGCAGGAGACTGTATTCTCCCTGCAAGGGTATATCACCAGACGGATGGCAATTCATACATCGGGGCGACATCAATACTTTATACACCTGCAAAAACGCCTGCTGCGAAGCAAGGCTGTCTTTCTTTGAATAGCTAACGGCATTTTCTTTATGATCGCTGGTGAACGACAGAATGGCCGCCGTCAATGCCAGCACAAAACCTGCCGTAACCAAAGTGAGCCGTTTCGATTTATATAAGCGGTTATTCAATTTCATAATAATCGTTTTCCGGTTTTAAACAAATGGGCTTGTTTTTGCATTTCAAATTAGCTAATTAGCACATTGGCTAATTAGCTAATTAACCTTTCACAAGATCTGCTGGTTGCACAGGTAACTTCCTGATACGTTTACCTGTAGCCGCAAATATGGCATTGACCACCGCAGGAGCAAGCGGTGGAACACCGGGTTCACCCGCTCCGCCCATTTTTTCGGTGCTGTCAACGATGTGCACCTCAATAACCGGTGTTTCGTTCATGCGCAGCATTTTATAATCGTGAAAATTTCTTTGTTGCACACGTCCTTTCTGTAAGGTTATTTCACCATACAATACGGCGGTAAGACCGAAGATGATGCCGCTTTCCATTTGAGCACGAACGCCTTCGGGGTTAACGGCCAAACCGCAATCAATGGCGCAGGTAACTTTGTGCACGCGAAGCCGGCCTTGTTCAATTGAAATTTCTGCTACCTGTGCAACGTAACTTCCAAATGATTCATGCACGGCCACGCCACGGAAATGCCCGGCAGGCAAAGGATTGTTCCAGCCAGATTTTTCTACGGCCAGTTCAAGCGCTGCCAGATGCCTTTTACTTTTCAATAAACTGCGACGGTATGCAACAGGATCTTTGCCTGCGGCAACAGCCAGCTCATCGATCAGTGTTTCCATTACAAAAGCGGTATGCGTATGTCCTACCGAACGCCACCACAAAACAGGCACCTGCAGTTTGGGCGAATGTAATTCTACGTTATGGTTTGCGATAGATTCAAAATAGGGCGAGTCGTTCACGCCTTCAACCGATGTGCCATCAACGCCATCCTTTATAAGGCCCGAGAATGGGGTGCCATCTACAATTGATTGCCCTACTATGCGGTGTTGCCAGGCGGCAGGTAATCCATCGGCGCCAATGCCGATATTTACCGAATGCAAAAATGCCGGTCGATAATAACCGCCGCGAATATCATCTTCACGGCTCCATACCAGTTTTATGAATTTGCCACTGGCCTTTGCAACATGCACAGCTTCTGCTACAAAGTCTGAGGTAGGTGTAGCTCTTCTGCCAAAACCTCCACCCAAAAACAACGTGTTTACAGTTACCTGTTCGGGCGATATGCCTAATATTTTTGCCGCTGTTCCCTGATCAAACCCCGGCATTTGTGTGCCCGTCCATATTTCGCATTTGTTGTCACTGATCTTAACAGTGCAGTTAAGCGGTTCCATAGGGGCATGCGCCAGGTATGGAAATGTGTATTCTGCATTTATTTTTTTAGCTGCTTTCGACAAGGTGCCGGCGGTATCTCCTGCCTTTGCAGCGGTAATACCTTTGGTAGCGGCTAATTTTCTGTATTCTGCAAATTGCGTATTGGTGGTAATGTTTTCACCCGGGCCATAATTCCAGTCAATTTTCAACGCATCGCGACCTTGTTTGGCTGCCCAGAAATGATCGGCTATAACGGCAACGCCTGTTGGCACCTGCACTACCTCTTTCACTCCTTTAATAGCCTTTGCTGCCGTTGCATCGAACGATTTTACCGTTCCACCAAAAACAGGGGCATGGGCCACTACAGCGGTCAGCATGTCGGGAAAATGCACGTCCATTCCAAACTGTGCTTCTCCGTTTGATTTTGCTTTTGTATCGAGGCGTTTTGTTGCCTTGCCTATCAGTTGCCAGTCTTTTTTATCTTTTAGTTTTACCGAACCGGGAGCCGGTGCGGGTAATGTAGCGGCGGCCCCGGCCAGATCGCCATAGCTGGCGCGTTTGTCGCCGGCAATTACAAAACCTTTTTCGGTGCGACAATCAGCGGCAGCCACATTAAATTTTTTGGCAGCGGCTTCAATAAGCATCATTCTTGCGGTGGCGCCTGCATTACGGTAACGGTCAAACTCACTCCAGGTGCTGCTCGATCCGCCGGTTATTTGAATGCCATAGGCAGTATGAACGTATGGTTTGCCCGCAGGCGCATGTTCTACGGTTACTTTATTCCAGTCGCAATCGAGTTCTTCGGCCATCAGCATGGGAAGGGTTGTCCATACACCCTGACCCATTTCAACGTGCGCAAGAATTATTTTTATGGTGTTATCCGGGGCGATGTTTAAATAGGCATTGGGAAACAGATCGGCAGCAGCATGTTTACCTACAAAGCGTTTGGCGCTTGCGGGAACAAAGAATGAGATCAGTAAGCCACCGCTTACTGTTCCGCTGGTTTTTAAAAATTCACGGCGATTGAATGTTGTTGTACTCATTTTGCACCTCCCTGTTTTTGTAAGCCGGCTGCCCGGTGAATTGCTTTTCTGATGCGGGGATAGGTACCGCAACGGCAGATATTGCCGCTCATGGCATCGTCGATATCTGCATCTGTTGGATCGGGTTTTTCACGAAGCAACACAGCGGCCGCCATTATTTGTCCGCTCTGGCAATAGCCGCACTGCGGTACATCTTCTTCCTGCCATGCCTGTTGCAGGGGATGGCTGAAGTCGTTCGAAAGCCCTTCGATGGTAGTAACAGACTGGTTTTCGGCGCGGCGCACCGGTGTAACACACGAGCGAACCGCCTCACCATTCAGGTGAACTGTACAGGCGCCGCACTGCGCCATACCGCAGCCATACTTGGTGCCTGTTAAATGGAGTACATCCCTTAATACCCATAATAATGGCATCGAAGGATCGGCATCCACTGAAACAACTTTGTTATTAACAGTTAGCTGAATCATACTTATTTTATTAATGAAAGAAATCAAATAATTACCAACAATCCATTTTGAATGAGGTACCGGAAGAGATAGCTAAATTAGGAATTTACATATAGCCGGAAATTATGAAATGCAAACAATAAGTTACGAAATTCAAACAATATGGCAATGCCTGATTTTTCATGGCTACTCTTTACTTATCTTTCTTCATACACATTGTGTTATTAAACGCATATCCTACAACTGCTTAAAATCAATGATTATGAAATTTCTAAACCTTCAGCCATTTGTTCCTTCAGGGAAGGAGTTCGATAAATCGAAACAACTGTTTCAGGAACTGGGCTTTTCCATTACCTGGGATGCCGGCGAATATGCGGGCTTCGAAAAAGACGGATGCAAATTCATTTTGCAGCATTTTGATGACGTTGCGTTTGCTCAAAATTTTATGCTGACTGTTAACGTAAGCAATGTGGAGGAGTTCAGGAATTATGTTCTTGAAAAAAAGTTGCCTGAGCAATTTGGTATAAAATTAGGAGCTGTAACAAATCAACCTTACGGTAAAGAAGTTAATATTATTGATATAGCCGGTGTTTGCTGGCATTTTGTGGAAGCATAGCATCATCACTGTGAACATAGCCGTATCGGCAAAACGCCATCTGTAAACAAACGGATGGCGTTTGTATTTTTATAATTTGTGACCCCCAAACAATTAATTATAAATAAGTGTAATATGTACTGTTTTTGTGCAATTTTTTGCAAACGCTTACAAGCCTGATAATAAGCTCTCTAATGTATTGTTGAAAAAATATATTGTAATCGATTGCATTATTTCAAAATCTCATTAATTTAGTCGTCAGATTGACATTTTAAATGAACGGCCCATGTTCTCTTTCATTTTCCATTAGCCTGCTACCAACCTTATCACCCTTTTAAATTTTTCATGATCCTATTTCAACTATAAACTTAAAACAGTGGGTGTGTATCATACGTATTCAGATCAGGAGCTGGTTCAACTGGTTGCAGGCAATGACCAGCATGCTTTTGAGCAGCTGTATGAACGCCATTGGTTTGAATTGTATCAATGCGGTTTTGCTATCTTACACGATAAGGATGCCGTTAAAGATATTGTGCAGGATGTATTTGTATGGCTTTGGGAAAATCGCACTACGCTGAACGTAACCTATGTAAAAGCCTACCTGAAAGCAGCCGTACGGTTTAAAGTTGCCAACTACATCCGCAACGGAAATATTCGTGATCATGTAATTGATGAGTTAACAAAAATTCCTGTTCATACCCTCGCCGCCACCAGCGAAGAGCTTATTGAATTAAAAGAGCTGCAGCAGGTGATCCACGATTCTATTTTACAACTGCCCGATAAATGCCGCGAAGTATACCGGCTTAGCAGGGAAGAAGGTTTAACCAATCGCGAAATAGCCGAACGCCTCGGTATATCGGTTAAAACCGTAGAAGCCCAGATGACCATTGCATTGAAACGAATACGCACCAGGCTTGGTTTGCGCCTCATTGGGGTTCTTATCTTGTATACGCTTACCTAAAGCTAAGAGTTTAAAAGAGTAGAAGGAGAAAAAAGAGGTGTCTGAAATTTTAAATTTCCGACTGGCTTTATATCCTCCGCATTTCAAAAAATTGAGCTACTCCTTTTTCTCTTTTGTCTCTTATAGCTCTTAGCTAAAAATATTTTCCCCTCTCTTAGGGGTACACTCCTCCCCATGTGCCAAAGTAGTACGACATAAAACCATGACAAAGGAAGAAATACAAAGGCTTGCGGAGAAAATTGCATCAGGAACTGCAACGGAGGAAGAAATAATCCGGTACAACCGCCTGTGCTATTTTGCTGAACTAACTCAAAGCCATGCAACAGGAATGCCGGCCAATGAAAAAGCCGAACTGGGGCATGCATTAAAAAAAACTATTCTCAGGCAAATAGGCGGAGGCAGGGTGTACAGGATGAAACGGCTGCGATTTACGGCTGCGGCAGCCATTGTATTGTTGCTGGCCGGCGGCGGATATTTTTTTCTAACGCGTTCCGGTAATTCAAAACCGCTCTATACCCATCAAGGCAAACAGTCGCTTACCAACGATGCATTGCCTGGTACGCAGGGTGCTGTTTTAACGCTGGCCAACGGACGGCAGATCATTCTGGATAGTGCTGCCAACGGAGCTCTCGCCAGTGAAAGCGGCGCACAGGTAATAAAGAAAAACGGACAGGTAGTATATGATGCGCAAAAAGCGCCGGAAGCAGTAGCCTGGAACACGATGACCACGCCATTGGGCCGTCAATATCAGTTAACGTTATCAGATGGAACGGCTGTTTGGCTGAACGCAGGTTCTTCTATCACGTACCCGGTTGTATTTACCGGAAAGCATAGAACAGTTAAGGTAACCGGCGAAGTATATTTTGAGGTAAAGCCTCTAACCCCGTCAGCTGGCGGGGAACATGAGAAAATGCCATTTACAGTACAAATTGTTACTGCTAAGGGCGATGGTGGTGAGGTAACGGTACTCGGCACGCACTTTAATATCAATGCCTATGATGATGAAGCTGCAATTAAAACAACTTTACTCGAAGGTTCAGTAAGAGTTTCAAAAGATGCTGCTTCTGCAATATTAAAGCCCGGAGAGCAGGTATCAATATCCCAAACATCCCAAATATCCCGGCCAATCCCGGTCCTGACAGATGAAGTGATGGCCTGGAAGAACGGACGCTTTCTTTTTTCAGGTACAGATATCAGTGAACTGATGCGGCAGATAGCGCGCTGGTACGATGTGGAAGTAGTATATGATAAAGAAGTAAAAGATATTTTTTATGCCGAGATGCCCCGCAATACCAAATTATCCGATGTATTGAAGGCGCTGGAATTAACCGGCAAGGTGCATTTTGTGATTGAAGGGAAGAAGATTGTTGTGAAGCCCTGAAGGGTTACGGATCATACTAACGATTTATATAATTCAACATACCGAAACTATGCCTGTTACCGATTGCTATGGCCTGGTGCATAAGCCGAATAATGCCATGAAAAAAATTTTGCCCGCTATGAAATTAACCGCTGTATGGTTGCTTGCCACTATGCTTACCGCCTGGGGCCGCGGTGATGCACAACAAATTACCCTTTCGCAAAAGAACGTTCCCCTGCAAACGATCTTTCAGGAATTGAAGAAGCAAACGGGCTTCACGTTTGTATATACACAAGCCATCATTCAAAAAGCCAAAAGAGTTACTGTTAATGTAAAGAATGCTTCGCTCGACGACGTTTTAACCCTATGCTTCAGGGAACAGCCGCTCACTTATTCGATCGTAAATAAAATGGTTGTGATCAAAGAAAGGGAGCAGGTGCGGTTTGCCAGCGCCGAAATAAAACCCGAAAGCGCCGATATTATTATAACAGGCAGGGTGTTGAGCGACAGCGGCCGGGTAATACAGGGCGCTTCGGTAACAGTGGTTGGCAGCACTAAAGGAGTACCTGCCGGTGTTGATGGTAAATTCAGTATTGAGGTAGCACTGAACACAACCATTGCCGTGAGCGCCATCGGGTACGAAACAAAATTAATTAAGATCACTTCCGGTGCACCGCTCGAGATCAGGCTGAGTTACCTTTCGCAAAATCTTGACCAGATCATCGTTATCGGTTACGGAACACAGCGGAAATCTGATTTAACCGGCGCTGTTAGTTCGGTAAATTCAGCTACCATAGAGAAGTCGGGAGTAACATCAATTGACCAGGTGCTGCAGGGGCGTGTTGCAGGCGTGCAAATGACGCAGAACTCAGGTTTGCCCGGCGGTGGTTCGAGTATACAGATACGTGGGTTAAGCTCGGTGAATTCTACCAACGAACCCATTTATGTTATCGACGGTGTGATCATCAGTTCCGGTACGGGAAGCTATAGCAGTAATGCCTTTTCTGCCATTAATACCAATGATATTGAATCTGTTGAAATTTTAAAAGATGCATCGGCCGCTGCCATCTATGGGGCACAGGGCGCTAACGGGGTGATCATCATCACCACCAAAAAAGGTAAACCGGGTCCGCCACGGCTTGCATTCGATGCCAAATACGGTAAACAAAGTTTGCCGAAGTACCTGCCCATGAGCAACCTGCAGGAATATGCGCAACATCTGAATGAATTTTATATCCTTAAAGGATGGGCCATCAATGATTATTTTGCCAACCCTTCGCTGCTTTCAAAAGGCACCAACTGGCAAAAGGAAATATTTCGCCCTGCATCATTGCAAAACTATAATCTGTCGGTTTCAGGCGGCAATGAAATAACAACCTATCGCATTTCGGGTAACTATCTTAAACAGGATGGTGTAGCCAGCGGTTCGGGTTTTGATCGTATTACGGCTTCGGGAAGTATTGATACAAAACTGAAGTCGTGGGCTAAAATGGGAGGGACCATGACCCTCAGCAGAACAAGCCAGATCATTACCATTGCCGACTGGGACCTGATCAATTCTGCAGTACGGCAATCGCCGTCGGTACCGGCACGCAACCTCGATGGAACCTATGGAGGACCCGAAGACCCGAATGATGCCTTATCCAATCCATTGGCCTTATCCAAATTATTAGACAAAGGGAATAAACGAATCGGCATTCGCGGCAACGTGTATCTTGAAGTTAAACCCATCAGCACCTTGTCGGTAAGAACTGAATTTGCTACCGACCTTGGCCAGGAAATGACGCATACTTTTATTCCTACCTATAAACTCGGCGGCCGCTACAATAGCGAGATCACCAATCAGCAAACGCAGCGGTATTCGAATAACTATAGCTGGCGCAACGTGGTTACGTATAACCCGGTAATTGGTAAACTGCATACTCTAAACGCTATGCTTGGTCAGGAGCTTACCGAAAGAACTTACAACTATATTTATGCGAAGCGGCGCGGCGGCAGCAACCAGTTGCAGGATATCGATGCGGGTGATGCCCTTACTGCAGAGAACGGCGGTAATACCGGCCGGGCGTCTTATGCTTCCTTTTTCGGCCGGGCGTTTTATTCGTTCCGTAACCGGTATATGATAACGGCCACCCTGCGTTATGATGGTTCATCGAATTTTGCCGAAGGCCATAAATGGGGCGTGTTCCCATCAACCGCTATCGCCTGGAAAATAAGTGATGAACCGTTCTTCAAAAATATAAGAACCATCAACAACCTGAAGCTGCGGCTGGGTTATGGTAAAGTAGGTAACAGTAATATCAGGCAATTTGCATACACCGCCAATATTGCCAACGTGCCCACCATCTGGGGCAACGGCGCACTGATCGCCAACGTACCTAATCCCGAAGTAACCTGGGAAAGCACACAGTCGTACAACCTTGGCCTTGACCTGAGCCTGCTGAACAACCGTATTGAACTGGTTGCCGATGTATACTTAAAACGTACCGACAATTTATTGCTTGAACTAACATTGCCCGGCATCACAGGTGCACAACAGGGCGGCCCTCCGGGATCGGCCAGTGCTCCCTGGGCCAATGTGGGTTCCCTGCAGAACAAGGGCATTGAGCTGTCGTTAAACGCTACCAATTATAAAACGAAGGATTTTACCTGGACGTCGAATGTAGTGTTCACCGTGAACAGGAATAAAATACTGAAGCTGAATGCTGAGTCGGCCTTTATCAATAAAACCTATCAAATGTCGGGCACTACGTATATAGTTAGCCGTACCGAAGCGGGCCGCAGTATTGGCGAGTTTTGGGGATATAAAACGATCGGCCGCATTAATTCGGCAGACGACATTTACGACAAAAACGGTCAGTTGAAAATAGCTATACCCGAAAAACAAAAGATCGACAGGAACAGCGGTATATGGGTGGGCGATCTTATCTGGGACGATTACAATCACGATGGCGTTATTAACCAGGACGACCGTCAGTATCTCGGAAGTCCGCTGCCATTGTTCACCTATGGTTTTGGCAACACCTTTGTGTATAAAAATTTCGACCTGAATATATTCTTCACCGGTACTTATGGCAACAAAGTACTGAACTTTTTGAACCTCGCTATTGACGATCCGAATACCACCGGAAACATTACCAGGCGCGCCGGAATGGATTATGCCCGCCTTGGTTTAAAAGATCCCAATGGAACGGCAACGGATGTATACAATGTGTATGTATCGGGGGGCGATGGCTCCATGCCGCGCATGTCGTTAAACGATGTAAACAGCAACAACCGGTTATCGTCGAGGTTTGTTGAAGACGGTTCTTTTCTTCGCCTGCAAAATGTTAGCCTGTCATATACATTTCCTAAAAAAGCTTTTACCAGGCTGGGCATGAATAACGTTCGGGTGTATGTGAATGCGCAAAACGTGTACACGTTTACAAAATACAGCGGGTACGATCCTGAAGTAGGTATGACCAAAGACCAGTATTCGGCCACCAGCCAGAATGCCCTTTTAAACGGCATTGATCCTGGTCGTTACCCAACTCCGCGCAGTTTTACAATCGGTCTTTCCCTTGGTTTATAAATGAATTATATAATGATTGCTATGAAACGTATTATAAGCATATTATTCGCTGCCATGGTGATGATGCCATTCACCGGCTGCAAAAAATTCCTTGAAACGAAATCGAGCAGCCAGGCAACGCTGGAAAATTATTTTACCACGGTGCAGGAATGCCGCGCTGCCACCGGCGCCCTGTACAACAAAGTATGGTACCAGTTCAGCAGCCAGTTTTATTTTGATTTTGGCGACGGACGTGGTAACAATCTGTTCACTCCATATACAACAGGACAATCATACATACGGTTAACCGAAACCGGTGAAACCGGTACACTTCCACAGGCATGGAACTCGTTGTACCTGGTGATCACCCAGGCCGATTATGTGTTGAATAATCTCGATAAAGCGCTTCAATACAATGTGCCGGTTAGCAATGTGAATGCCTGTAAGGCCGAAGCAAGGTTCATGCGCGGACTGGCTTACTGGTATATGGGTTCGGTATGGGGCAATGTTCCCATCATAGAAGATCCTGCCGCTACGTCGAAAAACTTTAAAGTAAAACCCAATTTATTTGAAGATGTATTGCAATATGCCATCCTTGATCTTGAATTGGCCGCAGCCAATTTGCCTGCTACCGATGATAAGGGAAG
>Ga0114129_10011408_pt1 | contig 12658 bp, 8 predicted proteins | sample RhiMetdeltSRZDD1_FD_80071 | JGI IMG/M metagenome (GOLD analysis project Ga0114129, IMG submission 80071) | Populus rhizosphere microbial communities from Tennessee, USA - Rhizosphere MetaG P. deltoides SRZDD1 (version 2) (version 2) | ecosystem: Host-associated > Plants > Roots > Rhizosphere >...
ACCGATGAAGTCTTTCCGCATGCCTATTATTTCAAGGATGGATATCTTCATCCCGGAGACGGTCCGGGGCTTGGAGTCGATTTCAACGAAGAACTGGCGAAGCGCTTTCCATACGAGCGCGCGTATTTGCCGGTAAACCGCAGACTCGATGGAACAATGTTCAATTGGTGATAATGTGAGCCCGACGCGCAGCGCAAGCGCGCGCGAAGCGTGAGCGCGATAGCGCGAAACCTTAGGTAATAGCGCGCAGCCTCAAGAGAAGGCGAAACCAGCAAGAAAATGCCATATCAAGGTCTCGAATTGAAAGATAGAGTCGCCGTGGTGATCGGCGGCACTTCCGGCCTTGGCCGGGCAATCATGCTGGCATTGGCGGAAGCGGGAGCCGATGTTGTTCCCACATCGCGGCGCGCCGAGCAGGTGGACTCCGCCGCGCGTGAAGCTGAAGCACGAGGACGGCGCGCGCTGCGATTGACTTCGGACGTCGTGGATCGCGCATCGCTCGAGGCGCTGCTCGAATCGGTTGTCCGCAAATTGGGGAAGGTGGATGTCCTCGTCAATGCCGCTGGACGCACAAAGCGGACACCGACCATCGATCTGAGCGAGAAAGACTGGAACGACATTATCGAGACGAATCTGACGGGCACGCTTCGCGCCTGCCAGATTTTCGGACGCCACATGATCGAGCGTCGTTATGGACGCATCATCAACATCGCGTCGCTCACGTCGCTAATCTCGATGCATGAAGTCGCTGCCTATGCGGCAAGCAAGTCCGGCGTCGCGTCCTTGACCAAAACGCTCGCGATCGAATGGGCTCCACTTGGCGTCTGCGTCAATGCCCTTGTACCCGGCGTCTTCCGCACCGCACTTAACGAAAAACTGCTTGATGGGACTGCTCGTGGCCAAGAATTCCTTCTGCGCACACCCATGAAACGCTTCGGCAAACCTGAAGAACTGGGCGGCGCCGCGGTATTCCTTGCCTCGGCTTCCGCCGCCTTCGTCACCGGCATTACGCTTCCTGTGGATGGAGGTTTCCTCGCAAGTGGCGTGAATCAGTGACGCGGCAAAACCGCAGCCAAATTCAGCCGCGGATTGCACGGATTACGCGGATGGGCCGAAAATTTCACTGCAATCGCGCTAATCTGCAGGCGATTCGGCGCATCCGCATAATCCGTGCAATCCGCGGCTTGAAAACATACGGCCTTGACACGATCTGGACGGTTTCGTAGTGTGACTTTCTATGCCGAAGGGTAAGACGGATTCATCTCCGTACAAAGTGCAGGTCCTGGACCGGTCTTTGGCGATTATCGATGCGCTTGCCAATGCACGCGACGATGCCAGCCTTGCCGAACTCGCGGAGAAGGTGAAACTTCACAAGAGTACTGTGCATCGCCTGACCTCCATTCTCGAACGCCATGGCATTTTGGAACGCGATACTCGGAGCGGAAGGTATCGGCTCGGGCTGCGGCTGTTTGAATTGGGCAATATTGCCATGGGCCGTTTCGATATCCGAGACCGCGCGCATCCGCATCTGGAAAAGCTTCTCTATGAGGTGGACGAAACGGTTCACTTGTGCGCTCTCGAGGCAGGCGAGGTCCTGTATCTGGACAAGATAGAACCGGTTCGCAGCGTTCGTATGGCCTCACGCATCGGCCGCCGAAATCCTGCGCACTGCACATCCGTGGGCAAGGCAATCCTGGCGTTTCTTCCGGAGTCGGAGGCTGACGACATCCTCCGTCAACATGGTTTGAAGCGTCTGACGCCGAAAACCATTACGACGCCCGCCGAACTCAAAGCGGACTTGAAACTCATTCGAGACAGAGGCTACGCGATCGATAACGAAGAAAACGAAGAAGGCGTGCGATGCATCGGCGCCCCGGTTCTGGACCACAGCGGACGTCCGATCGCCGCTATCAGCATTTCCGCTCCTTCGTTCCGCCTCCCCTTGGATAAGGTGCCGACCGTAGCCGCCTCAGTCTGCCGCGCAGCACTAGCGCTCTCGCAGGAATCGGGTTATCAACCACCGTCTAAGCGGGGTAACCGTTCTGTGGCAAAAATGGTGACCTAGATTCCGATGGCCCTTATCCTATTATTTCCCGGAACTTTTCAATGTGAAATGAAGTCTCATATTGTGATATAAAATCGCACACCACAAAGAGGAGACATCTTGGCGTCGATAGCCTCGATAAGAGAATCAGCGGCTGCTGCGGCGGTGCGAATTGGACATTACCGTTGGTATATCTGCGCCCTGCTCTTTTTTGCGACAACCATCAATTACGTGGACCGGCAGGTCATCGGAGTCCTCGCGCCGGAACTGCAGAGAATCATTGGCTGGAACGAACTTCAGTACGGCTGGATCGTCACTTCGTTTCAGGCTGCATATGCGATAGGTTTCCTGTTTGCGGGACGGTTCATCGATCGAGTGGGGACTCGCACCGGTTACGCCGTCATGTTCTCGATCTGGAGTCTTGCTGCGATCGCCCACTCATTAGTCGCGACGGTGGTGGGTTTCGCAATCGCCCGATTCCTACTGGGCCTGGGGGAGTCCGGCAACTTTCCCGCGGCAATCAAGACGACAGCCGAGTGGTTTCCACGGAAAGAACGGGCCTTCGCCACGGGAATCTTTAACGCAGGAAGCAATATGGGCGCTATCCTCGCACCCGTCATCGTGCCCTGGATCACGCTGAGGTTTGGCTGGCGGTGGGCGTTCATTGCGACGGGATTGCTCGGCGTTCCGTGGTTGTTTTCCTGGCTCGCCACGTATCGTACTCCACAACAGCATCACAAGCTCAGTCCGTCTGAGCTGGCCTACATTCAAAGCGATCCGCAAGATCCGGTAGCGCGGATTCCGTGGTCGCGTCTGATTCCCTATCGGCAGACATGGGCATTCGGGCTCGGCAAATTCATGACCGATCCGATCTGGTGGTTCTTTCTTTTCTGGCTGCCGAAATTTCTGAACACGCGATATGGACTGTCGTTGAGCGAGCTCGGTCCGCCGCTCGTCGTCATTTACATTCTTTCCGATATCGGAAGCATTGCCGGTGGTTGGCTCTCTTCAGGATTGATTAAGCGAGGCTGGACCGTAAATCGCGCGCGCAAGACAGCGATGCTGATGTGTGCGTTGTCGGTTGTACCGATCGTCGTAGCAGCGAATGTGAGCAGCCTTTGGGTTGCGGTTGCGCTGATCGGCCTCGCCACCGCCGCGCATCAGGGTTGGTCGGCAAATCTCTATACCCTGACCTCCGACATGTTTCCGCGTCACGCCGTAGCCTCGGTGGTGGGAATCGGAGGTTTTGGCGGAGCCATCGGCGGGATGCTCATTGCGGCGTTCACAGGCTTCCTTCTCCAGTGGACGGGAAGCTATGTGCCGGTATTTGTACTCGCGGGGTCCGCATATCTGGCTGCTCTGGCCGTCATCCACGTGCTCGTTCCGAACCTGGAGGCCGCCGAACTGTGATCCTGAGCGCGAAACCAAAAGAAGGGTGCCGGTGGGACCTCGTTGCTCTCGGCGAAGTCATGTTGCGACTCGATCCCGGCGATAAGCGAATCTGGACGACTCGCAATTTCGATGTCTATGAAGGCGGCGGCGAATACAACGTGGCCCGGTCGTTGAAGAGATGCTTCGGTCTGGAGTCTGCGATTGTGACTGCATTCGCGGATAACGCCGTCGGACGCCTCGTCCAGGATCTTATTTATCAAGGTGGCGTCGATCAGTCCTTGATCCGATGGGTGCCCGACGACGGTGTGGGACGCACAGTCCGAAATGGTCTGAACTTTGTCGATCGTGGATTCGGAGTACGGGGCGCAACCGGATGCTCCGATCGCGGACATACGGCCGTGTCACAGCTCAAGTCCGGCAAGATCGATTGGGAAAATATTTTCGCCAAACAAGGTGCGCGCTGGTTTCACACAGGCGGTATTTTCTGCGCGTTGTCCGAAACGACGGTTGATGTGGCCGAAGAGGCCATGAAAGCAGCGAAACGTCATGGTGTCGTTGTCTCTTATGACCTGAACTACCGCGAGTCGTTATGGAAGTCTATCGGCGGGAAGACGCAGGCGCAAAAAGTGAATCGGCGTCTTGCGCCGTTTGTCGACGTGCTGTTCGGTAACGAAGAAGACTTCACGGCTGCATTGGGCTTTGAAGTTCACGGAATGGACAAGCACATGACGCAATTCGCAGTGGACGGTTTCAAGCAAATGATCGTTCATGCGACGAAAGAGTTCCCGTTCAAGATCGTTGCCGCCACTCTTCGAAAGGCGAAGACCGCGACAAAAAACGATTGGGGAGCCCTTTGTTATGCAGGTGGCGATTTCTATGAAGCCAGAACTTATGAAGGCCTTGAAATCTACGATCGCATTGGTGGCGGCGATTCTTTCGCTTCAGGCTTCATATACGGATTGCTGGCGGGCCAACCCTTTCAGTGGGCCGTCGGATGTGGCGCAGCGCATGGAGCGCTCGCCATGACGACTCCGGGTGACACGTCAATGGTTACGTTGAAGGAAGTGCTGCAGGTTATGGAGGGCGCAAGTGCGCGCATTACACGCTAGATGAAAAAAGAAGAAATCCGGCAACAGATCATAGATATCGGCATTGGCTCTGCGCGGTCCCCTTCCCCACATTCCGCTGATTCCAACCGGCGGCGTCAGCCTCGATACCGCCGCCGCCTTTATCACTGCCGGTGCATCCGCGCTTGGAGTCGGTACCGAACTGATTTCCGAATCCGAGTTGAAGGCGGGCAATCCCATGCACATCACACGTATATCCAAACGATTCGTCACCATCGTTCAAGAGGCGCGCCAAACGGGTCAACTAGTCACTCCATGAGGAGGTAACGATGAGAAGGACCGCCGTGGTCCTGTGTGTTTTGGTTACATGGATGCTGGTCGCGAACGGGCAGGACTCACGAAGCGGCATCTACGATGTACGCGCCTTCGGTGCGAAGGGCGATGGAAAGACCCTGGATACGGCCGCCATCAACAAGGCCATCGATGCTGCTGCCGCGGCTGGCGGGGGAACTGTGCGGTTTCCAGCCGGATCGTATTTGAGTTTTTCGATTCATCTGAAGAGCAACATTACGCTCTACCTTGATCAAGGTTCGAAGATCGTCGCAGCTGATCCGATGGTCGACCACGGCACTTACGATGCGCCGGAACCGAACGACTGGGATCAGTATCAGGATTTCGGACACAGCCATTTTCACAATAGCCTGATTTGGGGCGAAGGCCTGGCGAATGTTTCGATCGTCGGGCCGGGATTGATCTGGGGCAAGGGCCTGGTTCGCTCGAACACCGTGCCGGAGGGCGGTGGAAATAAGTCGATCAGCCTCAAGCTATCGCGCAATGTCTTGATCCGCGATGTCTCGATTCTGCACGGCGGCCACTTCGCGATCCTGGCAACCGGCGTGGACAATCTCACAGTTGACAATATAAAGGTCGATACGAATCGTGACGGCATCGATGTCGATTCGTGCCGCAATGTTCGCATTTCGAATGTCAGCATCAACTCGCCATTCGACGACGCAATCTGCTTGAAGAGCGACTACGCGCTGGGTTTTGCGCGCGCCACGGAGAACGTCACGATTACGAACTCGCAAGTCAGCGGATACGACGAGGGTTCGTTTCTAGACGGTACGTACAAACGAATGGACCCGAAGACCTATAGCAAAGGGCGCACCACCGGGCGCTTGAAGTTCGGGACGGAATCGAATGGCGGATTCAAGAACATCACGATATCGAACGTTGTCTTCGACTACTCGCGTGGACTCGCGCTCGAGGAAGTGGATGGCGGCATCTTCGAGGATGTCACGATCAACAACATCACCATGCGCGACATCGTGAATCCACCGATCTTTATCCGGCTCGGTAATCGCGCGCGAGGACCGAAGGAAACCACGACAGTTGGAGCGATCCGGCGGCTCTCCATCAGCAATGTGACGGTTTATAACGCCGATGCTCAGTATGGCTCGATCATCAGTGGGATCCCGGGCCACGATATCGAAGATCTGAAACTCAACAATATTCAGATTCTTTATAAAGGCGGAGGCACCATCGCGCAAGCTCAGCGCGAGCCACCCGAAGAAGAGAGCGCGTATCCGGAGCCGGACATGTTCGGCGATATTCCCGCCTATGGATTCTTCGTCCGCCACGTAAAGGGTTTGGAGATGAACAATGTTGAGGTCCGTTACCTGAAGGACGAAATGCGTCCGGCCTTCGTGTTGGATGATGTGAAGAATTCCGTTTTCCGGTTCGTAAAAGCCCAGCATGGGCGCAACATTCCCACTTTTTTGCTGAAGGACTTGGAGGACTTCAGTACCCACCAGTCTTCGGTACCCGACACAAAACTGGAAGTATCGAAAGGAAAAAAGACACTATGAAACGACGGATCCTTTTTGCTCTCCCATGGACACTGTTGTGCGCAGTATTGTTCCTTTCGGGCGCGCTGTTCGCGCAGGTTACAACTTCTTCCATCTTTGGAACGGTCACCGACAGTAGCGGCGCTGTCGTCCCCGGCGTCGAAATCACAGTGACGCAGCTGGAAACCAACTTCACACGAACAGTTGTGGCAGATGAATCGGGAAAGTATGTCTTGACTGCCCTCCCTTTGGGAACATATCGCGTGGAAGCCAGCATCTCCGGTTTTAAAAAATTCAGTCAAATTGGAATTGTGCTCGAAGTGAACCGCAACGCTCGGGTGGATCCGGTCATGGAAGTTGGAGGAGTCACTGAAACTGTTTCGATTACGGGAGACGCGCCCTTGGTGAATACGTCTGACGCCAGCATGGGTAGAACCGTCGACAACAAGGAAATCCTCACGCTGCCGCTCGTGAATCGGGATCTTTACACACTTCTCACACTCACACCAGGCGTGGATCAGACGGATGCGACAAACCCATTGGGAAGCCCGGCCCAGATCAGCGTGGTGAATGGTTCTTCCAGCGGAACCGGGTCGATCAGTTATTACCTGGACGGCGGCAATAACACCGCGGGACTCCGCAACACTGGAAACGCCCTTCCAAATCCTGATGCCGTGCAGGAATTCCGTGTCATCACAAATAGCTACAGTGCGGAGTTCGGACGATTTGTCGCGGGCATGGTGGATGTCGTGACGAAGTCCGGAGCGAATGCGATCCATGGATCGCTATTCGAATACCTGCGCAACGACGCGCTCAACGCAACGTCCTGGGGAGCCCTAACGAAACCGACACTCCGCAGAAACCAGTTTGGCGGCAGCTTCGGCGGCCCTATTGTCAAAGATCGGACTTTCTACTTCGGAAGTTACTCGGGTCTGCGGCAGAGCAGGCAGGATTCAGCCAGACCTGTCGTTCCTACAGCACTAGAACGGGCTGGGGATTTCTCTGCCTCACAAGTAAAACCGACTGATCCGGTGACGAAGCTCCCCTTCGATGGTGGGATCATTCGGGCGGATCGGTTTGATCCAACCGCCAAGAAGATCCTCGATGAAGCCATACCGCTCCCGAACCTTCCGAATAGCGTTTTCGAATCAAGGGCGCCGCATCCGCTGAACACTAACGAGTTTCAGTTCAAGATCGATCATCAACTGAATTCGTCTCACACGTTAACCGGCAGCTATTACCGCAACAAAGGCGAAGACGTTGAGGGAATGCAGGCGGCATCCAGCGGGTCGACAACCGGCATCGGGCTACCCTGGTCGACTCGCGCGTTCCAGTGGACGCAGCAGAATTTGAACGTGGGCGACAACTGGACCATCAGCCCAACCACATTCAACCAGTTGCGGCTGACTTACGTTCGGAATTTTGGCGGGCGCATCAATTCGCCCGCCAAATCTCTCGCAGACTTCGGATCGAAATTTCAAGTTCAGGGACAGCCTGCTCTTCCACAGATCGCTGTTACGGGCTTCTTCACTCTCGGCCAGGCGATCGCCGGACCTGTCGCCGGCAGCAATTACTACGGTATCCGCGAACTTTTCAATTGGACCAAAGGCCGCCACGGATTAAAAGCCGGCGGGGAGATCTCGCTGGAGAAAAACATTCACGATGCGCTGCTGAATAACTACGGGGTGTTCTCGTTTGATGGAAGCAAGTCCGGAAATGCCTTCGCCGATTTCCTGCTTGGATTGCCGCGGTCCCTGGCTCAGGATGCGCCGATCACAAAGTACAACAATGGCTGGTACTACGGCGCGTTTGTTCAGGACGATTTTCGAGTCCACCCCCGTCTGACCTTGAACCTCGGCGTCCGGTACGATGTTCAAACGCCCTTCACTGACCCGTTGGATAGGCAGTTGACGTTCGTAAATGGGGCCAAATCGACGAAGGTTCCTTCCGCACCGCTAGGCCTCTTATTCCCCGGCGATCCCGGCGTTACTCGCGGGATTGTTAAGACGGATATCAACAACGTCGCACCGCGCGTGGGACTGGCGTGGGATCCGATGGGCGACGGCAAGAGTTCGGTGCGCGCCGCCGTTGGCAAATTCTTCGGCAGCATCTCCGCGAACGAATGGAATCAGACCACAGACTTTCAACCCTTCAGTGCGCGGCAGACATTTACGGACGTAAAATCATTCACTGACCCTTATGCCAATCTGCCTGGCGGCGTGTCGCCGTATCCGTACGTGTATAGCGCCACGAACACGCGGTTTCTCCCGAATGCTGCGATTACGGCGATCTCGCTCGATTTCCAGTGGCCCTACACATATCAAATGAATCTGTCGGTGCAAAGACAAGTGACGAAAGACCTGAGTGTCACGGCGGCGTACGTCGGAGCACTGGGACATCGCTGGCCGACGATTCGCGATGTCAACTATCCTGTGTACGGTCCCGGCGCAACGGCGGCAAATCTGAACGACCGGCGGCCGATTCAACCCGCGCCACAGACATACAGCTCGATCGCCGTCATCGAATCCGTGGTCAACAACTCGTATCACGGCCTGCAGCTCTCGGCCGAAAAGCGCACGTCGCACGGTGTGTCGTTCAAGGGTTTTTATACTTTCGGAAAGGCTTTGGAGGGCGCCAATGAGGCGGCCGCAAACGGCAACACGAGCATGCAGGATGCGACGAAACTGTATCTCGAAAAGGGCCGCACGAACAGCGATCGTCGTCACAATTTCGTGATTTCCACAATATGGGATCTCAAGTACTACAACGGATCCGCTCAAGTCTGGAGGCAGATGCTGAACGGATGGGGAGTGTCAGCCATCGTTAAAGCTCGAAGCGGCACACCATTCACCGTCACATCGGGAAGAGACAACAACCTCGACGGCAATAATAACGATCGCGCCGATCTCATTTCCAACCCGCGGCTCAGCCCCAACCGGTCGCGCGCCGAGGTTACGGCTGCGTGGTTCAACACCCCCGCGTTCCAGCAAAATGCGGCGGGACAGCCCGGTACAGCCGGCCGCAACATTTTGGATAAACCTGGCATAACAACGGTAGACCTGGGACTGATGCGAACTTTCAAACTGGGAGAGCGGCTTGAAATGCAATTCCGAGCCGAGGCGACGAATGCGTTGAATATGGTCAATCTCAGAGGCCCCAATACCACACGGACTTCGAGCGCGTTCGGTACCATCACTGAGGCCGAGCCGATGCGAGAAATCCAATTAGGCATGAGGTTCGCGTTTTGAAGCTCAGCATTTCCTTGTCTGTTTGTGTTCTGTGTGCCGTCGTGTTTATTGCGGCTCCACAATCGCGGAGCATCTATCACGACAGTTGGATCGATTTGAACAAAAACGGGCGGATGGACCCGTACGAAGATCCATCTGCTCCTGTCGAGAGTCGCATCGACAATCTCCTCTCCCAAATGACCGTCGAAGAGAAGACCGCGCAGATGGCAACGCTATACGGATACGGCCGCGTGCTGATGGATGAGTTGCCCACGCCGCAATGGAAGCAAGCTGTGTGGAAGGATGGCATAGCGAACATTGACGAGCATCTGAATGGCGTCGTCAACGCTGGAGTCGCGAAGTCGAAGCTTTCGTTGCCATATTCCACGCACGCCGAATCCATCAACACGGTCCAGCGATTTTTTGTCGAAGAAACTCGGCTCGGCATCCCTGTAGATTTTACGAACGAAGGCATTCGGGGGCTCGCCCATCCGCGAGCCACGAGTTTTCCATCGCAACTGGGCGTGGCCAGTGCGTGGGATCGCGACCTTGTGGACAACATCGGCCACATTACCGGAAAGGAAGCGCGCATCCTCGGCTACACGAATGTCTACTCCCCGATAATGGATCTGCCGCGCGATCCCCGGTGGGGACGCACGGTTGAAGCGTACAGCGAGGATCCGTACCTCACGGCAGAGCTTGGACGGCATCAGGTGCGCGCGCTTCAAGCCGAACATGTGGTTTCCACTCCGAAACATTTCGCCGTATACAGCGTTCCGAAAGGCGGGCGCGATGGCACGGCTCGCACAGACCCTGAGATCACGCCGCGCGAACTGGAAATGATCTATCTTCCACCCTTCAAGGCCGCGTTCCAGGATGCGGGCGCGCTCGGAACGATGAGTTCGTATAACGATTACGATGGTGTTCCAATCACGGGCAGCTCGTATTTCCTCACAGACATTCTCCGGGGCCGCTGGGGTTTCAAGGGCTACGTCGTGTCGGACAGCGCGGCCGTCGAGTTCCTTCAGACAAAACACAGAGTGGCTGGGGATTATCTCGAAGCAGTACGCCAGGTCGTGATGGCGGGGCTGAACGTCCGAACCGCCTTCATGTCTCCCGAGTCTTACATCGATCCATTGCGCGAGCTCGTCAAGACGGGCCGTCTTTCCATTGGCGTTGTGGATTCACGAGTGCGTGATGTGCTTCGCGTTAAGTTTTGGCTCGGACTATTCGATCAACCCTACGTTCCGCAACCGTCCGAGGCCGATCGAATCGTTCGCAATCCGCAGCATCTTCAAGTCGCCCTTCGTGCCGCGCACGAATCGATCGTGCTGCTGAAGAATCAAGGCAATGTTCTCCCGCTTCGCAAGGATTTGAAGTCGATTCTCGTCACCGGTCCCAATGCAGCCGAGCTCGAAAACTCACAGAGCCGCTATGGCCCGTCGGATCTGAGCGTTGTCTCAGTGCTGGAAGGGATTCGCCAGAAATTGGGCCCTGGCGTACAGGTGCAGTACACGAAGGGCAGTGAATTCGTCGATGAAGGATTTCCGGATACTGAAATCGTGCCCGTCCCACCCAGTGAACGCGAACAGGCGGAAATTGACAAAGCGCGAAACATGGCGCGTCAGGTCGATGCTGCAGTCGTCGTGCTCGGTGAAAACTCGGATCTCGTCGGCGAAAGCAAATCGCGCACGAGTCTCGAGCTGACCGGTTTCCAATTGAGACTGGCCCAGGCGGTGCACGAAGCCGGCAAACCGACGATCGTTGTGCTGCTCAACGGGCGGCCTCTGACGATCAATTGGATTGACAGGAACGTACCGGCTATCGTCGAAGCCTGGTTTCAGGGCGAGTATTGCGGCACTGCCATCGCCGATGTGTTGTTTGGCGATTACAATCCGTCGGGTAAACTGCCGATCACATTTCCAAAGTCGGTTGGCCAGATTCCTTTGAACTTCCCTTACAAGCGCGGCTCTCAGATTCCTACGTCCGGTCTCAATAATCAGGAAAAGAAAGTCTTGGTGAATGGTCCCCTGTACCCATTTGGCCATGGGCTGAGCTATACGACGTACGGTTATTCCAACCTTCAGATCACGCCGGCGACTCAGGACCGCACCGGAAACATCGAGGTATCTCTCGACGTGGAAAACACTGGATCGCGAGCCGGCGCCGAAATCGTTCAACTCTATCTTTCTCCTGATGTGACGAGCGTGGTCTATTACGACTCGGTCCTGAGGGGATTTGAAAGAGTCAACTTGAAACCGGGCGAAAAGACACGCGTTCGATTCACGGTGAGTCCTCAAGATCTGATGATCCTCAACCGCGACATGCAGTGGGTGGTCGAGACGGGCCGATTTCAGGTTCTGATTGGAGCTTCGTCCGAAGACATACGTCTCCGCGGCTCGTTCAACATCCGCTGATTGGGCGTGGGTGGACCGGCCATTGCCCGATCTGAGAGGTCGCGAAGCGGCATACCGAAGTGGGCTGGCCGGTGGGCCCGACGCTAAGAAAGATCGGAGTACTGATGAGGCGTTTACTCGCGATGATTTTTTTGTTCGCGGCCAATGCATCGGCCGAGATCAGTCTCGAAATAAAAGACTATGTTGCCCTTCCTATCACCGGTTTAGTCGATGGAAAAACCAACTATGACGCCTTGCTCGCACGGGTCAGCGGTTTGCGGGAAGAGCCCGGAGGCGCGAATCGTCTATTTGTTCCCGATTTGAATGGCCCGCTTTATATCGTCGATAAAGACACGAGAAAGCTCACTGTCTATCTCGATTTCAACGGCCGTGAAGGGAAATCCGGCATATTTCACAAGCTGTTCATGGAAGCCGGATATGGCAGTGGCTTAAATACGCTGTATTTCGATCCAGACTATCGCCGGAATGGGAAGTTCTACACGGTCCACATCGAAGATCCCGCGCTGCCGGGCTCAAACACTCCCGATAACACGAATTTCTCCGGGTTGAAGATCGCAGGTTACACAACGACTCCGGCGATAACGACACCCGGATCGGTTTTGTACGAAGGCGTCTTGATCGAGTGGATGGACACGAATACTTCCAACGCAACGTTCGAAGGCAC